>Ga0318563_10001103_pt1 | contig 11396 bp, 8 predicted proteins | sample GRESIP066b5f19_FD_203689 | JGI IMG/M metagenome (GOLD analysis project Ga0318563, IMG submission 203689) | Tropical soil microbial communities from Luquillo Experimental Forest, Puerto Rico - GRE.SIPMG.066b5f19 | ecosystem: Environmental > Terrestrial > Soil > Tropical forest > Bulk soil... | reverse complement strand
TCTTAATCCCTATAAAAATATAGAGGTAGAATATCAGCGCCGCGGTGGCAATGATTTCACCAACAAAAGCCATCCAGAGCCCTCCATTTCCCGGAACTGTGATTCCAAATTGTACACTGCTGCCCTGGTTACCCCATACTAACAGCAATAGGCAGCCGATGGCTGCACCTGCCATCTGGCTGAAAATATATCCAATCATGGTAGCTGTCTTCATTTTTCCACGCAGCCAGAAGGCGAGACTCACTGCGGGATTAATATGGGCGCCGCTAATCCTTCCCACCGGGGAAAGGGTTACCAGGCAGCCTACCGTTCCAAACAGAAACCCAGTGACCAATCTCCTCACCGGTTCAGAAGGAATCAACCCGGGCACAATAGAACCTTCCCCCCAATTAAAAATGACACAACTCAAACCAAAAAAAAGCAAGGCCCCTGTCCCGATCGCTTCTGAAACAAACAGTTTGGGGTCGAGTGGTTTTTTTACCATACGCTCAGGTTTTTGTTTTTGATGATGACTAAACGGGATCAGACGGATTCACCAAGATTCATGAATTCAGGAGCAGAAATTCTTCCCTGGCCAAAATTCGAAAAATATTAATCCGATTTATCAATTTTTCCGGGCCTGGTTACCGGGTTTCACTGGTTTACGGTTAAAAATTCAGTACCCCAGGGGGGTGGTTATGGGAAACCGGACGAATGCATTCCGATCAAATTATCTAAACAGGTATTGACCTGATGATTCTTTTCGCCCAGGGGACCCTTCAAGGTTAATCTAAAATGAAAATTTGAGCGAAAAAATGCCAAACTGACTGTCAGAAAAAGGGTTGAAATAGTAGGCTCCGGTCGTAAGTTTCCAGAATGAAAATTCTGCAAAGAAGCCTCGCTGAAGGTCGAGTCCGGTTTTATACACCCTCGTCCGCTGGGCAGAAATTCCGGTTCGCAGAAAATGGGTTGGATTTATCGCCAATTCATCCCAGGTATAGAAAAAGTCACCTTCCGGAGGGGAGAACGCAATTACATACTCAGTTTCAGCATAGAAATCAATGATCTTGTAGGATAGCTCCAGCTCAAATCCGGGTGCGACTCCATTTGTATTGCCAAAAACGGCCCCCAAAATGGGTGTTACCGCAAATTGTACTTTCTGACCTGTTTCAAATTTCCATCCTGCAAAAACCGAACCTGTATTCAGGTCTTCATAATTGTACCTCGTTTCCAGGTGTAACGAATGATGATCCGCAGTAGCGGTGAGTTGAAGGAAGTTTCTGTCCACCGGGATCCAATAGTAGAATCCTGAAAGATTGAATTGCCAGGCCGAGGAACTGGAATCTTTCTCCTGATCCTGGCTTTCTGCCAGAAATGGCCAGGTAAGCAGTACCATGAAGAATCGTATACTTTTCATTTCTAACCTCCGAGTGCAATTGTTACGAGGACCAGGATAGCGCCGAACAAGGCCAGACCTAATCCCGTGAGCAACCTGTTCAGTCCCCCATACCTGGCCAGCAACCATCCGCAAACGAACATCAGCAGTATAGCTATCAGATTGGAGATGCGAAGGGCAAGCCGGACATCCTTGACGAAGAGGAATGGAATAGCTACAGGAAAAGTGGAAACAAAAACAAACAGAAAAATGCCCAGGGCATTTTCAAAATCTCTCAGCCGGACGAGTTGGCCGACTTTTGATTCCGGCAGGCCGGATAGTTCCCCAACCAACCTCCCTAAGTCGTCCTGCGTCATGACGGAACCGAGGATGGGTGGGAGGGATTCCCTGATAAAGTCAGTTGTTTCCTTCGAACCCGGATTATTTCTAATGTAGGTAATGAGCGTCCGGCCCCTGCTTCTTGCTATCAGGATGGCTAGAACATACATGGCTGCATCGACAATGCCCCAGGCGATATTGCAGCCAAGTGCAGCTATCAGCATTTCGTGAACAGCATTCTTGTCTGCTTTTGCAATACTCAGAGTTCCGGTGAAAGTAAGCGCCATAATAATGCCATAGAGGACCTCGGAGATTCTTTCCATCGGACTTAACAATCTTTTTTCCCTGAATGGCTTGGCAGCCCTGGAGTTTTCTTTCTGAGGAACACGCCCGGGTTTTGAATGTTTTTCGTAGTTACCATAATCTGACATATCGCAGTGTTGCTTTTTTGCCGACGCTAGTATGAAAGGAAAGTCGTCGGTGAAGCTTTATTAATAGGCCACTCCTGATGGTAGGGCTTCTTTAAAAGTTTCGGATTGTTTTCAAAAACTGAAGCTCAATCCGAATACGATACTAAAATCATATGTCCTGCTTTCCATACCAGGAGGTTTACTATCAAAACTGATGTAGTAAGTCAAATCCAGTTTGAAATCCTTGAAAATTTCCCAATAAAGATCCACTTCTCCATCGTCTCGTATACGCCCAGTCTGTGAAAGGCTATAATAAAAGGCATCGGCCAGAACAAAATTTACTTCAGGTTTGGTAAACCTGAAAAAGTGGAACTCCACCTGAGCAAATAGCTCCGTCAGGGTGCCGGTGGAGACGTTTTCAATATTCTTTTCCTGGTTGAGCACCATGCCCGATCTTGCCCAGGAATACAGGTGCCTGGTTGTAATGAATTTATTTCCCGCTCCGAATCCCTCCTGGAATCGTCTCTGCAATCCCAGCTCCTGGTTGCGCTGGTAACTAGCCAGCACAGTCAAAAACCATTTGGGACCAATATAGAAATTATTCTTGATCCCAATATCTTCCCGATCCCGGGAGAAAGTCGTATCGGTTATCGAATAAATCCCGGATGCTGAAAAGTTGATTTCATCCTTTTTAGATACATAATTTAGTTTTCCATTAAAGTTGATCTGACCGAAATCGCTCGACCGGGTATAGGTGAAACCGGCGCCGGCAGAGCCGGAAAACCGCTTCAGAAATGAATTCTTAAATGGATACAGGTGGGTGATTTCCTGTATGTCGATTATGACCGTATCAGATTCTTCGATCAACATAGCATACCGTGCCGTTGAATATGGGTATAATTTCCCAAAGTATACTTTGTGGTTGATGGTCTCGATACGAAAAATGGTCCTGACTGCTGCGATATTTTTTAATTTTTGCAGCTGAACTGTGATGTCGTTGGCATCATCCGGGTCAAATGACATTACTCCCAGCTGGATTTTGTCTATTTCACCAACCATCTTGCTTCCGTTCAAAAAGTAGATGGTGTCCTTTTTGGCCTGCGAAAAAACTTTATTGATCAGACAAAAGATCAAAGTGATTAATAAAAGTTTCTTCATAAAACAATAATGGCTTAATGGTCTTCGCTTATACCCCGCCAAAATTACCATCTGGTTATGAATACTACCCGATTCCTTCAATCCATTTTCATGACTGGAAGGTCAATCTGTTTCAAATTCTTTCCATCTTGTCCCTTCCTCCAAGGTCAGGAAGCACGATTAGGGTGAAAATGACCGCCACCTAAATTAACATCTCCAATTTCATGGTAGCCGTTGAGTTCATCTTCAGGGCAGGCTTAACCGTTAAACACTTTCAAAATACCCTGCCAGAGGGATTTCCGTCTACATTTACACCAGTTTAATACCCCTCATTCTTAAATTTTCGAGGCTTCACGTTTTTCTGTTTAGCTTGTTTGCCATGGAATGGCAGGACCGGTATCATGGCTATTCCGTGAAAGAGGAACTGAAGGAGCTTCAGGCGCAATGGTTGTGTTGGCTCAAACGGACTCTGGGCAACAACTTCATTTTAATTCAAAAACCTTGGATATGAAATGGCAATTCAGACTTCTGGTGGCTCTCATGGGCACAGGGTTGGTTTCTTACGCTCAAACCGATACGGGCAAGGTGAGAAGCCTGGAAATCTATGGATTTGTGATGACCGACGCTGGGTATAATTTCAATCAGATTAACCCGACCTATTTTGATGCACTGCGGGTTACCAGACTTCCGACTTATACCAACCAGTTTGCCCCGGATGGGAACGTTTTTTTCAGCGTACGGCAATCCAGATTGGGCGTAAGGGGTTGGACCCAGACACCGGTGGGGGAATTGAAGACTGTATTTGAGTTTGATTTGTTTGGGGTAGGTGCTGACGAAGGGCAGACTACGATGAGGCCCCGCCATATTTATGGCGAAATCGGCAGGTTGTTGGTGGGTCAGACAAATTCCCCGTTTATGGACGTTGATGTGTTCCCCAATACCCTTGAGTACTGGGGCCCGACAGGAATGGTATTCTTCCGCAATATCCAAATACGGTACGCCGTCATGCAGGGAGAAAACGAGCTGTTCGTTGCCCTCGAAAGGCCCGGAGCGAGTGGTGATCAGGGGCCATTCTCCGACAGGGTTGAACTGGACAGCATAGCCCCTCAGTTCAATCTTCCAGACTTTTCAGCACATTTTAAGAAAAGTGGCACCTGGGGACATATACAGCTGGCCGGGATGCTAAGATCAATGAAATGGAAGGATATCCATACTACAGGTGGATACAATATTTCCGGCAGCGCAGTAGGATGGGGGGTTCATTTGAGTACCAACCTCAACATCGGGAAAATGGATGTCTTCAGAGGTTCTGTGATCTATGGAGAAGGGGTCGAAAACTATATGAATGATGCCCCAACCGATGTAGGTGTGTTGGACCATCCCAATGATCCACAAAAACCCTTTACGGGGAAAGCCCTGCCTGTTACAGGAATCGTGGCATTTCTCGATCACAATTGGACCGACAAATTGAGTACCTCCATTGGTTATTCCTATACTCATATCAGCAATACTGTTGATGCCTCTACAACCGCTTATAAGATGGGTCAGTACGCCATTGTCAATTTGCTGGTAACCCCATTTAAAAATGCCATGATGGGTGCGGAACTGCAGTGGGGTCAGCGTACCGGCTTTAATGATTTCACTTCCAGTACCACCAAGCTTCAATTTTCCTTTAAATACAATTTCTCTCAGGTATTTTACCGTAAGAAGAGTTAACCCAGATCGAATAACAAACTCTAAATCGATTTTTATGAAACAGAAACATATGGAAGGACGTTGGTTCACTATAAAGGCTGCCCTGGCCATCAGCCTGGTTTTGCCCGCTATAGGAAACGCTCAAAAGGCGGACAATATGCTGACCAAGGCCAATATTGAATCTGCCCTTAATGAAGCCTATGAAAAGTACAGGGATCTCAAAGAAGGGAAGAATGCGGACTATATTAAGGAGCTGGCTACGGTTGATCCAAATATATTCGGGATTGCCCTGGTGACGACGGACGGCACGGTCTACACCAAAGGAGACATCAGTTCCATGGTCTCTATCCAAAGCGTTTCAAAGGTCTTTACCATGGCCAAAGTGATTGATGAGCAGGGGGCGCAGGCAGTACAAGATAAAATAGGTGTGGATGCCACCGGGATGAAATTTAACTCGATCGTGGCTGTGGAAATGAAAAAGGGTAAGGAGATCAACCCCCTGGTCAATCCAGGTGCCATTGCAGCCACCAGCCTGATCAACGGATCAGATTCTGCCGCGAAATGGAAAGAAATTCTGAGAGTCTGTAGCGATTTTGCAGGCAGACAGCTTTCGGTCAACTGGCCGGTATACGTGAGTGAGGCCGGCGACAATTATCGCAACCAGGCAATTGCCCATCTGCTCTTTGCCTATGGTCGCATGTACTTTGATCCGGTGCAATCCACGGATATTTATACCAAGCAGTGTGCCATCAATGTCAATGCCAGGGACCTGGCGATGATGGCTGCCACACTGGCCAACGGCGGGACAAACCCTGTTACCAGGATGAAAGTGATTTCACCTGAAACAACCATGCACACCCTGGCCGTCATGGCGACCGCGGGTCTTTATGATGATTCGGGGATCTGGTTTTACAGTTCCGGACTTCCTGCAAAAAGCGGGGTAGGTGGCGGTCTTTTGGCTGTATGCCCGGGCAAATTTGGAATAGCGGTTGTTTCGCCGCCTCTCGATGAAGCTGGCAACAGCGTAAAAGCCCAGAAGGTGATCAGTTTTGTTGTTGACAAGCTGGGTGTCAATCCATATCTGGTTCATCCGAAATGAGTGGAAAACGAGAAGCAACCGATAAGGAATATGGCAATATAAATAAATGGATTAAGCGCTACAAGGAACTCCCCCCGCCATACCCAGGTGGCGGAACTCCCTGGGCTGGAAAATAAACCGGATGCTATGAAATATTATTTCGAGACCTGGTCCCGGTGTTTGGCAAGGCCGCATCGAAGGATGATGGGGCTGAGAAGACTCATCCCGCTTGTCCTGGCATTTATGGTGATTGCCCCACTTCCACTACAGCTGTTCGCTCAGAATGCTCCTCCCGTGTTTGATTCTGCTTATGCACTCATTTTGATAAAAAGGGGCGTGGAACACGATTCAACTTATAGCAATATTGCAGCAGGAGAATTTACTCCGGGAAAGGGTTTTGATATCGTGAGAACAAGCTTTGGGCGATTAAATATCAGTATCTATGCAATGGCCAGGTACCTGAATCAGTTGCCTGGTTCTCAGGTATACCAGGACCATTTGGGAAGGGATATTCCGATTACGGGAAGGAATGATATCTACTGGCACCGCGCCATGATCTGGTTTTCCGGATGGCTGGGTACTCCCAAACTCAAATACAATGCGGCGGTGTGGACCATTTTTACGACCCAGCAGACCCTTATCTACGGACAGATTCAATATGACCTCAGTAAACATTTAAGATTCAATGTTGGTGTGGGGCCCAATCTTTGTATTCGCTCCATGCAGGGCCCATTTCCGTTTTATTCATCCACGGACCGGACAATGGCCGAGGATGCCCTCCGCGGTGGCTTTACCAATGGATTTTGGATAACAGGCGAAGTCGTACCGAAACTGTACTATACAGTTATGCTGGGAAACAACCTGAGCACGCTGGGTATACAGGCCGGTCAGCTGACCAGGAATATGTCAAAGAGTATTTCCATGTGGTGGATGCCCACCACCGGCGAATTTGGCCCGAGGGGTGGTCTTGGGGATTTTGAGGAACATCGACGCCTGGCAACCCGGTTCGGATTTTCGTACTGCCACAGTCGTGAGGACCGGTTTAACAATATTGGCGAACCTTCCCCGGACAATACACAGATCAGAATGACCGACGGTGTTTTATTTTTCCAGACCGGGGCATTGGCAAACGGGGTAACTGTGGATAATGCAAATTACGATATGGGATCCATAGACCTGGGTTTCAAATACAAAGGATTTGGACTACAGACAGAACTATATGGCCGTCTGCTTTCCAGTTTTAATACCGATGGCCCTGTACCTGTGAGTTCACTGCGCGATTATGCCTACAGCATCCAGGTTTCGGAGATGGTAATTCCCAGAACGCTCAACCTTTATGCAATCAACTGTTTCTTCAGGGACTCTTTTAACAGGCATCCATATGAAATAGGGGGAGGAGCCAACCTGTATTTATTGAAATCAAGAAGCTGGCGCCTGAACGCCCAGGTGATGTATGTATATAAAACGGCGGCCGGCGGGACCTTTGGATTGTATACTGCCGGACAAACGGGAACTACAATTACACTCGGTACGGATATATTGCTATAGGGATGCGATGATTTCGTCGGCCCTTGAAAAAAAGTTGACCATATTCCCAATTGTCAATATCTAACCTAACATCACTGTGACATGAATAAAATGTTTTTAATATGGCAGTCCAGGATCATCAATTGCAAAAATGCGGGCCGGTTACTATTTTGGTTCCTTCTGCCTGGAGTCCATCTTTATGGCCAGACACCCGCCAAGGACAGCTCCTGGTTTTATGATTCACATTTCCATCTCACCAACTATATCCAGGAAGGCATTGACGTTCACAAATTTCTGGAGATCATGGGAGGAAAAGTTGGCCGGTCCACCCTTTTTGGAATCCCCCTGCAGCAGCAGTGGTCATACGAAAACAGTGGCGATTTTGCACCGAATTATTACCTGGCCAGTGATGCGCCTCTATACTACTATTCGTTCACTGACGCCTACATTGCCATGCAATATAAATCCTTATCAAAAGAGGAACAGGAGCGGTTTGACCCGATGATTACAGGCTTCAATCCAACGGATTTGTATGCAGCAGATCATATCAGGAGGGTCCTGAAATTGTTTCCGGGAGTATTCAGCGGAATTGGAGAATTTTCCATTCATAAAGAATTTGTTTCGGCCAAGATCGCAGGGGAAAAAGCTTCCCTGACAAATCCGGCACTTGACAGCATTCTCAACTTTGCCGGGGAAGTGGGCCTGGTAGTCATTTTACACAACGACATCGACGTGCCGTTTCCCAGATCTGGCCAGGAACCCTATCTGATGAAGCGACTTGGAAATCTTTTCAGGCGTCATCCCAATACCAGCATCATATGGGCGCATTGCGGGCTGGGCAGGATTGTTCAACCGGTTCAGGACCAGATCAGGATGCTTGAAGCGGCCTTGGGAGACCCTACTCTGAAGCACGTAACGATTGACATTTCCTGGGAGGAAGTGGCAAAGTATCTGGTTTCCAGCAGGGAAACAATACTCTCTGCTGCTGCTCTAATCAATAAATATCCGGATCGTTTCATATTCGGTACCGATGAGGTGGCGCCCGCCACACAGGACAAATACCTCAAAGTCTATTATATGTACGGCTCCCTGTTTGCCCAATTGACAGCAGAAGCCAGGCTAAAATTATTGAAGGGCAACTACTCAAGACTGTTTGACGCTGCAAGAATTAAGGTCAGGAACTGGGAAAAAGTTCATGTTCTTGACAAGGAACCCGTTCCCCCTCCAACCCCTTCTTCGGGAATTGAAAACCAGTGAAAATTTTTCTTTGTGGATTTCTATTGGAGGAAACCTTACAAAATGAAAGGAAATATTTTTCTGTAATCTTGAATCTGCAGGCTCCTTATCCTCGATTTGGATTGCCCGGATGAAGTTCTAAAAATCAAATCACGGAGCTTACTTTATCTTATTGTACTGTTCAGGGGTGTTTTATAGATCCTGCACGGAAATTCGCTAGAATCTGTGCCAGCATTGGATTTGGGCACGGCTGATTGTTCAGGCAGTTTAACGGTAAAATGGATGATGAAGCTTTTCCCTGTCCATGATCTAATTAGATATTTGATAGTTTTGATATTGAGATTTTGTTTAATCTAATTTCCGGCTTCTGAATAGTCTCCCTATTGCGACTGGATATTTTTTAATATTCAAATTCCCCCTGCGCACTCCAAGTCCGCCAAACTACTTGACATTGAATAATAATATTTTTTGCAACAACAGAAGAATCGGTTACGGACATGGGTTTCCGTTGTAGAAATATTTCATCATTAAACTAAAACAGCTTTTTATATGGCTTCCCCTCAAATAGACGTTGAACATCTCAGCATTTCAGATTTACTTGATCAGCTGGGAGTGAACAAGTTGACCGGTCTTTCCACTACTGAGGCCAAAAAACGCCTTGAGCAGTATGGATTAAATGCCCTTGTTGAAAAAAAGAAAAGCCTCTGGGAGAAGTTTGGGAAATTCTTCTGGGGACCGATGCCCTGGATGATTGAATCGGCAGCATTAATGTCCATCATAGTCAATGACTGGCTTGACTTTTACATTATCATGGCCTTGCTGCTTTTTAATGCTGGTTTGGGGTTCTGGCATGAACACCAGGCGGAGAACGCCCTGGATGCCCTAAAGTCGGCGTTAGCCCAGGAGGCCCAGGCTATGCGGGATTCCAGCTGGCAAACCGTACAGGCGAGTTCACTCGTTCCCGGTGACCTGGTAAGAGTAAGGTTGGGAAATATTGTCCCGGCAGATATGAAGCTGATAGATGGGGAATACCTGGATGTGGATCAATCTGCACTTACCGGCGAGTCACTGCCGGTATCAAAAAAGCAAGGGGACCTTGCTTATTCAGGTTCAATCGCCAAAAAAGGGGAAATGACTGGGGTTGTTACCTCAACTGGAGCAAATACGTTTTTTGGAAGAACAGCCGGCCTGGTACAATCTGCCGGTGCTGCCTCCAATTTCGAAAAAGCAAATAACCGGATCAGCGATTTTTTGATTATTCTGGCCCTGGTATTGGCCGTGTTCATGATTTCGGTCCAGCTCCATCACGGGGAAAATTTTGGAAAGATCGCGGAATTTGCACTCCTGCTTCTTGTAGCGGCCATACCCGTAGCGATGCCTGCTGTTCTTTCCATGACCATGGCGATGGGGGCAAAAATTCTGGCCCTGGAAAAAGTCATTGTGTCTAAACTTGAATCCATCGAAGAATTAGCGGGTATCAGTATCCTATTCTCGGATAAAACGGGTACTCTCACTCAAAACCTGTTAACTCTCGGAGTCCCTGTCACGTGGGGAAGCGCAACTGCCCAGGAAGTGATCCTCACGGGGTCACTTGCGTCTAAAGCTGTGGACAAGGATCCTATTGATATGGCGGTGATTGGTGCTCTTGACACTCCTGCGGTTTTGGAAAAATACCGTCAGGTTGACTATATACCCTTTGATCCGGTGGCCAAAAGAACAGAGGCCTCAATCCAGGATTCATCGGGAAAAACTTTTAAAGTCAGCAAGGGAATGCCTCCTGTTATCTTTGAATTGGCCAGCCTGAAAGGCGAAGATCTTGAAAAGGCCCAGGCCATAGTTAAGGAATTTGCCAGCAAGGGGAACAGAACGCTTGCCTGTGCCCGCACTGATGATTCGGGCAACTGGAACCTGCTGGGCATCCTTCCGATGTTTGATCCTCCCAGAACGGACTCCAAGGAAACCATCCAAAGGGCCCAGGCCTACGGTGTTAAAGTAAAAATGGTTACGGGCGATGATGTGGCTATCGGAAAAACCATAGCAAAGGATCTGGGTATGGGAAGCAACATTATTTCTGCATCTGATATTTTCAAGACCGAGGTTAGTTCGGAGAAACTTAGTAAGGATTTGATCCGGCAGCTCGATATTGCCGAAGGATTTGGACGGGTTTTTCCGGAACACAAGTGGGCAATTGTAAAAGCGGCGCAGGACCTGGGACATATTGTAGGAATGACCGGAGACGGGGTGAACGACTCTCCGGCATTGAAACAGGCCAACGTAGGAGTGGCCGTTTCCGGTGCTACAGAAGCTGCGCGTGCAGCTGCGGGCCTCATACTTACAGCCCCGGGACTATCCGTGATCATCCGCGGGATTGAAGAGGCAAGAAAGACTTTCGAAAGGATGACGGGATATGCCTATTACAGAATAGCCATGACGATCAGCCTTATGGTCGTCATTGTGCTGGTCATGGTGCTGTATCTTCAACCTATACTGACTCCTGTCATGATCATTTTGTTGGCATTGCTGGATGATATTCCCGTAATGCTGATTGCTTTTGACAATGCGCGAATTAGTCCGAGACCCTCCAAATGGGATATCCACCGGGTCTTGGTAATCAGTTCAA
>Ga0318563_10001102_pt1 | contig 11396 bp, 9 predicted proteins | sample GRESIP066b5f19_FD_203689 | JGI IMG/M metagenome (GOLD analysis project Ga0318563, IMG submission 203689) | Tropical soil microbial communities from Luquillo Experimental Forest, Puerto Rico - GRE.SIPMG.066b5f19 | ecosystem: Environmental > Terrestrial > Soil > Tropical forest > Bulk soil... | reverse complement strand
CCCCGACAGCCTGCAGCAGTATGACAATAGTGTCAATGAAGGATATTTTGCCTTCGGAAGGGCAGGCGTGGACTATTTCCTGGATAACCGCAACACCATCTCTATGTCCGGCGTACTCGTTCATGGGACTTTCACCCCATATATCAATAGCGACATATACGTTGATACCCTTTACCCGACCGGAACAGTAAGCTCCTATACCCGGAGGGTTTCCAATACCAATACGGAATTTAACAACCACGGTGGCCAGTTGAGCTACAAACATAATTTCCCCAAATCGGGCGAAGAACTTTCAGCCAATGCCAACCTGAGCACGGGAACCAACCATAGCAATAATCTGGTGAGCTCCAATATTCATTTTCAGAAAGACGGCCCGGTCAGTTCCGTTTACAACCAGCAGCAGATCAGCTCGGGTAACAATACCTATTTCACGGCGCAGTCTGACTTTACCAACCCGCTAGGTGATAAATCAAAATTTGAAGCCGGAATAAGGGCAGCCATCAGAAATGTCAGCAGTGTGAACAACTATTATAATATCCTGCCCGATACTGTCATTCCCCTGACTCTTTACAATTCGCAATATGAATATCACGACCAGGTCTTTGCCGGTTATCTGACCTATTCCAATGCCATCAAAGATTTTGGGTACCAGGTCGGACTGAGAGCTGAAAACTCAACATACCAGGGCAGTTCAAATTATGCGGTAGAAGACGTCAACAACGCAGGACACCTGAAAGATACCATTGGATCGTTTAGCAACAATTATCCGATCAGTCTGTTCCCAAGCATTTTTCTGACCCAAAAGCTGAAGGGTGATCATGAATTATCCCTGAGTTATACCAGAAGGATTGACAGGCCCTCATTTTTCCAGCTTTTTCCCTTCACCGATTATTCAGACTCCCTGAACATCAGCAGGGGTAACCCCAACCTGAAACCGCAGTTCACCAATTCCCTTGAACTGGCTTACCAGAAAACATTCCCAGGCAGCAATACCTTTATTGCCTCAGTATACTACAAATACACCACGAATCTCATCACCCGATTCCAGGAGCCAGGAACAAATCCCATTTCCGGAGATCCGGTTTTCATCAACACATACATCAATGCCAATTCTGCGTTTGTAGGCGGTTTCGAACTGATCGGCCGGAATTCAATTACCAAATGGTGGGATTTAACCAGCAACATCAACATCTTTACTTCGCAAATCAATGCCCAGGATTCCAGTGTAAGCAGCCAGGGTCAGACTTACAGCTGGTTTGGAAAGCTGAACAACACCTTCAAACTGACAAAGAAACTCACCCTCCAGGTTACCGCAGACTATACCTCTAAGACGGTTCTGCCACCGGGAGGAAGTGCAAACACCGGCGGAGGCGGACGCGGATTCGGGTCAACTGTAACAGGTAACTCCCAGGGATACTCGAAACCAACAGGTGGCCTGGATGCATCCCTCAAGTACGAATTCCTCAAAAACAAGGCTGCCTCCATAACGCTGAGCATGAGTGATATTCTGAGGACCAGGGTATCTGATGTGGTAACCCAAACGCCCCAGTTTAACCAGGAAGTACTGCGCAGGAGAGACCCGCAGTTTGTCCGGCTTCAGTTTAACTATCGATTTGGAAAATTTGATGCCTCCCTGTTTAAGCGGAAAAACACCAAGGGGGATCAGGATATGCAGAACAATATGCAGGGGGTACAACAATAACAGGCGAACCAGATTTTGTTTTCACCTTTCGGAAGAAGGGCCGGTCACCCGGCCCTTCTCTTATAAAATATGTTCTTCCTCAACATCATACTGGTCTTTGATCCTTTTCATCAGTTCACTAACCGGGGGCCGGTTAATCGATTCCTCTTCCCCCCTTTCCCAACTGGCGAATTCCCGGTCAATATTTTTTTTCTGCAGCTCACCAAGTTTGTTCATCACCTCTTCAGACATTTCTTTTTTTCTTTGATAAAGTCCGGTCCACTTGTCATACAAAAGGTGTTTGTCTTTCCGGATATCATTTTCCGAATTGGCCATTTGAAGAAGCTCCATCCTTGCCAGCGCTACATCGTAAGGTCCTGTCTGCATGATCAGCTTGGAGAGTATCGGCCCCGTTTCGATAATTATGATGAGCAGGGATACAAGGAGTCCTGCCCAAAAAACGCTCGGTTCTTCACTTGACAAATCCGAAAGAGCCTTGTTTCGCTCGAGGAATCCAACTTTGCTTTCCAGCTGGCTGCGATATTCACCACGCCTCAGCTCACTGGTGCCCCGGATGCCGTTCAGTATGCTATCCTGCCGCAATATCTGCTGGTCAAGCCGGAGCAGCTCGGGTCGGTATTGCAGACTGGCGGACTCAAAGGCCTCCTGCTTTAAGCGGGTTATACTCTCTATCCCCTTTTGTCTGGATCCTCCAGTTCCATCGGCTTCTTCCACATAGCCTTCCTGAAGTCGCCGCAGCGTGTCTTCCACCGAGAGCTTTCGTCCCATCAGGCGGCTCCTTTCTGATTCAGCCACAGATATATTCCTGGCGTTTTCCAGGTTCAGCAGGCTGTCATTCTGCAATATATTTTTATGACGGTTGGCAGCTACCCGGACATCCACCTCCTTCTCAAAAATTTTCAATTCCAGGGGCCGGGCAATCGTAACCCCGATGAGGAGGGCCAGCAGCAGCCGGGGAAGGGTCATCCAGATCTGTTTTGAACGGGATACTCCGTATTTACGCATGGAGGAGACCAGGAAGCGGTCAAAATTGAAAATAACCAGCCCCCACAGGAAGGCAAAAAATACAGCCCAGAACGGATTTTCAAATACAGTGTACATCGCATAGCCTGCCGAGCATGCTGCAAGCACAAATGTGGCCAGGATCACTCCTCCCAGGCCGGCGTATTTTGAATGTTCCGAAGGATATTCCCTGAGAAGTTGCTGATGTGCACCTGCACACCACCACAAAAAATGTGAGTCCTTGTTTTTTTTGTTCCCACTAAACTGGTCATACGTGTAAAGGCCGTTGAGCCCTACTTCTGAAGTAGCAGCCATAGATTTTGGAATTGGTTAAAAATAGAATGGTTAAATAATGGGTGAAGCGGGAACAATGGTTAAACGGATAAGTCTTCCGGAAATTGCAAAAGAAAAGCTAAAAGAAAGCAGGTTACAAATATTCGCAGGCTATAACCGGATTGGAGTTACCAGTGAGCGATTACAATCCCGTTCCCATCCAGGGCCTTGCGAAGGTTTCGGGCAAACGAAGGAGCAGATTCAGTATCGCCGTGAAGACAGATTGTATCAGCCCGGATAGGGATCACTTTCCCGGTCGTCGTTCCAACAGTTCCCTCGAGGACCATCTGCAACACCTGAGCCGCTGACCTGGAGGGGTCTGTAATCATAGCATCCTTCCGTGACCTGGAAGTAAGGCTTCCGTCTTCCTGATAGGTACGGTCGGCAAATGCTTCTTCCAGCGTGGTGAGTCCAACAGATTTCGCTTCCTGGATCAGCAGGCTGCCTGACAGGCCAAACAGGAACAATTGGTTATCCACCGCGTGAATAGCCCTTGCAATGGCATTGGCCATTTCTCTGTCCCTAGCTGCGTGATTATAGAGCGCACCGTGCGGTTTTACATGTGAAAGGCGGTAACGGGTGGATATGGCTATGTCGCACAGCAGTTCCACCTGCCGGACAACCAGGTCATAGACCTCTGAAGGGGACAGTTCCATATCCACCCTGCCGAAATTCTTTCTGTCGGGAAATGATGGGTGTGCCCCAGCGGCAACCCCGAAGGAGGAGGCCAGTTCAATCGTCCTTTTCATGATTTTCCTGTCACCGGCATGCAGTCCGCAGGCTATATTGGCAGAGCTGATGTACGGCATCAGCATTTCATCATAGGGAAATCCTTCGCCCATGTCACAATTAAGATCTATTTGGGGCATACCATGTCTTTTAAATGGTCCAGGCAGGATCTCCTGACCACATTCAGCTCCTGTTGCCTGGAAAAGACCAGTCCTTCTGCAGTCTCCTGGTCTACCATATGAAACTGAATGCAATCGCTCGGTCTTAACTGGGCAAGCTTCGGCAGATGCGCAGATACCACATGACCAATTCGCGGGTATCCGCCCGTTGTCTGATGGTCCGCCATCAATAGCACCAGTTCTGATCCAGGTAATAGTTGCAGGGTTCCGAAGCAAACTGCTGAAGATACAAGTTCAGTTTTTTCGATTAGCTCTAGTGCTGCGCCCCTCAACCGGTAACCCATCCTGTCAGAGGAAGGGTGAATGATAAAATTATTCTCCTCGAAGCTGTACCGGGACGGCCCGGTTAGCTTTTCCCATTCATGACCTTTGAGGAAAAAAATCTCATTGGGCAGGCGATACACGTTTTCTGCGGATATACGCCAGGGTAACCCCCGCATATTTTTCTCTTCCTTAAGCCAGCCTGCAAAATAAATCGTGTTTTCTTTCGTAGTCAGCTCATCTCCTTTTTGCAGGGACCTTCCCTTAAATCCTCCTGCACCAATTTTCAGACTGGTGGCATAGCCTCCAAGCCATTTGGCAATATCAAATCCTCCGTGTATGGAGAGATAACACCTTGCCCCCCATTCCTGCCGGGGAAATTGCAGGACGGTGTTTTTCCTGACAACAACCGGTTGCCATCGTCCGACCGGTTCATCATTCAGCATGGGTGAGAAATCAGCACCGGTAATGGCAATAAGGGCGTTTTGCTCAAAAAGGATCTGCGGGCCCGGGAAATGGATTTCCAGGACCGCCTCCGTCGCACAATTTCCCACCAGCATGTTTGCGACAGAACCTGCGTATGTATCCATCATGCCACCCGGGTTGACACCCCAGTTACCGTAGCCAGATCTTCCCAGATCCTGAATGGTATCAAGTAAACCTGGCTTTATAATAGAAATTGCCATATCACTGTTGATGGTAAAACAAAAAATCTCTTTCTTCCCGGCACGTCCGGCTCACCGTTTTCCCTTAAAGCCGCTCTTCACTGCTCATTTCGAATTCTTCCCTGGAAATTTCATAGAAGCGGACCCTGTCACCTGGTTTAAGAACTGCAGGAACCGCGGCCGCCGGGTTAAAAAGGGATACCGGCGTTCTGCCTACGATCTGCCATCCGCCCGGACAGCTCATGGGATAGATTCCGGTCTGACTACCGGCTATGCCTACACTACCTGGAGCAACCTGCACTGGGATTGGCTTCCTGGGGATAACGAGTTTGTCGTTGACCTCTGCCATATAGGCAAATCCAGGCAAGAACCCAATCATGTATACATAATATTCATCTGAGGTATGGAGTCGGATGATCTCTTCTTTGGTAAGGTGATTGGTTTCAGCTATAAAAGACAGATCCTGACCAAAAGAATCATCATAGCAGACAGGAATCCGAAGGGTTTCAGTGTGAACGGCAGGAAACACCCCGGAAGTTTTCTGCCAGGCTTCCTCCAGTCTGGATCTCACAAAGTCAAACACCCTGGCAGAGGTTGGGTAATGCATTTTAACCCGTACGGGGTCATAGAAAAGCGAAAGCGAACTGTATGCTGCAATGACATCTTTCAATCCTTCAAAAGGGTTTTCGGCAAACCATTGTTGCATAGTCCGGACTTTTCCATTCAATTCTTTTCCAATAGAATTTCCCAGGTCTATCGTTGCGGCAGAATCTCCGAGGGCAAAAATTTGGAAAGGCTGGTCCAATCTTATCCGGTTAATAGTTGAACATAAACTTTTTGTCGAAAAACCTTTGTGGTTACTGGGTTGGTGCGTACAGAAGAATCTACATCTTCCATATCCTGACAGGAATACAGATCATGATTTCATGTTCATCCCTGTAGTCATCGCAGGACCTAACTGGATGATCTGATAACGATTAAGGCAGTTACCAGGATGTAACATAATAAAAAAATGACAACTTCGAAAGGATTTTTCAGACATGATGGCAGTGCATCTATTTTTTATTTCCGTTGTTATACTGTAAAATTGCACGCCAACGAGGTCTTTTAAAACCAGATTGAACCAATTATGGCTAAGAATTTATTGATCGTGGAATCCCCCGGGAAAGTCAAGACCATTGAAAAGATCCTGGGAGAAGATTTTGAAGTGAAAAGTTGTTATGGCCATATCCGTGACCTTGAAAAAGAGGATATGGGGATTGACATTAGAAATAATTACAGGCCCCGGTATATTGTCCCGGATGACAAGCAAAAGGTGGTAAAGGAATTGAAAAGCCTGGCAAAGAAATCAGGGGAAGTGTGGCTCGCTACGGATGAAGACAGGGAAGGCGAAGCCATCAGCTGGCACCTCTGTGAAGTCTTGGGTCTGGATCCAAAAACTACCAAACGGGTCGTATTCCATGAAATTACAAAGCCTGCCATTCAGTCTGCCGTAAAAAAACCGCGCACGGTAGACATGCACCTGGTCGATGCCCAGCAGGCTCGCAGAATACTGGACCGGATTGTTGGTTTTGAACTCAGTCCCGTCCTCTGGAGGAAAATGAGTGTCAAGAACAACCTGAGCGCGGGTCGCGTACAGAGCGTTGCCGTCCGAATCATTGCAGAACGGGAAAGGGAAATCAATGCTTTCACTGCGGTCAGCACCTTCAGGATAGAGGCCCAGTTGGCATCAAAGGATAATTCCGGGAAACAGGTAAGCTTTTCGGCAGAAGGCAAAAAATATTCTTCTGCAGAAACGGCGGAAGGATTTCTGAAGAGCTGTTTCGGAGCCAATTACTCAGTGATTGATATCCAGGTGAAACCCAGCAAAAAAACACCAGCTGCTCCCTTCACCACATCGACCCTCCAGCAGGAGGCTTCCAGGAAACTGGGCTATTCCGTGAGCCGTACGATGCTGATCGCGCAAAAACTCTACGAAAGCGGCAAGATAACGTACATGCGTACGGACAGTGTCAGCCTGAGTGAAACGGCGATGGATGCAATTAAGAACCAGGTCAGCACCCAGTTTGGCAGTAATTATTATCAGCCTCGAAGTTTTAAGAATAAGAACGAAAGTGCCCAGGAGGCGCACGAAGCCATCAGGCCCACCTACATGGAAAACATCAGTGTCGAAGACGCGGATTGCCGGAGGCTTTACGACCTCATCTGGAAACGCACCATGGCCAGCCAGATGTCGGACGCTGAACTGGAAAAAACGATCGCGAGAATTCTGATATCGACCAACAAGGAGGAGCTTACGGCGAGCGGAGAAGTCCTCAAGTTTGACGGCTTTCTGAAAGTATACCGGGAAGACCGCGATGAGGATGATCAGTCCGAGGAAGCTTCGATGGAGGGAATCCTTCCTCCCCTTCAGGTCAACCAGCAACTTGCCTTCCGGGAAATGAAAGCCATCGAACGCTTTTCACGTCCCCTACCCCGCTATACTGAAGCTTCCCTCGTAAAAAAACTTGAGGAACTGGGCATTGGCCGCCCTTCAACCTACGCCCCGACCATTTCCACCATCCAGAAAAGAGGATACGTGGAAAAGCGGGACAAAGAAGGTGTCAGGCGGGAATATCGCATTCTGCAGCTGAAAAACGATACGATTACCAAAATAACCGAACAGGAAACCACGGGCACCGAGAAATCGAAACTATTTCCCACCGACCTGGGACTAGTCGTGACTGATTTCCTGAAGCAGTATTTTGACGATATCATGGATTACAATTTTACGGCCAGGATAGAGGAAGAATTTGACGAAGTTGCTTCTGGCAAGATGAAATGGAATATCATGATCGATGATTTTTATATCCCATTTAAAAAAGATGTTGAAAATACCATAGAAAAAGCCGAACGGGTAAGCGGGGAACGGGAACTTGGCGTTGAAAGTCATACCGGGAAAAAGGTTATAGCGCGCATGGGCCGCTATGGCCCCATGGTTCAGATTGGCGATTCCAATGACGAGGAAAAACCGCGTTTTGCAAAACTGAAAAATACCCAGAGCATAGAAACCATCAGTTTTGATGAGGCTATGGAACTCTTCAAACTGCCCCGGAACCTCGGGCAATTTGAAGACACTGATGTGGCTGTCAACATCGGACGTTTTGGGCCATATATTGCACACGACAAGAAATTCTACTCATTGGGCAAGGAACTGGATCCCTACACCATTACCCTGGAAGAAGCTATGCCCATTATTAGCGAAAAAAGAGAGGCAAAAGAGAAAAGGACAATTAAAGTTTTTGAAAAAGAAAAAATCCAGTTGCTCCGGGGGCCATACGGCCCGTATATCAAGCAGGGCCTTCGTAACTTTAAGATCCCGAAAGAAAGACATGAGGATGTAGCCGACCTTACGCTCGAAGAAGTGAAAGCCATGATTGAGGAAGCAAAGGCCAACCCTCCCAAGAGAGTTCCCCGGAAAAAGAAGGCAGGCTAGGTATGCATGGTCTCTCCAAACAGACTCTCTTTTCTGCGCTATATAGTTCGCCATGGCCGCCTTAGCAGCCCTTTGGCGGGCAGGGCCGATACACAAAAAATCCATCCACCAGAACAAGAATTCCCGCGCCAAGTCGTTATTCTATGTGTCAGGCTTCCCAAGGTTCATCTGGTTCAGCACTCCTTCGCTGCCGACTGCTGCGAAAAAGATTTCCTTCATGGAAATAAACAGCTGGCGTGGATTTGTGGAAAAATAATTTGCCTGAGATTTATAACTTCCCCGATATTGATACCCGATACCCTGGTAGATCATATCCGGGAAAAATATCCAACCCATGCAAGAGAACAAAGAAATCAAAGCCCTGTTTCACTTGATTGACGACCCGGATGAAGAAGTTTTCAGTTCCATATCCAACAGGATTGTAAGTTATGGACGGGGCATTATCCCTAACCTTGAAAATCTCTGGGAAAACACGATCAGTGAAGAGGTCCAGGAGCGAATAGAAATACTCATCCATAAATTACACTACCAGGATCTTACCGAAGATTTTCAACGCTGGAAATCGAGTTCCTACCGTGACCTGCTTACCGCATCCCTTCTCGTAGCAAAATTTCAATATCCTGATCTGGCTACGACCTCGGTACTGCAAGAAGTGGAGAAACTGAGGAGAAATATCTGGCTTGAATTAAATAGTTACCTCACTCCGCTGGAGCAGATCAATGTGCTTACGAGTATACTGTATAGCTATTACAATCTGAAGGGAACAGAGGTCGGTTATCAGCATCCGGAAGAATTTCTCATCAATAAAGTGATTGAAACAAAAAGAGGGAATGCGATCGCCAACGGCATCCTTTACCTGATGCTGAGTGAACTGCTTGACATTCCTGTGAAGGCGATCAATATCCCGAGGCAATTTGTACTGGCATACATCAAACCAGATTATGAGGCGGATCCTTCCCAGGACCAGACCCCCCATAACATAGAATTCTTTATCGATCCAATGAGTGGCCAGGTATTCACCCATAAAGATGTCGACAATTACTTCAAGCGGGTATCGGTGCCTCCGGTTGCCTCCTATTTTAAGCCTTTGGCCCACAACCGGATCATCCAGGTTCTGCTGGAGGAATTCGGAAAATGTTTCGACAGTGATAAAACCGCCTACAAGCAAAAGGAACTGCTCGCCCTGTCGGAATTGCTAAATGACTAGACAAATTCAGAGAATTCCATTCGACCATTTATTCCTTATCACTCAGCAATTCTGTATTGTAGATTAGAAACATTCATTCCATCCATTTTCACAAAAAAACAAATCGGAGCGGTGCAGGCTCCTGGCAACTCCTGGTTTGATTCGCAGCCCCCGCCAAGCAATAACATTCCCGAACTTTCGGCAACCCAAGGCAGGAAAAGCACTTCTTCATCTAAAAATCGACATCCAGGCCTCCTCGCTCATTATTATTATTAGCCACGGGCCCAACTTTTATCTCGTTGGATTGTAAAATACTAAAATCAGCCTTTTATGACACCTGACATTGGAGTTCCCAAACAGCATCTGCAGGATGTTGCGAATGAGATGCAAAAACTTCTTGCGGATGAATTCGTATTGTATACCAAGACCCGCAATTATCACTGGAATGTGGAAGGTCCTAATTTTATCGAAATGCATAAATTCTATGAAGGCATGTATGAGCAACTGGAAGAAGTAATTGATAATGTGGCTGAACGCATCCGCGCCCTGGGACACTATTCGGAGGCGAGACTAAAGGATTTTGTTGGTCTCACCCGGCTTGAGGAACCATCCTACACAAATAACCAGCAGGAACAACTGAAAAATTTGCTGGGGGACCATGAAACAATCATCAAGGAACTGAGAAAGAACATCGTGCAATTCTCAGATGTCCACAAAGACCTTGGCAGCAGCGATTTTGTAACGGGTCTGATGCGCGACCATGAAAAATCGGCCTGGCTTATCCGCGCGCATATCAAATAGGCAGTGATCGGTTTTCCAGGGCCGGTTTTATTTCCCTGGCCCAGCGTTCCTATCCGACTAATGTAGGCTGAGCCCTGGTAAAATCCAAATTCTCCTCCCAAACACAATGTGCAGGATCATTCGCTCAATGGAAAAGACTGGGAGCCGCCATGCAGGGGGATGTCTTTGTTTTTCCAGCGAAATTTTCCCTTGACACCAGGGGGAAGTTCAACCCTGGCCTCCACGTGACCGCTGTTTTGCTTTATGCTGACGGAAATATAGCCTTCAGGGTGAGGAACCCTTCCCTCAACCGAATTCAGGTATCCGGGATGAGGTTCGATCAGCACCTCTTTAAAACCCGGGGAGGCGGGTTTTATCCCACAAACCAGGGAAAGCAGTTCGTAATCCGGTGAAGCACTCCAGGCATGACAGTCCGAACGGGTTGGTTCAGGGTTCTCTGCAAAAGTGGTGAGACCATTTTGCAGCATAGCCCGCCAGGGCTCCAGCAATTCAAAAAAGCGGCCGGCTAGCCCTGTTTTCTTCAAGGCTTCAAAGAGGTAAAAAGTGAAATAATAGGTACAGGGGGTAATTTGCTTATTTCCGATCACCCGCTCCAGTACATGACGCTGGTCGGAGAGCGGAATGGCATCTGTCAGCACAGCCATGATATTGGCATGCTGGCTAAATTCCTTCCGCATGTAGGTGTCGGCTAACATCCCCTTGTCCGGGTCCCAGCATAACCGGTAAGTTTCCCGGGCCAGGGTGTCTGCCAGCTTCCTGTATTCTTCAGCCTGGGCGTTCCTCCCATAATAAGACAGGAGCTCTGCACTGCGTTTTAATGTGTATACATATTGCAGGGTGATGATGGATGATCCGCCCATACTTGCCCCCGGTGGAACGCCCCCCACGCGTATGCTATCGACCCAGGGCCAGCTCCAGTCCACAAATTGCCACCAGGACAACGGGCCCAGCATTCCGTTAGACGTCAGCCGCTCCCTGTACCATTGCAACACTTCCTGCATTTCATCCAGATGTGAACGTACGAATCCATCATCGGTCCTGTGCATCCAGAAATCATGGATCA
>Ga0318563_10001098_pt1 | contig 11411 bp, 8 predicted proteins | sample GRESIP066b5f19_FD_203689 | JGI IMG/M metagenome (GOLD analysis project Ga0318563, IMG submission 203689) | Tropical soil microbial communities from Luquillo Experimental Forest, Puerto Rico - GRE.SIPMG.066b5f19 | ecosystem: Environmental > Terrestrial > Soil > Tropical forest > Bulk soil... | reverse complement strand
CTGGTCAGTTTGTGACTATTTGTACTTCCATTTCCGGTTTGCCCTTAAGAAATTCAGCCATTTCGTCATTCATTTCAAACCCGTTCTCCATACTGAACATGCTGACCCGGTAATTACTTCTTGGCTCGCTGATATTGAACCTGATAGATGATCTCCCCGGGTATTTTTTAACATTTTTTTCAAGAAAACTTACCAGTTCTTCATTTACGTGGCGGGCATCAATTTCTATCACCACCTGCCTGGTCAGTTGCTGTTTGATACTTTCCAAAAGCATGATCTTATCCACCTTAAATTCAAATTCTGATTTGTTGAACCGCTGCCTGAAGGAACCTGTCATGAATAGATTCTTGCCTTTTTCCAGGTAATTGGAGAACCGCGCATAGTCTTCACTCCACAGGAGAAATTCGCTCTTTCCGGTATAGTCTTCCAGGACAAATGAACCGAATTGTTTTCCTGTTCTGGTAACCCGGTGCTGGGCATCGGTGACCAGCCCAGCCACCCTGAAATTTTTGCCGGGATTTGCCTGCAGGCTTACGGATTCCTTGATTTCATTGAAGTCCGCCAACCTCGTGATGCCATAGTGCTCGATTTCAAAATGGAAATGATCCAGCGGGTGACCACTCATAAACATCCCTGTCACTTCCTTCTCGTGATCCAGCAGTTCGGTAAGGGTCCAGGGTTCACAGGTGGGAATTTTTGGGGTAGCTACCTCCGGCATGGCCAGATCACCGAATAGACTGTTGCTGCTCCGGGAGTAATTCGTCTGGTAGATATTTCCGAAACGGATGATCTTTTCAAGGCCAGTGGAGGTATCTCCCGGGGGTATGTAAAAGTATTGGGCCCTGTGCAGACTGGTAAAGCAGTCAAAAGCACCCGCATAAGCCAGGCTTTCCAGTGTTTTCTTGTTGACTGTTCGCTGATTGTTGCGCTTGACCAGGTCAAAGATGGACTTGAACTGACCATCCTTTTCTCTTTCTGAAATCATGGATTCTACGGCCGCCTCTCCGACACCTTTCAGGCCGCCGAGGCCAACCCGGACTTCTCCCTTCTGGTTGACGGCAAATCCTTTCTTCGATTCATTGATATCGGGGCCAAGCACCTTTAATCCCATACGCTTGCATTCTTCCATAAAAAAGGTGAGCTTTTCAATGCTTCCGGCATGGTTCAGTACGGCTGCCATGTATTCAGACGGGTAGTGTGCCTTTAGGTAGGCTGTCTGGTAGGCAACGTAGGCGTAGCAGGTAGAATGTGATTTATTAAATGCATACTGGGCAAATGCCTCCCAGTCTGTCCATATTTTTTCAAGTTTGCCTTCGTTAAATCCCTTCTGTGTAGCCCCTGAAACAAACTGGCTCTTCATTTTATCCAGAATGGATTTTTGTTTTTTCCCCATCGCTTTCCTCAGGACATCGGCATCCCCCTTGGAAAATCCCGCCAGCTTCTGGGCAAGCAGCATCACCTGCTCCTGGTACACCGTGATACCATAGGTGTCCTTCAGAAATTCTTCCATTTCGGGAAGATCATAAGATATCGTTTCCCGTCCATTCTTGCGATCGATGAAATTGGGAATATAAGCCATGGGCCCCGGGCGATACAGTGCGTTCATGGCGGTCAGGTCATCAAATTTATCCGGCCGGAGGTCCCTCAGGTATTTTTGCATTCCCGGGCTTTCAAACTGAAAGGTGCCGATCGTCTCAGCCCGCTGGTACAATTCGAATGTTTTCTTATCGTCTAGCGGAATGGCATCGATATCAATTTCGACCCCGTGGTTTTCACGGATAAGTTCAAGCGCCGTCTTGAGGATATTGAGCGTCTTCAGGCCAAGGAAATCCATCTTGAGCACACCGGCCTCTTCGATGATGCTTCCCTCAATCTGGGTTACCAGTAGATCCGAATCTTTGGCTGTACAGACCGGGATGATATTCATCAGGTCGCCCGGGGCAATGATGATACCAGCTGCGTGAAGACCGGTATTTCGCACCGAACCCTCCAGTCTTTCTGCTTCATGAAGAACAGTACTTCGCAGATCATTGCCGGCATATATCTCCCGGATTTTTTTTACCATTTCGCGGTCGTCAGGACCTATGCCTTCTTTTTCCTCAAGCGATTTTTCACCATCCCTCATGGTCACAGGTGCGTGGAGGACCCGCTTCAGACTAATGCCCGGTCTTTCCGGGATAAGTTTGGCCAAGGCGTTTGATTCAGCGAGGGGGAGATCCATTACCCTGGCAACATCCTTAATGCTGCTCTTGGCAGCCATCGTACCATAGGTAACAATCTGGGCTACCTGATTTCTACCATATTTTTTGACCACGTAGTCGATTACTTTCTGTCTGCCATCATCATCGAAGTCAGTATCAATATCAGGCATCGATTTTCTGTCCGGATTCAAAAACCTCTCAAAAAGCAGGTTATATTTTATCGGGTCGATATTGGTGATGCCAATACAATAGGCAACCACGCTCCCCGCAGCTGAGCCACGGCCAGGTCCCACAAAGACGCCCAATTCCCTTCCCGCCCTGATAAAATCACTCACAATAAGAAAATAACCCGCAAATCCCATTGTCTTTACTGTAAAAAGTTCAAAGTCAATGCGGTCCTGAACCTCTGGGGAGATTTCCCGGTACCTGATCCTGGCACCTTCATAGGTAATATGTTTTAGATATTGCCACTGGTTCAGGTTATCATCCGGGTGAATCCGGAACTCACCCGGGATTGGAAATGCCGGCAGAAGAATGTCTTTTTTCAAATTCAGGACTTCCACCTTGTCTGCCACGAGGTTGGTATTGTCAATGGCCGCTGGGATATCGCTGAAAAGCTCAGTCATTTCCTGCGTGGTCTTAAAATAGAATTGGTTATTGGGAAACTTAAAACGGCGGTTTTTCAGGTGGACATCATCGTTGACAAAATCATCATATCCGGGTGTGCTCTGCTTTTCTCCTGTATTGATGCACAACAAAATATCATGGGCATTGTAATCGTCCTGATCTGTATAATGGCTGTCGTTTGTAGCAATGACGCAGACCTGGTATTTATCTGCCAGGCCAAGCAGAAACTGATTGACCTTTTCCTGGTCCTTAATATTATGGCGCTGCAGCTCTATAAAGTAGTCCTCTCCAAAAATGTCCAGCCACCATTTGAATTCATTTTCTGCTTTCTCCGCCGTATCGTGAAGGATGGTCTGCGGAACATAGGCACCGATGCAGCAGGTGGTTGCAATCAGGCCCTCATGAAAACGTTCAATGAGTTCCTTGTCGATCCTTGGATATTTGCTATAGATGCCTTCCGTATACCCCAGGGAGGTGAGCTTGATCAGATTCTGGTAGCCTTTCTTGTTTTTTGCCAGGAGTACCTGGTGGTACCGTTCGTCTTTCTGCTCCTTGGTAAAGATTTTGCGGTGCCTGTCTTCCACTACATAAAATTCGCACCCGACAATGGGCTTTACTTTCAGGCTTCCATCCTCATTCCTGTGTTTGTAGGCTTCAGCTACAAATTCAAAAGCCCCGAACATATTTCCGTGGTCTGTAATGGCCAGGGCAGGCATCTGGTCCTTTACTGCCTTATTGTACAGGCTCTGGATAGAAGCAGCGCCGTCCAGCAGCGAAAATTGTGTGTGAACGTGTAAATGTGAAAACTTGGTCATTGATAATTCGTCCTCGGATTCCTGTTGTAATGGTGACTGATGCAAATATAATTGATCTCCCCAAGCGTTGCGAGCCTCTGTACAGCAAGTCGCCCGCTCAATCCTTCATTTCCCCCATTCCTTCTGTTCTTTGACACGTATTTATTATCTTTGCACAACTTATACCCAATATTCCCCTGATGAGGCTGAAAAACCTTTTTATTTTTTGCTGTGTTGCCCTGTTGTTGACTGCGTGCAGCACGACAAGGCATTCTGCCTCCACGACTACTTCCTCCAATTCTTCGGGAAACAATACCCAGCTGGCATTTTTGGACAATATCACGATAAATCCGGGTAGGGAAACCAATCCCCATACCAATGTCAGCACAGCTGGTTCCAACGCGGCCGCCGGTACGGAATCATCTGCCAGCCATGTCACGGAGAGCTATTCGGCCCTCCAGTTTAAGTATGCGATTCTGTTAAACATACCCGTAGAGGAACTGAACAACCCAAAACTCCTGCAGTTCATGGATGAGTGGTATGGTATCCGGTACCATTATGGCGGAGATTCAAAGGAGGGGATCGATTGCTCTGCCTTCGTATACCTGATGATGTCAAATGTTTATGCCTTGAACAGTCTTCCCCGGGTGTCAAAGGAGCAGTACCTGAAAAGCAGGAGGATTGACAGGCAGGAACTTCGGGAGGGCGACCTGGTATTCTTCCATACGGTGGGAAGACATAAAACGGTTTCGCATGTCGGCGTATATCTTACCAACAATAAATTCATCCATGCTTCGTCCTCAGGAGTCATGATCAGCGACCTCGGCGAGGCCTATTACGCCCGGCGGTATGTTGGGGCCGGAAGAGTACTGGATTGACTACAGGGATCGATTCCTGTCATGGGCCCTGGGGTTTCATTAACCGCAGCCGCTTCTTGACCGTGTTCCATACTGGCAGGACATCCGGAGACAGGTCTAAATAAATTACCCCGCCTATATAGAAGATGATAAAGACCATACTTCTGAGGAATATCCAAGACAATCCTATATACTGTCTGAACAAAAAATGACAGAGGACAAATCCCGCAAGACCGAGCAGCAGCGTATACATCGACTTGTAAGAGAATGGCTGCATGCGGAATTTCTTCAGCAGGAAGAGATACCTGATCCCGTTATAAACAGAAAATGCCAGCAGGTCTGAGATGGCGGGCCCCACCGCCCCAAGCTGTTTGGTAAGAATATAGTTGAGTGGAAGGGTCAGGGCAAGCAGAATGATGCCGGTAAAGAAGTCGAATCTCCAGAATGTGGATGTGCTAATGATCTGTGAATTGACCCCTGTTCCCATATCCACAATCCTGGTCAGCCCGATATACAGGAAGACGTACCTCGCCTCGAGATATCCCTTATGAAGGTGAAAGGTTAGCACGCCATCTGAAAAGTTTACCCAGATCAGGATAAACATGCCCGTGGCAAACACGAGCTGGTTAATGGATGAGCGGTGATATATCCTGCTGATCTTCTCAAAATCCTTGTCCTTCCAGGCTTTTGACAAGGGGGCAATGGATGCTGCGATAATTCCACGTTGCGGGGCCTGGATCAGGCTGGCAATATTCTGGGCGAGTATAAAAACGGCGGCATAGGCGAGCCCGTCCGTCACCACAGCAGCAATCACGATCGGAGCGAAAAAAAAGGAAATGTTATACACTAGCCCCCCGCTCCAGACCAGCATGGCAAGTGTTGCTATTTTTTTTCTGAATTTTTTGGTAACCCTGCTGATGCCAAGAGTCAGAAAGGCTTTCCGGGTGGAGATCAGGTATGCAAAAAGAATAACAGCCAGTAAAAGATAGGTCAGCGCATACAGCCTGATAAACAGATCAAACTTTGATATGGTACCTGCTATAAATAATATAATTAATCCGGTTGTAAAGATGCGGAACTGTATTTCCCTCAGGAAATTGGTTAGAACAGATTTTTTCAACTGCCAGGTGAAGGCTTCAAGGAGGTTATACAGGGTCAGCCCCAACCCAAATGGGAAGGTCCAGTAATAGAATTTGACGAGTTGCCCTGAATGCTCACCAAATTTTCTGATGACCAGGTCCTTGAAAAGGATCCCCCCGGAAAACACCAGGAAGAACCCGGTTAGGCATACCAGCAGGGCCAGGGTCAGCATATCATTTTTTTGAGGGGGGAGGTTGTCGCTGTAATAGGGAAAAAATTTGTAGATGTATGCCTGCATGCCCAGGTTGGCAAAGGAAAACATGATATTGGCGATGGCAATGAAGGTGCCTATCAGCCCGTATTCTGCCTGGGTAAAGAACCGGGCAAAGAGGTATGTATTCAAAAATCCCAGGGCAAAGCCAAAATAGATAACTCCCGAAGAAATGATGCTCTGCCTCCTGATGGTGCTCATGTAATTGGATAATGTTGTTGTTGCAAAGTTTGTGTTTATTGTTCGACGTTACTTAGTCACAAATGGCTGCTCACCATCCAGGAAGGGTCATTCTGATTTCTTGACACCGACATAGAAATTTTTGTCAACAGTAATGGATGTTTCCGGACCCTGGGGGAGCATTTGCATTTGCCATTTTTCTGTGGGACTGAGCCAGATCTCGCCATTGGCATGGACCTCCAGTGGCATGTTGAATCCGCCGACGCAATTGGTCCAGTGATACCGGAGCACATTTCCCTGCAGCGTATACTCAAAAACAGGAATCTGGACCGTTCGCAAATACTGATCAAAAATTTTGGAAAAGTCTTTTTTGGCATGGCGGCTGATATAGGTCTCAATCTGCTGGCTGGTGACAGTCTGGTGATAAAATTCCCGGTTCAGGCCGCGCAGGATACTTCGGAACTCCTCATCATTATTGATGATCTGACGGATCTGGTGAAGCAAATTACCGCCTTTGTAATACATATCACCCGACCCTTCCTCATTGACGTTATAGTGGGCGATGATCGGCCTGTCATTAATAATTCTTTTTCTTGTTCCGATACAATAATCATCTCCTGCTTCCACGCCAAACGCGCAGGTGGTGTACAACGTTTCGGTATAATTGGTGAATCCTTCATGGACCCACATATCCGCCAGATCCTTGGTGGTGATATTGTTGCCAAACCATTCATGGCCGGATTCATGTACTATGATAAAATCCCACTTCAAGCCCCAGCCCGTTCCCGAGAGGTCTCTTCCGAGGTATCCCTGGCTAAACTTATTTCCATAGGCGACCGCACTCTGGTGCTCCATTCCCAAGTGCGGCGCTTCAACCAGTTTGTATCCGTCCTCGTAAAAAGGATAGGGGCCCATCCAGTATTCAAAACAGCGAAGCATGCTGTCTACCTCTCCAAACTGTCTTTTGGCTTGGTCCAGGTTGTAGTCGAGGACCCAGAAGTCGCAGTCCAGCTTGCCTTTCTCGCCGGTAAAATCATGGTGCCAGGTCACATACTTTCCGATATAGGGAATGATATCGTAATTGTTTATGGGATTGGCGACAACCCAGATGTAGGTGGAAGTGCCATCAGGGTTGATCTTCTTTTCTTTCATCCGGCCATTGCCAACCGCCACAAGCGAATCGGGAACGGTGATGCTCAGGGATGCCCCACTGTCGGGTTCATCACTTTGGTGATCTTTGCACGGATACCAGACACTCGCTCCAAGCCCCTGGCAGGCAACCGTCATCCAGGGCCTTCCCAATTTGTCTTTGGTGAAGATCCATCCTCCGTCCCATGGCGGACGTACGGCAACCCTTGGAAGTCCGTGATAGTAAATGGTGACGGCCATCAGCTTTTCCTGCCCGCTTTTGGGTTTCTTTTTCTGTAAATTATTTGCAGGCAGATTCCTGAAGAAGGCATACCAGACATTGCTGTCCGCCTTTTTGAAATTTATCCTGGCTGCACCATCCAGGATACTGTCGATCACCAGCGGTTGCTGCAAATCAATTTGCATGGTCTGGTCCCCGCCGGTTAAAACCGTGAAGGTGATCCTGTTGCTTCCGGATATGGACTTGCTTTTATAATCAGGTCTTACTGAAATATCATACCTGAGCACATCCCACCACGCCCTTTCCGGCGTGATAGAGCCCCTGAGGGTATCCGCGTGTGTGAATTCCTTTCTGGTCTTCTGCAACTGGGCCAAGGAACCCTGTAAAATACAAATGACAAAAATAATATTCAGAAGTGCTGTTCGATTCATTTATTACATTTATCGCGAAAATAGAAAATGAAGATAAAGAAACATCTTTCATCCGGCTTTTTTAAATCATTCCGCTGGATAGTCTGTATTTTCTTATTCCTTTCCTGTAGTCGCAACCAGCGAAAAGGCACCATGGTATTCCGTTACAACGAGCAGACGGGCATTGCCACTTTGGATCCCGCCTTTGCCAAAAACCAATCAATCATATGGGCGGTCCACCAGATTTACAGCACCCTTGTCGAGACGGACGATCAGCTGAACCTGGTACCCTCACTCGCCAGGAGCTGGGAAGTTTCTCCGGACCTGTTGAGGTATACCTTTCACCTCCGGACAGATGTTTTCTTTCAGGACAATGACGCATTCCCCGGGGGAAAGGGGAGGAGAATGGTAGCTGAAGATATCCGCTACAGTCTTTCCCGTATCATCGATGAAAAAGTAGCCAGTAGCGGAGCCTGGATCTTCCACAACCGGATTGATCCTGCTGGGGGATTCGCGGTTCTCAATGATTCAACCTTTCAGTTGCGCCTTACAAAGCCCTTTAATCCCGTCCTGGGCATGCTGAGCATGGAGTACTGTTCCGTTGTTCCCGGGGAAGTCGTTGAGAAATACGGGAAAGATTTTCGCAGCCATCCGTGTGGCACGGGCCCATTCCGGATGAAATCCTGGGAAGAAGGCCAGGATCTGATCCTTGTCAGGAACGAAAACTATTTTGAACGCGACAGCGCAGGAGACAGACTCCCTTACCTGGATGCCGTGAAAGTGACTTTTTTTGACAATAAAGCCACTGAGTTTTTGCAATTCCGACAGGGGCAGCTTGATTTCATCAATGACATCGACCCTTCTTTCAAGGATGAAGTGTTAAGCAAGAACGGGGAGCTGAAAAAGGAGTGGAGGGGCAGGATCATCCTGTCAAAGCATCCGTACCTGAATACAGAATACCTGGGAATCCTGGTAGACAGCAGTAATGAACTTCTGAAAAGATCCCCGTTGAAGATTAAAAAGATCAGACAGGCCATCAACTACGGATTTGACAGGAGAAAGATGATGATGTACCTGCGTAATTCAATCGGAAGGCCCGCCGAAAGCGGATTTGTGCCCTCCGGCCTTCCTTCTTTCAGCGATAGCCTGGTAAAAGGCTATCATTTTGACCAGGCCTTATCACGGCAATTGTTAGCCGAAGCAGGTTACCCGGGCGGACAGGGATTACCGGAAATAAAACTGACAAGCATCGAGATCTATGCTGACATGGCCAGTTTTATCGCCAGGGAGCTTCAGGAAATCGGGCTCAGGGTCAGGGTGGACATTGTCCAGAAAGCGGTCCTGCTTGAACAGACGGCAAAATCGGAGGCCCTGTTTTTCCGCGGTAGCTGGATAGCCGACTACCCCGATGCTGAAAACTTTCTGTCTGTATTTTATTCCATTAACCCCGCCCCGCCTAACTATACCCGATTCAGCAATCCGGAATATGACCGTTGGTATGAACAATCCCTGGCTGAAAAGAACGATTCAGCAAGGTACGCCCTGTACCGGAGCATGGACCAGCTGATGATCTCGGAAGCTCCGGTTGTCCCTCTCTGGTATGATGAAGTCATACGCTTTGTGGGGAATCAGGTGACCGGTTTCACACCGAACGGACTAAACCTTCTGGAGCTCAGACGGGTGAGAATCGGGGTAAGATAGTAAAGGCAGCATTGCGCAGTTCATTTCGAACACCGGTAGCGGGGAACTGCAGGATGCATTCCCCAATTTCTGTTCGAGTCTTACCTTGTCTCTGTGCTTTTCTTAAGCTTGTCTTTAAATACTTTCTCAAATTTTTCCACCTTGGGCCTAATCACAAAGGTGCAATAGGGCTGGGATCCATGGCTGTTGTAATAATCCTGGTGGTAATTTTCCGCCGGGTAAAACCTGGTATAGGGAGCAATTTCGGTAACTATCGCTTTGTTATAGGCACCACTCTTATTCAGGGCCTCCTTGTAATGCTCAGCCTTTTGTTTTTGAGAGTCATTGTGATAAAAGATGGCGCTCCGGTACTGTGTGCCTACATCATTACCCTGCCTGTTGAGGGATGTCGGATCATGCGATTCCCAAAATACCTCAAGGAGTTCGTCAAAGCTGATGACCGAGGGATCGTAAATGATTTGCAGACATTCCGCATGGCCGGTTGTCCCCGTACAAACTTCCTCGTAAGTCGGATTGGTCACGGTACCGCCTGAGTATCCAGAGGTCGCTTTGAGGACACCCTTTAATTCCTGGAAAATTGCTTCTGTACACCAGAAACAGCCGGTGGCAAAAGTAGCCGTATCAGTCTTCAGCCCGGCGGGGATGGTTGTTTCAGTCATAATGATATGTTGTGATGATGATTGAGCACAGGATCCTGTTAAGAATGCCAGGGTGGCGGACAGGGCGATAATACTCATGAATTTCATTTTAATTTTATTTTACAAATGTAATGACTTCATGCAAGGTAATTTTTGCCGTGTGCTCCATATTGTAAGATATAAGACAAATGAACTGTTTTAAAAGTTCGTTAACACGCGAAGCGTAAATTTGGAGCTTTGTATTTTCAAAAAATGCCCATTAAGACTTTCAGCGCCTTTAAAAGCCGCAATTACAGGCTATATTTCGGAGGGCAGTCTGTATCGCTGATAGGTACCTGGATGCAAAGGACGGCCGTTAGCTGGATTATTTACAGCCTGACCGGGTCCACTTTCAGGCTTGGCCTTTCCTATTGCGCGACCCAATTCCCCACCTTTCTTTTTTCCCTTTTTGGCGGGGTAGTCTCAGACCGGTATGACCGTTACGGGGGTCCTTTATCACAGAAGTGGCTTCGATGGTCCAGGCTCTTATCCTGGCAATGCTTGTTTTTATGAAGAATTACCAATCATGGGAAATCCTGTCGTTGAGCACAGTCCTGGGAATCATCAATCGCTTTGATGTTCCGGCCCGCCAGGCAATGGTTTACGAAATGGTGGAGGATAAAAAGGACTTTGCCAATACCCTTGCCCTCAATTCAACCATCGTCTTCCCGCCTTTCTTACTGAAAAAAGAAACAGAAAGGGAAGTAACAGTGGGTTTTCTGGAATACTGAAATCAAGATCAATAACGAAAAATAGTAATTATGAATGATCTCGAATCCACAAAAAGGATAGCCCTGCTGGTCATGGATATCCGGGAAAATATTTTAACCAGGCTCTCCGATCCTGGGCCCCTCATTGGATCGATTCAAAGAGCCCTGAATGCCTCCCGCAACGCAGGTATCCTGGTGATCTACGTCGTGGTAGGATTTAGACCGGGGTTTCCTGAAATCAGCCCGGATAACAAATCATTTTCATCTATCAAAAAAATGCATATGCACTTTGAGGGCTGGAGGAACCAGCCCGAATTGTCCGGGATGTTGCGCCGGCTCCAGGAGAAATGGTGATGACTAAACGCAGGGTGACTGGCTTTGCAGGCAGTGATCTGGAAGTAATTCTGAGATCACAGGGGATAGGTCACCTGGTGCTTCCCGGGTTGTCCACCAGCGGAGTCGTATTATCCACGCTCCGGGAAGCTGCGGACAAGGATTACCGGATATCTGTTCTTTCGGACTGCTGTGCTGATC
>Ga0318563_10001097_pt1 | contig 11417 bp, 7 predicted proteins | sample GRESIP066b5f19_FD_203689 | JGI IMG/M metagenome (GOLD analysis project Ga0318563, IMG submission 203689) | Tropical soil microbial communities from Luquillo Experimental Forest, Puerto Rico - GRE.SIPMG.066b5f19 | ecosystem: Environmental > Terrestrial > Soil > Tropical forest > Bulk soil... | reverse complement strand
CGGACCCATCGGCAAGGCGCACAAGGATACCGCGGCGGCTCGCCAACATTGTCGCCGCGGTCAGCCGCCGGCGCGTGTCGGCATGGGCTTGCCGAAAATTCTCGCGAGTCTGTGCGCCCGCCAACGTCAGCGCCATCAGGAAGCTCAGCCAATAGGTCAGAAACACAATCGCGGCGGCCAGCCCCCAATCGCTCGACTGGACGATACCGGCCTTGCCCATCAGCCGCCCACCGAGCCATGCCGCGGCAAAGCTCGCGAGGCCCAAGGCAAAGGCGCGCGTCGCGACGCCCCCCGCCCGCTGCCGGGCGACGACGATTCGCTGAAAGGTCGCGATTTCGGAATCGGTCAAGCTGAGCGCGACCCGGAAGGCCGGCCAGTCGTCGTCTTGGTCGCCTAGGTTCAAGGGGATTGCTCTCCACCGGCAGGCTTATCGCGAAAACGCTTGTGTCTTGCGGGAAGGACGCGGCCGCGGCCAATCTCGTTCGGCGAAGATGTACGGCGGCTGAATGCCGGCCGATGCAGGAGGGCCTGTCGCCCTTCCGGGCGCGCCGCCTCCGCCTCAAGCTTGGGCTCGATAAGCGTCGATCGCGCTGTAAAGCACCTTCGACGCGCCGGCCGTGACGCCGCTTTGTTCAAGGAGTGTCCGGCAGTCAGCCGCCAAGGCGCGCATCTCATCAGAGGCGGATCGCGCATGCCGCCCGAAGACGTAGTCCGCCATCTTCGAAGAAAAAAAGCGGCGCCAGTAGATGACGGCAAATCCCGCCGGGAGCCAGGCGAAAAGGACCCGCAAGGGGAACGGCCTCACTCTGAGGCCCAGCGCGCGTAGGGCGGCGAAGCCCTCGCGCACTCCACTCGTCATCAACCTCAAGGTAGCGTTGTCCTGCGACAGGCGCCGGCAATCGCCGCCGGCGAGGTAGATCGCCCCGCAGACGGCCGTAACGAAGAAGGCATGCGTCTTGAGCCATGCGTCGATATCGCCGGTGAGGCCGACCCTAAACCCGGCCGCCTGGAAGGCCGCTTCCACCCGGCGAAGGTCAGGGGTTCGTCGACCGCGCAATTCGCCGAGGGTGGTAGCCTGCTGCGGAATCAAGGCATAGCGCACGAGATGCCCGTCAAGCGCGCCGCCGGCGCCCGGAAATCCGAACAAGACGCGATGCTGCCCGAGCCGATCGGCAAGATCGCCGGCCCCGGTCGGATTGTTCGTCATGAACAGTACTGTGCCAATCCTTGGATTGGCCTCCAGATCCGGCGTGACCCCGGCAAGCTGATCGCGCCGAACCGTGACCAAAGCGAGATCGTAGCGATCGTCCGGTGTCAGCCGGTCGATCGTTTCCACCGCTGTCGATGACGAGACGCCGTCGACGACGTTTTCGAGCGCGAGGCCGAAGCGCTGAATATCCGCAAGCCTGCGGCCGCGCGCGAGCACAGTGACCGTATGACCGCCGTCCTGCAGCTTAGCCGCGTAGAGTGTCCCGATGACCCCCGCGCCGTAGATCAGAATCTTCAACGTGGCGTCCTTTGCATCAAGGACGCCGCGAGAGATTCGGCAGCGGCAGCGGCGACCGGAGTGGTCGCCCCCACCGATGCATGCCTACTCCGCCGCCACCAGGACTGGCCGGCGCGCCGGCTTCGGCGCCCTGCCGCGATTCTTGTCGTTGAGCGCAGCGTGCGCCGCGGCGAGGCGGGCAACCGGCACCCGGAAGGGCGAGCAGCTGACATAGTCGAGGCCCGCGGCATGGCAAAGGGCAATGCTCTTCGGCTCGCCGCCATGCTCGCCGCAGACGCCGACCTCGATGTCCGGCCGTACGCCGCGGCCGAGCTCCACCGCCATTCGGATCAGCTTGCCGACGCCGCCCTCGTCGAGGGTGGCGAACGGGTTCTCCGGCAGGAGGTCGCGGCGGAGATACTCGACGAGGAAGCCGCGCTCGGCATCATCGCGCGAGATGCCGTACGTGGTCTGCGTCAGGTCGTTGGTGCCGAACGAGAAGAACTCGGCCACTTCCGCCAAACGGTCGGCGATCAGGGCCGCGCGCGGCACCTCGATCATCGTCCCGAAGCGGTAGGGCACGGTCATGTTCGTCTCGGCAAAGACCGTCTTCGCCACCTGCTCGATCGCCGCCTGTTGCGCCTTGAGCTCATTCAGGTGGCTGACCAGCGGGATCATGATCTTCGGATGCACGGCGATGCCGTCGCGAATGCACGCCACTGCCGCCTCGAAGATTGCGCGCGCTTGCATGGCCGTGAGCTCCGGGATGATCAGTCCGAGGCGCACACCGCGCGTGCCGAGCATCGGATTGGCCTCGCGCAGACTGGTCACCCGCTCGAGATAGTCCTCCTTGTGCCGGATCTCGGCGAGGGCGGCGTTGATCTCCTTGAGCGTGGAGAAGTGCTGGAGCTGCATCTTCAGCTCGGCAAGATCCTGGACCAGCTCGTCATAGGAGGGCAGGAACTCGTGCAACGGCGGATCGAGCAGCCTGATCACCACCGGCAAGCCATCCATCGCCCGGAACAGCCCCTCGAAATCGCCGCGTTGCAGGGGCAGGAGCTGATCGATGGCCTCGGCTCGCTCGGTCACGTTCTTGGCCATGATCATCGCCTGAACGATCGGCAGTCGATCGGTCTCGAAGAACATGTGCTCGGTGCGCACCAGGCCGAGGCCTTCGGCGCCGTTGCGGCGGGCGCGCTCGGCATCGCGGGGATAGTCGGCATTGGCCCATACGCCAAGGTCGCGGCACTCGTCCGCCCAACCGAGGACCTTGCTGAGATAGACGTTGGTCACATCGGGGATCATCGTCGGCAGCGCGCCGAGGAAGACTTCGCCGAGCGTGCCGTCGATCGAGATCGGGTCGCCCTCCTTGATGACGTCGTCACCCACACTGATCTCGCGCTTGTCGAGATCGATCTCCAATTGGGCAACGCCGACGACTGCCGGCTTGCCGAACTGGCGCGCGACCAGCGCCGCGTGGCTGGTACGGCCGCCACGGCTGGTGAGGATGCCTTGCGCCGCGAGCATGCCATGGACGTCGTCCGGCTTGGTCTCGGGCCGCACCATGACGACCGCCTTGTGCGACTGCTTGGCCCAGGATTCTGCCGTATCCGCATCGAGCGCGACGACGCCAACCGCAGCACCCGGCGAAACGTTGAGGCCCTTGGCGATGAGCTTGGCCGACTTGCGGGCCGTCGGCTCGATCTGCGGATGCAGGAAGAACTCGATCTGCTCCGGCTTGATCCGGCGCACGGCATCTTCCTTGGTGATCAGCCCTTCCTCGACCATGTCGACCGCGATGCGCACCTCGGCCTGGGCGGTGCGCTTGCCGTCGCGCGTCTGCAGGATCCAGAGCTTGTCGTGCTCGATCGTGAACTCGATGTCCTGCATGTTGCGATAGTGCTTCTCGAGCCGCTTGGCGATGTCGACGAACTCGCTATAGCGGCCCGGCATCTCCTCCTTGAGCTCGGCGAGAGGCTGCGTCTTGCGGATGCCGGCAACGACGTCCTCACCCTGGGCGCTGACCAGGTAATCGCCTTCCGGCTCGGCCTCACCGGTCGAGGCATTGCGCGACATGGCGACGCCGGTCGCGCAGTCGCTCCCCATATTGCCGAAGACCATGGTCTGGATGTTGACCGCGGTGCCGAGATTGTGGGCGATATTGGCAGCGTTGCGATAGGCAATGGCACGCTTGCCGTTCCATGACTTGAACACGGCCTCGGTAGCCAGGCGGAGCTGCTCGAGCGGATCGTCGGGAAAATCGTGTCCGGCAAAGGTGCGGACGATCTCGCGGAACTTCCGGGTGACCTCGCGCCAGTCATCGGCGCTCAGCTCCGCATCGGTTTCTACGTCGGACTTCTGCCGCCGTGCGGTGATCACCGCCTCGAACACGTCGTCGGGCACGCCGAGGACGACGCTGCCGAACATCTGCACCAGCCGCCGGTATGAATCGAAGGCGAAGCGCGGATCGCCGGAGCGCTCGGCCAACCCTTCCGCCACGGCCTGGTTGAGCCCGATATTGAGCACGGTGTCCATCATGCCTGGCATCGAGAATTTCGCCCCCGAACGGCAGGACACGAGGAGGGGACGCTGCGCGTCGCCGAACCGCTTGCCGGTCGCGCGCTCGAGCTCAGCCAGCGCCGCGACTTCCTGCTGCCAGAGATCGTCGGGGAACTTCTCGCCGGCGGCGAGGAAGGCGTTGCAAGCTTCGGTCGTCACCGTGAAGCCGGGGGGCACGGGCACGCCCAGGCGCGTCATGTCGGCAAGCCCGGCACCTTTGCCGCCGAGGAGCGCGCGCACCTTGTCCCAGGTGCCCGCATAGGCCTCGGCCTGGTCGACTTCGTTGAAGAGATAAACCCATTTGGTCATGATCGGCCTCCGGCCAGAAGGCGCCGGGTCGAAACTTCACGGGCCCGAGGTTGCCACAGCGTCGCGATCGAGGCGTCACGTCGTCCGCCCCAAACCGCCCCCGGCACTCATCAGGCTCGCACGGACCCGGCAAGGGTTGCGTGCAGACGAGCCATCCCTGACCCATGCCGCGCCCGCGCGCGTTGACCTGGGTCAAAGCGGCGGCTGGTTAGGTCTCGGGTCAGGCAAGCGCGGCTTCGATCGGTTGAGCGATGCGCCTGGGATAAGCTAGATATTGCTGAATATTGCTGTTACCGCATGCTCACCCCGCCCAGCTCATTCGAACCGTTTCCGCACGCCGCCCTGCAAGGCTCGATCGTCGACCGGTTCAGGGAGATTGCCGCGCGTCACGCCGATCGCGTCGCGCTGCGCGGCCGCGAGCGGAAGCTGACCTATGCCGAGCTGGCCGCGCTGGTCGGGAAGGTAGCCGGGAACCTTGCGCGGGAGCTGGCCGGTCGCGCTGGTCCGGTTGCGATCCTGATGCCGCACGATTCGCGCTTCCCGGCAGCAATCCTGTCCGTGCTCGCGGCGGCACGCATCCAGGTACCGCTCGACCCAACCCACCCAATCGATCGGAATCGCGTGATTGCGGAGGGAGCGGGAGCGGCCGCCAGGCGCGGGAACGCCGCTGGCGCGGTAGAGGCGCCCGCGGCGACCGGCTCCCCGGCTTCACTGGGTGATGCGCACCAGCCGCGACGGCATCCACCCTCGTTTACGCGGATGCGTCGAGCGTCGCCTTCATGGCGCGTGCGCCGGCTTCCATCGCGGCGTCGAGCTGGCCCGCCGCCGCGTCCGGGAGAAAATCGGAGGTCCAGACGATGCGCGTCGACCCAGGCTCGGCAAACACCTGGACAGCCGAATTGTAGTGCGTGGTGAGGCCGCCTTCGGCTGACCAGACCAGCCGCCGCGCCGACTCGTCGACCGTCACAATCGGCTCGCGAACGGTTAAACCATTGGCGAAGGTGACGATCCGGGCGCCCGGCTCGAGGCGAGTGTCGGTGACGAAGCCGCGCACCAGCCGCGTATGCAGTGCGCCGACGTCGCGGATCGCGTCCCAAACCGTATCGGGCGCGGCTTTGGTGAGGATCACCTTCTGCACGGTCGCCATGGCGTGCGGCCTGTTCCCTACTCCGCCGGCACCGGCTGCGCCGCCGCGGGCGGCGCCAGCACCGGCTCGACGTCGTCGAGGCGGGGCCGCGTCCGTGACGAGATGATGGTGTAGAACATCGGCACCACGAACAGCGTGAAGATGGTGCCGATCGCCATGCCGGTGGCGATGACCAGGCCCATCGAGAAGCGCGCCTTGGCGCCGGCGCCGGTCGAGGTGATCAGCGGAATGACGCCGAGCACCATGGCGAAGGTCGTCATCAGGATCGGGCGGAGGCGGACGCGCGCCGCTTCGATGATCGCTTCACGACGGTCGAGGCCGCGCTGCTCGCGCTGCTGGTTGGCGAACTCGACCATCAGGATGCCGTGCTTGGTGATCAGGCCGACCAGGGTGATCAGTCCGACCTGGGTATAGATGTTGATGGTGGCGAGGCCCATGTTGAGCGGCACCAGCGCGCCGAACAGGGAGAGCGGCACCGCCATCATGATAATCAGCGGATCACGGAAGCTTTCGAACTGGGCGGCAAGCACGAGATAAATGACGATGATGGCGAGGGCGAAGACGATGAGGAGCGTGTTGCCGGCGGCGAGCTCGGTGCGCGACTGGCCGGCATATTGGATGAAGTAGCCCTTGGGCAGCTGCTCGGCGGCGATCTGCTGCAGCGTGGCGAGGCCGTCGCCGGTGGTCACCCCCGGCCGCGGCAGGGCGGACAAGGTCGCCGAGTTGAGCTGGTTGAACTGCTCGATCGCCGGCGCCGAGGCACGCATCTCGACCGAGACCACCGAGGACAAGGGCACCATTGCCCCGGACGCGCTGCGCACGAAGAAGTCGCCGAGGCCTTCCGGATTGAAGCGATAGCGCTGCGGTACCTGCGGGATGACATCATAGGCGCGCGAATCGCGGTCGAACTTGGAGATGCTGGCCTCGCCGACGAGGAGGGTGAGCGTGTTGCCGATATCGGCAACCGACACGCCGAGGGCGGCGGCCCGCTGGCGATCGATCAACACGCGCACCTGCGGCGTCTCGAAGGAAACCGAATCCTGGACGACGATGAACTTGCCCGAGGCGTAAGCCTTCCCCTTGATCGCCTCGGCCTGCTCGTAGACGCGGTCGGCCGACTCGGTCGACTGCACGACGAAGGAAATCGGCAGCCCGCCGCCGGTGCCGGGCATCGAGGAGAAGGCGAAGACGAAGGCCTGCAGGCCGGCGATCTTGTCGAGCCGCGGTTGCAGGTCCTGCTGGACCTGCTGCTGGCTGCGGGTCCGCTCACCCCATGGCTTCAGCACCCAACCGGCGAAAGCCGAATTGGCGCCGCCATTCCCGGCAGCCTGGAAGCGCGTGATCACCTCGGGAATGTCCCGGGTATGCTGGTCGATCTCGTCGAGGAACAGGGTGGTGTAGGGAAGCGTGGCGTATTGCGGGCCGGTCATGACGCCGAAGAGGGCGCCGGAATCCTCCTCGGGGGCAAGCTCGCGTGAGGTCTTGGTGAAGAGGAACCCGGTCGTCCCGATCAGCGCCACGACAATGATGAAGGTCAGCGGCCGGATATGGAGCGACCCCGCCAGCCGGCGCTCGTACCAGTTGCCGATCGCCTCGAAGATGCGGTCGACGATCCGCTGGAAGAGGCCGCCGCCGGCATTGAGGAGGCGCCCTGACATCATCGGCGAGACGGTCAGCGCAACGAAGCCCGAGATCATCACCGCGCCGGCGAGCGTGAGCGCGAACTCGCGAAAGAGCGCGCCAGTGACGCCGGTGGTGAAGGCGATCGGCGCGAACACCGCCGCGAGCGTAATCGTCATCGACACGATCGCCCGGCCGATCTCGCGCATGCCCTGGATCGCCGCTCGGAGCGGCGCGTAGCCCTCCTCGATATGGCGATGGATGTTCTCGACGACGACGATGGCGTCGTCGACGACGAGGCCGATCGCCAGCACCATGGCGAGGAGCGTCAGCGTATTCAGTGAATAGCCTATCGCCCACATGATGAAGCAGACGCCGACCAGCGACAGCGGGATGGTGACCACCGGGATCACCACCGAGCGGAACGAGCCGAGGAAGAGGAGAATGACGAGGCAGACGATCGCGGCGGCTTCGCCGATCGTCTTGAACACCTCGTTGATCGAGGCGCGAATGGCCTCGCTCGCATCGTAAAGGAGCTTGATCTCCATGCCCTCGGGGAGGTCTGCCTGGATCACCGGAAGCGCGTTGCGCACCCCGGTAGCCATGTCGAGCGGATTGGCCTCCGGCGTCGGGAAGATGCCGAGGAAGACGCCGTCGCGGCCGTTGAACTGGACGCGGACATCGGTCGAGGCGGCGGCGAGCTCGACATGGGCAACGTCGTGCAGCCGGACGATCTCGGCTCCCTTGGTGCGTACCGGCAGGTCGCCAAAGGTGTCGGGATCCTGCAACGTCGTCTTCGCCTCGATCGTGTAGGCGTAGTACTGGTTCTTGGTGAGACCCGGCGCGGACAGGAAATTGGAGTTGTTGATCGCGCTGAAGATGTCGGTCGCAGTGACCATGCGCGAGGCCATCGCCACCGGATCGAGCCAGACGCGCATGGCGAATTCCTGGGCGCCGATGAGCTGGGCGTCGGCAACCCCGTCAACCGTCGCCAGGCGCGGCTGCACCACCCGCGTCAGATATTCGGTGAGCTGCTGCGGGTTCATCTTGTCGCTGCGCGCCGCGATGTACATCAGGGCGAAGTTGAAGCCGGTGCCCTTCTGGATGACCGGATCCTTTGCCTCGGTCGGCAATAGGCCGCGCACTTGCTGGACCTTCGAGATCACCTCGGTCAGCGATTTGTTGGGGTCGGCGTTGAGGCGCATGAAGACCTGCACCGTCGAGAGCCCAAGCGCGCTCTTCGAGGTGACATAGTCGACGCCTTCGGCCGAGGTCACTGCCTTGGCGATCCGCTGGGAGATGAACCCCTGGATCACGTCGGCGCTGGCGCCGGGATAGGACGTGGTGACGGTGATCACCGTCTCGTCGACCTTCGGGTATTGCCGGACCGACATCGAGACGATGCCCTGCGCCCCGAGGAGCAGGATCAGGAGGCTGACGACGGTCGAGAGGACCGGGCGTCGGATGAAAACCTCGGAGAAGCTCATTGCCTCGCGTCCGCGGAGACGTTGGCCGGGTTCACGCTGTTGTCGATCGCGATATGGCTGCCGTTGTTCAGCTTGTTCTGGCCGGAGGAGACGATCTTCATGCCGGCCTCGATGCCCTTCTTGATCTCGATCTGCGCGCCAGACCGCCGGCCGGTCTCGACGAAGATCTGCTTGACAATGTATTGCGGCCCGGCCGGCTGGGCCGGTGCGGCGCCACCCGAGCCCTGAGCCGGTGCTGCGCTGCCCGAAGCGGCCGCGGCCTCCCCGGCGGCGGGCGCGGCCGGCGGCGGCGCCTCGACTACCTGATAGACGTAGCTGCCATAGAGGCTGATCACCACCGCCGTCTGCGGCAGCGCGATCACGTTCGGCTCCTCGGGCAGCTGGACGAGGACGCGTACGAACTGGCCTGGGCGGAGCGCGTCATTGGCGTTGTCGACGACGGCGCGCACGGTGATCAAGCGCGAGTCGGGATTGATCTTGGGATCGATGCCGGTGACCGTGCCGCTGAAGTCGAGATGGCCCTCGCTCAGCCCAACGCTCACCGGCTGGCCGAACTTGAGATTGGGCAGCTGCTGCTCGGGCACCGTGAAGTCGACGCGCATCTTGCTGAGGTCCTGCAGCGTCGCCACCGCCGTACCGGCCTGGATGTACTGGCCGACCTCAATCTTCGGAATGCCGACGACGCCGGCGAACGGCGCCTTGATCGCCTTCTCCGCCAAGGTCGCATTGATCCTCTGCATGGCGCCCTGCGCCAGCGCGAGCTTGTTCTGCGCGGACTGCAGGTCGGCCGAGGTGGCAAAGTTCTGCTTGAAGAGACGCTGGGCGCGATCCACCGCATCCTGGTTGACCGAAAGCGTCGACTGCGCCGCGGAAAGGTCTGCCCGCTCGAGCGAGTCGTCGATCTGCACCAGCACGTCGGCCGCGCCGACCTTGTCGTTCGCCTTGAAGTTGATCGACTTGACCACCCCGGCGAGCTCGCCGGCGACGTCGACGCCCTGCGCGGCCGAGACCGTGCCGACGGCATCGATCCCAGGCGTCCAGCGCTGCGGTGCCACATCGACGGCCGAGACCGTGATCGTCGGGATCGGGAAATGCGCGAAGAACTGCGCAATCATCTTGTCGCGGAAGAAATTGAACCAGATCAGGCCGCCGCAGATCGCCAAGACGAGAAGCAGGATCAGGGTCCCGATGATCGACCGCAGTATCGACCGCTTCTTGACCGGGGCCTTCTGCGTTGAGGGGGTTACGCCGTGCATGTTCGTATCCGTCTTGCCTCGCGCCACAAGCTACTGTACCGTCCAGACGGTAAAGTCAAATCAAGGAGTGTGATCAACGACAAATCTCCCTTTTATGGCGGCCGGAACCGTCCGGGAACCTGAGGCGTCTAGCCCGGCGGAAGGCCGGGAGAGTGCGCGTGACCGCATCCTCGCCGCCGCGATGGCGGTCGCCAGGGAGTCCGGGGCAAGTCGTTTGTCGCTTGATGCGATCGCTCGTCGTGCCGGGGTGTCCAAGGGCGGCCTTCTTTATCATTTCCCCAAAAAAGATGCCCTTATGAGGGCACTGGTCGAGCGGCATCTCGCCGAGATCGAAGCAGCGACCATCGCGGCGACGAACCTGCCTTGTCAGCCGAACGCGGTCGCAACTGCCTTCATCTACGCCTATCGCGCGAAGCTCGCCTGCGAGCCGGCGCCGCCGAGCGGCGTGCTTGCCGCGCTGGCTGAGAACCCGCACCTCCTCGAGCCGGTGCGTGACCATCAGGTCCGCATCGTCGAGCGCATCCGGTCAAGCGCCTCCGACCTCGACATGTCGCTGATTGCGTTTCTCGCCGTTGAAGGCATGAAGGCCCTCGAGCTGTTCGAGACGGATCCCCTCACCAGCGAAGAGCGCGAGCGTGTGTTTGAGGCTCTTGTGCAGCGCCTGCAAGCCGGCTGATCAAGGCGGCGATCAACCCAACCGTTAACCGCCGGTCGCGGCGTACATTCCGGTGGTGCGGAACTCGGTTGGGCTGGTGCCGAAGAAGCGGCGAAAGACCTTGGCGAAATAGTTGGGTTCGTCGATGCCGCAGAGATTGGCGATCTCCTTGATCGGCAGGAGTGAGTGGCTGGTGAGGAGGCGCGCGGCGCGGCGCATCCGCTCCTGCAGCACGAAGGCAGCCGGCGGCAGGCCCTCGCTCGCCGCGAAGACGCGCGAGAAATGCGCCCGGCTGAAGCCGGCGACCTCGGCGAGCTCGCTGACCGCGAGCTCCTTATCGAGATTGGCGCGGATGTGATCGACCACGCGCCGGACCATGTTCTCCTCGTCGGCGAGGAGAGCCGCGCTTTGCGAGCCGAAGACGTCGTCATAAAGGGCGCCGACCGCCTCATAGGCAATCGCCGAGGCGGCGCCCGGCGTCTCCCCCTTCCCCTCGATCAGCCTGAGGCTGCAGTCGGCGATATGCTCGATCGTGTCCTGGCGGAGGCGGAGCACTGGCCCGGTCGCCGCCTGGATGGTGCGGTGAATGCGCACCGCCTCCTGTCCGCTCATCGAGATCCAGAAGAACTCCCAGCGCTCGCCGGCTTCGACGAAGTAGCGGTGATTGTGTGGCACGATGACGAGCATCGTGTCGCCCGGCCTCAGCCGGTAGCGGCGGCGCTCGTATTGGAGATTGCCGACGCCGGCGATGGTATGTTGCAGCACGGTGAATGGAGTCTGGCCGCGTTTCCGGCCATTCCAGTCATAGCTCGGCTCGCTGCGCACCTCGTAGCCGGTCGAGGTCGGCATGGTATGCAGGCGATGGCGGCCGCGCGGCAGCGAGACCGTCTTCATGACC
>Ga0318563_10001092_pt1 | contig 11432 bp, 8 predicted proteins | sample GRESIP066b5f19_FD_203689 | JGI IMG/M metagenome (GOLD analysis project Ga0318563, IMG submission 203689) | Tropical soil microbial communities from Luquillo Experimental Forest, Puerto Rico - GRE.SIPMG.066b5f19 | ecosystem: Environmental > Terrestrial > Soil > Tropical forest > Bulk soil... | reverse complement strand
ACCATCCATCGCGCCCGCCTCGATGGGCCCCTCCGCATGACCATTCATGACGTCAAAGTCTGCCAGTGGCGAGACGAAGCTCCGGCCGAAGGCCGGGCCGGCCGCGACGGCCGGCCGAAGGCCGGTCCGAGCGGATGGCACGCGGGGGGGTCTGGGGGGGTCGTCCCCCCGAGGCAACACTGTGATAGGCACTGAGGATGGTCGAGCTCATTCCCCGCGAAGTCCTCTTCGGCAACCCCGAGCGGCTCAGCCCGCGTATCTCCCCCGACGGAACCCGGCTGGCGTGGATCGCGCCGCACGAAGGAGTGCTCAACGTCTGGATCGCGCCGGCGAACGCCGAGGCCGGCGTGGACTGGGCGGCGGCCCAGGTCGTCACCGACGACACCGACCGCGGCATCCGGATGTTCGCCTGGGCCCACGACGGCCGGCACCTGCTCTACCTGCAGGACACCGGCGGCGACGAGAACTGGCGCCTGCACGACGTCGACCTCGAGACCATGCAGCGGCGCGACCTCACCCCGTTTGACGGGGTGCAAGCCCGGCTGGTCGCCATGGAGCGGAAGTTCCCGACCGAGGTGCTGGTCGGGCTGAACCGGGACAACGCGGAGCTGCACGACGTCTACCGGCTCGACCTGGTCACCGGCGAGCTGGCCAAGGAGGTGGAGAACCCCGGGTTCGTCGAGTGGATCGCCGACGCGCAGATGGTGGTCCGGGCCGCCGCCGCGCCCCAGCCCGACGGGGGCATTGTGCTCCTGGTCCGGGACACCGCCCGGGCGGACTGGCGGGAGCTGCTGACCATTCCCGCCGACGACGCGCTGACCAGCGACGCGATCGCGTTCAGCGAGGACGGCAGCTCGCTGCTGGGAACCACCTCCGTCGGCGCCAACACCGGCCGGCTGGTCCGTATCGACACCACCACCGGAGCTCAGGAGGTGCTGGCCGCCGATCCCGAGGCGGACGTGGGCGGCATCCGGCTGCACCCGGACACCCGGGAGCCGCAGATCGTGGCGTTCGAGAAGGACCGGGCCGAGTACGTCGTCCTCGACCCGTCGGTCTCCGGCGACCTGGCCGCCATCCGGGCCCTGCACCCGGGCGACCCGATGTTCGCCGGCCACGACGACGCGGACGGGACCTGGCTGGTCGGTTTCACCAACGACTCGGGCGCGGTGCCGTTCTTCGCCTACGACCGGGCCAGCCAGACCGGCCGCTTCCTGTTCGAGCACCAGCCTGCGCTGTCCCGCTACGAGCTCGCGCCGATGGAACCGTTCTCGTTCACCAGCCGGGACGGCCTCACCGTGCACGGCTACGCCACGTTCCCGCCCGGTGCCGGCCGTTCCGCGCTGCCCATGGTGCTCAACGTGCACGGCGGGCCGTGGGCCAGGGACAGCTGGGGCTTCGACCCCGAGGCGCAGTGGCTGGCCAACCGGGGCTACCTGTGCGTGCAGGTCAACTACCGGGGCTCCACCGGCTACGGCAAGGCGTTCGTCAACGCCGGCGACCGCGAGTGGGGCGGCAAGATGCAAGACGACCTGACCGACGCCGTCGCGTTCGCCGTCGGGCAGGGCTGGGCCGACCCGGCGCGGGTCGCCATCTACGGCGGCTCCTACGGCGGGTACGCGGCGCTGGCCGGCGCGACGTTCACCCCGGACCTGTTCCGCTGCGCGGTCGACATCGTCGGGCCGTCCAACCTGAAGACGCTGATCGAGACGATCCCGCCATACTGGGCCCCGATGATCGCCCAGTTCCACCGGCGGGTAGGCGACCCGGCCAAGGACGCCGACTTCCTCTGGTCCCGGTCCCCGCTGTCGCGGGCGCGCGACATCCGGATCCCGCTGCTGATCGCCCAGGGCGCGAACGACCCGCGGGTGAAGCAGGCCGAGTCGGAGCAGATCGTGGCCGCGCTGATCGAGGCCGGGATCGACCACGAGTACCTGCTGTTCCCCGACGAGGGCCACGGCTTCGCCAAGCCGGAGAACCGGCTGCGCTTCTACGCGGCCGCCGAGCGGTTCCTGGCCCGTCATCTCGGCGGCCGGGTCGAAGAGTAGCGGCCTGGCCCGGCAGGTGCCGGGCCAGGCCGCGCGGTTTCCTTCCCGTTATGGAGCTATACGGGCATCGGCTGGACGCCGGCCAGATCCTCGCGCTTGATCCGGACCATGACGATGACCACGATCAGCGCCAGCACCATGATCCCGGCCGACACCTCGAAGCCGCGGGAGAACCCGGTGGCCAGGGCGTGGTTGGTGATCGCGGTCTGCGCCGCCTTGGCCTGCGCCGCCGTGACGTGCAGCGGGTGGCCGGCCTTGGCCGCGGCCGCCGCGGCGGCCTGGGCCACGGCCGCCGCGTGCCGGGCGGTGGTGGCGACCACGCTCCAGGCCACGGTGCCCAGGATCGCGAGCCCGATCGCGCCGCCGACCTGCTGGCCGACGTTGGGCAGGCTGGCGGCCAGGCCCGCGTCCCGGTCGGGCACCTTGGTCAGGGCGACCAGGGTGGCCGGCATGAACAGCAGGCCCAGGCCGGCCGCGGTGAGCAGCATCGGGCCGAGCAGGCCGCCGACGTACGTGCTGTGCTCGTTGATCCGGGAGAGCCAGAACATCCCGCCCGCCGAGATCGCCGTGGCGACGGTCAGCAGCCACCGGGCGCCGATCCGCGGGACCAGCACGGTGGACAGGCCGGCCATGGCCATGATCACCACGACGATGGGCAGGTAGGCGACGCCGGTCTTCAGCGCGCTGTAACCCCACACGTGCTGCACGAACAGGGTCAGGAAGAAGAACATGCCGAACATGGCCGTGCCGACGCAGAGCAAGACCAGGTTGGCGGCGGACCGGTTCCGGTTGTTGAAGATCCGCAGCGGCATCAGCGCGTGCTTGCTGCGCGACTCGATGATGACAAACGTGACGAGCAGCACGACCGCGGCGGCCAGCGAGGCCACGACCTTGGTGTCGCCCCAGTGCGAGATGCCGTTGGGGGTGGTGGCCGCCTCGGACAGGCCGTAGACCAGCGCCGCGAGCCCGAGGGTGCCGGTGATCGCGCCGGGCAGGTCGAACCGGCCGGGGTGGCGCTGCGACTCGCCGAGCACCCGCGGGGCGAGCAGCGCGACCATGATCCCGATCGGCACGTTGACGAAGAACACCCAGCGCCAGGACGCGTACGTGGTCAGGATGCCGCCGACCAGCAGGCCGACCGCGGCGCCGCCGATGCTCATCGCGGCGTAGACGCCCATGGCCCGGTTGCGCGGCGGTCCCTCGGGGAAGTTGGTGGTGATCAGCGACAGGGCGGTCGGCGCGACGATCGCGCCGCCCACGCCTTGCAGCGCGCGGGCCGCCAGCAGCCACTCTTGTGAGGTGGCGAACCCGCCGAGCAGCGAGGCCAGCGAGAACAGGATGATCCCGGCGATGAACACCCGCTTGCGGCCGAGGATGTCCCCGGCCCGGCCGCCGAGCAGCAGCAGGCCGCCGAAGGTGAGCGCATAGGCGTTGACGACCCACTCCAGGCCGGAGCCGGAGAAGCCCAGCGCGGCCTGGATGTGCGGCAGGGCCACGTTCACGATGGTCGCGTCGAGCACCACCATCAGCTGGGCGGTAGCGATGACGAAGAGGGCCAAGCCGAGGCGGCGCCCGTGCTCAGGCTGACCAACGGCACTGGCACCGGTAGCGGGCGCTCGCAGGCGCCCGGTCTCGGGCTGTGCGGTAGACATGCTGTCTCCTTGGTGAAGAGCGTGCGGATCTAACCTCGCGGCGGCTCGCCACGACGGTGAAGACTGATTTGAGTAGATGGCCCCGCGGATGACCCGGGCGATGGGCCCGGCCGGCCCTACCTGGCTGTTCTGGCGGTCATCCGCCAGCCCCCGGCCAGGTCAGCTGCTGGGCTGCGCAGAGATGAGGGTCTCGCTCACCTCCTCCGTCCGCGGCCCCCCGATGGTCGGCGGGGTGGTCCCGGGATCCGCGCTGCCCTCGGCGCGGATCATCTTGCGGATCAGGCTCAGCAGGCAGGCCCGCTCCTCGTCGTCCAGGGAGCGCCAGGGCATGCGCGCGATGAACTCGTGCTGCACCTGCTCCCGCAGGGCCATGCCCTCGTCGGTGAGCACGAGGTTCTTGATCCGGCGGTCCACCGTGCTGGCTTCCCGCCGGGCCAGCCCGCGCTTTTCCAGCAGGTCGGCGATGGCGGTCACGAACGAGGGATCGCAGTGCATCTGCCGCCCGAGATCCCGCATGGCCATCGGCGCGCCGAGGGCCTGCAGGGCCTTCACGCAGAAGGCCGGGACACCGAAGTTCTGCGCGAGCTGCTCGAACTTCCCGATCACTCCCTCGATCAGCTGGCCCATGGCCTCGAAGATCTCCGAGTCGAGCTGATCCGTGTCGGATGGCGTTCCCATGTCACCTCCTCCGACGATGGCGCCGCCTGCATGACGCAGGAAGCTAGGCTACTAAATGTTTGAGTAGCTCAACCTTAGACCGGCTAGGGTGAGCAAGTCAATCTTTTATCAACTCAAGCAATGTGGCGCTCGCTACATCGGCCATCGTGCCCGGTCAGGCCATCGCGGCGGTCAGGTCATCGCGGCGGCGTTGACCATCCGGGTGGCCGCGGGCAGCGCTCCGATGAGGTCCGAGGCCCCGATCGGCGCGCCGGCGCCCTCCGCGCGCGCCGTCGCAGCCGGGCCCTCGCCGCCCGCGGCACCGCCGGCGGCCAGCCGGGCGGCTATGCCGTGCAGGAACGCGGCCGCGGCCGCCGCCCGGGACGGCTCGAGGCCCTGCGCGAGCAGCGACCCGGCCAGGCCGGACAGCACATCCCCGGAACCGGCGGTGGCCAGCCAGCTGGTCCCGGTGGGATTCACCAGGACCTCCCGGTCCCGCTCCGGAGGGGCGATCACCGTGGTCGAGCCCTTTAGCAACACGGTGCAGCCAAGCTCGGCCGCGGCCCGGGTGGCAAACCGGAGGCGGTGGGCTTCCACGTCCGGCCGGTCCGCGCCGAGGAGCCGCGCGAGCTCGCCGGCGTGCGGCGTGAGCAGGGTGGGCGCCGGGCGCGGCAGCAGCCCGGGGTGGGTGGCCAGCAAGGTGATCCCGTCCGCGTCGACCAGCACCGGGAGGCTGGTCGCGAGTACCGCCGCGAGCAGGCTGGCGGCGACCTCGTCCGTCCCCATGCCCGGCCCGGCCGTCCAGGCCTCCACCTGGCCGGCGGCCTCGACGGCTGCCCTGCCCTCAAGGCCGGCGTCCAGGGTGGTGATGACCGCCTCGGGCCAGTGCTGCCGCACCACGGCCACCGGGACCGCGGACGACAGCAGCCGGACCATACCGGCCCCGCCGCGGATGGCCCCGCCGACGGCCAGCGTGGGGGCGCCGGTGAACCGGTCGCTGCCCGCCACGATCCCCAGCACGCCGCGCCGGTACTTGTCCGATTCCGCCGACGGGCGGGGCAGCCAGGCCGCGATGTCGGCCGCCTGGGGCGCCGCGACGTCGGGCGGGCCGAGATAGCCGCCCAGGCCGATGTCCACGAGCTCGACGACCCCCGCGTGCGAGGCTCCGGGATCGATCAGCAGGCCGGGCTTGAGGGTCCCGAACGTGACCGTCACGTCGGCCTCGATCGCAGCGCCGGCCACCTCGCCGGTGTCGGCGTCGACCCCGCTCGGCAGGTCGACGGCCACGACCAGCGCGCGGGCCCGCCCGGCCGCCGCGGCCAGCGAGGCGGCGGGCTCGCGCAGGCCGCCGCGGCCGCCGATACCGAGCAGCCCGTCGATGATCAGGTCGGCCGCGGCGATCGCCTCATCCGCAGCCTGGTCTGCGGCCTCGATCACCCGCCCGCCGGAGCCGCGCAGCGCCGTCGCCCCGCCCTCATGCATGCGCTCGGCCGCGGCGACGGCGGTGACCACGGCGCCGCGGGCGAGCAGCCGCGCCCCGGCGTACAGCGCGTCTCCGCCGTTGTCTCCGCTGCCCGTCAGCACGACCACCCGGGCCCCGTAGACGCCCCGGGCCCGGCCCGCCCGGCCGCCGCGGCTGAGCAGTCTGGCGCACGCCGCCGCCAGCCCGGCGGCGGCCCGCTGCATCAGCGCGCCTTCCGGCAGCAGCGCCATCAGCGCGCCCTCGGCGGCCCTGACCCCGGCCACGGCGTGTGCGTTCCTCATGCCGTCCCGCCTTGTTCGCTCAGGGCGAACAAATAGCCGCTGCTTTCCACGATCATGACCCAAGCCTGCCACGCCGTCCGCGGGAGGCGCAGTCGCCGGACACGACCGGCGCGGAGCCAGGCTCCGGGACGGATAAATCTCCCGAAAGCTTACTATTACCAGCCTGACCGTACATTTACCCCGCGCCACCGACCCCAGGAGCAGCGGGGCTACGTCAGCTGGCGCTCGCGGCCTGATCGACTGAGGCCAGACGCTGCTGCGCCGCTTCTGCTTCCAGGTCCGTGACCGAGTGTGGCCGGATCAGCCGCACGGTGCTCGCGGCGGGAGCCGCGGGAGCGGCCGCGGCCTGTGCCGCGCGAGCACCCGCGGGCCGCAACGCGGGCGCGGCGGCCGGGAGGCCTTCCCCCGCGGCCCACAGGTCAGGCAGCCGGTGGCGCACGGCGAAGGACGCGGCCTCGAGCCGCGAGTGCACGCCGAGCTTGGTGAGCACGGCCTGCAGGTGGGTCCGCACGGTGGTGCGCGACACGCCGAGCCGTTCCACCATCGCCGCGGTGTCCAGCCCCTCTACCAGCATCATCAGGCATTCCCGCTCGCGGCTGGTCAGGTGGGAGGCGAGGCGGAGTGCCTGGTTCGGCTCGGCTGAGCGACGCGGCGCCGGGACCTGCGGAACGTCCACGACGACCTCGCCGCGCAGCACGCGCTCGAGCGCGGAGATGAGCGCCCCGATCCCGCGCGACTGGTGCAGGTAAGCGGATGCGCCCGCATCCAGCGCGCGGCCCACCGCCTCGCGGCCGGCACTGGCGCCGAGCACCACGACGTTCGTGTCTTGGCTGGCCGCGAGCACCTGGGTGATGGTAAAGGCGTCGTCCTCCAGCGGGGTGTTCCTGTCGATCAGGCACGCGTCCGGCCGGTCCCGGCGCACGAGGCCGACCATCTCCGGGGCATTGCGGGCCACCGCGCTGACCACGTACCCGTGCTGGCTGAGCACGGTCGACAGCGCGTCAAGGAAAACCACGTGGTCGTCACCGAGCACCAGCCTGGCCACGCGGTCACCCTCGCTTCCCGGCGCGCGCCGCTGCGGCCGGCTCACCCGGTCAGCGCACTGCCTGTCGAACAAAGCCGTCATGCTCCGTACCCCCGCCCCGTGCCGCCCGGTGCCGTCCCCAAAAGGGGCAGTATCGAACTTTTCAGGTGGGTTTCAGATACTCCGGCAGTTTCTGCCCCGAACATTCGCTCTCAAACCGGAGGGAATCATTCCGATCTGCGATGTCCTGGGTGAACCAGCCCACATGGTGAAGACGCCTTCACCGCAGCAATCGTTTACAACAGGGTTACGCGAATGTGAAGAACGTTATCGGACTCTTACCTTACGCCCTTGGATCTTGATTATCGAGACTACTGGGGCCATTGAGACTTTGACCAAGCCGCGGCCTCGGGCGAGTACGCGGCCATGAGCGCAGCGCGCAGGGCAGGCTCGCCATGCCGATCGCCCAGGCGGATCCGGGCGGCCGCGGCCAGGCGGGCGGCCAGTTCCGGCGCGTCGAGCAGGTACCCGATGGCGGCGGCGAGCTGGCCGGGCCGGCCCGGCGGGACCAGCAGGCCGGTCTCCCCCGGGATCACCAGGTCGGGCACCGCGTTGACGGCGGTCGCGACGACAGGAACGCCGCAGATCATAGCTTCGACGACCGCCGTGGGCAGTCCCTCGTAGCGGCTGGGCAGGGCGAAGACGTCGAACGCGGGAAGCAGGTCGAGCACGTCCGCGCGCTCGCCGGCCAGGATGATCCGGGACCGCGGCAACCGCTGGGCACGGCGGCCGATGCGCTCGGCCAGCTCGCCGCCGCCGACCCACACGCCGATGACCTCCGGGCGCCGCAGAGCCGCCACGGCGGCGAGGAAATCCTCGGGCGCCTTCTGGTAGGTGAGCCGGCCGACCGTGCCGACCACGGTGGCGTCGGCCGGCAAGCCGAGAGCGAGGCGGGCGCGCTCACGCGCGTGCGGCAGCCGGGCGCTCATGCTCACCCGCGCCCGGTCCGGCCCGTCCACCGCGACCCCGATGGTGCGGACCCGCTGGGGCGCGATCAGCTCCCGCCGGATGGCCTCGGCGGCCACCGCGTTGCCCACGCACAGGGCTACGTCGGTGATCCGGCCCAGCCGCCGCTCGATGGACACGTAGGCCCGGCGCCGGGCCGCCGACTGGAACTCGTGGAACGGGAAACCGTGGAAGGTGTGCACGATCCTGGGCACCCCGGCGCGGTGCGCGGCCAGCCGGCCTACGGCTCCGGCCTTCGCGCAGTGGGTGTGCACCACGTCGAACCTCCGCTGCCGGAAGGCCTGCTCCAGCCGCGCGAGCGCCGCCAGGTCGCTGCGCGGGGCGATCACCTCGCGCAGCGAGGGGTCGACGAGGACCTCGAGGCCGACGGCCGCGGCCTCGTCGAGCAGCCGCCCGCCGCTGCCGGTCATGATGGTCACCGTGGCCGCGCCGGGGTCGAGGGCCCGGGCCCCGCGCAGGGCGAGCACGCCGGCGCCGCCCTCGAGCCGGGTGATCACGATTGCGACCCGCAGCGGCGTGGTGGTCCCTTCCCCGGCCGAACCCCGGGTGCTTGTCCCGGGCCGCGGACGGGCCCGGAACCCGATCATCGCCGGCCCGGGCCGTATGGCACCGGGGTCGGCCGGCCTCCGGTGACCGGGGCGCGTTCGGGAAGCCGCAGACCGGCGGCGCGCGCGACCCGCACGGCCTCGAGCCTGCTGTGCACGTCCAGCTTGGTGAAGATGCTGCGGGTGTGGGTGCGGACCGTGTCGGTGGAGATCAGCAGCTCCTCGGCGATCTGCCGGCCGCGCTTACCCTCGGCCATGCTCGCCAGGACGTCACGTTCACGCGGGCTCAGCACGTCGAGCGGATCGCTGTCCTCCTGGGCCCGGCGGATGTCATCGCGCAGCTCGCGCAGGATCTCGCCGAGCATCTGCGGCGGGAACCAGGAATGGCCCTGGCACACCCCCCGCAGCACGGTCTCCAGCTCGTCCGCGCCTTGCTCCTTGGACACCCAGGCCGCCGCCCCGGCCCGCGCGGCCTCCACCGCGTGGGCGACGTCGTGGTCGCCGCTGACCACGACCAGGTGCGCGGCGGGCCAGGCCGCCTTGAGCCGGGCCAGCACCTCGCCAACGGCGAAGCCGAGCGGCTCGACCTCGATCAGGATGACGTCGGGCCGCAGCCAGCGCACGACCTCGGGCAGCTGCGGGTCATCGGTGCTGCAGCACCCGGCGACCCATAGGTCCGGGGCGGCAGAGAGCCGGGAGGCCAGCGCTTCCGTGACCATCCGGTAGTCGTCAACCAGGAGCAGCCGCCGCACGTCCACTGAACTACTGTGCAATGGCCGTGCGGCATGGTCCTCATACAGATGAATGAGGATTCCTCCTCCTGATATGGGGGGACGGGCGTAACGTCCCGCCGCCGATCACTTTGAGCATCGAGCAGATCACATTACGGATACAAAAAGGCGTTAGCACGGGCCGCCGGCCGGGCCCGCGCCGGGCGGTCCTGCGCTTTTGGCTCGCAGCGTCCGGTGAATAACGTCCATGCCGTACGGTGATTACCGTACAGCATGGACGGGGCTATTACTCCGCCGCGCCCGGTGATTACCGCTTAGGCCGCGCGATAGTTTACGGCGCAGCCGTCTGGTGGTTACCGTTGCGCCTGCGAATGTCTACCACCGCAGCCGCCTGCCGCTATTGCCCGCGCAACCCGGCGGTCGCCCTCGTGCCGGTGATCAGGACTGGCCGCACCCGGTGGCGAGGGCGGCCAGCTCCGTGGACCAGTAGCTGGGCAGCGCGTTATAGGGGTTGGCGCCCAACAGGTTGGTCACGTAGAGGTAGCCGGTGTTCCGGCTCCTGGACAGGCTGATGGCGCTGTTGGCCTGCGCGCTCGTGAAAGCCGCGTAGACGGTGTTCGCGAACCTGGTCGCGGGGTAATTGTTCGCCCAGGCGGGTACCTGCTCGGCGCGGTACTGGGCGTACGTTCCCTCGAATACCACCATGACATTGGCCAGCGACATGTATTGCTGATCGGGATATATTCCCGGGTTGAGCCAGATCGAGGCCCCCGGAATTATCTTGCGTATGTAACTGGTCAGTTGCTCGTAATAATGAAAATTGCTGCTGACGCCGTTGACCGAGTCCAGGAAAATACCGGTGGCACCGTACCAGGCCTTGTAATTCCTGACGTCGGCCTCGACCTGCCCGATGGGGCGCAGCCCGTCGGCGGTCGATGAGTACCCGAGCACGACGCTGCCCGCGTCCCGCGCCTGCCCGGCGGCGGCCTGGAAGCCCGCGTCCGGCGCGCGGCCGGCGCCCACGCCGGTGGCCGGATTGAGGATCATGGCGCTGGGCGGCGGCTTGGTGCCCGCGGCTTGCGACCAGACGTCGGCCGGGAAGTAGGCCGGGATGAAGGCTCTCTGGCACTGCGACGTGCTGCCCTCCGACTTCAGCCCTGCGGTTATTCCGACCGCGAGGCCGAGAACCCCGAGAGCGATAATCGCCAGGATCGTCAGCGGCCTTCTAATGAGCCTCCGCAGTTTCTCGCGCGAATCCCGCCGCTGCAGCCGCCGCCGCGTCTTTTGCCAGCTGTCCGGCGGGCTTCCGGTCACCGACATGTCGGCATCAGCCCCGGCCGGCCGGTGCTAGCGTAGCCACGGCGATTCCGGCTGCAGTCCCCCCACGGGCAGGCCATCGTACGGGTTAGCCCCGCCGCGGTCGGTGACGTACACCGAGCCCGCCCGGCGCCGGGTGGCCAGCAGGAAGGCATGGTCGAAGTTCTCCCGGGGGACCGAGTAGATCACGTGGTAGAACATGCTGGCGGGCCGGGAGCGCGTCCAGCGCGGCACGGCCAGCCTCAGGTAGGCGCGCCACGGGCCCTCGAAGGTGCCGAGCAGGTTCGCGTGCTCGGCGTAGGCCTCAAGCGGATACGCGCCGTGGTTGAAGAGCACCACGCGCGCGCCAGCGCGGCGTGCGTCGCGGGACAGCGCCGCGTAATAGCCGATATCCTGCGCGCTCACCGAGACGCGGTCAAAGCACACGCCGCTCACGGCGTACCACTGCAGGAAATTGTCGAGGTCGGCCAGGGCCTCGGAGGCCGGGCGCCGGCCGTAGTTGGTGTCCACGTATCCGGCGACGGCCACCCCGACCTCGCGCAGGCGGCTGAGCGCGAAATGGTAAGCGGGGTCCGGCCGGGCGCCGGGCCCGTTGGCCAGGTTGAGAATGACCAGCCGGACCTGCTGGGCGTGCTTGGCCAGCAGCTGCCAGTCGTCGGGGCGGGTATCGG
>Ga0318563_10001091_pt1 | contig 11435 bp, 11 predicted proteins | sample GRESIP066b5f19_FD_203689 | JGI IMG/M metagenome (GOLD analysis project Ga0318563, IMG submission 203689) | Tropical soil microbial communities from Luquillo Experimental Forest, Puerto Rico - GRE.SIPMG.066b5f19 | ecosystem: Environmental > Terrestrial > Soil > Tropical forest > Bulk soil... | reverse complement strand
CCCCATGCCCCCCCGGTCCGCCCCGAGCTGGCGCCGATCAAGGCCCGCCAGCAGGCGGCCTGGTCCAGCGGCGACTACGCGGTGGTGGGGACCACCCTGACCCTCGTCCCCGAGCTGCTCTGCGAGACGATGGACCTCCGCGCCGGAGAGTCGGTGCTCGACGTCGCCTGCGGCAACGGCACCGCCACCCTGGCCGCGGCACGCCGCTTCTGCCGTACCACCGGCATCGACTACGTGCCGTCCCTGGTCGCCCGCGCCGAGCAGCGTGCCCGCGCGGACGGGCTGGAGATCAGCTTCCAGGTGGCGGACGCCGAGGCGCTCCCCTTCGGGGACGGGCACTTCGACGCCGCGATCTCCACCTTCGGAGTGATGTTCACCTCGGACCACCAGCGCGCTGCCGCGGAGATGATCCGGGTGGTGCGTCCCGGCGGCCAGATCGGGCTTGCCAACTGGACGCCCGACGGCTTCATCGGCCGGACCGTTCCCCCGCCGCCCGGCGTTGCGCCGCCTCCGCTGTGGGGCACGCTGCCGTACTGCGAGGCGCTGTTCGGCGACATCGTCACCTCGGTGCAGGCCCAGCACCGGGATTTCGTCTTCCGCTACGCCACGCCCGAGCACTTCATCGATGTGTTCCGGAAGTACTACGGCCCGATCCACCGGCTGTACGAGGCGCTTCCGGCGGACCGGGCGGCGGCGTTCACCCACGACTTCCTCCAGCTCATCGGGCGGTTCAACCGGTCCAATGACGGGACCGCGGTGATCCCCTCCCGGTACCTGGAGCTGGTTGTCACCCGCTGCTGAGGAAGCCGGTGGTTAGGTCTCCGCGTTCGAGCGCGGGCTCCAGCTGGCCGGTCCGTCGTGCTGCCGCGGGCCCGCGCTCTCCCTCGACGCCTCGATGAGGATCGCGGCGGCGAGCACCGCCACCACCGTCGCGGTGTCGACCACTGCCGCCATCACCCCGTGGAGATGCAGCAAAGGGCGGGCGAGCAGCCAGACCACGAACCCGACGACGATCCACCCCGAGAGGGAGGGAGTGAGTGCTCGCCCCGCCCGGGCGACCAGGCCGCGGAGCGCCGAGGCTCGAGATGTAGACGGCGAGCCGGGCACGGCTTCACCGCGGTGTGGACCGGAGGCGTTCATGGCTGGGACGCGATGTAACCGCCGGGCTGCGTCTTTCCCGGAGCGATGAAGCGCATCGGCATGCCTCCGTGCCCTCGACCGAGGAGGGGACAAGCTGGTGGTGCCTGCGTCCTCAGGCCATTGGCCGCTGGGCCGAGGAAAGCGTTCGGCTGCGTCTCCTCCACCAGAGGAACGCCGGCACGCCCGAGACCATCAGCGCCACTCCGAAGAGGGACTCGCGCGGCGACTGGGCCAGCGTCACCGCGGTGAGCGCCAGGCAGCTGAGGACGAATGCCCCGGTCACCCACGGATGCCCCCAGGTGCGGTACGGCCGGGGCTGCTCGGGGCGTGTCCGGCGCAGGACGAAGACCGCGGCACCGACCGCGCCCTGGAAGAGGACGCTGGCGAACACCACCCAGGTGTAGAGCTGCTCGAAGGTTCCGCTCAGGGCGAGCACCGCGCTCCACACTCCCTGGGCGACGAGACTCGCGCCCGGCGTGCGGTAACGCGGATGGATGCGAGCCAGGGCGTGGAAGAACAGCCCGTCCTGGGCCATCGGTAGATAGATGCGCGCGCAGCAGAGGATGTTGGCCGCCAGGCATCCGAAGGTGGCGACGAGGATCAGGGCCGCCGCGAGCCGCGCGCCGACGGGTCCGAGCAAGGCGCCCGCCGCTGCCTCGCCGATGCGCGGTGTCCGGCCAATCTCCTCCGGCGACAGCGCCCGGAGGTAGACGCAGTTGATCAGGACGTAGAGCGCCACCACCGCCGTGACCCCGATCACCAGGCTGCGGGGAAGGTCCCGCGCCGGCGAGCGCATCTCCCCCGCCTCGAAGGTGGCCACGTACCAGCCGTCGTAGGTCCAGAGGACGGCGACCATCCCCAGCCCGAGGCCGGCCACCAGGCTCCCCGCCGGGAGTGGCGCGAACCAGTGCGGGGCGACCACCGGGGGCACCAGGAGGCCGACGGCGGCCAGTCCGACCAGGGCCAGCACCTTGATCCCGGTGGCGAGGTTTTGGACCCAGGCACCCTGGCGCACCCCGAGGTAGTTGACCCCGGTGAGGAAGGCGATGCCCATCGCCGCGGCGAGCTGGCTCCCGCGGACGGTCAGGCTTCCGAGGTGGAGGTCGGTGAGCTGGACGAAGGCCTGGAGGTACTCACCGAAGCCCACGGCGATCGTGGCCACGCCGCCGGACATGATGATCAGGAACGAGGTCCACCCGTAGAGGAAGGCCCAGAACGACCCGTACGCTTCCTTGAGGTAATGGTACGGGCCTCCGGCGCGGGGAAACATCGCCCCCAGCTCGGCGTAGGCCAGCGCCCCGGCGAGGGTCAGCGCCCCGCCGGCCAGCCAGAGGACGATGATCAGCCCGGAATGCGGGAGGCGACGGGCGATGTCGCTGGTGGTGAGGAAGATCCCGCTCCCCAGCATCGCCCCGATGGTGATCAGGGCGCCGTCCCAGGCACCGAGCGCCCGGACCAGACCGGTGCCGTGCGTGGCCGCGTCGGCCAGCTCGGATGACGCGGCCGTCCGGCCCGCCGAGGTCACGGCGGGCATCCTGCCACAGCGCCGTCGAGGGACGTGTTACTGCGGCCGGCAGGCCTTGATGCTGGAGCCGGTCACCCCGTTGCACTGGAGATCGGCCCGGCAGTCGGACTGCACGGTGCAGATCTTCAAGCACTGGGGCGCGCCGCCGGAGATCGAGTCGCACACCGACTGCTCGGGGCAGCCGCTGGTCGAGCCGGCGGTGGTGCAGCTGCTGGTGCAGTAGCCGCCGTCGACGGAGGTGTCACAGGAGAGGCCGGGATCGCAGCCGCCGTTCTGACCGGCGGTGCACGCCGATCCCACGTTGGGAGGCGAGCCGCAGGCGGCGAAGACGGCACCGAGGGCCAGGACGAATGCAGCGAGGATTGCGGGGAACGGAGAACGGTTCATTGGCCCCGATGATAGCTCGCGGTTCGCCCCTATCCGCGCAGAGGACGGGTGTGCGAAAGGTGCGACCTCGCCGGCGGATCTGCGCAGGCGCAACGACGGCGTCGAGCGGGTTCACGGATCGTTTGGGGTGCTGCACCACAGCGCCCAGCGGTCCGGCCGATCCACCTCGCCGCTGCGAAGCGCGTCTCGCGCCGCCTCGGCGCGGGGGTCATCGCTGCACAGCCCCCAGCGGACTCCCCGCGGAGAGGCCATCGCAGTGACCAGGGCCGAGGCCTCGAAGGGCGACAGCGAGTCGACGGGTCGGGCGTAGACCTGCTCGGCGAGAGGCGTGGCCACCTCCTCGAGCCAGGCGCTCTCGATCTCGGTGCGGGGCCAGCCGAGCAGGATCCGCTGCCCGAGAAGCGGGCTCCGCCAGGCGCCGGGATCCCCTGGCCAGCTCCGGCGCGCCCGGGCCCAGGCCAGCTCCCGGGCCATGAGCGTCACGGCCTCGGCCGGGTCCTTGCCGCGCCGCCGCCCCGCCTCCAGGAGCGGTGACGGCGTCCGGGAGGTGCTCGGCCGTTCACTGCCGGGTCCGGTGGTGACCAGGAAGGCCACCGAGAGCAACGCTACACCGGCGACGAGCGCCGCGAGGCCGAGGCACACCGATTCGGCCACGGACTCGATCCTGCGATTCGGCGTTCTCAGGCCCACCTCGCTGGGCGAGAATGCAAGGCGCGTGCAGGGTTCGCTCCAGCAGCTTCTCGCTGCCTTCGATGCCTCGCTCCCGCTCGAGCGAGCGAAGACCCTTCCCAGCAGCTGGTACCGGAGCCCGGAGCTGGCCGAGCTGGAACGGCGGGCGGTCTTTGGTGAGAGCTGGCATCTGGTGGCGAGGGCCGATCAGCTCGCGGGGTCGGGCTCCTTCGTCACCGCCACCGTCGCCGGCGAGCCGATCCTCCTGGTCCGTGACGAGCAGGGAACGTTGCGCGGCTTCTTCAACGTCTGTCGCCACCGCGCCGCGTGCGTGGTGACCGAGCCGCAGGGAACCGCCACGCGGCTCCGTTGCCGCTACCACGGGTGGACCTACGATCTCGCCGGCCGGCTCCGCGGAACGCCGGAGTTTGACGGGGTCGCCGACTTCCTGAAGGAAGAGCAGGGGCTGGTCCCCATCTCGGTCGACATCTGGGGCCCACTGGTCTTCGTCCACACCGGGGAACGACCTCCGCCGCTGAGTGATGCGCTCGCTCCGCTCCCACAACGCATCGGCGCCCTCGCCGGCCTGACCTTCCTCGAGCGCCGCGAATACCCGCTGGCCTGCAACTGGAAGGTGTTCGTCGACAACTACCTCGACGGTGGCTACCACGTGAACACCGTCCACCCCACGCTGGCCGGCGTCCTCCAGTACTCCGAGTACCGGACGGAATGCTTTCCCACCACCTCCCTGCAGTCGAGCCCGCTCCGTGCAGCCGACGATTCGGGACGGATGGCCAGCGCCGCCACGGTCCGGAGCGGCTCGCGCGCCAGCTACGGCTGGGCGTTCCCCGGCTTCATGATCAACGCCTACGCCGGGGTGATGGACACCAACGTGGTCTTCCCCGAGGGGCCGGAGCGATGCCGGGTGGTGATCGACTTCTACTTCTCGGCGCTCGACAGCGCGGAGGATCGCCGGCGCGCAGCGGAGAGCGTGGCGCTGGGCCACGCCATCCAGCTCGAGGACGTGGGCGTCTGCGAGGATGTCCAGCGGGGGCTGGGGAGCCGCTCCTATGAGGCCGGCCGGTTCAGCTTTCGAAGGGAGGAAGCGGTCTTGCGGTTCCACCAACTGTTGGCCGCCCGACTTCGTTCAGCCGCAGGTTGATTGCCGACTCACCCTCGGACGAGGATGCCGCACCGTGCCCGGGGCTCCGGCCGGCCGGGGGAGGAGGCACCGTGAGGTCGATCCGCTGGATCCCCTTGTTCGTGGTGGCAGTGTCCTCGGTGGCCTGGGCTCAGTATGGCCCTCCACCGTCGTCATATCCGTACGGGCCGCCGCCTCCACCGCCTCCGGGCTACGGGCAGGCTCCCACCTACGGGCAGACCTACGGTGAGCCGCCGGAGCGTCAGCGCGGAAAGATCGAGATCTCCGGCTACGCCGGGTACCAGTTCTCAACCGACATCGGAACGTGCTGCGGCACCATCGTGCTCGACGGTTCGGCCGTGTACGGCGCCGCCCTCGGTTACGAGATCCGCCCGGGCTACGGCATCGAGCTGAGCTGGTTCTACGTGCCCACCAACCTCTTCTTCCGCTCCAACGGATTCAGCTTGCCCAGCAGCGACGGCAAGACCGGGGTCGGCGAGCACTGGATCCAGATCGGAGGTGTCTACAGCCCCATCCGACTGAAGGGGAAGCTCGAGCCGTACGCGACCGTGACCGCCGGCCTGGTGATCATCTCTCCCGCCACGCTGCACCTCACCGATGGGACCACCCTCAGCCCCGAGTCGAACGTGGAGTTCGCCTTCACGATCGGACTCGGACTGAAGTTCTGGGTGACACCGATGATCGCCATCCGGGCCGAGTTCCGGACGCTGGTCCCGGTGTACTTCACCGGCACCTCCTTCTACGTGGGGACGGGCGGTGCAGGGCTGGGGGTGAGCGGAGGCATTCCCTTCGCCCAGTTCGCCTTCACCGGCGGGCTGACGATCGCCCTCTGAGGCGGACGCCGTTCCGCTCCGGCATCGCCTGCGCCGCAGCGGTGATCCGCCGGCAGACCTCGCCCATCGCCCGGCGCTGAGAGCGGGTGAGAGCCCCGGCGATCCGGGTCAAGCGCCGGGACAGCAGCGGAAGGAGCACCAGGGCCTTTTTCCGTCCGGTGGCGGTGAGCCGGATCCGCTGTGACCGGCGATCGCCAGCGATGCGCTCGCGCCGGATCCACCCCTCGCCCTGGAGCGAGCGGAGTAGACCCGTGACGTTGGCCGGAGTCGCCCCGAGGCGCTCGGCGAGCTGCGCCGGAGTCCGGCCCTCCGGAGCGTCGAGCAGCTGAAGCATCACGTGGCCCCGGGCGCGGGACAGGCCGTGGGAGGCGTAGAACGCCTCGAACGAGGAAGTGACCTCGTCGGAGAACCGCCAGAGGGTCAGGCAGACGTCAATCCCCACCGGATCGGCGCCCCGCACCTGGGAGGTGAGCAGGCGCCGTACCGCCTCGTAGCGTTCGGGGGAAGGGGGACGTCGGGCGGGCGCCATCGGAGGGCGAAACCAGGGGAAAAGCGAAGAACGTTAAGTTACGTAGGAACGATTGCTCGGTGCCGCCACCGTCATTATCGAGCGGCCGCACCGCGCGCCACGGCGCCGGCTTGGAAGAGAGAGCCACAATGGCCGACAACCCTCCCAACGGTGGCTCCACACCCGGCGCCCAGGCCGCGGCCGGCGCTCAGGCGCAGAACGGAGCGCGTCGCCGCAAGGCCCTGCAGATCATCGCCGGCATCGCCGGGGTGGTCCTGCTCGGGACGCTGCTCTACATCCTGATCAACCACGGCAAGGAGGAGACCGACGACGCCCAGGTCGACGCCGACCTGGTACCGCTCGCTCCCCACGTGCTCGGCCAGGTGACGATGATGCCGGTGGTGGAGAACCAGCCGGTGAAGAAGGGCGAGGTGGTGGTCCAGCTCGACGACCGCGACTACCAGGCCAAGGTGATCCAGTCCCAGGCGGAGCTGGAGAGCGTCCAGGCCCAGGCCGCCGCTGCCGACGCGCAGGTGGCGGTCGCCGAGGCCGCGGCGCGCGGCTCCTTCAGCCAGGCCCAGGCCAACCTGGTCGGCACCAACCGCTCGGTGTCAGGCTCCCGGGCACAGCTGGAGCAGGCCCGGGCGACGCTGGTCAGCCGTCAGGCGGAGCTGAAGCTGGCCGAGGCCAACCTGGTCCGGGCCCACGAGCTGGTGAAGGCCAACGCCATCCCCCTCCAGCAGGTGGACACGGTGCAGGCCCAGTACGACTCGGGCAAGGCTGGAGTGGAGGCGGCACAGGCCGCGGTCACTGCCGCCGCCGATCAGCTCAAGCGCTCGGAGGCGCAGGTGAACGAGGCCGAGGGGCGGGTGGTGGTCAACCGTCCGGTGGATGCCAGCATCGCCGTGGCCCAGGCCAACGCCGCGTACCAGCACGCACGGGTGAAGAGCTCGGCGGCCTCGCTGGCCCTGGCCGACCTGAATCTGGAGTGGACGCGGATCACCGCGCCCTCCGACGGGGTGGTGAGCCGTCTCACCGCCCACCCCGGAGCGCTGCTCTCGGTGGGGCAGACCGTGGGGTACTTCGTGCCCGAGAAGAAGTACGTCACCGCCAACTTCAAGGAGACGCAGGTGGGGAAGATGCACGCCGGGCAGCGCGCCGACGTGCACATCGACACCTACGGGAAGACGGTGCAGGGCAAGGTGGAGAGCCTCTCCGGCGGCACCGGCGCCCGCTTCTCGCTCTTTCCGCCCGACAACGCCACGGGCAACTTCGTGAAGGTGGCCCAGCGGATCCCGGTGCGGATCGCGCTCGACGGGCTGCCCTCGGGGATGGTGCTCCGCGCTGGCCAGTCGGCGGTGGTCACCGTCCACGTCAACGAGTGACAGCTTCCGAGGAGGAATCGTGAACCGCTTCCTGCTGACCGCCGCGGTGATCGGCTCGGTGGCCCGAGCCCAGACCGCGCAGACGATGACCGTGGATCAGGCGGTGACCGAGGCGGTGCGGGTCAATGACCAGCTCCGCGCGGCCCGGTTCCGTGCCGAAGGTGCGGAGGACACTGCCCGCAGCGCGCGGGGCCAGCTCTTGCCCCAGTTCAACGCCAACAACACCTGGCAGCACTACGACAGCCCGTTCGTCATCGCCCTCGGGCCACCGACCTCTCCGCCGATCACTGCTCGCAACGTCAACACCAACACCTTCACCGTCAGCGCCGAACAGCCGGTCCTGGGCCTCTTTCACCGGGTGAAGGAGTTCTCCGCCGCGGGAAGCTCGGCCGAGGCCAGCCGTGCTGACGAGGCCAGCACCCGCCTGGCGCTCGGGGAGCAGGTGCGGGTCAACTATCTCCGGCTCTTCGAGGCCAAGGCAGCGGTGGGCATCGCCCAGGCCAGCATCGACCAGCTCCAGAAGCAGGTGCAGGACGCCCAGGCTCGCTACAACGCCGGGACCATCACCAAGGCCGACCTCCTCCGCTTCGAGACCGCGGTGGCCAACGCCCGGCAGCAGCTGATCCAGGGCACCACCCTCGAGCTCACCTCGCGTCAGGCGCTGCTCACCCTCCTGGCCCGGAACCCGGAGGACACCTCGGTCGAGTTCGTCGAGCCGGTGGACCTCGAGCAGCAGGCGGCGACGACCGTCCCCGGGACCACCGACGTGCTGATCAACCAGGCGCTGGACAACCGGCCCGAGGTGACCGCGGCGCGGAAGCAGGCCGACGCGGCCAGGTCCAGCGGCGACGCCAAGCTCTGGGCACTCCTTCCGGAGGTGGACATCCAGGCTGCCTACGCCAATGTCCGGGGGCAGATCTTCGCCCCGGAGAACAGCTTCTTCATCGGCGTGGCGGCGAACTGGCCGTTCTGGACCTGGGGCACCCGGTGGTACGCCGCCCAGAGCGCGCAGCGTCAGGCCGATGCCGCGGCGGCGCTGCACTCCGACACCCGGAAGCAGGTGGCCTTCGACGTCTCCAGCAAATACGTCCTGCTCCAGCAGCAGTTCGTCGCGGTGGAGGTGGCGGAGACGGCGATCGCCTCGGCCGAGGAGGCCTACCGGGTGACCTCGGCCCAGGTCGGGGCGGGAACGGCCACCACCACCGACCTCCTCGACGCGCAGTCGGCGCTCACCACCGCCAAGCTGAATCTGGCCCGGGCGCAGTACGAGCGTGCAGTGGCGCGGGTGCAGCTCGACCGCGCAGTGGCCAACCGGTGAACCGATGACCGCGGCGGCCGGCGCAATGCCCGACCTTCACGCCACCTGGCGGCCGCGGCACAACCCGTGGCTGGTGGGGCTGACCGTCACCCTCGCCACCTTCATGGAGGTGCTCGACACCTCGATTGCCAACGTGGCTCTCCCCCACATCGCGGGGGGTCTGTCGGCGAGTCAGGAAGAGGCCACCTGGGTGCTGACCTCGTACCTGGTCTCCAACGCGGTGGTGCTGCCGATCAGCGCCTGGATCGCCAGCCGGGTGGGGCGGAAGCGCTTCTACATGACCTGCGTGCTGCTCTTCACCATCAGCAGCTTCCTCTGCGGGTTCGCTCCCAACCTGGGCTCGCTGATCTTCTTCCGGGTCCTGCAGGGCGTCGGTGGGGGAGGGCTCGCTCCCAGCGAGCAGGCGATCCTCGCCGACACCTTCGAGCCCCGGCAGCGGGGAATGGGCTTCGCCATGTACGGGCTGGCGGTGGTGTTCGCCCCGGCCATCGGTCCCACACTCGGTGGCTACATCGTCGACCACACCAGCTGGCGGTGGATCTTCTACATCAACGTTCCGGTGGGCATCGTTTCCATGTTCCTCACCGCGATGATGGTCGAGGACCCGCCCTGGCTGGAGGAAGAGAAGAAGCAGAGCCGCAATGTCACCGTCGACTGGCTGGGGCTGGGGCTGGTGGCGGTGGCCTTCGGCAGTCTTCAGGTCATCCTCGACAAGGGCCAGCAAGACGACTGGTTCGCCTCGCCGTTCATCGTGGTCTTCACCCTGGCGATGGTGATCGCCATGGCCAGCATGGTGGTCTGGGAATGGGTGCACCCCAACCCGGTGGTGAACTTCCGGCTCTTCAAGAACCGGAACTTCGCCGCCAGCGCGACGCTGATGTTCACCCTCGGGGCGACGCTCTACGGAACGACGGTCCTCATCCCGCAGTTCGCGCAGACCCTGATGGGCTACAACGCCGAGCGCGCCGGGTTGCTTCTCTCGCCAGGGGCCCTGGTGACCATGGCGATGATGCCCCTGGTGGGATTCCTCGTCTCACGCGTCCCGGCGAAGTTTCTCATCGCCCTCGGGTTCGGAATGCTGTCGCTGGCCCTGTGGCGGATGACCACCCTCAACCTGAATCTGGACCCGAAGCACCTCACTCTCTTCCGGGTCTACCAGGCCTCGGCGCTGGCGTTCCTCTTCGTGCCGATCAACATCGTGGCCTACATCGGGATCTCCCGGGAGCAGAACAACCAGGTCTCGGGGTTGATGAACCTGGCGCGCAACATCGGGGGCAGCGTGGGGATTGCCTTCGTGGTGACCACCCTCGCCCGCCGCTCGCAGACCTACCAGAACCAGCTGGTCGACCGGCTGAGCGGGTCCAACCCCGTCCTGCAAGAGAGGCTGCAGGCGATGCAGCATGGGCTCTCTCCCGCCGGTCCGGCCGAGGCCCTGAACCGCGCCTACGCCAGCGTCTACGCCACGGTGCAGCAGCAGGCGGCGGTGCTTTCCTACGTGCGGATCATCGAGATCCTCGCGGTCATCACCGCGATCTTCGTGCCGCTGATCCTCCTGCTGGTGAAGCGGAACAAGCCGGGCGGCGCTCCGGCCGGGGCGCACTGAGCGCGGCCGCCGCTCGGAGCTACGTCCTCAGGGGTCCGTCGGAAGTGGATCGATCGGTCGCTCCATCCGCAGCACCGGAAAACGGAGGCCGTCGGGGAGCGCGATGTCGATCGGCTCGCAGGCCACGAATCCCTCCCGGGCGTAGAGCTTGATCCCGGTGAGGGTGGCGGCCAGCTCCAGGCGCCGGAAGCCGTGGGCGCGGGCCGCGTCGAGGCAGGCGACGAAGAGGGCGTGGCCCAGCCCCTGCCGGGAATGCGCGGGATCGACGAAGAAGGCGCGGATCCGCGCCGCATCGCGTGCCGGGTCGAGCAGGGGTCCCTGGACCCGGCCGGCCACCGACGCATCTCCGCCGAAGAGCGTGCGGCGGCGGCTCCATCCTCCGGCGGCGAGGAAGGCACCCTCGGCCTCGATGACGAAGTAGGTGCCGTCCTGGAGCAGCTCGGCGTCGACGCCGAAGACGTGGCGGAGGGCGGACTCGAGCTGCTGCGCGGAGTAGTCGCCGCCCATCAATCCCCGGACGGAGCGGGCGATCAGCGCCTCGAGGGCAGGGCGATCGCGCTCGGCTGCGAGCCGGAGCTGGCGCTGGCGCGAAGGGGAGGCCACGGCACCAATTCTTAGGAGGAGCTCGAGCGCTGCTCAACGCCGCGCAGCGAGTGACCCCCGTCCGGGCGGGGAGCTCTTCACCCCGCCGGTGGAGCTGCCCGCTGCGCGGGGGCGTGACGCCCGAAGAGCAGCGCATCGAGGGAGACCTTCCCCGGGCCGGCGAGCAGCAACCAGACGAAGCCGGAGAGGTAGGTGACCTCGATGAAGGAGAGGAAGGTCAGCGGACCGTCGATGTCCGGACGGCGCGCGGTGAGGATCGCCACCGACATCACCACGCTCAGCGGGATCGCGGCCAGGCGAGT
>Ga0318563_10001082_pt1 | contig 11483 bp, 8 predicted proteins | sample GRESIP066b5f19_FD_203689 | JGI IMG/M metagenome (GOLD analysis project Ga0318563, IMG submission 203689) | Tropical soil microbial communities from Luquillo Experimental Forest, Puerto Rico - GRE.SIPMG.066b5f19 | ecosystem: Environmental > Terrestrial > Soil > Tropical forest > Bulk soil... | reverse complement strand
TCATGGGAGGAGGCGGCGGTGCTGGCACCATCAATAATGCAACGGGCATTCCAGCCAATGGCCCGGCAGCCAGCGGAGTTTCCGGAGGAGGTATCATCATCCTTAATGCGACATCAGTTACAGGAACAGGTACGGTGGACGCCTCAGGAGCATCAGGGTCAAACAGTGCTGCCATCAGCCCGCAAATCGACGGGGCGGGTGGCGGAGGTGCCGGCGGAAGCGTGCTGATAAACGCAAACAGCGGTCTGGCCGGAATCACAGCGAATGCGATAGGAGGTAACGGAGGATCCAACTATCCAGGAATAAACTATGGTGCCACGGGTCACGGACCTGGTGGCAGCGGAGCCGGAGGCGTTATTTTTTCCAGTGCCGCCCTGAACCCTGCCTCTTCGATTCTGGGAGGACAGCCCGGATATTCTTATGCAACAGGTCTGACCAGCCACTACGGCGCAGACAGTTCCTATCACAATGGGGTTCTGACACAGACATTTCCTTCATCACAGCTTCCTCCCAATATGACCATATGCCAGATTTCCGTATTGGCGACCAGCCTGCTGGATTTCCGTGCTACGAATGTTTCCCAGAATACGGTTATGGTATCCTGGACCACTGCAAACCAGGTGAATGCCTCCTACTTTGTTGTGGAAAAAAGCAGCGATGGTACCAACTATAATGCTGTTGGCCAGGTAACTGCCAGCCATTCAGCAGAAGAAACGCACGCTTACAACCTCACCGACTATATCTCCGGCCCCAGTGAATCGGTTGTCTATTACCGCCTGGAAATGGTGGGCAGTGATGGAAACATCAGTTACAGCCGGATAGTACCGATTAAACTGGGAGGAGGCGACGCGAAGATATCCATATACCCTAACCCTGCTTCAGACTATGCTGTACTCAATCTGTACTCCGGGACCCAGACTACGGCTACCATGAAACTGATTGATAATTCGGGAAGACTGATTACAACCAGGCTCTTCACCCTGAACAACGGGAATAACAGCCTGCTCATTGACCACCTGGCCAGCCTTTCGAAAGGAATCTATATTATCCAGGTGTTCTATGGCAACACGCAGTATAATGAAAAACTGCTTAAGAATTAGGAATACAATTCCTTCGCATACATTATTCATTTCATAAACCAGGTTGATATGAAAGCATATCCTCCGGGATATGCTTTCTTGCTTCTGTTTCCATCCAGTTGCTGAAGCTCCAGAATCTCCCCTCACTGCAAGATCATATCCTTTCAGCCTGTATCTTTGCCATCCCAAAATCTTAGCAGCATGAAAGTAATGAAGTTTGGAGGTACCTCTGTAGGGAAGCCTGAAAGAATGCATCAGGTGAGTCAGTTGATCACCAAGGACAGAGAAAGGAAAATTGTGGTTCTCAGTGCGCTGAGTGGCACCACCAATGCATTGGTTGAAATTGGCCACTCCATGGCCTCGGGGAAAAGGGAGGAAGCAAAACAACAAATAGAAAGGCTGCAAAATCATTACCAAACATTCACCGGAGAATTGCTTACAACAGAAAAAGGGCTTGGAAAGGCCAGGGCCATCCTAGCTGAGCACTTCGAATTTCTAACCATCATTCTCAGGATTTCTTTCAGTGAAGCCTTAAACAAGGATATCCTGGCACAAGGGGAACTTCTTTCTACCAAGCTGTTCAGTGTTTACCTGGAGGAAAGGGAGATCAGTCACGTGCTTCTGCCCGCACTGGAATTCATGACCATTGATGCCTATGAAGAACCCCAGTTGGGAGTCATTCGTACAAAACTGGGTTCGTTGTTGCAAAAGCACGAAGACATTCCCCTCTTTATTACCCAAGGTTATATCTGTCGTAATGCAAAAGGTGAAGTCGATAATCTGAAAAGGGGAGGCAGTGATTATACTGCCTCACTGGTTGCTGCTGCTGTCCATGCATCAGTATGTGAAATCTGGACCGACATTGACGGTATGCATAACAATGACCCTCGGATAGTGGGCAGGACATTGCCGGTAGTCCAGCTGAGTTTTGATGAGGCAGCGGAGCTCGCTTATTTTGGAGCCAAAATCCTGCATCCCACCTGTATCTGGCCGGCGCAGCAACAGAACGTACCCGTTAAGCTGCTCAATACCTTGCAACCTGACGCCTCCGGGACAGTCATCATGCAGGATGCGGGTTCCACTGGCGTCAAAGCGGTTGCTGCCAAAGACGGGATCATAGCCATCAACATCAGAAGCAGCAGGATGCTGCTGGCCTACGGATTTCTCCGGAAGATTTTCGAAGTATTTGAAAAATACAAGACATCGATTGATATGGTAACCACCTCGGAAGTGGCCGTATCGCTGACTATCGATAACCGCGAAAACCTGAAGGAAATTGTAAAGGAACTCGAACCGTTCGGGACCGTAGATGTGGAGGAAAACCAAAGCATTGTCTCTGTGGTGGGCAATGAGATTGTAAAAACACCCGATGTGCTGAGTAAATTGTTTGAAGCACTGATCCCGGTGCCCGTCCGCATGGTCAGTTATGGAGGTAGCAAGCACAATGTTTCCCTGCTGCTTCCTTCTTCCTACAAGAAACAAACCTTGCAGTTGCTGAACAAAGGCCTGTTCGGCCTGAACTAAGGCTGGTAAAAGTCCCAAGGGAACCCCCAAAGAATATTGAGCCTCAATGGAAAATAAAACGAAAATCATTCTTACCCGTAAAAGCGAATGGGTAAATCGCGCCCGCAGTTACACCGTATTTATCGATGGTGTGGCATCCGGAAAAATCAGGAATGGTTCCTCGGAAGAATTTCTGGTCACTCCAGGATCCCACCAGGTTTATTGCAAATTTGCCTGGTACAGCAGCCCGGTTTTTACCTTGCAGATGGAATCACAGAAAGTGGAATATCTCCTGGTGAAAAGCGGCATGAAGTACTACTGGCCTCTGTTCCTGTTTTTGCTGACGGGCATCGTAATTAACCTTCTATATTCCCGCAAACCCGAGGAGCGGCCCTTTTGGGTGCTGGTAGTCCAATTTATTCTTATCCTGCCGGCCCTGCTTTACCTGCTCTACTACCTTACGTTTGGCAGAAAAAACTACCTGAGCATAGAAGAAGATAAAGAAAACGTCTTTGCCTCCTGATGGGAAGAAACTGTCCCTGTGTGGTCTTACCGGCGGTTCAACCATCCGTTCCTGCTCATCCATTCCAGCACCAGGTCCATCCACTTTATATTGCTCGTCGGGTTGTTCATTCCAAATCCATGTCCTCCCTTTTCATATAGATAGATTTCTGCAGGAACCCCGTTTTTCTGCAGGGCCTGATAAAAAACGAGGCTATTCTGCATTGAAACTACATCATCGTCTTTGGCATGGACTAAAAATGTCGGAGCCGTACGGGCTGTTACCTGATGCTCGTTGGAGTACTCCCATATACTTTCCGCAGAAGGGTCTTTCCCGATCAGTTGATCTCTCGAACCCAAATGGGTGATACTGTCTTCAAAACTTATCACCGGATAGACAAGTATCATAAAATCCGGCCGCAGATTGACCCCCGCGGGATTTGAAATGAGTGGCTTCTCAAAATGGGTGCCTTCCGTGGAGGCCAGATGCCCCCCTGCCGAGAATCCGAGGATTCCCACACGGTCCGGGTCGAGGTTCCATTCTTTTGCCCGGTCCCTGACCACGAGGATGGCCCTCTGGGCGTCCTGCAGTGGTCCGATCTCCCGATTAACCATTGTGCTGTCATCCGGAATCCGGTATTTAAGGACAATGGCAGCAACGCCTGCTTCATTAAATCTTCTGGCTACATCATATCCCTCATGGCCGGCTGCAACAATCGTATACCCACCGCCGGGGCAGATCACTACTGCAGACCCGTTTGCCTTCTGCTTTGATGGCAGGAATATGGTGAGGGTCGGCCTGGTTACTTTTGATATGATCAGGATGTGGTCGTCGGCAGTGATCTCGGAGACCTCATTATTTTTTACCGGACGCGAATTGGGGATATGGCCGGGATAGAGTGGTATGCTGTCCTGCGCATGCAATAAAATCACCGGACAAGAAAGGAATAACTGAAGCAGAATATTTCTCATATTATGGAGATGCTGGCAAAAATAGCCTTTTTTGCGGGTCAGGTCTTTTTCCCGGAAAGAAGGCAGCCGGAGAATTTTTTACAAAACTTATCACTTAATTTAGATTCGGGGAAATTCCACCCCTCCAAAAAATGGCAACTTCACTATGAACTGGATAAAAAATTTAATTCCCTGTTTCCTTATTCTTGTCTCTTTGCAGACCCTTGGCCAGGACGGCTGGATGAACCTCTTTGATGGCAAGACACTTTCCGGATGGAAGCAAATGGCAGGGAAGGCAGATTTCCGGGTGGAAAATGGCACCATCGTGGGAACCACCGTGATCAATTCAGGGAATTCCTTCCTTGTCACTGATCAGGAATTTGGTGATTTTATCCTGGAAATGGACGTGAGGATAGATGACACAACAAGCAATTCCGGGGTACAGGTAAGAAGTCATTTTGACCCTGCCGGTCATCAGGGGAAGGGGCTGCTGTATGGCTGCCAGTTCGAAATAGATCCGTCAGCCAGGAGGTGGTCAGGGGGCATCTATGACGAGGGGAGGAGGGATTGGCTCTACCCGGGATCCTTACATGCTGAAACGCAGGATGCCTTTAAGGTCGGAGTCTTCAATCACATCCGGATTGAATGTATCGGTCATGATATGAAGACCTGGATCAACGGCATGCCTGTGGCATACCTGGTTGATAACCTCGATGCGAAGGGATTTATTGGCCTGCAGGTTCATGCCATTTCGCGGGCGGAATATGCCGGCGAAAAAGTATACTTTAAGAATATCCGTATAAATACATCCAGGCTGGAAACCCTTGAATTCCCGAAAGGAATTTACGTCGTAAATACCATCCCCAATACGCTCAGCAGTTATGAAATGGCCAGTGGATGGAAGCTGTTGTTTGACGGAAAGTCTCCCGACGGGTGGATAGGGGCATACAAAAAGACATTTCCTGAAAAGGGCTGGAAGGTACAGGATGGTATCCTGACCGTACTTTCCTCGCAAGGCAGGGAAGCAGCCAACGGGGGAGACATCGTTACGACAGGGTTATACCAGGCCTTTGACCTGTCCTTTGAGTTCAGGATGACGCCTGGGGCAAACAGCGGAGTGAAATATTTTGTTACTCTCTCCGAGAACAATACGGGATCAGCAATTGGGCTGGAATACCAGATCCTCGATGACTCCCTGCATCCGGATGCCAAACTCGGCCTGGACGGGAACCGGACCCTCGCTTCCTTATACGACCTGATACCCGCTCGCAAACAGAAGCGGTTTATCCACCCGATGGGCCAATGGAATACCGGACGCATCATAGTTTCTCCCGACAATCATGTCGAGCATTATCTGAATGGGGTTAAGGTCCTTCAATATGAAAGAGGCTCGGCTGCCTTCAGAGACCTGGTGGCCATCAGCAAATATAAAATCTGGAAAAATTTCGGGGAAGCAAAACAAGGCCACCTGCTTCTTCAGGACCATGGCAATGAAGTCAGCTTCCGAAGCATCAAAATACGGGTTCTTAATTGAATCACGGGAAGGTCAGCCCACCGGCTGACTCCGGGTATAAAAACCGATTTAGAGTCTGGGCTCCCATCCCTTCTCATATTCCCTTCTCCACAACTGCATGGCGGTATTGTCCTTTACATGACCGTTCTCGGTATCACAGTAAAGTGTCTTTCCGGTCCTTTGAGAAATATTTGCCAGGTGACAGAGCAGAACGCTCTTGTAAGCGTCGTCTACCGGAGCGTTTAATTTGGCCTCACCCCTGACTGCTTTGACAAAATTGTCAAAATGGTAGAGATCGAGGTTCCCCGTAGCACTGATCGGATTGGTAGGATCTGCAGCCACATCCGGTTTTATTTCTTTTACCAGTTTGTTCTTGTCATCATAGATCTTGTAGTCTCCGCCGCCAAGGTTTACCAGTGAACCCTTGTCCCCATAGATGATAAATCCCCTGCCAGCCCCTTCGACCGGGAAAATATTGCAGCTTCGGCCCTCCCAGCTGATGGCTTTTCCCTGTTCAAATTCGAAGGAAGCTACCTGTGTATCCGGAGTTTGCCAATCGTCCCTGAAGGCATACCTGCCTCCCGACGAATTCACCTTTTCCGGGAAATCAAGACCGAGGAACCATCTGCAGCAATCGATTTCATGCGTGCCATTATTGCAGGCTTCGCCCGTGCCCCAGTGCCAGAACCAGTGCCAGTTATAGTGAACCAGGTTATCCTGAAAATCTCTCCGGGGAGCAGGGCCCTGCCACAATTCGAAATCCAGGGTCGCCGGTGCTGGAACCTTTTTCCCGTATCCGATTGACTTCCGGTTATTGGCATACCAGGCCTTGGCAAAATAGGCATTGCCGATAACACCCTCCTTCACCTGCCGGGCTGCCTCGATCAGGGTTGGCATGGATCGGCGCTGGTTGCCCATTTGAATGAGTTTGCCATACTGGTGATAGGCCTGTGCCAGCAACTCGCCCTCGTACGGGTTCTGACCACAGGGTTTTTCCACATAGACATGCTTGTTATGCTGAACCCCCAGGATGGACGCGGGAGCATGCCAGTGGTCAGGAGCAGCAATGACGAGGGCATCAACATCCTTCTGGTCAACCAGTTTTCGGATATCCCGCACAACTGCCGGTTTAACGGGAGCGTCTTTGAGGGCATCCAACCCGTTTTGTATGGCCTTGTCTTCCACATCACAGATATATGCCACGGACACGTTCTGAAGCTGGGAATAACATTTGGCGAGGTAGGCACCCCGGCTGTTCACACCCATCACTGCGATCACCACCTTATTACTCGGGGCATTTTTTCCGAAGACCGGGAAATTGAGAATGGTAATTCCCGCCGAGGCCATGGAGGCATTCCTGATGAATTCTCGTCTTTGCATAAAAAATTAAATTAATGGGTCAAGTTAGAAAAAACTGTAATGGGAAATATGCCTGATCAAAAAAATATTGTTTTACAATCGATATATTTGAGGATACTCCACCCTCATGAATTTTTGTTAAGAAAAACACCCCCTTTGGTTTCCCACCGTAAAGAAAACAATATAGCCCTGATCTGTAATCCGCTCGCCGGCAAAGGCAGAGCCCTCAGGGTCGCCAACCATCTGGCGGGAAAACTGCGCCGGAGATCCTGGCACTTTACATTTTATTCTACAGACTGGCCTACCAGCCTCGAAGGATTTACAGCGGTTTGGCTTGCCGGAGGCGACGGGACCGTTCATGAATTCATCAACCGGTATCCCGCTACTTCGGTTCCGGTGGCCCTGTTTAAGGCAGGCAGCGGAAATGATTTTGCCTGGAAATTGTACGGAGATCTATCCCCGGAAGAATATTTTGATATTGCCATGAAAGGACTCTGTAAAAAAATTGACGCAGGCGTCTGCAACGGCAGGTATTTTATCAACGGCGTTGGGATCGGATTTGACGGATCCGTGGTAAAAACAATGGGCAGCCGAAAGCATCTCACCGCGGGCCATCTTTCCTATCTGGCTGTTGTCCTGAGAAACATATTTATTTTCCGTGAACAGGAAATGGTCATCTCCACCGAAGGATGGCAGAGGGAGGGCTCTTTCTTCATGCTCGCCATCGCCAACGGGTCGCGATATGGCGGAGGTTTTCAGGTAGCCCCCCGGGCAGAGATTGATGACCAGTTCCTGGATCTGGTCCTGATCAGGCCCATCGGTCTATGGAAACGTTTCCGGTATCTGCCCCTGATCAAAAAGGGAGAGCATCTTCATCTTCCATTTATTGAATCGCACCGGTTAAGGAAAATAACCATACAATCCCCCGTGATCCTGCCGGCCCACCTGGATGGAGAATTGATGGAGTCGGACAGATTTGAAATTGGGTTGTCGGCCCATCCCTTCCTATTTGTTTGCTGAGTTTTTATTGAAAACTTCCTTTCCATTAACAATGGTCCTCAACACTTCTGTCTCACGGATTTTTTCCGGTTCAAGGGTCAGCAGGTCTTTGGATAAGACAACAAAATCTGCCAGCATTCCTGCCTTGAGCCTTCCCAGTCTGCTTTCCTGGAAACCGGCAAAGGCATTGTTGGCCGTATAGCACCCAAGTGCCTGTTCTGCGGTTATTTTTTGGTTTGGGAACCACCCGCCCGGATTTTTGTCATCCAGCGTCCTTCTGGTTACAGCCGCGTATATCCCTGCAATAGGATCAAGGGGAGCTACCGTCCAGTCTGATCCAAAGGTCAGGTTGGCTCCTGCATCCAACAGGCTTTTGAAAGCATAGGTACCCAGCAACCGTGCGCTGTCCAGGCGTTTATAGGCCCATTTTCCGTCATCGATGGCATGGTAGGGTTGCATCGAAGGAATAACATGTTGCTGGGCGAATCGCCCAATGGCCTGCCCTGTCAGGTGCTGGGCATGTTCCACCCGGGACCTCCTGTCTCTTTGGCCATTCTTTTGTTCAGCTTGCCGGTAGACATCCAGGATCCAGTCATTGGCGCGGTCACCGATGGCGTGGCAGGCAACCTGGAGGCCTGCCGAGTCCGCTGAAAGCACCCAATTGCGCAGCAAAGCCGTATCGGTGACCTGGAGCCCGGTGGATTGCGGGGCATCCAGGTAAGGGCGGTAAAACCAGGCGGTGGTTGAACCAAGAGATCCATCTACAAATCCTTTCAGACCACCCCAGCGCAACCTGTCATTTCCCCTGCCATGGGTTTTAACGAAGGAATCAAGTTTTGACCAGCCGCCGATGGGAACGAATGAGTAGATCCTGATGTCGAGCTGGTTTTTCGCATATGCCCTCAGGTAAGTGGAGAGGTCCGTCCATCCCCCCATGGAACTCATGTCGTGAACCTGGGTAAGACCGTGCGAAAGGGCATGAAGCGTTGCACGCTGCAAGGCTTCATCCAATTCAACTTCGGAGAGAGGAGGCATGACTTTATAGATGAGTTCCTTGGCCTCGTCCTTAAGTACTCCAGTTGGCTCACCGGTTCTGGGATCCTTTACAATCACCCCCCCGGAAGGGTTAGGGGTGTTTTTGTTAATCCCGGCGAGTGTTAAGGCAGCGGAATTGGCCAGACCCATGTGTCCATCATAGCGGTCAATAAAAACGGGATGCTGACCCGAAACGCTGTCGATCCATTCTTTGCGGGGCAATTCTCCGCCCCAGGCCTCATGGTCCCAGTCTCCCCCCTTTATCCATCGGCTACCAGTAACCGAAGAAATATATTGCTTCAGGATGGATATGAATTCCTCCCGGGATTTTGCCGGCCTGCAGTCTACACTTGCCAGTTTGACTCCTCCGTCGAGGAAATGAGTATGGTTGTCGATAAATCCGGGAACTACCATACTTCCGTTCAGGTCTATGATCCGGGTCTGATTACCCTGGTAAGGTTGGTAGTCCAGGCCAACAAAAAGGATAGTGCTGTCTTTTATGGCGATGGCCGTAGCCCGGGGATTGGCTGAATCACCGGTCCATATTTTGGCATTGATATAAATCAGGTCAGCATCCTGGTGATGGGTACAGGAAATCATGCCGCAGAGAAGCAGCGGCAGGAAGAGGATTTTGTTCATGATCTCAGGTTGTTTTGTAAGATGCAACAGGAAAAAGCCTCCTGTCAGCGGGCATTATTTTTTTGTTTGATTAAAAGGGCTTCCAGTTGGCTGTCGCGCTTGTAAATGTCATCCCTGAAATTCAGTTTACCCTGCCTGTCCACCCAGGCCGTAAGATAAGCTATATAAACCGGTACGGGAGTTTTAAGTGTCACGTATTTTTCTTTCCCGCTGTGCATGGCCGCATCGATGGCGGACGCGGTCCATTCAGGCTGCTGTCTCAAAAGATACATGGCCATCTTCCCAGGCTCTGCCAGCCGGATACAACCATGGGAAAAAGCTCTGGTCCCCTCATTGAACAGGCTTTTGGCGGGACTGTCATGCAAATAAATATTGTAGGTGTTGGGGAAAAGGAATTTTACGAGGCCGAGGGAATTTTTCGGGCCGGGTTTTTGCCGAACGGTATTGCCGTTCCATTCCATATTGTTTTTTCGCAGATAATCAGGGTCCCGGCGGATGCCTGGGAGCACTTCTTTTTTCAGGATGGCAGGTGGCACATTCCAGTACGGGCTAAAAACGATGTATTTCAGGTCCCCGTTAAAGATCACCGTCTTGTGCATAGTTTTCCCTACCACTACCCGCATGGATAACACAACCGAGTCCTGAACAAATACATAGAGGTGAAAAGCCGGAATATTGACCACCAGGTATTCGTTTTCCATATCCACCGGAATCCAACGGCTCCTTTCCATGTTCACCAGTATTTTTCGAATATACATGGCTGGTGGGGTATTTATCCCTTCGATGGTACGCTTTGTCAATCGTCCATCCTCCTTTAACCCCGAGCGCTCCTGGAAATTTCGTACAGCTGATTCCAGTTCCGCGTCAAAAAACGGGCTTGCCGTATTTTGGGCAAGATCGCCCAATAAGAACAGTTTTTCCCGGAGGCGTGCAATAACAGGGCTGCTGTCCCCGGGCTCATACGCCTGGCGGTCTGGCCGGACGGAGGTCCAGTTCTTTTTTGCTTCCAGGTCCCTGTATTTTTTCAGGTAATTCCTGAGCAATCCATATTGCCTTGTCGCGTACCCACGTTTCAGGATGGCCGAAGAACTGTCCCGGAGCAGGGAATCCATCAGCTGGGGAAGATCCATTTTTTTTCGGGGCAGAAACCAGTCACTGGCCCGGGATTGTTTTTCACTGATCCCTCCCCAGGCGGATTTTGCATAATTAAAATACTGGGCTGTAAGAAATAGTTCACTTTCCGGGTCATACGCCTGCATCCGGTCAGAATACACGTCAAAAAATGAGTGGAGCGAATCCTGGTAGGGAATGGAGTCAGCAAGACCTTCCTGTGTGATATTGATCAGGTGGTTATACAGGTGCTCTGCCTGACCGATATGGCCGTCTTTGTCAAACCATGCGTATGCATATTCACGCGTGGAATAAAATTGCCGTATGTCCTTCTGAAGCCCTCCGAACAAAGGGTATTTTTTTAGAAAAAGGCTGACCTGGCCAGAGTCAAAATGAAGTCTGGTCTGTGTACTGAAACCGCCGGCCAGGGAGACGTCTCCCGCGGGCAATTTTTGAGGTACCGTATCCCTAACCGGATGGTCTGCAGGCGGCCGTGGATCGTTGTGACAGGCAATAATGCCCGGGTTGAACATCAGGAACAGTCCGCATGCCAAGTGGATATGCCGCACGAGCATGAAATGAATTAATAGGTAAAATCAACGAGAAGGGTAAAAAAAAATCCTCCCGGACCAGAAGGATTTTGTAAACAAAGATCTATCGATAAGATTAATAATCCCTGTCATATCCGCCGCCACCGCCGCGGTTGTAGCCTCCCTTTTTGTAGCCGCCGCCACCGCCGCCGCCACCAAAACTTCTCTTTTTGAATCCGCCGCCTCCACCGCCCTGCTGTTTGG
>Ga0318563_10001081_pt1 | contig 11488 bp, 7 predicted proteins | sample GRESIP066b5f19_FD_203689 | JGI IMG/M metagenome (GOLD analysis project Ga0318563, IMG submission 203689) | Tropical soil microbial communities from Luquillo Experimental Forest, Puerto Rico - GRE.SIPMG.066b5f19 | ecosystem: Environmental > Terrestrial > Soil > Tropical forest > Bulk soil... | reverse complement strand
GTCCCCTGGCTCCTCGACCCCGAGGATGCGCGAGCCGACCCGATCGGCACCGACCCCGCCGCGGCGGCCGAGTCCTTCTTCCGGCGGATCATGGGAGACCGCGCATGGGAGCGGCTCGGCCCCGCCGAGCAGGCAGCCCGCCGGCTCGACGGTCCGGCGCTCCTGGAGGACCTCGCCGTGGTGCGCGGCCCGGCCGCGGTCGACCTCGCCGACATCGATCTCCCCATCGTCATCGGGGTCTCCGCCGGGGCCCCACGCCGTCGGCACGCCGCCGCCGTCAGGCTCAGCGCGGCGGTCCGGACCGCCACCCTCGTCCGGTTCGACGACGCGGGGCACGGCGCCCACCTCTCGCACCCCGATCAGCTCGCAGCCCTGGTGCGCACCGCGCTCCTTGGCGCAGCCGCTGGGTAAGTTCCGCCCGTGCCACCCGACGACCCCGGTGCGCGTGTGCGGCGGGCGACGTGATGGGCGTCGTCGCCGACGCCCCGAGCCCGCCGTTCGATCCCGCGCTCGTGCTGCCGCACCGGGCGCCGTTCCTCCTGCTCTCGTCGGTCACGTTCGTCGAGCCCGGGGTCGCCGCGCGCGGGGAGTGGCACGTCTCGGAGGACGAGTGGTTCTTTGCGGGCCACTTCCCGGGCCGCCCGACGCTGCCCGGGGTGCTCATGGTGGAGTCGCTGGCGCAGCTCGGCGCCTGCGCGGTGCTGCTCGACGACCGCTTCGTGGGCAAGCTCCCGCTCTTCGGCGGGATCGACCGGTCCCGCTTCCGTCGCCAGGTGCTCCCCGGCGAGACGCTCGAGCTGGCGGTCACGCTCTCGCGCCTCTCCGCGCGTGCGGGGCGGGGGACGGGCACAGCCACCGTCGAGGGACAGGTGTGCGCCGAGGCGGAGCTCCTCTTCGTCGTGGTGGACGCCGCAGGCGGTGGGCGGTGAGGTTCGCGACGTGGAACGTGAACTCGCTCTCGGCACGGTTCGAGAAGGTGGCCGGGTGGGTCGCGCAGCAGGCGCCCGACGTGCTCTGCATGCAGGAGACGAAGCTGGACGACGCGCGCTTCCCCTTCGAGGGGTTCAAGGAGCTCGGCTACGAGGCGGTCCACCACGGCGAGGGCCGTTGGAACGGCGTGGCGATCGCCAGCCGGGTGGGGCTGGAGTCGGTGCGCCGAGGGTTCGGGACCGTGGAGGACGAGGTCGGCGCGCGCCTCATCGCGGCCGTGGCCGGCGGCGTCGAGGTGCGCAGCTGCTACGTGCCGAACGGCCGCGCGATCGAGGACCCGATGTACCAGCGCAAGCTGGCTTGGCTCGACCGGCTCGCCGTCGACGTCGGCCCGCTGGACGCGACCCGCGCGGTGCTGGTGGCCGGCGACTTCAACGTCGCGCCGACCGACGTCGATGTCTGGGACCCCGCGGCCCTCGAGGGCCAGACCCACGTCACGCAAGCCGAGCGCGACCGGATCGACACCCTGCTCGCCGGGGGGCTGCACGACGTCGTCCGCGCCAGGTACGGCGACGAGCAGGTCTTCAGCTGGTGGGACTACCGCGGGGGCAGCTTCCACCGCGGGTTCGGGCTGCGCATCGATCTCGTGCTCTGCTCGGCGTCGCTGGCGGGCGCCGTCACCGACGCGTTCGTCGATCGTGACGCGCGCAAGGGCCCGAAGCCGTCGGATCACGCCCCGGTCGTCGTCGACGTGGCCTGGCCGCCCCCGGGCTGAGCGCGTGGCGCTCTCGCTCGGCGAGCTCACCGAGGCGCGCGCGACCGAGGCGGCGTCGTGGGCACAGGCCGACGCGTCGGTCCTGCCCCGTGGCGCGGTCGCCCACCTGCGTGCGGGCGATGCCGTCGCCGTGCTCGACGGCCACGAGCTCGTCGGGGTGCTCGTCGTGGGCCCGCTCGCCTGCCCGCTCGACCGACGGCGCGCATCGACCGCGACCGACGTCTGGCTCGCGGTGCGACCCGGGCGGCTCCACGGCGGGATCGCGACGCGGGCCGGCGAGCTCGCGATCGAGACGCTTCGCGTCGGCGGCCACACCCAGCTGCGCGCGACCGTGCCGGAGACGAGCACCGCCGGCATCCGGCTCGCGCTTCGACTCGGGTTCGCCCCCGTCGAGCGCGTCGAGGCGGGGGACGACGCGTACCGCGTGCTCGAGCGCGAGGTGCTGGGGTAGCCGGCGCACCCGACGCGACACGATCGACGGGAGCCCGACCGGTACGATTCGGCGATCGCCTCGCGATCGGCCGTCATCCGCTCGCTCGCCGTGTCAGCGCTGCTCATCGGGGCCGCGCTCGCGCCGGCGGGCTCGACCGCCGCGCGAGCCGCACCCGGGTGGGTCATCAAGATCGCGAGCCCCCGCGCCACGACCCCGGACTGGGCGTACCCGTTCGCCTCCGCCGGCGAGCTCACGTCCTCCAACGTGGCCGAGTTCCAGCAGCTGATGTACCGACCCCTCTTCTTCTTCGGGGCGTCCGCGTCGATCGCGCTCGACGGCCCGCGCTCGCTCGCCACCGCGCCGACGTACTCGGCCAACGACCAGGTCGTCTCCTTCACCGTTCGGCCGGGGCTGCGGTGGAGCGACGGGGAGGCGGTCACCGCCGAGGGCGTCGTGGAGTGGCTGAACCTGCTCGCCGCGTTCCCGGGGATGTGGGGGGACTACCTCGCCCCGGCGCCGGGCGGGCAGCCGCTCGGGATCCCCGATGACATCCGCGAGGTCGCGGTCACGGGGCGCACGGTCACCCTCACCCTCGCGGGCCCGGTGAACCCGACCTGGTTCACCGACAGCGAGCTCTCGCAGATCACGCCGCTCCCCGCCTCCTGGGATGTCTTCGAGCCGGCGCACCCACGCGTCCCGACGAGCGGCCCGCTGAGCATCGCGGGGAACCACGGCGAGTTCACCGCGCCCACCCAGGCGGCGGGGTGCTACGGGACCCACTGGATCGGCGACGGCAACCACGGACCCGCGAGCGCGTTCACCGACCCGCTCGGCACCCGGACGGTGGTCACGGCGGCCGACCTCGCCCAAGCCCAGCGCTGCGTGGACGTGGTCCTGCTCATGCGGTCGATGGCGACGGACCGCGCCGACTACACCGCGTCGGGCACCGACGTCGCCGCGGTGTTCGGGGCAGCCGACGGCCCTTGGCGCCTCGCGGCGTACAACGCCGCGACCGGGTCGATCGCGATGGCGCCGAACCGCGCCTCCGGCGCCTCTGGCCAGCGGCCGACGGCCTCGCAGCTCCGGCTCGTGCCGTGCGGCACCCCCGCCGCCTGCGAGGGGCTGCTCGCGCGTGGGCGGGTGGACCAGGGGGTCCTGCCGCTGGCGGACGCGCCCGGCGTCGCGTCGCTCGCCGCGGCGCCGTCGCGCAACCCGCTGCGCACGGTGGGGTACCGCGAGACGGTCGTCGCGCCGTGGTCGACGTCGTATCTGCCCTACGACTTCAGGTCCACCCGCGGAGCGGGAGGGCACGCGGGTCGGGTGTTCGCGCAGCGCTACCTCAGGCTCGCCATCCAGTCGCTGGTGGACCAGGCCGGCATGATCCGCCGGGACCTCCACGGCTATGGCGTGGCGACCGACGCCCCGGTGCCCGCGGTGCCCCCGACGACGTTCGCGTCCCCGGTGCAGAACCCCGCGCCGTTCTCGATCGCGCACGCGGCGGCGCTGCTCGAAGCGCACGGGTGGCACCGCGCGCGCGGGCACCCGATGGTGTGCGTCGCCCCGTCGCGGTGCGGCGCAGGGATCCCGAGGGGGACACCGCTCTCGTTCACGTTGGAGTACGCGACGTCGCCGACCGCCGACGCGATGATGACGCGGTTCTCGCGCGACGCGGCGCGCGCGGGGGTCGTGCTCCGGCTCGAGGCAGTGCCCGCAGTCCGCGTGATCGCCGACGTCGCCGGCGCGAGCGGCGCGTGGGACCTGGCCAGCTGGGGTAGCGGGTGGGCGTACGCCCCGGGGTACTTCCCGTCCGGCGAGTGGGTGTTCGCCCAGGGCTCGCCGTGGAACGTGGGCACCTACGTCGACGCGCAGGCCACCTCGCTCGTGCTCGCGACCACACGCTCTCCGACCGCGCTCGCGGCGTACGACCAGTTCATCGCGACCGCCCTCCCCGTCATCTGGCAGCCGACGCCCGTGACCATCGTCGAGACGAGGGCGTCGATCCGCGGGGTGATCGTCTCGCCGCTCGGGACGATCACGCCGGAGGCGTGGCGGCGGTAGCCGCGCGTCCCTTCACATCTCCCCGGGCGGTCGACGCCACGCGACCTGTTCGACGTCGCGACCCTTCACATCCGCGGCGTTCGCGCACGAGCCGCGAGAGCGATCCCTTAGGTTTCGCGCATGACCACGACGCTTGACCCCTACCGCCTGCCCACCACGGTACGCCCGAGCGCGTATCGCCTCCGCATCGCGACGGACCTCGAGACCCACCGCTTCGAGGGCACCGCGGAGATCGACGTCGAGCTCGACGAGCCGATGGCCGAGATCGTGCTCAACGCGATCGAGCTCGAGCTCGAGCCGGCGACCCTCGACGGTGGAGGCGCCGCGCAGACGTCCGGCGCGCCGAGCATCGACGTGGAGCGCGAGCGCGCCACGTTCTCCTTCCCGACGACGATCCCGGCTGGCCCCCACACGCTCTCGATCGGGTTCGCGGGCACGCTCAGCGACCAGCTCGTCGGGTTCTACCGCGCCACCTTCACCGACGACGAGGGCGTGGAGCACCGGCTCGCCTCCACGCAGTTCGAGGCGACCGACGCGCGGCGCGCGTTCCCGTGCTTCGACGAGCCGAGCCTCAAGGCGACCTTCGACCTGACGCTGGTCGCGGCTGAGGGGCTGGGCGTCTACGCCAACACGCCGGTGGTCAGCGAGTCGAGCCTCGGCGACGGGCGGCGCGAGGTCGTGTTCGCGCGCACGATGAAGATGTCGACGTACCTGGTGGCGTACGTCGTGGGCCCGTTCGCCGCGACACCGGTCGTCGACGTGGACGGCGTCCCACTCTCGGTCGTCTGCCGGCCGAGCCAGGCGCACCTCGCCGGGTTCGCGCTCGAGGTCGGGGCCTTCTCGCTCCGGTTCTTCAAGGAGTACTTCGGGATCCCCTACCCCGGTCTCAAGGTCGACCTCGTCGGCATCCCGGACTTCGCGTACGGGGCCATGGAGAACGTGGGCTGCGTCACGTTCCGCGAGCAGGCGCTCCTCGTCGACATCGCGACCGCCTCGCAGGACGAGCTGGTCGGCGTGGCGAACGTCATCGCCCACGAGCTCGCGCACATGTGGTTCGGCGACCTCGTGACCATGGCCTGGTGGGAGGGGATCTGGCTCAACGAGGCGTTCGCCACGTACATGTCGTTCGTCTGCTGCGACGCGTTCCGCCCCGAGTGGAAGATGTGGGTGCGGTTCTCGCTCCAGCGCGAGACGGGCCTCATGATCGACGCGCTCCACACGACTCGGGCGATCGAGTTCGAGGTGAAGTCGCCGGGGCAGGCCGCCGAGATGGCGGACTTCATCACCTACCAGAAGGGCGCCTCGGTGCTCCGGATGCTCGAGCAGTACCTCGGCGAGGCCGTCTACCGCGACGGCATCCGCCGGTACCTCGCGACCCACGCGTACGCCAACACGGTGACGAGCGACCTGTGGGCCGCGCTCGAGGCGGCCTCCGGCGAGCCGGTCGGCGAGATCATGAACACCTGGATCCTCCAGGGCGGCCACCCGGTCGTGACGGTGGGGGACGAGACGCTCTCGCAGCGCCCGTTCATGTTCGCGCCGCCGGAGGGGCGCTCGGCGATCGGGTCCGACTGGATCGTCCCGGTGCTCGCGCGATCGCTCGACGACGGCCGCACCTCGCGGACGCTGCTCAGCGGGCGCGAGGGAGCGCTCCCGGTCTCGCAGCCCGCGTTCGTGAACGCCGGCGGCGCCGGGACGTACCGCACCAGCTACGAGCCGACGCAGCTCACCGGCGTGGCCGCGAGGCTGCCGGAGCTCTCCGAGGTCGAGCGGACCGTGCTGCTCGGCGACACCTGGGCGCTGGCGCGCGCGGGCGAGCGGACGATCGCCGACGTGCTCACCCTGGTCGCGGGGCTCGGGATCGAGGCCGAGCCGTCCGTGTGGCAGGTGGTCGACAACCTGATGGACTTCCTGGACCGGACGGTGCCCGAGCCGCTCCGACCGGCGCTCGAGGCGAGGACCCGCTCGTTGCTCGGCCCGACGTTCGAGCACTTCGGGTGGGAGCCCCACGGCGGGGAGGACCCGCGCGCCCAGCAGGTGCGCGCCACCCTGATCCGCCGGCTCGGCACGACGGGGGCCGACGAGAAGGTCCGCACCGAGTCCGCCAGCCGGTTCGACGCCGGCGAGGTCGACGGCGACCTGGCCGCCGCGGTCCTCGCCGTCGTCGCGTCGATGAGCCGGCCGGGGGATTACGACGAGCTGCTCCGCCGGTGCGACGCCGCGCCCGACCCTCAGAGCGCCGACCGGTACCGCACGGCGCTCGCGGGCGTCCCCGACGAGGCCCTGTGCGTCCGCACGTTCGAGCGGGCGTTCGAGATCTTCAAGCTGCAGGACGCCGTCCCGGCGATCATGCGGCTCGTCGCGAACCCGGTCGGGGGCACCGCGGTCTGGTCCGCGCTGGCTGACTCCTGGGACGAGACGATCGCGAAGGTCCCGCCGCTCATGCAGTTCTACCTCGGGATCGGGCTCCTCTTCGTGGTCCCGGACGAGGCCTTCCTCGCGCGTGCCACGGCGTTCCACCGCGACCACCCGCTCCCGTCCGGCCAGCAGGAGATCGAGCGGGCGCTCGAGCGCATGGCGAGCTCGCTGGCGCTGGCAGCTCGCGAGCGCCCGCGGCTCGCCGAGACCCTGGCCCAGCGCGCTGGGCCTACCGGGTGAGCCGCGCGTTGATGAAGGTCGGTCCCTCCGTCGCGAGGGCCTTCTCGAGCTCGGCGACGAGCTCGTCGGCGCTCGTCGCCGTCGACGCGGGGACGCCGTAGCCCTCCGCGGTCCGCTGCAGGTCGAGGGTCGGCGAGGAGAGGTCGAGCATCGCGCGGGCGCGGTCGCCGCCCGCGGTCGCGCCGACGCGGGCCAGCTCGAAGTTGAGGATCGCGTAGCTGTCGTTGCTGCAGCAGACCGTGGTGACGTCGAGCCCCTCGCGCGCCATGGTCCAGAGCGCCTGGGGCGTGTAGCTCATCGAGCCGTCCGACTCGAGGCACAGGACCCTGCGGCCCCGCGCCGCGACCGCCGCGCCGACGGCCGCCGGGAGCCCGTACCCGATCGCGCCGCCCGTGAGCGCCAGCCACTCGTGCGCGGGGGCGCCCGCCGTCGCCGCGAGGAGGCCCACGCCCGAGGTGTTCGACTCGTCGACCACGATGCACCCCTCGGGGAGCAGCGCCCCGACCGCGTCGCACAGCGCGGCCGCTGTCAGCGCGCCCGTCGGGCGGTCCGGCCGCCTGCCGGCGGGCGCACGCGCGGCTGGCGCCGCCGCCCCCACCGCGTCGGCAAGGTCCTCGAGCGCCGCGGGCACGTCGACGTCGAGCCCGGCGAGCGGGACGACCTCGCACCCGTTAGGCACGAGCGAGGACGGCACGGTCGGGTACGCGAAGAAGGAGACCGGGGCGGACGCCCCCGCGAGGACGAGCACGTCGCACCCGTCGAGCTGCTGCAGCGCGAGCTCGCCGAGGTAGTTGAGCCGCTCGGGGGCGAGGAGCCCGTCCCCGCGGTCGAGCACGGGCGGGAACGTCTCGGCGAGCACGCGGGCACCGGTCGCTTTGGCGACGCGCGCGGCCGCGTCGAGCCCCCGGCGACGCAGCGCCGGCCCGCCGAGCAGGAGGGCGCAGCGGCGCCCGGCGACCGACGCCGCCACCGCCGCGACGTGGGAGGCCGCGACGCGCGGCGCGGCTGTGGGCGCGACCAGCGGGGGGTCGCGCTCCACGGTGACGTCGGACCACGTGGCGTCGGCCGGGAGGATCAGCGTCGCCACGCGGCCCGGCGGCCCGAGGCTGGCGGCGATCGCGTCGGCCGCATCGCCCGCGACGTCGTCGGCCCTCGTGGTGCGCCGGACCCACCCCTCGAGCGCGCCGGCGATGGCGGCGATGTCGCTCTCGAGCGGCGCGTCGAACCGGCCGTGGTACGTCGCGTGGTCGCCCACGACGTTGAGCACGGGCGAGTGCGCCCTCCGCGCGTTGTGCAGGTTCGCGAACGCGTTGCCGAGTCCGGGGCCGAGGTGCAGGAGCGTCGCCGCGGGGGTCCCGGCGACCCGCGCGTACCCGTCGGCCGCGCCGGACGCCACGCCCTCGAAGAGGCAGAGCACGCCGCGCACCTCGGCGACGTCGTCGAGCGCGGCGACGAAGTGCATCTCTGAGGTCCCGGGGTTCATGAAGCAGGTGGTCACGCCGTTCGCCGCGAGCGTGCGCAGCAGCGAGACCGCGCCCTTCATCGCAGCCCTCGCGTCGGCTCGTCCGTCTCCAGGAGCTTGCCCGGGTTGAGGATCCCCCGCGGGTCGAAGACCGCCTTGATCCGCCGCTGGAGGTCGAGGAGGGCGGGGTCGGTGAGCGCGAGGTACGGCCGGCGCTTGTCGAGCCCGATCCCGTGCTCGCCGGAGACCTGGCCGCCCATGGCCACGCCGGCGGTGAAGAGCGCGTCGAGCAGCGCCTCGCGGCGGGGCTCGTCCGGCAGGTACACCGAGAGGTGCACGTTGCCGTCGCCGACGTGCCCGCACCCCGCGACGAACGCGCCGTGGTGGTCGGCGAGCGACGCCACCTCTCCCAAGAAGTCGGCGACCGCGGCCCTCGGCACGACGACGTCCACGATCTCGTGGGCGCCGGCGGCCTTGGCCACGTAGAACGCGCGCTCGCGCGCCTCGATCAGCGCCCGCGCCGACGCCGAGGGAAGGACGAACACGTCGATCGCCCCGAGGTCGGCGAGCAGCGTGGCGGCGGCCTCGGTGTCGGCCTCGAGCCCCGACGCGGTGCGCGTCTCGAGGAGCACCACCAGCCACGCCGCGGCCTTGGCGGCGGTCTCGTCCGGCACGCCGAACTCGAGCTCGGCGGCTCGGGAGATCCCGACCATCGTGACCGCGTCGAGGTACTCGAGGATCGACGGGGCGAGGCCCGAGGCGATGAGCCTGGGCACCGCCGCGGCGACCGCCGAGACGTCGGTGTACGGCGCGAGCAGCGTCGCGGCGTGGCCGAGCACCGGGGAGAGCCGGAGCGTCGCCTCGGTCACGAGGGCCAGCGTGCCCTCGGACCCGATGACGAGCTGGGTCAGGTCGTACCCCGACGAGGACTTCATCACCTTGCCGCCCGTGCGCACGACGGTGCCGTCGGCGAGCACGAGCTCGAGGCCGAGCACGTGGGATCGGGTGACGCCGTGGCGCACGGCGCGCATCCCGCCGGCGTTCGTGTTGACGTTGCCGCCGATCGAGCCGGAGAGCTCGCCCGGGTACACCGGGTAGCGGAGCGACGCCGGGCCGAGGGCGAGGTCGAGGGCACGGAGCGTGACGCCGGGCTCGACGACGGCGACCTGGTTGGCCGGGTCCACCTCCTTGACCGCGGCCATCGCGTCGAACGCCACGACGACCCCGTCCGCGCGCGCGGTGGCCGCGCCGGAGAGCCCGGTCCCCGAGCCGCGCGGGACGATGGGCGTCCCGCGCTCGGCGCACGCGCGGACGACCGAGACGACGTCCCCGGTGGTGCGGGGCCGCACGACGCACAGCGGGCGGACCGGCCGTTGCGTGAGGGACTCGTCGTGGCAGTCGTCCTCGCTGATCGCCGCGCCGACCGTCACCCGGTCCTCGCCGAGCGAGGCCCGCAGCGAGGCGACGAGGGCGTCGGCTCCCTTCACCCGGCGGAGGCTACTGCTGCGATCTCGGCGGGAGCGCGGCGCGCAGCTCGGCGATCCGCGCCGAGCGCGCCTCACCCTCGAGCGGCCGACGCTCGGACGCGAGCGCGTCGAGCACGGCCGCCACCGGCACGAGGAACCGGGACCGAGCTGCCGCGCCGTCCCGCCGTGACCACGTGCAGAGCAGCTCGCGCTCGGGGCGGGTCATTGCGACGTACAGGAGCCGGCGCTCCTCGTCCAGCTGCTCGGGCGTCGACGCGCTCGAGATCGGCAGCGTGCCCTCCTGCAACCCCGTGACCGCGACGTGGTCCCACTCGAGCCCCTTCGCGCGGTGGATGGTCGAGAGCACGACGCAGTCGGGAGCCTCCGGCGCGTCCCAGCGACGCGGCACGTCGGCCCCGAGGTCCGAGGCGGGCGAGTGCTCCGTGCCGAGGCGGAGGACCGGGACGCCGGCCGCCTCGCAGGCGGTCGCGATCGGGTCGAGCGCCGCATTGGTCCTCGCCAGCACCGCGGTCTGGCGCCACGTCGTGCCCGGGCCGTGGACGCGGCGGCACCACGACGCGACGCCGGCGGCCTCGGCGGCGTCGTCGTCGAACGGCACGATCCTCGGCAGCGGCCCTCCCTCGGTCGCGGCCACCAGGTCGAGCGGGCCACGGTCGAGGGCGGCGGTCGCCGCGTGCACGATGACCTCCGTCGAGCGGTGGTTGCGGGGCAGGGCGAGCACCCGGGTGGGGGGCCAGCGCGCCACCAGCGTCTCGAGGAGCTCGGGGTCCGCGCCGTTCCAGCCGTAGATCGACTGGTTCGGGTCGCCCACGGCGAAGAGGTCGGGGTCCTCGCCCGCCATCGCGACGAGCAGGTCGAACTGGGCGGGGTTCATGTCCTGGAGCTCGTCCACGAAGAGCAGCCGCGTGCGCCACCGGAACGCGTCGCGGACCGCCTCGTCGACCTCGAGCAGCCGCGTCGCGGCCTCCAGCAGCCCGTCGAAGTCGAGCACGCCGCGCCGGCGGCAGACCCGGTCGTACGCGTCGAGCACGGCGACCATCTGCTCGGCGGACGTCGGGATGCGCCGTCGTGCGCGCCGCGCGCCCTGCACGTACGTCGAGGAGTCGAGCCGGCGCGACTTGGCCCAGGCCACCTCGGCCTCGAGCCGGCTCATCGCGGGCGCGGGGAGGGTGAGCCCGAGGTCCGCCGCCACCTCGGTGAAGAGCCGGTGGCGGTCGGTGGCGAGGACCGGCGCGGGCTCGCCCCTCGCGGCGCGCACCGACCGGAGCAGCTCGAGCGCGGCGCGGTGGAACGTGCCCGCGCGCACCCCCTCGACCCCGGCGCGGGTGAGCCGCGTGCGCAGCTCGCCGGCTGCCTTGCGCGTGAACGTCGCGACGAGCACGTGGGCGGGGTCGATCGACTCCTCGTGGACGCGGCGTACGACGCGCTGGGTGAGCACGCGCGTCTTGCCGGTGCCGGCGCCCGCGCGCACGACGACGCGCCGGTCGTCGGCCTCGATCGCCTCGAGCTGCTCGGGCGTGAAGCCGAGCGCGTCGCCGTCCCCCGCGCGCGTCACCGGGTCGAACCTACCGAGGTGTCGTGACCGCGCGTCGGCCCGGGACACCCGAGGTGCCTTGGTAGCCTCGGCTCGGTGCTGCAGGCGTTCCTCGACGGCGCCGTCTTCGGCGCCTCGAGCGGGGACGGGC
>Ga0318563_10001080_pt1 | contig 11491 bp, 12 predicted proteins | sample GRESIP066b5f19_FD_203689 | JGI IMG/M metagenome (GOLD analysis project Ga0318563, IMG submission 203689) | Tropical soil microbial communities from Luquillo Experimental Forest, Puerto Rico - GRE.SIPMG.066b5f19 | ecosystem: Environmental > Terrestrial > Soil > Tropical forest > Bulk soil... | reverse complement strand
CCGGTATTTCCAGCCCCGAAAAAACCAAAAACAATTTTCTCTCACCCCCCGGGGTGAATATAAAGCGAGGCCTGAAGTACATGAAAAGAACAATGATGGTTCAGCAGTTGGAATCACACCGTGGTCAGTGGGACATATGCATCATCGGTGGAGGAGCTACCGGGCTGGGAGCGGCCCTGGATGCTGCCTCGAGAGGATACAAGACCCTGCTGGTAGAACAACTTGACTTTGCCAAAGGCACTTCTTCCCGTTCCACCAAACTGGTTCACGGAGGGGTCCGTTACCTGCAGCAGGGCAATATTAAGCTGGTGATGGAAGCCCTGCGCGAAAGGGGGATCCTGAAAAAAAATGCACCCCACCTTGTCAAAAACCAATCCTTTATCGTTCCCAATTATAAATGGTGGGAAGGTCCCTACTACGGTATAGGGCTCAAGGTATATGACTGGATGGCCGGCCGACTCGGGCTAGGCGCTTCCCAGCTCCTGTCCCGGGAAGAGACCCTCGCCATGGCACCAAGCCTGGATGCCGAAGGGTTGAGGGGGAGTGTGCTTTACTATGACGGCCAGTTTGACGATGCCAGGCTTGCCATTAACCTGGCCCAAACTGCGGCAGAGCAGGGTGCAACGCTGCTGAACTATTGCAGGCTGAATGGTATTCAGAAAAAAGATGGTAGGATATCCGCTGTGCTTGTCGAAGACATGCTGAATGGAAAGGGCTATGAAGTTCCTACAAAATCTCTTATCAATGCCACCGGCATTTTTACAGATTCGATACTGCAGATGGACGACCCCCGCAGTGAGCCCATCATCGCCCCCAGTCAGGGTGTACACCTTGTGCTGGACAAGGAGTTCCTGCCCGGCGATGCAGCCATCCTGGTCCCGCACACCGATGATGGCCGTGTTCTTTTTGCCGTACCCTGGCACAACAAGGTCATCATTGGCACAACTGACACTCCTGTTGATGGGCCTTCCCTGGAACCCCGTGCCTTTCCGGAGGAGATAGAATTCATTTTGCGCCAGATTGGAAAATACCTCACCAAGGATCCAACGGAAAAGGATATTCGTAGTATTTTTGCGGGCCTGCGACCCCTGGTCAAAGCCAGCGGGAAAAAAACAGCCGAACTGTCCAGGGACCACCTGATTGCCGTTTCTGATTCTGGGCTTGTTACGATCACCGGTGGAAAATGGACAACTTACCGGCGCATGGCCGAAGACGTGATCAATACAGTCATTAAGAAGGCCGGATTTGAATACAGGCCTTGCGTAACATCCGATTTGAAGATTCATGGGGCGATGGAAAATACGGATTACACCGAACCGTTATATTACCATGGTACCGATGAAACGGCCATCATGTCGCTGATCAGGGATAAGAAAGCGTCGGCAGATCTGATCCATAGGCGACTGCCCTATATTCAGGCCGAGATAACATGGGCCGTTCAGCAGGAAATGTGCATGACCCTGGAAGACGCGCTCAGCCGGCGGACCAGGTCCCTGCTGCTCGATACTGCAGCAGCAGTGGAAGCAGCCCCGCTGGTGGCGGACATCCTCGCTGCTGAATTGTCAATGGATGATTCCTGGAAGCATGCCCAGGTCAACCAGTTCAGGCAACTGGCGGCCAGTTATCTTCCATCCACTGCAGCAGCCAGCTGAATAGCCGGAAAAGCCAAAGGCGGAAGTAACGACAGGCAACCAATTTTCAGACTCAATACTTCAATATGTCGAACATTTTTCTTGCGGAATTTACCGGGACTGCCCTGCTGGTTACCCTGGGGAACGGGGTAGTGGCAAACGTGGTCCTTCCCAAAACCAAGGGCCATGGCAGCGGCTGGATCGTAATCAGTTTCGGATGGGCCATTGCCGTCTTTGTAGGCGTGTATACCTCTGCTGCCTCCAGCGGTGCCCATCTCAACCCGGCAATCAGTCTTGCCTTCGCTTTTCTGAATAAAATCAGCTGGGCGTCCCTTCCGGTCTATATAGCAGGACAACTCCTTGGAGCAATGACCGGGGCAATCGTTGTTTGGGCAGTCTACCACCCGCATTTTTCCCAGAACAGCAGCGCGGATGAAAAACTGGCTGTATTCTGCACGGGACCGGCCATACGCACGAGATTCAGCAACCTGGTCTCTGAAATCGTCGGAACATTCGTCCTGGTATTCGGGGCACTACATATATCGGCTCCTTCCAGCAGCCTGGGTGCCATCGATGCCCTTCCTGTTGCCCTGCTTGTCCTGGGTATAGGTCTTTCCCTGGGAGGCACGACCGGATACGCGATCAACCCCGCGCGGGATCTCGGTCCCCGGCTCATGCATGCCGTGTTGCCCATCCCGCAAAAAAGAGACAGTGACTGGTCATATTCCTGGATACCGGTCGCCGGACCGCTCCTGGGAGGGCTCCTTGGAGCCGTCCTTTACAGCCTGGCCTGACCCTTTCCCGTCCATCGCCACAAAGAACCAACCGCCGGATCTTACTGGTCAAGGGCCCGCAGGATGATGTCGCAGGCTTTTTCAATTTCCGGTCCTGATATAGTTAGTGGCGGGGCTATGCGCAGACAATCGGGGGCAAATAAAAACCAGTCGGTAAGCAATCCGGCTGCCAGGCACCTGTCAATAATCAGCTTATTAAATTCCTGGCTCTCCATTTCCAGGGCCATGAGCAGACCCCTTGAGCGTATTTTTTTTATCCGGGGATGGACCAGCCGCTGCAGAAACTGTTGTTCTTTGGAATTTACCTGCTCCACCAGCCTTTCATCCAGCAAAACCTGCAGGGAAGCCATGCCGGCTGCACAACAAACCGGGTGGCCGCCGAAGGTGGTAATGTGACCCAGGACGGGGTGGTTGGTGAAGGCACTCATGGGTTCCCTCCCGGCTATGAAAGCTCCGAGGGGCATACCTCCACCGAGTGCCTTCCCCAGCAGCAAGATGTCCGGGACAATACCGTATTGCTGGAATCCCCACAGGGTCCCCGTCCTCCCAAATCCGGTCTGAATTTCATCAAGGACCAAGAGGCACCCGGAATCGGAACACTTTCTTCTCAACTCCTGCATCCAGACAGGATCTGGTGCGTACACCCCTCTTTCGGCCTGAACGGTTTCGGCTATGACACAGGCCGTCCTGGAACTGATCTGGGCGAGCGCGTCGGGTGAGTTGTACTGCAGATGCCTGACTTCGGGCAGAAGGGGGCGGAAAGCATTGCGCCAGTATTCATCCCCCATAACACTCAGGGCACCCTGGGTTGATCCGTGATAGGATTTTTGGAACGCAATGATTTCTGTTCTTTGTGTAAGGCGCTTTGCCAGTTTCATAGCTCCTTCAGTTGCCTCCGCCCCGGAGTTGGTAAAATAAACGCAGTCCAGCGATGGCGGGAGCTGTTCTGCAATCATACGGGCAAATTGTACCTGCGGAGACTGGATAGATTCTCCATAGACCAGTACATGCAAGTACTGTTCTGTTTGCCTGATGATGGCATCTGTCACCCGGGGATGCCGATGGCCCGTGTTGCATACACTGATGCCGCCGATGAGATCCAGGTATACTTTCCCGGATGCGTCATACAAATAAACGCCTGAGGCAAGGGTGATCTCAAGACCCAGGGGAGATGGTGAAGTTTGCGCAAGATGTTGTATAAATAATTCTCTCAGATTCATCTGCCTGATCTTACAGATGGACAGTTATCAGTAATTTTGTATGCATACGAAGGTAGCCACTGATCATTTGATAAACCTTAATTTTCTTTTATGCCACTCATCCTTCCCGTAAAGAACGTATACCCGAAAATAGGGGAGAACTGTTTTGTTGCCCCCAATGCCACCATCGTGGGGGATGTTGTCATAGGTGATGAATGCAGTGTGTGGTTCAATGCAGTAATCAGGGGGGATGTGAACAGCATCCGCATAGGCAACAAGGTCAACATACAGGATGGGGCTGTACTGCATTGTACTTTCCAAAAGACCAAGACAATCATTGGCAACAATGTTTCTATTGGACACAATGCCATAGTTCACGGATGCAAGGTTCATGACCACGTCCTGATCGGTATGGGGGCCATTGTCATGGACAATGCGGAAATCGGCAGCAATTCAATCATTGCGGCAGGTGCAGTCGTCCTGGAAGGGACCATAATAGAGCCGGGAGTGATTTACGGGGGGATTCCGGCCCAGAAAATAAAGGATGTACCACAAGACCTGATCAGCGGTCAAATTGACCGGATCGCCAATAACTATATACAGTATGCCAGCTGGTTCATGGAAAATAAGGCAGTCTGATGGCCTGTCATTCCAAAAATCGTTGATTTCCCTCCATTCATCGATATTTAACCTGGCTCTATTGCAAATCCTGAAAAATATTTGTAGGTTTAAATCGTTTATCCATTATCCATGAAAAGAGGCAAAATCATATTCATCTTCCTGATTTTTGCGGTGATCAGTACGAGCATCAGCTCCTGTGGTTTTATCAACAATATTTTCGGACCAAAATATGGCTGCCCCAGTAATGGCAAGAATGTGGGTGCGGAAAGGATTCTGAGCGGAGAAAAAGTGCCAAAAGCACCAAAATTCAAGGCCTGACAATTCTTAATTCTATTATAAACCTAAATCCGTACACTATGAGCCTTACTTTACGCACAGATTTCGGATGCACCGAAGCTGTTATTGATGACGATTGCGGCCTTAAGAGATTTTACGAAGTGGCCAATATTCTTTCTGACGACCTGGATATCAACTTTACCCAAAAAACGGATGATTTTGATTCGCTGATGTGGGATTTTATATTCAAGGGACACATCCTGACCCTGCATTATAATATCTACACCGGGATTTCCATTTATCCGAGAAAGTTCAGGGAAGCACCCAGAAGAGACAATGACGCCGTAGTGGAAGTAGCGAAGTTTCTGGAAGGAAAGCTGATGATCAACGCCGCAAGAAGGTATATGTCATGATTCAGTAGGCCCTGTCGCCGATAGAAGCCAGGATCTTGCAGTAGCTCTCGTACCGGTCGTAAAATATTTTGCCCTCAGTGAGGGCATTTTTTATGGCACACCCCGGTTCATTGATATGGAGACAATTGTTGAACTGGCAGTCCTGGAGCCGACTGCGCATTTCCGGAAAATAATGCGACAATTCCTGTTTGGAAATATCGACAAGGCCGAATTCCCGGATGCCGGGAGTATCGATGATTTGTCCCCCGCCGGGAATCGGAAGATCGAACATTTCGGCAAAGCTGGTGGCATGTGTACCCTTTCCACTCCAGCCGCTCACTTCCTGGGTCTTTAACTCAATATCCGGGTAGATGCAGTTGATAAAGGAAGATTTGCCTACCCCGGAATGCCCGCTGAGCAGGGTAACCTTCCCCTTCAGCAGTAATTTTACCTTGTCCATACCCGTAAGCTCATGTACACTGATCAAAAGGGTCTGGTAGCCGACGGAAGCATACATCTGCTCCCAATGGCTGAATTGTTCAGACTCCTTCTTACGGAACAGGTCGGCCTTGTTGATAACCAGTACAGCGGGCACATGATAGGCTTCGCAGGCAACCAGGAAACGGTCTATAAATCCCTGAGAGGTCCTGGGTTCTTTCAAGGTGGCCATCAGCAGGGACTGATCGACGTTGGCAGCCACAATATGATGTAGCATCCTGGAGGATGGAGACTGGCGGTTGATATAGTTTCTGCGGTCATAAATCCAGGAGACCAGCGCTGAACCGGCCGCTCCGTCTTCAGGCTCTATTTCAACCTCATCCCCGACTGCCAGCGGGTTGGTGGAGGTAATTTCATCCATCTTGAAATGTCCCTTGATGCGGGCATTCCATGATTCACCCCCTGGCGTTTTTACCATATACCAGCTGCCCGTGGATTTATACACTTTTGCTTTCATTGCAGGGAACAAAGTTTATGAGAACAGATTCGGCATGTGATGAACCTGTGTTACCAGGACAAGCTAAGGAAACTTTCTGAATACGGAATACCGCAGAATCGATTCGAGGAGCAGCATTCCAATGGCTGCAAGCGCAAATGGGAAGAACTCTTCGCTGTAACGCGAATAGGTACTGTACTCGATCTTGGATTTTTCCATCTGGTCTATTTCCTTGTAAATGGCGTTGAGACTTTCGTTGTCTTTGGCCCGGAAATACCTGCCTCCGGTTTCTGTCGCGATCTGTGTAAGCAGCTTTTCATCAATGCTCACTTTTTCCCTTTGCATTATGACCCCTGTCCTCGTCTGAATCGGTATCTGGGCATATCCCTCACTTCCCACGCCGATGGTATACACCCGTACGCCGATCGATTTGGCGATTTCCTTGGCAGCATTGGGGTCAATAAATCCCCTGTTATTTTCTCCGTCGGTAAGCAGTATGATGACTTTGCTTTTGGTTTTGGACGATTTCAGTCTTTCCACGCTGGTTGCAAGACCATCCCCGATCGCAGTCCCGTCCTCGAGTAACCCGCTCTCCACGCCGTACAACTGCGTTTTGAGTACAGACCGGTCCGTGGTTAGCGGGCACATGGTAAAGCTTTCGCCGGAAAATATCACCAGCCCGATCCGGTCTGCCGGCCGGCTGTCGATAAATTCCGAAGCCACATTCTTTGCGGCCTCCATACGGTTCGGTGTAAAATCCTGCGCAAGCATGCTGCCACTGATGTCCAGGCATAGTACGATGTCAATCCCTTCCCCATTGGTTAACTGTTCGTCATTTCGGATCTGGGGCCTGGCCAGTGCAACGATCAGGCTACAGATGGCCAGGATGCGCAGGACAATGAGCAGGTGACGGAACAGGTTTCTCCATGACCTTGCCCCTTGGAAATTCCTGCCAGCCGAGATCATTACTGTACCCTGTCCCCTGGCGCTCCTGTAGCGGTACCAGAAAACCATCAAGGGCACAAGCAGGAACAGGAAAAAACAGGCCGGATAGGCAAAGCTGATATGTTGGAACCAGTTATACAGCACTACTTTCTATTTCATTTAACAATCGGACCGAAGACTCAATAATATCAAAATTCATGTCATTACTTGAGGCTCCGGGCTGGAATTTGGCAAACTTTACCGAATCGCTCATCCGCAGGGCTTCCGCCAGTTGCGAAAAATGGTCAGGGGCCAGCCGGAGCTGCCTGATCTGTACGATGAGTTCTTCATTGGTCTTCTCCATACTGGCAATATGCAGTTTTCGCAGTACGAATTGCCGGAGTATATCATTCAGCGTGGTGTAATATATTTTTATCTGCCCTCCCTGGGGAAGATTTTTTGCTTTCAGTTCTTCCAGGGCCTTCATGGCTTCTTCAAAGGGCGGCCATTGCGGAACAACCGGGATCGGGGCTGCGGCATCGAATACCTGTTTTTTACGCAGCAGGAAGATGGCCAGAGCTATCGCCAGCAAGGTAAGACCGAGCAGCACCCAGACCACGTATTTTACATCCGGATTCTCCACGTCAACAATTTCCTTAATATCATGATAGGGCTGGCCGGGATCAAATTTTGAATACCCCACTTCAATGCGAATGGAGTCCGTATGATATTTTTTGTTGTCCACGCCCACTTCCAGTGGTGGGATATACCAGGTACCGGAATCAAAACTGGTGACGGAAAAAAATTGCCGGTATACTGTCACTCCTCCGTCCGTGGTGGAATCAAGCTTGCCTTTTTCAACAAAATCAAAATGAGGAATGCTGTCTGCCGCATACCATTGTACCTGGGATCCCAGTGGCAAACGGGCTTCCATCATCAGCCTGACCGGCTGACCGATGAAAATGGTATCCCTGTCGGTTCCCGCCCTGACCGAGGGATTGTCCTGGGAAAAACATGCCTGGGCTCCGGCCAACGATAACAGAAAGTTCCATGATATAAAAATCAAAAATATTTTCATGAATTAGGCCGGCCTGTTTCTTCCGACAAAAAATTTCTGAAGTATTTTAACATAGTCCTCGTCCGTACGCATGTGCAGCAGGTCACACCCGGCTTTCAGAAAAACGGTTTTGCAATATTCGGTAAAGGCAAAAAAGTATTGCTGGTAATTCGTCCTCACCAGGTAATCGCCGGTATCGATCCACTGGACGGATCCTGTTTCCGCGTCTTCTACTTGCAGAAGGCCTGCATCCGGTAGCTGCATATCCATCCGGTCATAGACTTTGATCCCGATCAGGTCGTGCTTTTTGCCGGCCACCTTTAAGGACTCCTCAAATTTCTCATCCAGAAAATCACTCAGGATAAAGGCAATGCTTTTCTGGCGGGTGGAATTGTTAAAAAACCGGATAGCCTCACTGATACTGGTCTTCTTTCTCTTCGGTTCCGCCATCAGCAGTTCCCTCACAATAAACAACACATGTTCCCTTCCTTTTTTGGGGGGAATGTATTTTTCTATCCGGTCGCTGAAAAATATGACCCCGACCTTGTCGTTGTTGTTTATGGCGGAAAAAGCCAGTACGGCGCAAATTTCAGTAATAAGTTCTTTTTTGGTGGCATGAAGCGTTCCAAACAGGGAGCTTGCGCTTACGTCGACCAGAAGCATCATGGTCAGTTCTCGCTCTTCCTCGAAGAGTTTACTGAAGGGATGGTTGAATCGGGCAGATACATTCCAGTCTATAAACCGGATATCATCCCCGGGGTAATATTCCCTCACCTCCCGGAAACTCATGCCCCTGCCTTTGAAGGCGCTGTGGTATTCCCCAGTAAAGATGTGCCTGGTAAGCCTCTTGCTTTTGATTTCCAGTTCACGTACTTTTTTTAATATGTCGGTGGTGGTGAGCATATCCATGGACGGCCTCTGTGTTTGATACTGAAGGTCGGGCCGGTTCTTATCCTTTTTTTATTTTGGGTGCATAGCTGGGTTTTCGTGGTGCCTGGATCTGACCTGGCGGACTCCCGGTGGGGGGCCCTGCAGGCAGCCAGGTTTTAGGGAACGGCTATGGTCTTCAGTACATCATCTATTACATGTTCGGTGCGGACGTTTTCAGCCTCTGCTTCATAGGTCAGGCCGATCCGGTGACGAAGTACATCTTTTGAAATCGTCCTGACATCCTCCGGAATGACATAGCCCCTTTTGTTCAGGAATGCATTGGCCTTTGCAGCCAGTGCCAGGTTGATACTGGCCCTTGGCGATCCTCCGTAGGCAATCAGGGGCCTCAGTTTATCGAGCCTGTATTTTTCGGGGGTACGCGTCGCAAATACAATGTCAATGATGTAGTGTTCCACCTTTTCATCCATGTAGACCTGCCTGGCCAGGTCCCTTGCCTGAAGGATCTCCTGGATTGAAACCACCTGTTCCACCTGCGGGGTTTTCATCCCCTGCACATTCTGCCGGATGATCAGTTGTTCTTCCGGTTTGCTTGGGTAATCCACGATGACCTTCATCATGAAGCGATCCTGCTGGGCCTCCGGTAAGGGATAGGTCCCTTCCTGTTCCAGCGGATTCTGAGTGGCGAGTACCAGGAATGGCTCCTCCAGCTTGTAGCTGGTTTCCCCCAGGGTTACCTGTCTTTCCTGCATGGCCTCCAGCAGGGCACTCTGTACCTTGGCCGGGGCCCTGTTGATTTCATCGGCCAGGACAAAATGGGCAAATATCGGTCCTTTGCGCACGACAAATTCATTTCGTTGCGCGTTAAAGATCATGGTCCCGATCACATCCGCCGGCAGAAGGTCAGGAGTGAACTGAATGCGGCTGAACCTGGCGTGGATAGACTGTGCCAATGATTTAACAGTCAACGTTTTGGCAAGTCCCGGAACCCCTTCCAGCAGGATATGACCGTTGCTGAGCAGTCCGATCAGGAGACGGTCCAACATGTGCTGCTGCCCTACGATTACACGGCCAATCTCATCACGCAGCCTGTCTATGAAGGAACAATGATATTGAATCTTTTCGTTTAGCTGTTGAATGTCGTCTGCAGTATAGAGCATATTGGACAATTATGGATGCAAAATACAAATTCGCAGGGTAAGTTATCAGCCGCCCAGGCTAATTGATTGCCAAATTACTTCTATAAGACCATTATCCTGCACAATAAACTTTTTCCAGGGGAGTTTTAAACTTGGTGAGGTGGAGGAATGTCAAACCAAGATCATGAGAAATGCAATATTTTCACTATTGTGTTTTAGCCTGCTGTCTTGTTTGCTGAACAGCGGTTGTAACGAAAGAAGAGAAGCTGAATTGAAGACAGCACTGCTGACAAAAGCAGCCTGGAAGTATGAGAAGAAAGGATTTGATTCAGGCAGTGACGGATATGTCAATGTCCTTGATTCCCGTCTGTCCGACTGCGAAAAAGATGATATCACGATCTTTAATCCCGATGGCAGTGGAGTGTTCAAGACCGGCATCAGAAAATGTGACCAGTCTGATCCGCCTTTCCTCCCCTTTACGTGGATGTTTGGGAACCATGACAGCACCATCTATTTTGAGAACCAGTATTTCAGGATACAGACCCTGACTGATAAAAGACTGGAGATCTACCACGAGGAAGAAATAGGGGGCGACGACGTCAGGTATGTTATCGCCTTCAGCCACTAAAAGCAACCATTTATATATTCTTGCCGTCCTGTTTTTTGGTGACCGGCATGAATATGGATGATTATTGAATGGTAAACTGGGGACTCATACAATAAAATTCATATTTCCCTGTTATTTCTATATGAAACTACAAACCATGAAAACAGCTCTTCCTATCTTCTTAATGACAACTGTATCAATAATTTATGTAAGTACCGGATGTAGCAAAGGGAATTCATACGGCAGCGGCAACAATAACATGGATGCCAATATGACCAATATAACCAAAGCGGCCTGGATTTATGATACGGCCGGCGTTGGTACAGACAACAGCGGCACCATCGCATTTGCTCTTCCGGCGGGAGTATTGAAAGACTGCCAGAAGGAAGACACCCTTTATTTCAAAAGTGATGGTACTGGCACCGAAAACCAGGGACCCCTGAAATGTGATACTACTAAAACCAAACCCATAAATTTCAACTGGAGCTTCACGGCTAACGAAACAATGATCACCTCTTCGGATTCCTTATTCTCGGGATTTGGCGGCAATATTACCATTACGAGCCTAACCACAACCCAGCTTCATCTCCTCAAGCAGGTGACGGTTTCGGGTGTGCCGGTTATCGTGGACCTGTACCTGAAGCACCCTTAGTGAGGATTAGGACATTCTGATCACTCAGGACAGGTATTTTCCCACAATGGGAACCCGTCTTCCTACACCAAATGCCTTGCAGCTGACCCGGATGATCGGGCAGAACTGGTTGCGCTTGTATTCATTGGTATTCACCAGTCTGAGTACTCTTTTGACCAACCCTTCCTCGATACCAAGGGCAATAATCTCCCGGGGACCCTGTCTTCTTTCAATGTACTGGTACAATACCTTGTCCAGGATATCGTAAGGGGGAAGGCTGTCGCTGTCTTTCTGATCAGGCCTTAATTCTGCCGAAGGTTCCTTGCTGAGAATGTGGGAGGGTATAATTTCCCTTTCCCTATTGATCAGTTTAGCCAGCGCATACACCTGCATCTTGT
>Ga0318563_10001077_pt1 | contig 11503 bp, 13 predicted proteins | sample GRESIP066b5f19_FD_203689 | JGI IMG/M metagenome (GOLD analysis project Ga0318563, IMG submission 203689) | Tropical soil microbial communities from Luquillo Experimental Forest, Puerto Rico - GRE.SIPMG.066b5f19 | ecosystem: Environmental > Terrestrial > Soil > Tropical forest > Bulk soil... | reverse complement strand
CGATTGGAATCCGCGCCACCTCTACCGCAAGATCTTCACGGATGTGGACCGCATGGAGTGGTTCCTCGCCAATGTCTGCACGCCCGCCTGGAACCTCGAGCAGGATCGCGGCCGGACCTTCGCGGAGGCGGTGAGCCTCTTGAGCGAGCGCCATCCGGAATGGGCAAACGAGATCGCGGCCTTCGATGAGCGCTGGGTCGAGACGGTCGCGGGTGAGATACCGGGCAGCCGGGTGCTGCTCGCCGAGCTGAAACGGCGTGGCGTGAAGCTCTACGCGATCACCAATTTCTCGGCGGAGAAATATGAGGAGGCCGCGGCACGTTTCGGCTTCTTCGCCGATTTCAAAGGCGTCGTGGTCTCGGGCCGGGAGCGGCTGCTGAAGCCCGACGCCGCAATCTACCACCTCTTCCTCGAACGCTACGGCGTTTCGCCCGCGCGCAGCCTCTTCGTCGACGACTCGCACGTGAATGTCGAGGGCGCAAGGCGGGTCGGCATGCATGCGGTCCAGTTTCACGACGCGGCGCGATTGCGGACCGAACTCGAAAGATTAGGCCTCCTCGACGCCCCTTCTATCGCCGCCGGACATCCTCGCGGGCGATGAGCTTGCTCGCGACCCGCCGCGACCGCTAAGAGACGCGGGATATCCGCCCATCGGGACCGCAAAATGCGCCGCGCCAAAGTCAGCCGCTCCACTTCGGAGACCAGCATCGAGGTCGAGATCGGCCTCGACGGCTCCGGCCGTGCCGATATCGCGACGGGCGTCGGCTTCTTCGACCATATGCTCGAGCTCTTCGCCCGCCATGCGCTCTTCGATCTCACCGTGAAGGCCAAGGGCGACACCCATATCGACGATCATCACACGGTCGAGGATGTGGGCATTGCCATGGGGGAAGCCTTCCTTAAGGCGCTCGGCGACAAGAAGGGCCTCAATCGCTACGGCGATATCCGCCTGCCGATGGACGAGGCGCTGGCCGAGGTCGCTGTCGATGTCTCCGGCCGCCCGTTTCTCGTGTTCGAGGCGGGCTTCACCGCGCCAAAGATCGGCAGCTTCGACAGCGAATTGGTGCGAGAATGGTTCCAGGCCTTTGCGGTTAATGCGCGCATCACCCTGCATGCCGAGGCGCGCCGAGGCGCGAACAGCCATCACATCGCCGAGGCGTTGTTCAAGGGGCTCGCCCGCGCTTTGCGCCACGCGGTCGCCATCGATCCGCGCGAGGCCGGGCGGGTGCCGTCGACCAAGGGCAGCCTGTGAGCGCAGGCTCATCGAGGGAATAGACGATGCGGCTCTTCACAGTGCATCTGCCGGCGCTTACCGGACCTCAGAAGGCCCTCGAAGGGGCCGTGTTCGTGCGCGACGGTTTCCATTTCTGGGCCTTCCTGCTCGGCGTCTTCTGGTGTCTGTGGCGCGGCCTGTGGGTCGCGGCGATCGCCGTCCTGCTCGCGGCGGCGGCCTTGTATGGGATCGGCCGGGCGCTCCATGTTGCGCCCGGCACGCAGCTCCTGATGCAGCTCGTGCTCGCCCTCCTGGTCGGGCTGGAGGCCGGCAATCTGCAGCGTTTTGGACTGAGGCGGCGCGGCTATATGGATGGCGGCTCCGTCGCGGCGCATGACCGCAACGAGGCCGAGGACATCTATTTCCATCGCGCCGCCACCAATCCGCCGGAGGCGCTGACCGCCGTTCCGCCTGCACCGCAGGGCCCGGCCGGCGGGCGCCCCAAGGGGGGAGACGAGGTCGTCGGGCTGTTTCCGGAGTATCGCGGGCGATGAAGGTCGCGATCGTCGATTACGGCTCAGGCAATCTGCACTCGGCTCGCAAGGCCTTCGAGCGCTCGGCGGCTGAAGCTCGGCTCGCAGCCTCGATCGTGGTGACTTCGGATCCGGACGCGGTGCGTCGCGCCGACCGGGTGGTGCTGCCGGGAGTCGGCGCCTTCGCCGATTGCGCGCGGGGGCTTCGCGTCGTCGCTGGCATGACGGAAGCACTCGACGAGGCGGTCATCCGGCGCGGCAAGCCCTTCCTCGGCATTTGCGTCGGCATGCAGCTCATGGCTGAGCGCGGCCTCGAATATGAGACGGTCGCTGGGCTCGGCTGGATCGCGGGCGATGTCGTCGTCATCGAGCCGCGCGATGCCTCGTTCAAGATCCCGCATATGGGCTGGAACAATTTGGCCCTCAGGCGCGATCACCCGTTGCTCGCCGGCGTCCCGACCGGAGAGACCGGTTGGCACGCCTATTTCGTGCACTCCTACCATCTGCGCGCCGCGAAGCCCGTTGAGCTCGTTGCCGAGACCGACCATGGCGGGCTGGTCACCGCGATGGTGGCGCGAGACAACATGGCGGGCACGCAGTTCCATCCCGAGAAGAGCCAGAAGCTCGGCCTCGCCCTGATCGCCAATTTCCTGCGCTGGCAGCCATGATTCTCTATCCGGCTATCGATTTGAAGGAGGGCCGCTGTGTCCGCCTGCGCCAGGGCGATATGGGCCAGGCGACGGTGTTCAACGACGATCCGGCGGCGCAAGCGGCCGATTTCGCGGCTGTCGGCTTTAGCTGGCTGCACATCGTCGATCTCGACGGCGCCTTCGCGGGTCGTCCGGCCAATGGCGCTGCGGTCGAAGCCATTTTGCAGGCCGTTTCCTTGCCGATTCAACTCGGTGGTGGCATTCGCGATCTCGCGACGGCCGAATCCTGGCTCGATCGCGGCGTGCGCCGCGTTATCCTCGGGACCGCCGCCGTGCGCGATCCGGGCTTCGTGCGGGCCGCCGCCAAGGCCTTCCCGGAGCGGGTCGCGGTCGGTATCGATGCCCGCGACGGCAAGGTCGCGGTCGAAGGCTGGGCCGAGACCTCCGAACTCGCCGCGACCGCTTTGGCGCGTCGCTTCGAGGATAGCGGCGTCGCCGCCATCATCTACACGGATATCGCCCGCGACGGCATGCTGTCCGGCCTCAACCTCGAGGCGACGCTCGCGCTCGCTGAGGCCGTCACCATCCCGGTCATCGCGTCGGGTGGTCTCGCCTCAATGGCCGATATCGAGCGCCTCGCTGCGCCGGAATGCGCGAGCCTCGGCGGCGCGATCGTCGGGCGGGCTCTCTATGACGGGCGCATCGACGCCGAGGAAGCGCTCGCGTTGTTGCGCGCGCATTGACGACGCGGCGGCACTGAGCAGTAGCAGATTGCGACCGAGACGGTCGCGGTCCGGCGGGTTTGGCTACCTTTCCGCGAGATGGCGCTGGACTGGCGCTTCGCGGCATGCGAACGGGGGCATCATGCTGAAAACCCGCATCATCCCCTGCCTCGACGTCAAGGACGGGCGCGTCGTCAAGGGCGTGCGTTTCGTCGATCTCGTCGATGCCGGCGATCCGGTCGAGGCCGCCAAGGCCTATGACGCAGCCGGCGCCGACGAAATGTGCTTCCTCGACATCACCGCGAGCCACGAGGGGCGCGGCATCTTGCTCGATGTCGTAGGCCGCACCGCCGAGGCCTGCTTCATGCCGCTCACCGTGGGGGGCGGGGTGCGAAGGATCGAGGATATCCGGGCCTTGCTGCTCGCCGGCGCCGACAAGGTGTCGATCAATACGGCGGCCGTGAAAAACCGCGCCTTCGTAAAGGAGGCGGCGCAGAAATTCGGTGATCAATGCATCACGGTGGCGATCGACGCCAAGCGCGTCTCGCCGGAGGGCACGCCGGGGCGCTGGGAGATCTTCACCCATGGCGGGCGCGAGCCCACCGGCATCGACGCCTTGGCCTTCGCCGAGGAGGTGGTGTCGCTTGGCGCAGGCGAGATCCTGCTGACCTCGATGGACCGGGACGGTTCGAAATCGGGCTACGATATTGCGCTGACGCGGGCCATCGCGGATCGCGTGCATGTGCCGGTCGTGGCCTCGGGCGGCGTCGGAACGCTGGAGCACATGGTCGAAGGCGTGACCGAGGGCCATGCAAGCGCCGTGCTCGCCGCCTCCATCTTCCATTTCGGCACCTACACGATCGGCGAGGCTAAAGAACGCATGCGCGCCGCCGGCATCCAAGTGAGGCTGGACTAAAGATGAGGCTCGATTGATGGCGCAGGGCTTCACGCTCGCGGATCTCGAGCGGGTGATCGCCGAGCGGGCCTCGGCATCGCCAGATGTCTCCTGGACGGCCCGGCTTCTGGCCAAGGGACCGTCGCGGATCGCCAAGAAGCTCGGCGAAGAGGCGGTCGAGACCGTGATCGCGGCGCTCGAGGACGACAAGACGGCGCTGATCGGCGAAACGGCCGATCTTCTCTACCATTTGCTGGTGCTGCTTCGCTCGCGCGGCATTTTGGTGCAAGATGTCTTCGACGAATTGCAGCGCCGCGGCGCACAGTCCGGTCTCGCCGAGAAGGCGTCACGCAGCGGCGGCGACTGAGGCCACAGCGGCGCTGCACAAAAAATTACGGCTTCAAAGCTACGGACACCGCGGCACGCAGATCGGACAGGATCGTCGCATGGATGAACGGGTGAGCGGGTTGATGGCGGGAGGCGTTTCGCCCTATCGCGTCTTCACGCGCGACGAATGGGCCAAGCTGCGCGCCGACACGCCGCTGACCTTGAGCCTCGAGGATCTCGTCAGGCTGCAATCCTTGAACGATCCGATCTCGCTCGAGGAGGTGGCGGCGATCTATCTGCCGTTGTCGCGGCTTCTCTCCCTGTACGTTGCAGCGACGCAGGGGCTGTTCAAGGCGACGCAGCGCTTCCTAATGGCCGAGGATGGCAAGATGCCCTACATCATTGGGCTCGCCGGATCGGTGTCGGTCGGCAAATCGACGACGGCTCGCATCCTGACGGCGCTCCTGTCGCGCTGGCCGAACACGCCGAAGGTCCAGCTCGTGACGACCGACGGCTTCCTTTTGCCCAATGCCGAGCTCAATGCGCGCGGCATCATGAACAAGAAGGGTTTTCCCGAGAGCTACGACACGCCGGCGCTTCTGCGCTTCCTGAGCGAGGTCAAGGCCGGCAAGCGCAAGGTGAGCGCGCCCGTCTATTCGCATCTCGTCTATGACGTGGTGCCGGGCGAGGAGACGATCGTCGATCGGCCGGACATCCTCATCCTCGAAGGGCTGAACGTGCTCGAGCCAATCCGCCTGCCCAAGGAAGGCTCGGCGATCCCCTTCGTCTCGGATTATTTCGATTTCTCGATCTATCTCGACGCCGATGAGGGGGATCTGCACCGTTGGTACGTCGAGCGCTTCATGCGGCTGCGCCAAACGGCCTTCCGCGATCCGCGCTCTTTCTTCCGCCGCTACGCCGAGCTCAGCGAGGATGAGGCACGCAAGACCGCCGAAGGGCTGTGGCTCGGCATCAACCTACCCAATCTGCGCGAGAACATCCTGCCGACCCGGCAGCGCGCCGATCTGATCCTGCGCAAGGGCGCCGAGCACCAGATCGCCGAGGTGGCGCTGCGCCGCCTCTAAAGCATTTTCCGCCGAAGTGGTCACCGGTTCGGCGCAGAAAAAGCGGTCTAAACAGTAATCGAAGAGCCTGATCTGATTCAATCAGATCGGGAAACGACCGCCCTTCGGCACGGCTACTCCTCGCGGGCCCCCGCCTCAAAGGCCTTCAGTAGCCGTCTCGGCGCAGCGGCGCGCCAGGCCTGCTCCAGGAGGCGCCGCAAGGTCGGCTTGTGCACATGGGCAAGGCGCACCAGCACATAGGGATAGCCTCGGTAATGGTCGGTGATGGAGAAGCTCTCGGGTGCAGCTTCCATCAGCATCTCGCGTTCTCCCATATCGAGCTTGAGGACGAGCGTTTCCTCGTCCTTCAACCGCGCGAGCATCGACTTGCCGAGCTTCAGAGCCGGGGCGCCGTAGGATCGGCCTTCTTCGATGCCCGGCAGCGCGAGCGCCATGTCGCGCACATCGGCGAAGCGCAGCGTCATGGCGTTTGGTCGCTCCAATCCTGTCGTTAGTCGATGAGCCGTTCCTGCTGCGCGAGCTCGCGCAGGCTGCGCTCCGGACGGGCGCCGAGATGAGTGATCACCTCGGCCGCGGCGAGTGCGCCGAGCCGCAGACAATCCGTCCCCGTGGCGCCGCGCGCCAGGCCGTAGAGGAATCCCGAAGCGAAGAGATCGCCGGCCCCCGTCGTGTCGACGAGACGCTCGATCGGGAAGGCCCGGACCGACACCGTCTCGTCGCGCGTCACCGTCATCGCGCCCTGGGCGCCGCGGGTGACGACGCCCAGCGCGCCCGTGTCGCGGATGGCCGCGACCGCCGTGTCGAAATCCTCGGTGACGAACAGGCTCTTCAGCTCATGCTCGTTGGCGAACAGCACATCGACGGTGCGCGAACGCAGGAGCTCCATGAACTCGTCGCGATAGCGGTCGACGCAAAAGGCGTCGGAGAGGGTCAAGGCCACCTTGCGTCCTGCCGCATGGGCGATCTTCGCGGCTTTGCGGAAGGCCTCCTTGGCGAGCGGCGGATCCCACAGATAGCCTTCGAGATACACATAGGCGCTCGCCGCGACCGTCGCCTCGTCCACATCCTCGGGAGCGAGGCCCAAACAGGCGCCGAGATAGGTGTTCATGGTGCGCTCGCCGTCGGGCGTGACCATGATCATGGAGCGCGCCGTCGCCGGGCCGCTCACCGCGGCCTCAGTCGTAAACGAGACCTTGAAGGCGTGGATGTTCTGGGCGAACAGCTTGCCGAGCGTGTCGTTCCGCACCTTGCCGATGAAGCTCGCCCGGCCGCCAAGCGAGGCGACGCCGGATGCGGTGTTCGCGGCGCAGCCGCCCGAGATGATCTGCGCCGGCCCCATCGCGGCATAGAGCGTCTCGGCCCGGTTCTCGTCGATCAGCATCATCGCGCCCTTGTTGAGCTGATGCGTGACGAGGAAATCATCCTGCGTCGGCGCGATCACATCAACGATCGCATTGCCGATGCCCAGAACGTCGTAGCGAATGTCGGTCATCGTCGGTCCATGATGGGAGGGAGATCGCAGCGGCGAGGCGCCGGCTCGCTTAGGCGCCGAAAGCGTCTCGAGGCGCCGAATGAGCAGCCGGTTGGTCGCGGCCATCTGGCATCCGCGGTGCCCCGGGTCAAGTTCGAGGCGGCGGCGGGCTCAAATTCGCGGCCTATCCGCGCCTTGTGTTCCGCTTCGTGCGGATGCGCACGATCAGCGCGCCCGAGCCGCCAAGGCCGGCGCCGGCTTCCTGGAAGCCGACCACGAGGGTGCGCAGATCGGGCATTGCGAGCCAGAGCGGCACCGCGCGGCGCAGCACGCCGCGCTCGGCGGCCAGCGCATTGGTCGATGCGCCCTTGCCGGTGATGACGATCGCAGCCTTCGTGCCTTCGGCTTGGCAGCGATGCAGGAAGGCGAAGAGGCGTTGGCGCGCATCCTCCTGGCGCAGCCCATGCAGATCGATGGTGGCGCCGGGCGCTGCCGTGCCGCGCCGCAGCCGCTGCACGAAGCGGCGCTCGAGCGACGCAAGCGGCGGGGCGGCGGGTTCCGCCGGGGGTCGCCGAGCCGCGGACCCTTTGTGAGGCCGCTTGGCGATTGGCGTCGCCACAGGCGCCATCTCGGTTTGCGCCGGTGGTCCTGCCTCGGGCTCGGGAGACGGCAAGGTCTTGCCCCGCAATGGTTTTGCGGTGCGTGCGACTTCGGCCCAGATGCGCAGATCCTCGGCGCTGAGCGAGCCGCGCGGGCGTCGCGGCCTCGTCACGGCGTCGCAGCTGCGCCACGCGGCGCGAGCACGAACAGGCGGCCGCGATGACGCTGGCGGCCGGCCAGCATGCCGGCAGCAGGCCCGCTGCCGTAGAAGAGATCGACCCGGCCAGGCCCCACGATGGCGCTTCCGGTATCCTGCGCGATCATCAGGCGCTGCCAGCGGCCGAATCCGCCATCGGAGAGCGGCTTCTCCACGTCGACGAAGAAAGGCAGCCCGTAGGCCCAGAGGTTGCGATCGATTGCGATCGAGCGCCCGGGCGTCAATGGCAAACCGGCTCCGCCGATCGGCCCCTCCTCGGCGTTAAGCAGGTCGTCGATCGCGAAGAACACATAGGAGCGGTTGCGGCGCATGACCCCTCGCGCCTCGTCCGGATGGGCGCGCAGCCACGAGGTCAGCGTCTCGAGCGACATGTCGGCGAGCGCAATCGCCCCCTGCTCGACGAGCAAACGCCCGATCGAGGTGTAGGGCCAGCCATTGCGTCCGGCGTAGCGCAGCCGGATCGTGCGGCCGTCGTCGAGCCTGACGCGGGCGGAGCCCTGCACCTGGATGATGAAGACCTCGACTTCGTCCTTCAGCCACAGAAGCTCGAGCCCCTGGCCGGCGAGCGCCCCGTCCAGGATGGCGCCCCGGTCCGGAAAGGGCAGGAGCGCCTCGCCGGCCCGCCTCGCGCTCGTCAGCGGCGGATCGCTGTCGGGGAGCGTTTCGCCTCGTGGAAAGGTGACGAGATCGGTCGGACGCGCCAGGATCGGCGCTGTGAAATCGGCGCTTTTCGCGGTCGCGCCATCGCTCTGCGGCTCGAAATAGCCGGTGAAAAAGGGCATCTCGCTCGTCGGCAAGACCTCGACCGGCGCGAAATTCGCCTCGAAGAAGGCTCGCGCTGCCGCATTGTCGCGCGCTTTGGAGGCGAGCGCGGCCTCGCAGGCCGCAAGCAAAGCCGGCGACGCTGCCTCGGCCGGCCGGGGTGGCGGCTTCTGCGCGACGAGATCGGCGGCGCCTACCCGAAACACCTGAAAGGCCGCGAGCAGATCGTCGATGCCCCAACCGGGCAACGCAGCGAAATCCACGGGCCGAAGCTCGGCTCCAGGAACTGCAAGCCGCACTGCGAACCCCAACCCTGCCCCGTCCGGGGCAGGGTTCTCCGGGCCAGCGCCGCTCGGCGCGGGCTCGGCGGTGCTCATCTGCGCCTCAGACCGGAGCGCTCAGCACTCAATGGCTGGTTTCGGTGGCGACGAGCTGCCAATTCGGGTCTTGCGTGCCCGTATCGCGCGCGAAGGTCCACACATCGGTCACGTCCGCGACCTTGTCGGGGCTGCCGTCAACGATCTTGCCGTCGCGATCGCGCGTCGCCGTGATCAGCTTCGAGGCGAAGCGCACCGTGATCTGCGCCATCCGGTCCTTGACCTGCGCATCGAGGATCTTGGCGTCGTCGATCGAGACGAGCGTCATCTCGACCTTCTCGCCACGAGCGTCGCGATCGACGATCGCCTTCGAAAAGCCGTCGAACACTTCGGGCGACAAAAGGCCGCGCAGGCGTTTCGAATCGCCTTTGGCGAAGGAGGTCACGGTGATCTCGTAGGCACCACGCGCGCCGGCGATGAAGGCCGCGGGGTCGAAGCCATGCGAGGCGGCATCGAGCGCATCGAGCCCATCGGCGAGCGGGGTGCCGGGCTCGGCGACGCCCTTCCAGCGATCCTGGGTCGGCGCGGCGGCAAAGCCTCGGTCATTGGCGGCGGTCGCGAGCGGGATGACATTGCCCGGCTGGCCGACGCCGTCACGGCGCAAGGGGGCAGGCGCTGCCTGGTTGCGCGGCGGATCGCGCTCCGGGCGCTGCCCCAGCACCGATCGCAGGCGCAGCACCACGAACACGGCGAGCGCCAGGAAAACGACGGTTGTGGCGTCGAATGAATCGAACATGGGCTTCTCGCCTTCTCAAGGTCCCAGCCAATGCTCATGCCCACGAATTTGGGGCAGAAACAAGAGGATTGAGGCGGTACCGCTCCTTTGGCTAGGGCGGGGCGAACCACAATCCCGCGTGCGCCTCCCGCCTCTTTCCGTTGTCGGCACGGCCTCATGATCCATAGCGTCGGCCGCCAGGATCCGGCATGCGGATGCGGCGATTTTAGAAATCCGAGGTGATCCCCTTCACTTCCCAATCCCCATAACGAACAGGATCGAGCCCGCCGCGCCCTTCGCGTTCGCCCTGCTCGGCGCCGAGCCTTGCGCGTGCGTCGATCTCCCCCCGCCGCGCCAGCGCCTCGGCGGCCGCGCGGGACGCGGCCGCGCGCCGTCTTTCGGCAATGCTTTGCGCCGATCTCGACCCGCCCGCCACTGCTTCGCCATCCGTCGTGGCCGAATCTCGCGGCCGGTCGGCCGGATCGCTCGATTTCATCATTATCCCTGTCCGCAGGAGCAGTTCAACGGACCGCTCATCTCAGCACATGTGCCCTCACCGGCGCAAAGACAAGGCTCGAACGCGCAGCCGCAGGAGGCTTCGGCCCCACTTCCGGGCACGCCACGCCCCGAAATGGGCATGGCCGGGGCGATTTTCTGCCGCGCTTATGGCAGGCTATAGAAGGATCGAGAGATTCGGGGTGAAGGAGGAGAGGTGGCTGGATCGCGGTGGCGAGCGATGGCATTGGGCCGCGCAGTGGTCCGCACCGGCGCCGCTTTGCGCGCCATCCCGGCCAGACTCTCCCTGTCCGTGCTGCAAATGCCGAAGCGGCTCCTGATCGCGCCGCCGGATCCGCGCACCCATGATCCGACCGTCGCTGAGGATATTCTCGCGGGCTTCTTCGTCTTCGCCGGCAAGGTCGTGCATGTCGAGGGACGTTCGCCGTTCGAGGCCGCATCGCCCTCGCCGCAATGGGAGAGCATGCTCAACGGCTTCGGCTGGCTGCGCCATCTGCGCGCCATCGACAATCCGAACGCGCGCTCGAGCGCGCGTGCCCTCGTCGACGAGTTCATCAAGCTGCGCCGCGACATGAGCGATCCCGCCTGGTCCGGCCCGGTCGCGGCGCGCCGGCTCATCTCCTGGATCAGCGCCTCGCCCTTTCTGCTCGAAGGTGCGGATCTCGCCTTTTATCGGCGTTTCCTGCGCGCCATCGGCAAGCATGGCCGTTATCTCCTGGTCGGCCTGCATGGCGGCTTCGCGGTCGAGGACCGCTTCCTGCCCGCGATCGCCATCAGTGCGCTCGCGCTCTCTTCCGATGCGAAGCCGCGGCTGACGCGCGTCTCGCTGCGCGCCCTGGTGGCGGAGATCAGGCGCTGCATCCTCGCCGATGGCGGCCATGTCAGCCGCTCTCCCCGCATGCTGGTCGAGCTCCTGCTCGATCTCCTGCCGCTGCGCCATCTGTTTCTGGCGAAGAACCTCACCCCGCTCGAGCCGCTGCAGACGACGATCACGCGCAGCCTCGCTCTGCTGCGCCTGCTGCGGCTCGGCGACGGCACGCTCGGCCTGTTCCACGGCATGGGCTACATGCCGGCCGATTCGCTCGCGATCGTCTTCCGCTACGATCACGGGCAGTCGGATCCTCAACTCACGAGCGCGCCCGAATCCGGCTATGAACGGGTGGCGAGCGGCAGCCTCGCGCTCCTCATGGATGTCGGCTCGCCGCCGCCCTTCGATTTCTCGCGCAGCGCCCATGCGAGCGCGCTCGCCTTCGAGGTCTCGGATGGACCCTGGCGGCTGATCGTCAATTGCGGGGCGCCGCAGACCGGCACCGCCGCGGCGCGCGAGGCGGCCCGCCATACGGCGGCGCATTCGACGCTCGTTATCGCCGACACCTCCTCCTGCCAGTTCGAGATGCGGTCGAGCCGCAACGGCGCGGGC
>Ga0318563_10001076_pt1 | contig 11508 bp, 9 predicted proteins | sample GRESIP066b5f19_FD_203689 | JGI IMG/M metagenome (GOLD analysis project Ga0318563, IMG submission 203689) | Tropical soil microbial communities from Luquillo Experimental Forest, Puerto Rico - GRE.SIPMG.066b5f19 | ecosystem: Environmental > Terrestrial > Soil > Tropical forest > Bulk soil... | reverse complement strand
TCCAGCCGCGTTCCAGAACCGCAAACAGGGTCGGGCTCCCAAGGCCGACTTCATGCTCAGGCGGCTGTGCTTCTGCGGTGAGTGCGGCCAGGCCATGTACAGCATCGTTCACCACGGTAAGCGGCTCTACCGGTGCAAGGCCTCCCTCCGCTCGACCGGCACCTGTGACAGTCAGTGGATCCCAGCCGAGATGGCCGAGACTCGCATCCTTGAGCACCTCACCCTGTTCGTGGGCAATGTCCAGGGTTGGATCGAGGAGCAGCTGGAGAGCCGCTCAGATGGCCTCACAACACTCCAGAAGGCTCTTGACGAGGAGCAGGCCAAGCTCGCCGACCTGGACGCCCTACGAGAGCAGCGAATGGCCGAACTGATCGATGTGGGCATCACAGACGTGGGCCTCGAGGTGATCGAACGGATCGACCAGCAGCGTCGAAATATCGGATCCGACATTTCCGATGCCGAGGCGCAGCTGGCTGAGTGGACCGCGAGTCTCAGCGGTGACCTGGTACTCGACTGGTACAGCGGCGTGGTCGATGTGATCCAGGGCAGAGTGGCCAAGGCCCAGGGCATAGCTGAGATCAACGCGGCCTTGCATGACTCCCTCGTAGGCGTGTGGCTCGCCTACGACGGCATCACGCTGAGCGCCGACATCAGGCTCAGGCCCACGGGCGACGATGACATCGATGCTGTGGTGGCCGAGCTGTTCGGCTCCCTCGCTCCCCAGCCGGACATCAGCGACTGGCAACTATCCGACCACGCACCTAGGTGGTGGTGATCGCCAGGTCGGAATGCCCGAGCTGTCTTTGGATGACCAACAGTGGGATTCCTTCGCGCGAGAGCTCAACGGCGTGGCGGTGCCGGAGCTGGTGGGGCACGAAACGACGCCGGACACCGGCCACCGCGGCGGCGCGGCGCAGCTGCCCGCGAATCAGCGCGGGCGCGCACGGGGCGCCGCGTGTCGGGCCGTGCAGTACACAGCCGACTGGGAGCTTGGTGCGCAGTTCGAGCCAGGGCCTGAGCTGTTCAAATGCCCAGCGGTCCATCCCGACCTCGCGTCGTCGCCCGCCCTTACCGGCGCGGACCATGACGGCGCCGCGGTCAGCGTCAAGATCGGTCTCGGCCAAGGCGAGCGCTTCGCTGATCCTCAGCCCTGCGCGCCACAGCACCACGATCACGCCGCGTAGCCTGACTCCCTCAGGCTGCTCGCCGGCGGCGCGCATCACCGCGATGATCTCCTCCACGGTCGGCGGGTCAGGCGGGTAGCGCCGGCCCCGGTTACGCGGTGGACGCCCGACGTGGAAGCTGGACAGGGTGGCCGGTGAGCGGCGGCGGCCGGTGCGGTCCAACAGCGGAACGGGTTCCATGACGTCCTCCTCTGGACGACGATCAATAACCGACCCATGCTCCTATCCCGCGCATTCGCGACAGCCGCGAACGACAAACGCTCGCTAGGGGCAGCCAGCGCCAGCGTTGGGCCCGGCGACTACGCTGCCCCCGAAGAGGCGCGGTCCAGGCTGCCTCCGGTACCGAGCCTTCTCCTTCGCGAGAAAGGACCAGTCCGGTCAGAGCGCTGGTTCTCGTCCGGAGCGACACAGCTGAGCCAGACTGGTGGTTTGCCGTGCGCGAGGGGAACTTTCCGGGCCTGGCTGGACGCTGCCGGATTGCCAACTGAGCGAGAGCGTTCGCCCGGCGAAGGTCCGGCGACCTGCGACGTCGTCTTTCCTGCGTTCGTGCGGCAACGTCATCGAGGCCGATGTTGTGTTGCGCACGGCCGTGGCGATGGGGTCGCCATTTAGGCGGCCGGGACGCTGAAGCGTATTTTTGTGCCGGGGCCGGCATCGGCGAGCCAGATGCGGCCTCCGTGTGCGTTGATGATCGCGCGGGCGATCGCGAGCCCCAAGCCGGCTGAGCCGGTTTCGCCGGCGACACGCGATGGTCCTTGGGTGAACGGCTCGAAGATGCGTTGCCGGATTGCGGGGTCGATGCCGTCGCCGCTATCGGCGACTTCGACCTCGACCGCCGGTCCGTGGGCGCAGTGGGCGCGGACGACGACGCTTCCGTCGGCGGGCGTGTGGCGGATCGCGTTCTGGATCAGGTTGAACAGCACGCGCCGCAGCTGTTCGGGGTTGCCGCGGGCGGGAGTGAGATGGTCGTCGACCTCGGCGCGCATCGCGATGTGGCTTGCCTCGGCGTGCGGGCGCATCGCCTCGATTGTTTGCATGACGAGTTGGTCGAGCTGCACCTGCTGCATGGACCATTGCACTTCGCCCGCGTCCAGCCGCGACAGTTCGAACAGATCATCGATCAGCGAGCCCAGTGCGCGCACCTGCGCGGAGATGAGCCGCAGCTGCTCGCGCATCCCGTCCGGTTCGAAGATGCCGTCTTCGAGCCCCTCGGAGATCAGTCGGAGCGTGGTGACCGGTGTGCGCAGATCGTGCGAGACGGATGCGACGAGCTCGCGCCGCGCCCTTTCTTCGGCTCCGACCTTCGCGACCATTGCCTCAACGTCCGCCGCCAGGGCCGCGAGCTCATCCTCGCCGCGGATTGGGATGCGGACCTCACGGGAGCCCTCTCCCACCTCCACGAGCGCCGCGCGGACCGCGTCGAGGTCGGATAGCGCGCGCCGCGCCACGAGGCGGGCGGCGGTGAGTCCGATCAGTCCGGCGTAGCCGGCGGCCAGGGCCATAAAAAACGCGTCCATGTTGGAGACGAACATCAACGAGGCGAACAGCGCGACCGTGGCGCCCAGAAGGGCGCCGGTGAGGACGGCGAGGACACCGAGCTGACGGCGGAGTCCCCGCAGGCGCGCCCGGTGGCTGGCGACCATGTCAGCCAGCAGAGTTGTCACCGCGCCGAGCGGCGCGAGGATTTCGACACACTCGCGCGCGGCGGCGCGCCCGTAGACGGCCCCGGCGATCGCCGAGACGCAGGCGGCGCCGATCACGGCGAGCGCGACGTGCGCGGCTGCTCGCCTCATGGCCCGAAGCGGTAGCCGACGCCCCAGATGGTGTGGATGAACCGAGGACGGGCCGGATCGGGCTCGAGCTTGGCTCGCAGCCGGCGGATGTGGACGGTGACGGTCGAGGTGTCGAGGTAGAAGCTGTACTGCCACACGTACTCCATCAGCTGATCGCGGGTGAACGCCTGCCCCGGATGTCTGGCGAGGAACAGCAGAAGCTCGAACTCGAGCTGGGTGAGCTCGACCTCGTGGCCGTCGAGGGTGACTCGGCGCGCGGCCGGATCGATTTCCAGCCCCTCGACCCGCAGGGGCGGCTGGCGGTCGGGGACGGGCTCGATTCGCCGCAGCAGCGCGTCGACCCGTGCCACGAGCTCTCCGGGCGAGAATGGCTTGACCACGTAGTCGTCGGCGCCAAGTCGCAGTCCGGTGATTCGATCCGATTCCTCTGCGCGCGCGGTGAGGAGGATGATCGCGGCTCGTCTGTGGTTGTCCTTGCGTAGTCGGCGCATCACCTCGAGGCCGTCGATGTCGGGGAGCATCAGGTCGAGGACGACCACGTCGGGGCTGCTGCGCTCGGCGTGCCCGAGCGCGTCCTTGCCGCTGGCCGCGACCGCGGTGTCGTAGCCGGCCCGCTTCAGGTAGCGAGAGACGATGTCGCCGATCGCGGGCTCGTCGTCGACGACCAGCACCCTGGCGCGAGTGCGCGAAACCGGGCCGTTGTGCGATACGCGAGTCATGCCGGCGTTGGGAGCGTGTCGGCCAGCTCGGCTACGCCGCGCAGGAAGTCCTCCTGGGCGCGAAAGCCGAGCTTGCGCGCGGCTCGGGTGGGGTCGGCGAAGACGTGACGGACGTCGCCCATCCGGTACTCGCCGGTCACGGTCGGGGAAGGCGCCGTCGGATACGCCACCATGTGCAGAGCGCGCGCGAGCTCGCCGACCGTGCGCGGGGCCCCGCTGCTCACGTTGATCGGCCCGCTCACGGGAGTGACCGCGGTCAGTGCCAGCACGTTGGCGCGCGCCACGTCGCGGACGTGCACGAAGTCGCGCATCTGCGCGCCGTCCTCGAACACCCGTGGTGCCCTTCCGCGCGCCAGGGCATCGGCGAACAGCGCGGCGACGCCGGCATACGGCGTGTCGCGCGGCATCCGTGGCCCGTACACGTTGTGGTAGCGCAGCGCCGTGACCGGAACGCCGGTCTCGCGCGCGAACGCACTCGCGAGGTGCTCCTGGTGCAGTTTCGTGGCGGCGTAAACGTTGCGGGGGTCGACCGGGGTGTCCTCTGGGACCGGCTCGGGCACGAGCCCTCGCCCGCAGGTGGGGCAGGCCGGCTCGAAGCGACCGGCCCGGAGATCCGAGTTGGCTCGTGGCGGGACGCTGACGGTTCCGTGCTCCGGGCAGCGGTAGCGTCCCTCGCCGTAGACGACCATGCTCGAGGCGAGCAGCACCCGGCGAGGCCGCGTGCGCGCCAGCGCGCGCAGCAGCACAGCCGTGCCGAGGTCGTTGTGGGCGACATAACTGGGCATGTCGTCCAGATCAACGCCCAGGCCGACCATCGCCGCCTGGTGGCACACCAGCTCGACATCACGTGCGGCGCTCTCGACCAGTTGAGCGTCGCGGAGGTCTCCGATGACGTGGTCGACGTCGAGGTGCGGGGCTCCTAGGTCGAACACGAGCGGCTCGAGTCCCGCTTGCCGCGCCGCCTCGACGATGTGCGAGCCGATGAAGCCCGCTCCGCCGGTGATCAGCACGCGCGTCATGCTCGCACGGTACGGGTTAGGTGACGCTGTGCGAGCAGCTCACGCGCATTGTTTCGCGTCATGTAATCGGGACCCTCGGCTGGGAGATCACGCGGTTAGGATCCCGTCGAAGCTTCGAAGCTCGATCCCGAGCTCGACGAGGGCGGTGCGAACGCGGGGTTGGGTGAGCGTCTGGAGCTCGAATGGCCGCTCGTCGCGGTAGCTCGACTCGAGGCCCTCGAGCGACGCAGCGGGGTGACAGGCGATCTCGCTGCAACCCTCGACGACCTCTTCTCGCAGCAGGCGGAGGAGGTAGTCGACCGACAGATGCGACAGGTCGGTCACCCCCCACTCCCACTGTCCGTAGAAGCCTCCGATGTAGCGGATGGGCGAGCAGCCGCGGACTGGAACCCCAAGGCGCCGGCCAAGCTCGGCGAACGCGGATGCGCGCCTGCCCTCGAGATGGACATGGTGGTGACTGTCCAGGTGTGTGGGGGGCCGTCCGACCAGCGCGGCGAACTGCTCGAGCTGGTGCTCGAGGTCGGTGGTGAGCGTCGTGGGGTCGTCGATGTGGGTATGTGCCGGCTCGTCGTAATGGAGCCCGAGCGACAGGTCGGGACACTCCTTCGCGAGCGCGGCGGCCGCCGCCGCTCGGGGCGCTTGGACCATCAGGCTCGCGCTGGTGACGATTCCCTCGCGGCAGGCGCGGATGATCCCCGCGTTCACGCCGTCGGTGAGCCCGAAGTCGTCGGCGTTCACCACCAATACGCTCGCCATCCCTAGAGGCTCTCGATCATGCGGCCGAGCACGGTCTCCGCGCGCAGATACTCGCGCGCGATCTCGGCTGCGGCGGCGCAGTGGACGCGATAGTCGGCCACGACCTGCGCGAGCGCGGCCGCGGCGTGCGCCTGACCGCGGAAGGCGAGGAGGCCCCTCCCGGTGGGCAACGCGGCGTCGAACGCGGTGTCCTGGACGACCGCCGGGCACCCAGCGGCCAGGTAGGTGGCGGTGCGGTCGCTGAACCATCCGCTGCGCAGCACGACGTTCTGCTCCTTGGCGACCGACAGCTCCCCCGCCGACGCGCGGATGTAGCTCCGATACGCCTCCGGATCCTTCGACAGCGGCCGCGCGCTGCGGATCCGCCAGCCGGCAGCGGCAAGTCGAGCGATGCCGGGGTCAGACGGCGCGTGGGCGAGAGCCAGCTCGATCGGTACGCGCGTCAACCGAGGCAGCTCGACGATCCGCAAGAACTCGGTGTGCTTGCTCCAGCGCAGTCGCCTGCCCTCCCACACGAAGTCCTTCTCGCGCTGTCGCCAGTTTCCGACCGTGGTGAACGGTCGCTGTCCGCGCGGGCGCGCGGGTGCCCGCCACCAGTCGAGGATCACTGGCGGAAGCGTGGGCCGGTAGGTGAAGCGCTGGATCGGCACGCGGCAGTCGGGCGCGCCGAAGTTGGCGCCGTAGGTGAAGTGGTGAGTGTGGGATGCGAGCAACTCGATCGTGAAGCGCCGGCCGGTCGCGACCTCGAGCTGGGGCAGCACCGGATCGGTCTCGAGGTAGACCCGCGCCGGGATCCGCCGGAGCGCATCGCCGAGCACCGTGACGCCGCTGAGGTTGATCAGCACGTCGGCCGCCCGGAGCTCGCGCGCCAGCGCTCGCTCGCCGATCCCGTAGAGCCGTCCGCCGGCGGCGTCGCGGTAGGCCCAGGTGCCTTCGAACCCTCCGCGGCGCATCAGCGCGCCCAGGTAGCGGACGGCCGGGCGAGCGTCGCTGCACAGCGAGTCGGCGTCGGGGTCGTATGGCCAGCGGCCGGTGTCCTCGAGGTACAGGACGCGGTGGCCCAGCCGGCGCAGCCCCTCGAGGTGGTGCAGCACCTGCCACCCCACGCCGGCGAACGGCAGCGCGCCGAGCCCTCCGGCGAGCACGATCCGCAGCCGGCTAGGCATCCAGGGCCCCCGACGCGAGCCGGCGCAGGGTCTTCTCCCCGCCCGGCCCGCGGCCAATCGTCCGGAAGCGCTCGACCCCGAGGTGGCGCCGGGCGAGCGCGTCGGGTACGTGGCGCAACGCGTGGTCGTGCGCCAGCTGGGTTCGATGGCAGCGCAGCGCGCGGACCTTGCGCACGGCGAAGTCGGTCACGTCCAAGGCAAACGTGCCGCGGGGCTCCTCGATGCCGAAATCGCCCGCCTCCAACCCCCACAGCCGCGTGGGAAGCCCGCGGCGACGCATCTCGCCGATCAGCGCGACCGACGTTCGGACGGGCCACACCGCCCCGTAGAGACGCGGCCGGATCCCGTCCCGGCGCACCACGTTCACCGCCCCCCGGGTGATGCCGGCGATCGCGACGTGGTCGTGGTGGAAGTAGATCCCGTCCTCGCCGAAGCTCACCACGGCCGCGGGTCGCAGCCGGGTGAGGGCGCGCGCGAGCTGCGCGACGAGCTCACCGCGCGGCGCCCAGGGAAGCTCCCCGTCTCGGCGGGCGAAGCACCGCAGCCGTCGGACGCCGAGCATGCGGCAGGCCTCGCGCAGCTCGGCCAGTCGAACCTCGGCCAACGTCCGCCCGGCGAGCAGCGAGGGCTCGGCCACTTCGCCGAGCTCACCCCGGGTGAAGCACACGACCGCCGTCGGCGTCCCGGCGGCGGCGCAGGCCGCCAACAGACCGCCGGCGATCAGCACCTCGTCGTCCGGGTGCGCGGTGACGACGACCAGCCCGCCGGTGCTCACGTTACGCTCCGCCGGGCTGCGGACACCCGCTCGTAGAGCGCCTCGTGCGCGTCGACCATCGCGGGCATGCCGAAGCGCTCGCGCGCGCGTGCGCGCACGCGCGCGCGATCGAGCCCGAGTGCCGCTCCGACCAGCCCGGTGAGCTCGGCCGCAGTGGGTGCGAGATACCCGGTCAGGCCCGGCTCGATCAGCTCAGGCACGGCCCCGACGGCGGTGGCGAGGACGGGCGTCCCGCACGCGATCGCCTCGATCACCACGAGTCCGAACGGCTCCGGGTACTGGATGGGGTACAGCAGCGCCGCGGCCTCACTGAGCAGCCGATCGCGCTCGCGCGGCAGGACCCGGCCCACGTACTCGATCCGGGGAGCGTCGAGGTGCGGCGCGATCCGCGCGTCGAAGTCGTCGTCGGGCGGACCGGCGAGTACGAGCGGGACGCCGGTCGCCCGCGCCACCTCGATGGCTTCAACCGGCCCCTTGTCGGGGATCATGCGCCCGAGGAAGAGCAGGTGGTCCCCAGCGTCGGGCTGGAAAGGGAATCGGTCGACGTCGACGCCATGGGGGATCACGGACACGTTGGTCCGGCCCGCCAGCGCCTCGGCCTGATGCTCGGACGGCGCAACCACGTGGATCCGCTGGTGGCGGCGGAGCGCGCCGATGAGCTCTGCCCCCATCTCGACATGCGCGGTATGGACGACGGCGGCGCGGGCCACCGTGGCGCTGGCCAGCCCGCGGTCTGAGTGCAGGTGGAGCACGTCGAACTCTTCGGCGCGGAAGAACGCCTGGGCTGCGTGCAGCGCCTCGGCCAGCGACCAGTCCCAGACCGAGTCGTCATGCTCGTAGCCGCGCGGGTAGATCGACTGGACGCGGGCCGAGCTGCGCGAGTCGGCGGTGGCAAACAGGGTTACCTCGTGACCCCGGGCCACGAGTTCCTCTGACAGCGTCCAGACGAGCGCCTCGACCGACTCGCCCACGTCCGGGCTCACCGGAGAGCCGACCGGAGCGATCTGGGCGATCCGAAGCGGACGTTCAGACACTTTTGAGGTGCCGCGCGGTGGCGCTGCCGTGGCGATGCAGGTCGGCGTACAGCCCGGATCGAGTCAGGAGCTCGCCGTGCGTGCCGTGCTCGACGATCCGGCCTCGGTCGAGCACGATCACGTGGTCGGCGACCCGGACCGTCGACAGGCGATGGGCGATCAGGAACGTGACACGCCCGGTCATCAGCCGCTCGAGCGCCTCGAGCAGTGCCAGCTCGGTTCGAGCGTCGAGCGCGGAGGTGGGCTCGTCGAGGATCAGGATCGGAGCATCCTTGAGGAACGCCCTGGCGATCGACAGTCGCTGGCGCTCGCCGCCCGACAGGGTCACACCGCGCTCGCCGAGCGCGGTGTCGTACCCGTCGGGCAGCTCGGCGATGAACTCGTGGGCCCGCGCGGCGCGCGCGGCCGCCTCGATCTCGGCGCCCGAAGCACCCGGCCGCCCGTAGGCGATGTTCTCGGCGACCGTCATCGGGAGGATGAACGGGTCCTGGAGGACGAGCGCCACCTGACGGCGAAGCGAGCGGTGGCGGAACTCGCGGATGTCGCGGCCGCCGATCGTCAGGCGGCCCGACCAAGGGTCGTGGAAGCGAACCAGAAGGCCGATCAGGGTCGACTTGCCCGCCCCGGTCGGCCCGACGATCGCCACGGTCTCGCCAGGCGCGACCTCGAGCGACACGTCATCGAGCACGGGCCGCCCCGGCTCGTAGCCGAAGCTCACGTGCTCGTAGCGCACCGGGCCGCCGACCGGAGCATCGATCGCCCCGGGCAGGTCCTCGACCTCTGGCTGCTCATCGAGGATCTCGAGCACGCGGTCGGCTCCCGCCACGCCCTCCTGGACCGTCCGGCCGGTGTGCGTCAGCGACTCGAGCGGCTCATACAGCGAACTCAGATACGAGAGGAAGACGATGATCGTGCCCGCGGTGAGGCGGCCACGGAGGGCGAGATCGGCCCCGACGTAGATGACCGCGGCCGTGCCGAGAGCTGTGACGAGCCCGGCGAGCACCTCGAAGCGGATGCCGGCGAGGGTCGAGCGCAACGACGCGCGCAGCGTGCGAGCGGCGTGCTCGCGAAAGCGCCTGCCCTCCAGCTCCTCGCGCGCGAACGCCTGCACGGCCGGAAGCGCACCGAGCGTCTGCTCGACCACGCTCAGCAGTCCGGCCTCGAGGTCGCGATGTTCTCGTCCGCGCTCGCTGATCTGGTCGGACAGGAAGCGGACGACCAGAACCAGGAAGGGCAGAACCCCGACCGCGATCAGCGTCAGCGTCGGCTCGAGCGCCCACATGATCACGAACATCGCCACCAGCATCACCACCGCCTGGAGCGCGGGGATCAGCGCGTCGGTGACCAGCGTGGAGACGCAGTAGGCATCCCCGGTGACACGCTCGATCGTGTCGCCGAGCTCCCGGCGGCTGTGGAACCGCAGCGAGAGTCGCTGGAGGTGCTCGAATACGTCGGCTGCCAGTTCGAACACCATCCGCTGCCCGATCCGCAGCGAGAAGTAGTTGTAGAGAGCCGAGCTGCTCGTGGCGAGCAGAAAGATGACGACGGTCGCGCCCGCGGCGACGAGCGCGAGGACGTGCGGATTGGCGGCGCCGGGCACGAGCGCCACGAGCACGGCCGGCGCGGGGTGATGGCCGAGCACATTGTCGAGGAGGAGCTTGAGCGGCCAGGGCTTGAGCAGCTCCAGCCCGATGTCAGCGACCATTGTCGCCACCAGCAGTCCGATCGCGCGGCGGTGAGGCCGGGCGTAGCCCAGCAGCCGCAGCTGGCGGCCCAGCTTGCCGTTCCGCGGGCGGGCTGCCGCGGTCACCGAGCCGCCTCGGCCGGGACGAGCTCGAGGGCGACCCGGCGATGTGCTTCGGACTGAGCGTCGCGCAGCGCCAGCTCGAGGATGTAGGAGGCGTTGCCGCACTCGTAAAGACCTCGCAGGGCGACGAGCGCAGCCGGCGCCGCCAGGATCGCGGGGGCGGCAAGCAGGGCAAGGGGGATCGCGGCGGTCGCCAGTGTGAGCAGCACCACACCGAGCGGGGCCACGGAGGGCCAGATGCGGACGCGAACGAGCTGGCGGCCCTGGCCGTGCTCCTCGACGGTCATCCTCAGGCGAGCGCGCCCGATCAACCCGCCGCGAACCTGGAGGTCCCAGCGGTCCCAGTCGCCGCCCGAGCCGACCACCGCACCCAGGTGCGCGAGCCCGACCGCCAGCTCCCTAACACGCTCCTCGGGCGCCGCCCACTGCTCGCTCCAGTGCAGGGCCGTGGTCGGGCGAGGCGCCCTGAGTCCGCGCGGTCCGCGGCGCCGCCAGGGGGCGAGGCCGCCGGACAGTCGCCCGATGAGCCGCGCAGGCGGTTGGAGCAAGTACAGCAGCGCGGTCAGCGCGCGCCAACGCCACCGCCGGCGGGACGGGTAGGGACCCGGAAGACGTGCCCTGACGGCACCCAGCGCGGCGTCGACCAGCAGTGCCAGCAGAGCGACGAAGAGCGCGGGGGCCGCGAGCAGCAGCGGCTGCCAAGCCAACGCGCCGACCGTGGCGCCGCCAAGGAGCGCCAGCAGCAGGTACCACTCCGGCAGCAGCGGTAGCGACTCGAGGATGCCGCGGCGGGGGCCGTACAGCGATTGGAAAGACGCGGTGCCCCAGGCTCCGTAGTACACGCGCCACCGCCAGCCGCCACGGTGCTGCGCGGAGCCGTTGCCGTACAGCCGCCCGCGCCAGTCGACGTGGCCCCCGGCGCTGTGCCGCTCGGGCCACTTGCGCTCCAGCAGCGCCTCGGCGTGCCCGTAACCGCGTTGCTGGCGCAGGTAAGCACGCACCGAGCCCCGCCGTCGATGCAGGACGACGGCACCGGGGCTGAACGCGAGCCGGTACCCCCGATCGGCGAGACGCCAGCAGAGGTCGACATCGTCACCGGCGACCCGAAAGCGCTCGTCGAAACCACCGACCTCGAGCAGCGCGCTCCGGCGGACGGCGAGGTTGCAGCCGGGCAGGTGCTCGGCATCCCGGTCGGAGAGGAGCACGTGAGTCGGCCCGCCGGGCGCGTTCGCGACGCATGCAGCCACGGCGCCGG
>Ga0318563_10001073_pt1 | contig 11520 bp, 10 predicted proteins | sample GRESIP066b5f19_FD_203689 | JGI IMG/M metagenome (GOLD analysis project Ga0318563, IMG submission 203689) | Tropical soil microbial communities from Luquillo Experimental Forest, Puerto Rico - GRE.SIPMG.066b5f19 | ecosystem: Environmental > Terrestrial > Soil > Tropical forest > Bulk soil... | reverse complement strand
ATCTTCCAGGGTTGTACCTCTTGATGTATCCGTAACCAGGTCACAGTCGGCCTTAATCACCGGCTGGCCGGCCAGATCGATCCGCTGAAACTGGTATCCAAAACCAGGGTTGGCTGGCTTAAGGGTCATATCCACTTTTATCCCGGTGTGCAATCCCGTTCCTGAAATGTTAACAGGGGAGTTCAAGGTATGCTGCTTGTCCGGACTGAAGTTTGCATCCATTCGCTTTTCTTAAGAGCCACAAAGATACGATTCGAAAGCCAATTGGAGACAGGTCTGAGTGCATCCGGGACCAGTAAGAGCAGGTATGAGACGACCAATTTGGTCATCCGGTTTCTTAATTTTTGCCAGCTTCACTAAATGCTTTCTTCTCTTTCCAGCATCAGGATGGCGCCTTGTGGAACAATAAAATATTTATCGCCCTCATAGATGACCTCCGTCGCCCCGCTCAGCAGAAAGATGGCAATGTCTCCTTCGCGCGCCTGAAGAGGAACATACTTTACCTGGTCGTCCTCGCTCTTCCAGGGTTCGTCATCCACCGGCATCGGGATGGCATAACCCGGACCGGTCTTGATAACATAACCCTGCTGCACTTTTTCCTTTTCCTGAACACCGGGGGGAAGGTATAAACCGGTATCTGTCCGTTCATTCGGTTTGGAAGGCCGAATCAAAACCCTGTCGCCAATGACCACCAGTTTTTTGAATTTATTGTCTGATGTAAGATGCATGGAGAAACAATAATTAATTAGGGTGCAAAAATACAAAATTTGGTGCTGGCTCCGGCCCCTGACTGGTCCTTGGAAACAGAAGCCTGGCCCTGCCTTCTGCGAAACTTTCCTGTTAAATTAATCCCATAAGGGAGGCACAAAACGTATATTTAATTCATGACAAAAGACCTGAAGCAAATCATTCAGGAAATTTCATTGCTTGAGCACAGGGAGATTGTAACAGGCTACACCTGACGAGTCATCCACGGTGAAAAAATGACCTGTGCATTCCGGGAGGTGGAGGAGGGAGCGGTTATGCCCCAACACACCCATCCTCGCGAACAGGTCACCCAGGTGCTGGCGGGAAAGTTTGAACTAACGGTTGAGGGTACCAGCACACTGTCCGAACCCGGGATGGTGGGGATCATCCCTTCCTGTTCCCGGCATGGAGGAATTGCCATTACCAGATGTAAACTCCTGGATGCATTCAGCCCGGTCAGGGAAGATTACCGGTAGCGGCAGTCAATGCCCCTTCCCCGGCCGGCGGGTTTTTAGCTTCCTGCATGAATAAAGTCCCCTTTTACCAGCAAACACGGAACCCGGCATCCCCACAGGGGGTCCTGGCAAAAATGGAAGTTGCGCCCGGGTGCTGTAGCGATGATTCAGGCGGGGCCGGTGCCGGAGATTACAAAAAATTACCGGAAAATATAATTCTGCGGGCCGATTGACCGTTATATGTCTGCCCGGATCAGCCAGGTAGTGACCCCATTCAAAAAAAACCTGCCCTGGCCCAGACTTATATGAAAAAGTTTTATCTGCTCCTCTCGTTATTGGCCAGCACCACCCTTTTGTTCAGCCAGGATGAAAGCCCTGCCAGGGAAGAATTTGACGCCTCCTATGTGGCTTCCAAGACAGGCGGGCTTATTGTTTATTCAGGCGAAAATCACTCGTTTACCATTGAAATAAAGGCGAAGGATGTCAAAACGACGGGTCAGGCCAATTACCTGGTTATCGGCAACCAGATTGTTCAGTCTGCTATCCTCCCCATCCCCAAAAAAACCGACCTGGGGAGTGTGCCACTGGTAAGGCAACGGGAGATCCTGAGAACCTATATCGATTATGAACTCGGTTATTTCAGGAATAGCCTTAAACAGAGTTACACCAACCTGAAAATGGATTGGGAGATCATCAATGGAAGACAATTCGTGTACTGGCATTTCGATATGCCCAAAGACGATAACAAGCATGTCAAAAAACAAATATACCTGTCAACCATCTGCTTTGACCAGATCCTTGATCTGAACGCCCCGGTGTTTGATGATTTTTACAAGGCAAAAGATCTCCTTGCTCAAATGGGCAACTCTATAAAATTCTACGACAGCCATCTGGATATCTCGACACTTTCCGGGCAGGTTAAAAAATAAATCTGCACTCCCCATAAAGGCAAACCGGGTTGAATCATATTTTTATGCATGGCCTTATTTTGTTAAAAAGACCAGGCAGAAAAAAGACTCCGGTATTCTTGCCCTGGTTCACGGGCAATCCAGCATTTCAATACCGAAAAATGTTGTTTCTCCTTTGCGGCATCCATCAAAATCCTGCCCTGTCAAGTGTATTGAATCATTGTATCTAAGAATGATCCTCTGGGTTTTCTGCAACATATTACCGGAGTGGAAACTATTGGAGGCCTGGAAAGTCTGTGATCACAGTAAAAAAAAAGATCGTGCGGTTAGAGGAAAATGGATGCGCTCTCCCGAAAGGCAATGTGGAACGCAAAAAAGGGTTGGCGGCTGATTCAAAGATTTTCTTCCTCAAAAACCAGCACCCGAATTATCCAACAGTACTCATGAATCTTTCGTAGATAAATAAAAGGTGATTTGAAATTGCCTTTGATGAGCGCCCTGGACTCCGCTGCATCCGGCATGCTGCAGCAACAGCAAAAGTTGCTTACAGCCCGTCATACCTTCGGGTCCAGGGTAGTTTCATACAGACCACCATATCAACCCTTTCTTTTCGTTATTTTTCTCCCGGAACAACCAGCCTGAAGCCATTGCCGTGTATATTGACGATTTCTATATGGGAATCGTCTTTAAGATACTTGCGCAGCTTGGCGATATATACATCCATGCTCCGGCCGTTGAAATAGGTATCACTGCCCCAGATTTTTTTCAAGGCAGCTTCCCGCGGGAGGAGGTCATTCATGTGTTCGGAGAGCATTTTCAATAACTCGTTTTCCTTTGGAGAGAGCGTTTGTGTCTGCCCCTTGTGGTTAAGTTCCCTCAGTTTTGGGTTGAAGTGATAGGATCCAAGATCGTACTCCTTGTTTTCAGATTCCTTGTTCAGGTCCTCGTTCCGCTTGAGTATGGCCTTGATCTTGAGCAGCAGGACCTCACTGTCAAATGGCTTGGTGATATAGTCATCGGCGCCCAGTTTATATCCCTGTATGATATCCTCCTTCATGGTCTTGGCGCTGATAAAAAATAGGGGTATATCCGGGTCGATATCCCGGATTTCTTCAGCCAGGGTGAATCCGTCCATATGGGGCATCATTACGTCCAGCAGGCAAAGTTCAAAATGTTCGCGTTGAAAAGCTGCAAGACCCAAACGACCGTCCCTTTCCAGAGTAACCTCAAAATCATTCAGTTCAAGATAATTCTTCAGGACTATTCCCAGGTTCTGGTCGTCTTCGCATAATAATATTTTGGACTTCTTTCCTTCCATATGGATTCATTTTGAGCAAATAAAAGTAAACCTTTTGCAGGGAATTCATTCTTTGCAGGTAATGTTTTGTTAATAATTCCCCATTTCCTTTGCAGGAGATTCACCGGGGATCCCGCGCCAGTATTGAATATCAGGGAGGTTAGCCTCTGAGGTTAACCCGTCAGCAGGAAAGGAATTGCAGCGAAACAGTCCTGTTGGCCTGGAGATCCTCTCCGGTAGCGGTCATCGCTGGGATAATCATGATACCCAAAGCGTAAAGCAGTCCAAAAACCAGGAATGCCCACAAAATATGTTTACACTAACTTAATACGCCTGATCGTAATACTATGCCTTCAAAAAATAAATTTGATTCCGATAAGACAATACGGGTATGAAAATATTGAAAATTTCTCTGGTCTTCACCCTGATCCTTCAGGCGGGCCAGATCGATGCGCAAAAACCGGACAGCCCCAGCCATGAACTCACCCTGACCATCCCCAAAAAAGCCCTGAACTTTATTGCCATGGGTGACTGGGGCAGAAACGGGGAGTACAATCAGCGTGAGGTAGCCGACCAGATGGGTGTCACTGCCAAATTGCTCAAGGCTTCTTTTTTTATAGCCCTGGGAGACAATTTTTATCCCAGCGGTGTGGCCAGTACGATGGACCACCGCTGGATTGATTCCTATGAGAATATTTACACGGCGCATTCTTTGCAGGAAGACTGGTACGTCGTCCTGGGCAACCACGATTATAAAGGAAACCCCGACGCTGAAGTAGAATACAGCAAAGTGGACAGGCGCTGGAACATGCCTGCCCGTTACTATTCAAAAAAAATAATCCTGAACCATGATTCATCACAGGTGGCCTTGTTTGTCTTCATAGACACAACCCCCCTGTTGAGCGAGTATTACCATAGCGAAGACCATGCAGCCAATGTGAAAACACAGGATACGGCCTCACAAAGAAAATGGCTTGAATCAGTCCTGAGTGACCCATCTCCCAATATCCGTTGGCGCATCGTATCCGGGCACCACCCCATCTACACGGGGGGGAACAGGATAAACTCCAATGAAACCAAGGAATTAAATAGCCTGCTGAAACCGATTTTTGACCGGTATAGAGTTGATGCCTATATTACCGGGCACGAGCACAGCCTCCAGTATATCAAACCAAAAGGCTCAACATATTATTTTATTTCCGGTGCGGGTTCCGAGACGACACCTGCGACAGTTCATCCGGATGGGGGTAAATTTGCGATCTCGGAGAACGGTTTCATTGCATTTTCTCTTTCTCCGGATGACCTGCTCGTTCAGTTTGTCAGCTACAAGGGCAAAGTTCTTTACAAGGATGAGATCAAGAAATGATCAATCAGCCTTTCGTAGCCTCTTTTTCAAACAGGTATACGGAGGCGTCCATCCCTTATGTCCCGACAATCGCTGAAGTAGGGCGTTACTCCAGGGGAGGCTCGAAAGATTCCTCCACGCGGGGTTCTAACTGGTAGTGGTTGATAAGCCTGGCACATGTATTCCACCGCAGGAGGGCATCGTCGTTATCCGGTGGACGAACCAGTTCAGCCTTTTCATAATGGATCATGGCGTCTCTGAGCCAGTCGTAAGCCAGGATTTGCGCATCATAGCCTCCTTTGATCAGGATTGAATGTCCTTTCCGTTCACAGATAATGCCTTCGTAATACTGTTTTTCGTATTCTCCCGGAAGCTTGGAAATCAGTTGCTTTGCACGGTCCACTTCCGCAATGGAGGAAGTAGCAAACTGGTCCGTTATAGACAGTAACATGGTTACCATGGCTTTCTCGTTTCCAGGTTCAGCCTTGAGAATATCGGAGCAGATACTTTCACTTAACTGCGGCTCATTCAGCAGTCGGTATCTCTCCGCCTTCTCCAACGCCCTGGGGACGCTTTCCCTGGAGATCGACTTTAATGAAAACATAGATTAATTTTTTGTAATGATTCCCGATAAATGATTGTTTGGTCCTGACATCACTGTCCCGATCTGTTTTTTTCAGAGCGGAAGACACGCAGCAGTTTTCTTAACGGATCATAAAATCTGTCGACCACCCTCTCTTTGAGCGGGATGATGGCATTGTCTGTAATATGTATGTCTTCCGGGCAAACGGAAGTACAGCACTTGGTTATGTTGCAAAATCCGATGCCATCTGTCTGTTTAAGCTGTTCAAGCCGGTCCTCGACATCGAGAGGATGCATTTCCAGGGCTGCGACATATACAAAATATCTTGGTCCGATGAACTGATCATAGAGAGTATGTTCGCGCAATACGTGGCAGGTGTCCTGGCAAAGTAGACATTCAATGCATTTGCGGAATTCCTGTACCCTGTCGATGTCCTGCTGGTCGATTCGCCAGGTTCCATCCGGTGCATCGGGCGGACGGGGTTTGAATTTCTTGATTTTCTTTTTGACCAGGAAGTTCCAGGAAACATCCGTTACCAGATCCCTGATCAGCGGAAATGCCTTCATGGGTTGTAAGAGTACCGGTTTATTCGCGGGAAGTTCATTGAGCCGGGTCATACACATCAGCTTGGGCATGCCATTGATCTCCGCCGAGCAGGAGCCGCATTTTCCTGCTTTGCAGTTCCACCGGACGGCGAGGTCCTGCGCCTGCTCTGCCTGAATCTTGTGAACTGCGTCCAGGACTACCATGCCTTCTGCGGTCTCCACGGAGAACTGCTGGAATCCCCCGCCTGACTTGTCTCCACGCCATATTTGAAATTCGGTGATGGCCATTATTTCATTTCTTCAATTATTTTTTTCAGCTCATCCGGCATTTCGCGGAGCATTTCCTTTCTGAGTTGCATGGCTCCGTCCGTTCCCTTGGAAATTACGATATTGAATTTACCAATTTTATCATCTTTTGCGGGGAAGTCTTCCCGGAAATGGGCTCCCCGGCTTTCTTTTCTTTCAGACGCAGCCATGGTAATGGCCTCGGAGACGGTGAGCAGATGCTCCAGATCGAGCGCTGTGTGCCAGCCGGCGTTATATTCCCGGTTTCCGGTTACGTTCACTTTGTCCACACGCTGCCGCAACTTCTTCAGTTCATCCGTTGCCTGCCGCAGCTCATGATCCGTGCGGACGATGCCCACCATGTCCTGCATGACTTCCTGCAGATCATACTGAACCTGGAACGGATTGTCCGGGCCCGTCCTTTCAAAGGGCAGGAGTGCCCGTTGAATCGCCTGTGAAATCTGTTTTTCATCCACAGGCCCAAGGTTATTTTCCCCGGCAAATTTTGCAGCATATTCCCCGGCTCTCTTGCCAAACACAAGCAGGTCTGAAAGGGAATTGCCCCCCAGGCGGTTTGCTCCATGAAGGCCGGCGGCACATTCCCCGGCAGCAAAAAGGCCTGGCACACTTGACATCTGGGTGTCCGCATCCACCCGGACTCCCCCCATCATATAGTGGGTGGTTGGTCCGACTTCCATCGGCTCCCTGGTTATATCTATGTCTGCCAGCTTTTTGAACTGATGATACATGCTGGGTAACTTTTTTTTGATATATTCTTCTGCGTTAGGCAATCTCTTTTTGATCCAGGAAATATCCAGAAATACTCCGTTGTGGGGGCTTCCCCTCTGTTCCTTGATTTCCCTCACAATGCAACGGGCAACATGGTCGCGTGTCAGGAGTTCAGGCGGCCTGCGGGCGTTCTTATTCCCCTGAGTGTACTGCCATCCCTCCTCTTCGGTATCGGCTGTCTGGCTTCGGTATAACTCTGGGATATCATCGAACATGAACCTTTTTCCTTCCTTATTCAGGAGGATTCCGCCTTCCCCCCTGACTCCTTCTGTAACAAGAATGCCCCGCACGCTTGGCGGCCAGATCATCCCGGTAGGATGAAACTGAACAAATTCCATATCCATCAGTTCTGCCCCTGCGTGATACGCAAGTGAATGTCCGTCACCGGTATATTCCCAACTGTTGCTGGTAATCTTAAAAGCCCGTCCGATTCCCCCGGTGGCCAGCACGACCGACTTTGCACGGAACAGGATAAAGTTTCCCTTCTGCCGGTCGTATCCAAAGGCGCCACTGATGCGGTCTCCGTCTTTCACAAGGGCAATCACCGTGCATTCCATATGTACGGCAATCCCCTGATGAATGCTGTGGTCCTGGAGGGTGCGAATCATTTCCAGTCCCGTCCGGTCCCCAACATGGGCGAGTCTGGGATATTTATGCCCTCCAAAGTTCCGCTGGAGGATCCGTCCGTCCGCTGTTCTGTCAAACAGGGCTCCCCAGGCTTCCAGCTCATAGACACATCCGGGTGCTTCCCTCGCGTGAAGTTCTGCCATCCGCCAGTTATTCACGTACTGACCGCCCCGCATCGTATCGGCAAAATGGACCTTCCAGTTGTCCCGGTCATCCACATTGGAGAGGGCTGCGGCAATGCCACCTTCCGCCATTACCGTGTGTGCTTTTCCCAGCAGGGATTTGCATACCAGGCCAACCGTAATGCCATGTGCGCTGGCCTGGACACAGGCCCTAAGACCCGCGCCCCCCGCCCCGATCACCAGTACATCGTATTGGTATGTATCGTATGAAGACATCAGAAAATTCTCCAATCTGTCCAGATACCCTGGGAACACAAACGTATATAGATATCCGAAAATGCGACCCAGAGCAAACTCATCCAGGCCCAAAGCATGTGTCTGCGGTTAAAGCAAGTTGCACACCTATAGGCATTCCGCCGCAGCGGGGATCCCGAAAAGAGGTCCCTGTAACCGCCGATCAGATGGCGCAATGAGTGACAACCAAAAGTATATCCGGCCAGGAAAACAACATTTACAGCCAATACAAGAGTACCAACGCCAACGCCAAAGGATTTTTTGCCGGTAACCGGGTTGATAAACCAGAATGCCTTCCAGACATCATAGGAAAGAAAGACCAGGAAGAACAGGGCGATGTAAAGAAAGTAACGATGTATATTCTGAATAATAAGAGGAAAGGAATTTTCTCCCCGGTAGCGCTTACGGGGTTCTGTTACCGTGCAGGCGGGCGGATCGGCCCAGAACGATTTATAATAGGCACCCCTGTAATAATAACAGGTAAGCCGGAACAGACCTGGAGCCCAGAGTATCAGGATAGCGGGGGACCAGGGTAATATTGCAGGCCACCAGGCCGGTTGAGGGCCAAACCACGCGTCAGGTGAATCCCCAAATAATACGGGTGAGTACAGAGGAGAAATATAGGAACCGGTGTAATAATTTTTCCCCTGCAGGGCTGCCCAGGTAGCATAGACGACAAATCCCGATAGCACAATAAAAACGAGCAATGGCTTCGCCCACCAGGCATCCTTGCGGTAAGTCCGACCAAATCGAGTCAGTGTTCCTGTTAAGTTCATATCAGCCATAAAACCGTATATGACTTTGAGAGGGAATTCAGTGACAGCATCTAATCACCGGATCAGATAAGAATTTCAGACCTTCCTGCCGAAGTTAATTCAAAATTTGGCAAAAATCAACCGGAAATAAACATCAGCACTCACCGTTGAGGAACTATCCTGGCAGAACAGCTTGCGAGGCAGACGCGCCTCTTTTCTTTGAGGTGAGCCTGCTCTTGACCAAAAATAAACAGGGAAAACTGCTGATTACCAGCTGCTTTAATTTCGCATAGGTGCACCAGCTAGACTGACCCCCCTTCCAAAACCACCACAGGTCCTACCCATTGCTTTCCTCGGGCGCCGAATTTTGTTCCTTTTCTTTTTTGAACTCAAGCTTGCCAAATTTCCAGGTCAGGTTAATCCCGAATGAACGGTAGGGAACCTGTCTCAGGCCGGTCTGTGTAAAATTCGGGCCATAAAGGGAGGTCCTCTGGTTTACATATTCGTTGAACGGGTTGGTGGCTGTCAGGGCAATGCTTGCCTTCTTATTCATAAACTGCTTTCTGAAGGCAAACGTGTAAGAGAAAAAGGAAGGGTACTTGCCCTGTACCTCACTTCTGGGCGAGCTGAAATTTCCAAAAAATTCAGCAGCCAGGTCATGTGGAAACTGGTAGCTGCCATTGACATTTATACGGTAATTGAAACTATTGGAGTTGTATCCAGGATCAATGGCATTGATGGTATGCCTTGAAAAAAGGAAAACATTGCTTCTGACATTTATCCTCTGGCCAACCCGGAGATTGCCGAAGAGATTAACTCCAAAATCTTTTTCAAGACCTATATTTTGTGGCATGCTGACCGCTACATTATAGTAGACGGAGTCTCCCACCTGCAGGGTGGGATAATATACAATATAAGGCTGTATGTCATGGTCGGAGGTCCTGTAAAATGCCGTAACCATAAATGAGCCGGAATTCCCCAGGTCGCGGTTATAGGCGAGCTCGAAGCGGTTCCCGATTTCCGGTTGCAGGTAGGGATTGCCGGCAGTAATGTTCTTGGGATCCACTGTGTTGACAAAAGGATTGAGGTCACGGTAATCGGGGCGGGAGATCCTTTTGGAATAGCTCAGCCTGACCGTCTGCCGGTCATCCAGTTTCCTGGAGAAAAAGATGGCAGGCACAAACGTGTTGTAACCGGGCTCAGGAACCTGCTGGGGGGCATTGGAGTAATAAGAATTGATGTTCGTTCTTTCATATCGCCCACCGATTTTCGCGTCAAACAGATGCCATACAGGGAAACTGATCTCTGTGTAGAGGGCATAAATGGTTTGTTTGTAATTCAGGTTGTTGGATAGGGCACTGTCGTAGAGGTAAGTATTCGAGGAGGGCTGGAAAAGCAGGACCTGTGAGGCACTGGTAATGTCCCGATAATCTATTTTACCTCCTACTCCCAGCAGCGTTTTCTTTGCCAGCGGCTGCGTATAGTCAATCTTACCTTCAATTTGGCGGTCCTCACCGGGGTTGGTGCTTTGGGTTCCAAAAAAAAGGGAATCCTGGGGTTGCCAGTACTGGGTCGAGCTTGAATGGATGAGATTGTTTCCATAACTGGAATTGACGGCAACGCTCAGCTCCTGGTCTTCCTTCTCAAAAGTTCGCTTGTAGTTCAGGTTGGCATCCACGTTGTAAAAACGGAAAGAACTATAGGCCGGATTGTACGTACTGACAGAGGAAAGTACATCACCCGAATTTCCCGGTACAGTCGTGACCTGGGTCTGATTGACAGATCCGTTTCCGTTGTTTCCAAAAAGATTATAGTTCACCGACCCGGAGAAGTTGTTTTTTTTCCGGTAGGTCCAGTCGAACCCGAGGCCGGACTGAAGACCATGTCTTTTGAAAAGGTAACTTCCTTCCTGGTCAAGCTGGACCTGGGCTTTAGAGACCGTGTCCAGGGATGTTCGCTGCGAATTGCTTGGCGTATTGGCAGCAAGTCTTGCATTGCCACTGATAAACGCATTCAATCCGAAATTCCCCTTCCTGGCATTGAAATTGAAGGACCCATTTTCCAGGCGCGAACCTGCAGAAAGGGAAAGGTTTCCGTTGATCCCCTGCGCCGTGTTTTGTTTGAGGATAATGTTGATGATTCCACCAAGGCCTTCAGCATCATATTTTGCCCCGGGGTTGGTGATCACCTCAATACTTTTTATCTGGCTTGCGGGAATGGATTGTAATACATCCGCGATATTATTTCCAAAAGCAGTGGAAGGTTTACCGTTGATCAGGAACCGAATGCTTGAGCTCCCTGCAAGTTCCACATTCCCGTCCACATCTACGGATATCTGGGGAATCTTTTTCAGAATATCTGTGGCTACCCCTCCCTGTGAAGTGAGATCTCTTTCAGCATTGTACACCAGTTTGTCAATTTTGCTTTCAACCAGCGGCTTCTGTCCAATCACCGTCACCGCCTGCATGGCATCCTGTTTTTTTGCCAGTATGATGGTACCCAGACTGACAGCAGAGGAGGACTCTCCAACAGTGACCGGGTCAGCAACCCGGGAATTATACCCGATAAAATCAATCACCATTCGATATTTGCCGGGTGCAAGATTCCTTACAACAAATGCTCCTTTTGAATCAGAAGTCGTCCCGGTAACCGGCCTTTTCTGATTTGGAAGAAATATCGATATCGTCGCGTATTCGATGGCTGTTTTGCTTGCTGAATCAATGATGCTGCCGGTTATTTTTCCTTTTCCGGCCGACTCATCCTTAGGT
>Ga0318563_10001069_pt1 | contig 11537 bp, 15 predicted proteins | sample GRESIP066b5f19_FD_203689 | JGI IMG/M metagenome (GOLD analysis project Ga0318563, IMG submission 203689) | Tropical soil microbial communities from Luquillo Experimental Forest, Puerto Rico - GRE.SIPMG.066b5f19 | ecosystem: Environmental > Terrestrial > Soil > Tropical forest > Bulk soil... | reverse complement strand
CTACGCGGCCCGGAGCCGGTCCCGCCGGGCCGCGTAGCGGGCCCGCTGCTCGTCCGCGTGCCGGTCGTCGTCCAGCGCGGCGGCCATGGCCGCCTGGACCGGGCCAGGCATCATCATGCCGGCGTGCCGCCGGATCTCCAGCAGCTCGGCGACCAGCGCGGGGTCGCCGGTGACGAAACCCGCCCGGTAGCCGGCCAGGTTCGAGCGCTTGGACAGTGAGTACACCCCGAGCAGGCCCTGCCGGGACGGCCCGCAGACATCGGCATGCAGCACCGATACCGGCTCGGCGTCCCAGCCCAGGTCCAGGTAGCACTCGTCGGCGGCGACCACCGAGCCGCGCTCGCGGGCCCAGTCCACCATCTTGCGCAGGTGCGCCGCGGGCAGCACCCGGCCGGTCGGGTTGGCCGGGGAGTTCACCCACACCAGCGCCACCCGCTGCGGCCCGAGGCTGGCCAGCCCGTCCGCCGCCACCGGCTCGGCGCCGGCCAGCCGGGCACCGATGTCATAGGTGGGATAGGCCAGTTCCGGGTGGACCACGACGTCGCCGGGGCCACAGCCGAGCGCCGCGGGCAGCCCGGCGATGAACTCCTTGCTGCCGATCACCGGCAGCACGGCGGCCGGGTCGGCGATCACCCCGTGCCGCCGCGCCAGCCAGCCGGCGGCCGCTTCCCGGAGCCGCGCCGTACCCTGCGTGGCCGGGTAGCCGGGGGAGTCAGCCGCCGCGGCCAGTGCCGCCTGCACCACAGCCGGGACCGGGTCGACCGGGGTGCCGATCGACAGGTCCACGATCCCGCCCGGGTACGCGCGCGCCTTCTCCCGGTGCGGGGCCAGCAGGTCCCACGGGAAGCGGGGCAGGCGCGCGGCGAGGGTCAGCTTGCTTCTCCCTGCGGCGGCAGCGCCGCCACGATCGGGTGGTCCTTGCCGATCTTCCCGACCTTGGATGCGCCACCTGGTGAGCCCAGGTCCTCGAAGAACTCGACGTTGGCCCGGTAGAAGTCCTTCCACTGGTCCGGCACGTCGTCCTCGTAGAAGATCGCCTCAACCGGGCAGACCGGCTCACAGGCCCCGCAGTCCACGCACTCGTCCGGGTGGATGTAGAGCATGCGCTCGCCCTCGTAGATGCAGTCGACGGGGCATTCCTCGATGCACGACCTGTCGAGAACGTCGACGCAGGGCTGCGCGATGATATAGGTCACGTCGGAACTCCTCTTCCGGCACATACTTACCCGGCGCTGACCGCAGCGGTCTGGCTCCAGTATCGCGGTTCTCTGGCCAGTATGGCGCGGTCGCGCGGCTGCCCGGGCCGGGACGGCAGGCTATCAGCTAGCCAGCACCGCCCCCGCCGCGGCCGGCCGCGGGTCCCGGGTCCAGCCGTTGCCGCCGGCCGACGCCCGCCAGCGCAGCCCGGCATAGCTCACCTGATGAATCCCGTAGCTGGCCGCATGAGTCACCAGCCAGGCGGCGACCGTCCAGCCCAGCCCGGGACGGGCCGCGGGAACCAGCAGGCTGGGGGCGTCCCGGGGCGCGCTCACCTGCCGCGAGCCGACCGGGCCGAACGCGGCAGTCAGCGCCCGCCGGGCCCCGGCCAGGTTGGCCCGGGGCGGGTCGGCGCTGCCCGGCCAGCACCACACCGCGTGCGCGGAGCGGCCGGTGAAGTCGGACGCCAGCAGCGTCGCCTCCCGCTGGTACTGGATGTAGGCGGAGCCGTCGGCGCTGTGCTGTACCGCCTGGGCCGCGCGGTAGACCGGCTGGCGCTGGTAGGCGGGCACGGTGGCCAGTGCCTGGAAGAACTTCGTGCTGGCGTAGACCGGGTTGAGCAGCTTGCGGGCCGGGCCCCAGCCCTCCGACGGCCGCTGCTGGAACACGCCGACCGAATCGCGGTCGCCATAGCTGAGGTTCTGCAGTTTGGACTCCTGCATGGCGGCGGCGTAGGCGACCACCACCGCGCGGCGTGGCATCGCCTGGTGGTGAGCCACCCCGGCGATGGTGGCAGCGATGGCGGCCTGATCGGGGTCAAGGGCGATGGCCGACTGACCGGAGCCCGCCTGGCAGCCGGTCGGGTTCAGCGGGGTGGTGCCGTGGCCGATGGCGAGGTACGCCGCGACGGCGGCCAGGATGATGACCGTGAGCAGGGCGGCGTGCCAGAGGCCACGGCGGGCGGCTTTGGTCGGCACATCTCGACGGTACCGGCCGGTGCCGGCCGGTGAGGGCAAGCTCGCCGCTCCGGCCGGCGCTGACCCGCGCCCGATCCAGCGGCCCTTTCCGGTGGCCTCTACCATCGGCGGCATGACTGCTGCTGCCACCGCGGTGCCCTCACCGCTGCCGGACGAACTGGACGAGCTCTGGCTGCGGCGTGCCGACCTGGGCCCCGCCGATGCCGGCGCCCGGGCGCTGGTGACCGGGGCGGTGGACGCGCTCGACCGCGGCGAAGCCAGGGTGGCCTGGCCCGACCCGGCGACCGGCGGCATCACCGTGGACGAGCGGGCCAAGCGGGCGATCCTGCTGGCGTTCCGGCTGCTGCCGATGGCGGAATCCGCCGCCGGGGACTTCCGCTACCACGACCGGGTGCCGCTGAAGACCCGGCTGGACGGGGTGCGGGTGGTGCCGGGCGCAGTCGCCCGCTGGGGCGCCTACATCGCGCCGGGCTGCGTGCTCATGCCCTCGTTCGTCAACATCGGCGCCTACGTGGACGCCGGCACGATGGTGGACACCTGGGCCACGGTGGGGTCCTGTGCGCAGGTCGGCCGGAACGTCCACCTGGCTGGCGGGGTGGGCGTCGGCGGCGTGCTGGAGCCGCCGAACGCGGTGCCGGTGGTCATTGAGGACGACGCCTTCATCAGCTCGCGGTGCATGGTGGTGGAAGGCGCCCGGGTCCGGACCGGGGCGGTGCTCGGCGCGGGCACGATCCTGACCCGCAGCTCGCACGTGATCGACGTGGAGACGGGCGAGGAACTGGCCCGTGGTGAGGTGCCCGCCTGGTCGGTCTGCGTCGGCGGCACCCGGCCGCGGAAGTTCGGCGGCGGCGAGTTCGGCATGCCATGTGTGCTGGTGCTCAAACGGCTGCCGGCGGGCGAGCGGCACGACAAGGCGGTGCTGAACGACATCCTGCGCGACCACGGCATGAACGGCTGATCGCAGGCCGGTGGCCGACCGGTGACGATCCTCCCGGCCCGGGCGGGCCGCTGGCCGCCGCTTCGCTGGGTGTGCTGACCTGGGGCTGGACTGAGTTACCGTGGCAGGACCATGAACGTACAACCAGAGCCACGCCGGCGGGTCCGCCGGCAGGGACCGGCCATGCTGCGCGGCAAGGCCATCCCGAAGACGACCACGGATCAGCGGCTGCTCGACCGGCGCGGCCCCAGCGACTGGGTGCACACCGACCCGTGGCGGGTGCTGCGCATCCAGGCAGAGTTTGTGGAGGGGTTTGGTCTGCTGGCCGAACTCGGGATGGCGGTGTCCATCTTCGGCTCCTCCCGGGCCGTGCCCGGCACCCGCCAGTATGAGCTGGCCACCCGCATCGCGGCCGGGCTGGCCGAGGCGGGCTACGCCGTGATCACCGGTGGCGGGCCCGGGATCATGGAGGCGGCCAACAAGGGCGCGGCCGCGGCCAACGGCACGTCGGTGGGCCTGGGCATCGAACTGCCGCTGGAACAGGGCCTGAACGACCACGTCGAGATCGGCATCGAGTTCCGCTATTTCTTCGTCCGCAAGACCATGTTCGTCAAGTACTCACAGGCATTCGTGGTGCTGCCGGGCGGGTTCGGCACGCTGGATGAGCTGTTCGAGGCGCTGACGCTGGTCCAGACCGGGAAGGTCACCAGGTTCCCGATCGTGCTGGTGGACAGCGGCTACTGGTCCGGCCTGCTGTCCTGGCTGCGGGAAGCGGTAGTGGGCCAGGGCAAGATCGGCCCGGCCGACCTGGACCTGCTGAGCATCGCCGATGAGCCGGAGGAGGTGGTCCGGATCATCCGGGCCGCCCACAGCAACGGCGGCGCTCTCGGCTCACCGGTGCCCGCCGCGGACGGGAACGGCACCGGGTAGCCCCGCCGCGGGCAGGCCGGTGCGGCCCACCGGACCGGTGCGGCCCGCCGGGCCGGCGCGTCAGGCCAGGCCGCGCAGGGTGCGGGCCGGTCGCCGGGTGCCGGTGATGACCAGGGTCATGTCGATCGCGCGGCGGGCGGCCCGGGTGTGCCGGCAGCGGATGACCGGCGCCCCCAGCCAGGTCCCGATCGCGGCGGCGGCGATCACCGAGGCCAGCGGTGGGCCGGCGGGTGGCTGGCCGGTGGCTGGCTGGCTGGTGGCGGCCGGGCCGGCCATCCGGTCGGCATCGAACGGCTCTGCCCGGGTGGAGCCGGCGGCTGCCGGGCCGGGCCACAGCACCGTGCTGGGCACGTTGGCGCGGATGCTGGCCAGCGCACCTGGCAGGGCCGCGCTGACGTCGATGAGGTCGGCACCATCGGCCCGGGCGCGGGCCGCCTGCTCGGGGCCGGACGCGACAGCGAGCAGCCGGGTTGCTGGACTCACCCGCCGAGCATGGCACGATTCGTACTGTGCCCATAGTGCTCCTGCTGCTGGCGGCCGCTGGCATCGCGGCGGGCGCGGTGCTGGCCGCCCTCGGGCGGGCCGGCGACATGGCGATGTTCCTCCCGGATGCGGCGCTGTCCTCCGCTGGCGAGATGACGGCGCCCGAAGTGGCACTGCTGCGCCCGCCGTTGTCGCTGTGGGGCTACAACGCCGCGGCCACCGACGAGGCGCTGCGGGTGATCGCGCGGGCGATGGCCGCCCGGGACGTGGAGATCGCGGCGCTGCGCCGGGCACTGGAGGCGCAGGCCGGCCCCGTGGGCCAGCCGGACCAGGCGGGCCAGCCGGGCCCAGGCGGCCAGGCCGGCCCAGGCGGCTGGCGGTGGCCGGAGCAGAGCGCCGGTGAGTGAGCCCGGATCCGGGCCGGCGCCCGGCCCGGACGGCGTGCTGCGCTGCCCATGGGCGGTCGGCACCCCCGATTACCTCCCCTATCACGATCAGGAGTGGGGCGTGCCGGTCACCGATGACCGGGGGGTCTTCGAGCGCTTGTCGCTGGAGGCGTTCCAGTCCGGGCTGTCCTGGCTGACGATCCTGCGCAAGCGGGAGAATTTCCGGGCCGCGTTCGCGGGCTTCGACCCGGCCGCGGTCGCCGCCTTCGGCGCCGCGGACATCGACCGGCTGCTGTCCGATGCCGGAATCGTCCGCAACCGTGCCAAGATCAGCGCCGTGATCGGCAACGCCCGGGCGGCGCTGGCGGTCCCCGGCGGCCTGGCCGCGCTGGTGTGGCGCTACGCCGCCGCCGCCCCGCCGCCGGTGACGATGGCCGATGTGCCGGCCTGGACGCCTGGTTCCGCAGCCTGTGCGCGGGAGTTGCGGCGGCTGGGCTTCACCTTCACCGGGCCGGTCACCGTCTATGCCGCCCTGCAGGCGTGCGGCATCGTCAACGATCACCTGGCCGGGTGCTTCCGGCGGGGTGCGTTTTCGTGAGTCCGGTGACTGGGGTTCCCCAGTCACCGGTCCGAGCAGATCGTCTGCCTGTGCCAGGAACTGGACAGCGGCCAGGCCACCGGCTACGCCGGGTACCACCGGGTGCGGTGAGGCCGGCCGGTGACCGGGTGACCCGGGTTCACCGCCCTTCGAAGACGGGCCGCTCCTTGCGCAGGAACGCCGCGGTGGCCGCCTGGTGGTCGGCGGTCCGGCCGAGCTCCTCCTGCAGCCTCGCCTCGTTCTCCAGCGATTCGGTGAGATCGTGGCTGGCCGAATAGGCCAGCGCCGCCTTGATGGCGGCGTAGGCCAGGGTCGGGCCCGCCGCCAGCCGGGCCGCCAGGTCCTGCGCGGCTGACGTCACCTCGCCGTCGTCCACGACCGAAGTGACCAGCCCGGCCGCCAGCGCCTGGTCGGCGGTCATGGGCTCGGCCAGGATCAGCATCTGCGCCGCCCGGCCAGGACCGGCCAGCCGCTGCAGCATCCAGGAGGAACCCGAGTCCGGGCCGAGCCCGACCCGGGCGAAGGCCATCAGCAGGTTCGCCCCCCGGCCGGCGATCCGCAGGTCACAGGCCAGCGCGAGGGCGGCACCCGCGCCGGCGGCGCTGCCACCGATGGCGGCGACCACCGGCTTGGGCATGGTCGCGATGGCGGTCACGATCGGGTTGTAGTGGCGCCGCACCGTGCCGAGCGCTGGCTCGCCGGCCGCCAGCAGTTCGCCGTGCTCCCGCAGGTCCTGGCCGGCGCAGAAGGCGCCGCCGGCACCGGTGATGATCACCGCCCGCACCGCCGGATCGGCTGCAGCCCGGCGGACGGCGGCCAGCAGGGATTCCTTCATGCCCGTGGTGAGCGCGTTCCGCGCCTGCGGCCGGTTCAAGGTGATGGTGGCCACGGCGCCGTCCTGCGCCCACAGCACGGTGGCCGCGGCGCCGGCCAGCCCGGTCTCAGTCACGTCAGTCCCCTTCCGGTCGCGGGCGGCGCTGCCTCGGGCTGGTCTGCCCACAGGCAGCCATCGACGAAACGGGACGCGGCCGGCCACAGCCGCGCCGACTCGGCCCGGAACAGCCGGGCGGCGTCATGGCCCGGCCATGCTGGCGGCAGCAGCGCCGCCGGCAGCCCGGGATCGGAGAACAGGAACTTCCGCCACTGGTGGACCAGGATGCTCCGCAGCGCGAATACGCTTTCGTCGCTGGCCGCTGGCCCGGCCGCGGCGACCAGGTCGCCCGCGCTGGCCAGCCAGCGGCGGTAGGCCCGGGCCAGCCCGTCCAGATCCCAGGCCCGGGCCAGCAGCCCGGCCGGATCACCGGCGTAGCTGGCGTGGAAGAGTTCGGCGCGCAGCCGTTCTGCCGCCAGCAGCCCGTTCAGTTCCACCGACGCGTGCGGGCTGATCCAGGCTGTCTCGTCCAGCGGGGCGTATCCCAGGTAACGGAGCCCGGCCCGGATGCGCTCCCGGCGGGCCCGGTCCTGCTGCCGTTCCACCACCACGATGTGCCAGCAGCCGTCCCATTGCAGGTCCCCCCGCCGGTAGATGCGTGCGGCCGCCTCGTCGAGCCGCTGGCAGGCCCGGGGTGTCAGCGCGTAGCCGGGACCACCCGCCAGCCGGACCGGGGCCAGCCAACCTTGCCGGACCATCCGGGAAATGGCGGTCCGCACCGCCGGGGCGGCGATACCCAGTGGCGCGAGCAGCCGGACCAGCGCCGACACCGGCGCCTGCGAGCCCCGTGCGCGCAGATGATCCCCGTAGAGGTCGAACAGCGCCGAACGAGCGTGCACGCCTCCAGTCTGGGCTACTGGAGTGCTGATCATTACCATCCGGAGCCTGAACCCTGGATAATAGACGTACAGATGGACACGGTTGTGAATAGCTGTACTCGCCGCAGCCACCGGCGATCCGGTGGCGGGCCTCCCTGAGGCCTCACGCGGCCCCGCGGCGGAAGGGGATGCATGATGGCGGCGATGAAGCCGCGGACGGGTGATGGCCCGCTCGAGGTCACGAAGGAAGGCCGTGGCATCGTGATGCGGGTACCGCTCGAGGGCGGTGGCAGGCTTGTGGTCGAACTGTCGGCTGACGAGGCGGCTCAGCTCTCGGACGCGCTCAAGTCCGCCACCGGCTGACCCTTGCCCATCGATATCCGGCTGACCGAGATCCTGGCGGCCGGCCCGCAACCGCTGGCTGACGTCCTGGCCGGGCCCGCTACCGGCGGCCCGGCGGCTGACCTGATCGTGCTGCCTGCCCAGCAGCTCGCTTCCGCCGGGATCGACGCCTATCTGGGTGTGCCCGCGGCCGGGCTCGCGGCGCACGGCGACGCGGCTCCCGCGGCGGGTGAGTTCTCCGCCGCGGTGCCGGGCCGCCCCGGTGGCCCCGGGCCGTTCCTGCTGCTCGGCCTGGGCGATGGTACCCCGGCCGCGATGCGGGCCGCCGGTGCCGCCATCGGGCGGCGGGCGGCAGCCGGCCGCACCATCCTCACCTCGGCGCTGGTTGGGCAGCCCGCCGGCGCGGTGAACGCGTTCACGGTGGGCCTGCTGCTTGGGGGGTACCGGTTCTCGATGCGGCCGGCTGACCCGGCGGGGGAGGTCAAGCTGCTGGTGGACGGGCCGGACGGGCACGCGGATGAGCTGGCCGCGGCCCGCGCGGTGGCCGCGGCCGTCGCGCTCGCCCGCGATCTCACCAACATGCCCTCGGCGCGCAAGAACCCGGCCTGGCTGGCCAGCGAGGCGGTAGCGGTGGCCGCGGACAGCGGGCTGGCCGCCCGGGTGTGGGAGCCGGCCGAACTCGCCGCCCAGGGATTCGGCGGCCTGCTCGGGGTCGGCTCCGGCTCGGCCAGCCCGCCCCGCCTGATCGAGCTCCGGTACGCCCCGGCCGGTGCCAGCCGGCATGTCGTCCTGGCCGGCAAGGGCATCACGTTCGACAGCGGCGGGCTGTCCCTCAAGCCCGCCGACGGCATGAAGCAGATGAAGACGGACATGGCTGGCGGCGCGGCGGTGATCGCGGTCATGTCGGCGCTGGCCCGGCTGGGCGTCCGCGCGGCCGTCACCGGCCTGGTGGCCGCCGCGGAGAACATGCCGTCGGGTTCCGCACTCCGGCCCGGGGATGTGATCACCCATTTCGGTGGCCGCACGGTGGAGGTGCTGAACACCGACGCCGAGGGCCGCCTGGTGCTGGCCGACGCGCTCGCCTACGCCGACACGATGCTCCAGCCGGACGTGATGGTGGACATCGCCACGCTGACCGGCGCGGCCCGGGTCGCGCTCGGCACCCAGATCGCGGCCCTGTATGCCAGTGACGAGCAGGTCGCGGCGGAGCTGCTGGCCGCCTCCCGGGCCAGCGGGGACGAGCTGTGGCGGATGCCGCTGGTGGATGACTACCGGGCGGGGCTCGACTCCCCGGTCGCCGACCTGGCGAACGTGCCCACCCTGCCCGGCCCGCGGGCCGGATCGGTGGACGCGGCCCTGTTCCTGCGCGAGTTCACCGGCGGCCGCCCGTGGGCCCACCTGGATATCGCCGGGGCGGCCCGGTCCAGCGCCGACGAGGGAGCGAACGCTAAAGGGGCCACCGGGTTCGGGACCCGGCTGCTGCTGGCCTGGCTGACCGCGGCTTAGGTGTTCTGCCGCCCGGCCGGTCAGCCCCGCTTGACCGCTGCCAGCAGGCCATCGCCGATCGGCAGCAGCAGCGGCACCAGCCGGTCGTCCTCGCGGATCCGCTCAGCCGTCTCCCGGATCGCGCTGGTCTCGGCATCCTCCTGGCCGGGGTCCGCGACCTGGCCACCCCACAGGGCGTTGTCGAAGGCGACGACCCCGCCGGCCCGCAGCAGCCGCAGCGCGGCGGCCAGGTAGGCCGGGTACTCCTGCTTGTCCGCGTCGCAGAACACCAGGTCGTAACCGCCATCGGTGAGCCGCGGCAGCACATCGGCTGCCTTGCCGCTGATCAGCCGGAACCGGTTGCTGGCGAAGCCAGCGTCGGTGAACGCCCGGCGGGCCAGCCGCTGATGCTCAGTCTCCACGTCCACGCTGGTCAGCACGCCATCCCGGCGCATGCCGCGGAGCAGCCAGATCCCGGACGTGCCACAGCCGGTGCCGATCTCCACCACCGCCCGGGCGCTCACCGCGGCAGCCATGAACCGCAGCGCGGCCCCGACCAGCGGGCTGACCGGCGGGGCACCGCCCATCCGGGTGGCGCTAGCGCGCGCGATGATCAGCGGCTCGTCCTCTGGGAGGAACTCCGCCACGTACGCCGCGATCGCATCTTCGCTCACAATGCCTGCCTCCAGCCGCCGGGCCCGGCCCGGTCGGGGACCATCTCCGGGCGGCAGCCTACCGTCACGCGGCGTGACCGGGAACCAGCAGGGCCGGCTGGTGCGTTCAACAGGGGATAATGCTTGCCGGGGGTGGCGAGGCCACGGGAGGCGCTCGGATTGGGTGACGAGACCGGCTGGACACCGCCGAGCTGGGATGAGCTGGTCCGGGAGCATTCGGCCAGGGTCTACCGGCTGGCGTACCGGCTCACCGGCAACAGCTACGACGCGGAGGACCTCACCCAGGAAGTCTTCGTCCGGGTGTTCCGCTCGCTGCCCGGTTACACGCCGGGGACCTTCGAGGGCTGGCTGCACCGGATCACCACCAACCTGTTCCTGGACATGGCCCGCCGCCGCCAGCGCATCCGGTTCGAAGGACTGGGCGAGGCCGCGGCCGGGCTGCTGCGGGACGGCGAGCCGACCCCGGCGCAGGCATTCGATGCACGCCACCTGGACAGTGACGTGCAGGCGGCCCTGGACGCGCTGGCACCGGAGTACCGGGTGGCGGTGGTGCTGTGTGACATCGAAGGACTGTCGTATGAGGAGATAGCCGCCACCCTCGGGGTCAAGCTGGGCACCGTGCGCAGCCGGATCCACCGGGGCCGCGCCCAGCTCCGGGCCGCGCTCGGCCACCGCCGGCCGCACCATCCCGCCGCCGCCCGGGCCTCGCTAGGTGGCGGGCCGTGAAGCGCCACCTGGGCGAGCGGCTGTCCGCCCTGATCGACGGCGAGCTGAGCCATGCCCAGCGCGAGCGGGTGCTTGCCCACCTGGCCAGCTGCGAGACCTGCCGCCAGGAGGCAGGGGTGCTGCGGCTGCTCAAGCGGCGGATGCATGCACTTGGCGACAGCGACCCGGCCACCGCCGAGCTAGCCGGTGGCGACGCGCTTACCTGGCGGCTGCTGGCGCTGGTCCCGGCCGCCGGGAAGGGGCCGGGCCGGCGCTCCCGCCCGCGCTGGGACCGGCGGGTGGCCCCGGCCCGCCGCCGCACCCGGTGGCTGGTCGGCGCTGCCCTGGCCAGCGGCGGGCTGGGCTTGTCGGTCGCGGCGTTCCTGGCCGGCGCTGACCGGCCGCCGGCCGGCCCGAAGGTCGTCCCGGCCGTGGACGTGTTCATGGTCCAGCATGCGATCACCACCGGCCAGCTGCCGGTGCAGCCATCCCGCCCGGCCACACCAAGCGCAGCCGTGGTCCCGTGAGCCGGTGATGCCGTTCCGATCCCAGCCGGCCACCGGGGCCCTGTCCCCTGGCAGCGATCCGGCCGCGCTCCGGCTGATCACCACCGCCGTGGTGGTCGGCCTGGTGATGACGGGCCTGGCGCTGACGTCCTGGCGGGGCCTGGTGAGCACCGGCGGGAACACCGGCCCGGGAGCGGCCGGGCTCGCCCGTAGTGCCGGGCACCCGGGCTCCGCGCAGGAGGCCGGCCTGCGGCTGCTCAGCGAGGCGGCCGCGGCCTGCCGCTCGGTCTCCTACCAGGGCGTCGAAATGGCCTGGTGGGGCCCGGGTGGCGACTCCGCGCTGGTGGACGTCTGGCACCAGCCCGGCGGCCAGGCTGTCATGCAGGCGCCCACCGGGCCGGTGGAATGGCCGGCCCAGCCCAGCCGGCCGGTGCCGCTGGCCGGAGGCAGCCACCCGGACCTGGCCGTGGTCACGGTGCTGGGGATGACCCACCAGCTGGTGGCGCTGCTGGCCGCGCACTACCTGGTGGCCGTGACCGGCCGGGGCTTGGTGGCAGGCCGGCCGGCC
>Ga0318563_10001053_pt1 | contig 11602 bp, 6 predicted proteins | sample GRESIP066b5f19_FD_203689 | JGI IMG/M metagenome (GOLD analysis project Ga0318563, IMG submission 203689) | Tropical soil microbial communities from Luquillo Experimental Forest, Puerto Rico - GRE.SIPMG.066b5f19 | ecosystem: Environmental > Terrestrial > Soil > Tropical forest > Bulk soil... | reverse complement strand
TCCTCGTCCTGCGTCGCCCGGATCTATGGTCGGCCGCAGACGCCGAGCGCCTCAGGGAGTTCGTTTCACTGCGCCCGGCGGATCGGAGCCTCGTTGTCATCGTGCTGATCCGTGGTCCCACGGAGATCGCCTCCGGACTGCTCTACCCTTGGCTAGACAATTCCGGCCAGTTGGGGCGGGAGGCTCGTAGTATCGGCGCTGTGGAACTGCTTGCGTTGCCGCCTAGCGCGGTTGCGGCGCAGGGCTCGGTTAATGATCTGAGCTCCCTGCTCGGAGCTGACGATAGCGATCACGACAAAACCGGGGAACTTCTCGACGCCATCCGAGACCCGCGCTGGACTCGCCACGATCTTCTGCCGATGTTAGTGACCGGCTCGACCTCAGAAAGTCCGTTCGTTGTCGAGCTTGATCTGCTGGGTCGCGATCCCCCGCTCGACGAGACGACTGCCGCATTCGCCAGGATTTTCTCCAAGGAGGGAGTCAACCCGCACGGCATATTTGGCGATAGTGCGTGGGAGCGTGAGCATGCCGCGGAATGGGTGCGAGCGCAGGCCAATCGGGCTGCCTCTGTAATCCTCGTCCGCCGACGCGGTAAGGGAGATAGGCCAACGCGATACGAGCTGATTGGCCGTGCCGACTATGCAGACGTCCTAGTGGATGCATTGCGAGGTGCCTTTGGCGACGATGAGGAGGGGCGCCTTCGCTATGTTCGCAAGCTCCGGGCTTGCGGCGAGCTATACAACCTTCTTGCGATTGCTCGTCTGCTTGGGGAAGGGACGCTTGACCGGGAACGCGGCGAGCGGGCTGTCCGCCATATGCGTGCGGCGTGCGAACTGCGCAGGCGACGGGCGGGCGCGGGCCTCGGCGAACAATGTGTGGCGCAACTGAGGGAGGCGTGGCGAGCTGTTGCCGAGACCGCCGATCGGGTTGATGTGATAGGCGGGGTAGACTCGGGAGTAATGGTCACGGAATTCTACGGCCTTCTTCTTAGGACAGGCGCGAAGATAAGTGAATCGAGTGCCCGCGGTGGATGCAGCGGATTGGTTGGAATTGAGCGCTCCGCCCAGGCCTAGAGCAGGCAAGGTCGGTGCACTTAATTCTGCGGCTGTCCTTAATCAGGTGGAGCCCCTATCTGCGGCCGAGCCGGCTGAGCTCGCTGGCCTGCCCGATCCACTCGACCGGATCGATACGGTTGAACAAACAATCGCGAGGCGATTCCGGCAGACAATCCGCAATGTCCTCGACTCGCTCGCAACCCTCGATCCGGACTTTGCAGCGGCATTGCTGGAGCGTCACTTGGAAGGACCCTGGGCATTTCTACCTCCTGGCTTTAGCGGCCGACTGCGGCGTTGGCTTCAAGAACGAGTTCGTCAAGGACTGTCACTGGGGGAGTAGCTCGCACAGGCTGGGACGTTCGATGCGTTCGAGAAAGTCGTCCGCTGCACGAGAGGATTATGCCGGCAGTGGTGGCCGCGTCATTCTGCGCCGCGGCTCGATCTATCAATGACCTCGAATCTGGCAGTCGCCTTGCACGCATTCTCGATCGGTGCCGTAAGGCAGGTCTCGCCATCGATACCGAACGGCGCGTCAGCCTTCGCGGTCCTCCGGCAGCCGCACTTTTGGACCACCTCGCAGATGAGCGCACCTTGCCGTTGTTCCGCACGGCGGGCCGGCAGAGGGGCGGAATCGATCCTTTCAGTCCAAGACGGGTCTACCTTGGCTCCCTCGATCCGATAAACGCGACTGTTACACGGCTTGTCGAGATTCATCTCCGCGACGCTGGGCCTCATTCCTAGACGGTCCATTCGATGAAACTCTACAGTTGGATTAATTTTAGCTGCGGAGTGCCCCTCCGCTGCAGCTTGGCTTCTTCGATCAGCAGCGCCAGTATCCTGGCGATATCCCGATCGCTCGGGTCGGCGGTGCCATCGTGTCCTCGTCGATCACCGAGCTAAGCTGACGGCCTTTTCGTAGCCCCCGTCGAGCAACTCTCGAATCGCCGCCACGCGAGCCGTCTCGCTTTTTGCTTTGAGCGCCAGTCGTGCAAGCTAGAGATTTTTGGGCGCCTGAGAATAGCACACTAAATTTAACAGGGCCGCTCATCGGTCCCGCGGATGATCTCCCTGACCTCGTTAGACTCCTTCCCTTTCATCGCCGCCACGAAATCTGCCAGGGTCTCACCTTCGGTATTCCACGACGATCTCATAGCCGTCCACCGTCGCCACCTTGAACCGCGCCATCGACGCGAGTGAATGGCGCGCAAGCGAGCTTTGAAGCGCGCGGCCCGGTAACGTCGTGGTGCGTCGTTGATTGCTTCCACGCCCGGCCGCCGCGCCAGGTCCCGCAAGTCCCCAAGCACCTTCGGACGGCCGACCGGATTCCCGCTCTGACCTTTCGCCCATAGGCAGGATCACATGTGCGGTCGTGCAGCGGCGCTATAGCCTCATTCGCGTACACCTTCGATTCGGCGGGGAATCTCGATTTCCTCAATGACCTTGGGAGTACCAGCGCCGATCGAGTTTTCACGGCAGACCCAGCTCGGTCAGATTCGCGTACCAGCGCAGCACCGCATCGCGCCAGCCGCGCTTGTCCGGCCAGTGCTCGATCGCCTGCCCTAACCAGTACTCGCGCGCGCCGGCCCAGCTCAGCGCCGAGTCCGGCGTCATGGCCATCAGCACCACGTAGTCCGTGATGTTTTGCGAGAAGTCGCCAGCGTCACGCAGGTCGAGTTGATAGAGCACGTGCGGGTCGGCCGCCAGGTGCTGGTCGAGCGAATAGCTGCCGGTGCGATCGAAGACGATGTGGCCGGCGGAATCCACCTCGGCGAGCGGCGGATGATTGGCGGTGCCGCCGAGCCAGCCGGAGCCCGAGGGCAGCGGCACAGGCTGATGCTTGCGCATGTAGCGGATCTTTGCGGCGATATCCATTGCGATCCAGCCATCGCGCCGGCTGCCGTCGCCAGGGTTGGCATTGCTCACTGCGTCGTCATAGAGCAACCCGGAATCATTGCCTCGCGTGGCCTGCAGGATGGGCTGGAAGTCCGCGGCATTCGTGGTGTCGCCGAAATACTTCTGCGCCTGATAGTGCAGCTGCTTCATCGCCGCACCGACTGCGGCCAGCGCGTGATCGCGATTTGCCATGAAATTCGTGTCGATGGCCTTCCCGGTGAGCCTGCCGTAGTAGGCGATCCCTGCCAGTAGATGCCGCTGCTCGAGGCTCGATGTATCGAGATGGCTGTCACCGAAGGCGCGCCAGCGCTGATTGAATCCGTTCTGTACGGTGAGACCCAGGTCGTTCTCGAGATCGTGCATCACGCCGGAGAGCAACGAGCCGGACCGACCGACCGCACGGCGCGGCGTGCGCATGTGACCGGCGGCGAAGGCATCCGTCAGGAAGTGCATGCCATACGCGAGCTGCGCGATGGCATTGGCGGGAATCGGCGCGTACTCGATCGTTACCCCGGTGATCGGCACCTGCCGGTCGATGAGTTGCAGCGCCTGGGTATGCGCCGTCTCGAAGGCCTGCCAGTTCGAGGGCGAGAAGTGCCGCTCGTTGTTCATGGCGAGCTCGGCGTAGGCGCCATTGGTGACGATCATCTGCAACATGTCGGAATCGAAATCCGTGTGGCGGCCGAATCCCGTGCCCGCCATGCCCGCCGTCGTCAGGAACTGCGTGTAGTCGGCGGCGTTCACCCAGGGCGCGACCCGCTCGATGTGTTCGATGCTCAAGCGTTTGCCGCGCATGAGACGTGAGATCACCAGCAATTGGTGATAGCCGCTCGTCCCAGCCACTTTGCGGAGGAACTGGACCATATGGCGAATCGCCGTCCAGGTGCTATCGCTGGACTGCACTTCGCGCTTCGCGGCAGCGGCGTCGTGACCGGCGCGGTACAGCATCTGCACGTCGCGCGCCGCGGCCGCGCCGGTGCGCGGGAACTGGAGGCGGCGGATGATCGCGAACGCGAACGGATCGCCCTGCGCCACACCACGCGCGATGTTCACCGGTTGCGCGCGCCAGCTCGGTGAGGATGCCGCGGCGTAGTCGGCGAATTCGCCGATGAGATCGCCGGACATCATTATCAGATCGCCCACCGAGAGCGTCAGCGCACGGCCGTTGCGCAGTGCTGTCGCGAGCGAAGTCGCGGTCCAGGTGTGGCCATTTTCGTCGTGGTGGGCGTGCGGCGTGATCCAGTGCCAGTGCGCATTTCGCATCGCCTGCGTGCCGTAGGGCTGCGTGAGGTGCGCGCGATCCGGCAGGTAGAACTGCCACTGTGCGAAGGGTAACGGCTCGCCGCTCGCATCCGTGTCGGCGACGAAGCAGCCGCCGGAGATCAGGCCTGCCTTGGCCCAGCTGTCTACCATCTGCTGAATGCCAGAGCCGAGCCGAAAATGCTCCGGCGAGTTGAATTCGGCCAGCGCGTTCGCATCGCTCTCGCCAAGACCCGGTAGCGCTTCCGTCTCGGTGATAGGCCGGCTGCCCGCGGCGGGCCACCCAGAACGCCGCGCGGGCGCACGCCGCTGTGTGCCGCTGCCAGAGTCACTGCCTCCCGATGTACCCGCTTCGCTGTCGAATGACGGCGGCTTCCACTCCGGAGGAGGCGCGAGCGCCGGCGCGGGGTTCACCACTTCCACGCGCGTCACCGGGCGCGCGCCCATGTTCGCAATGGTCATGCCGACCACGAGGCTCATGGGATCGACACCTTCGGACTCGCCGGCGCCTTCGTGAGCACGCAGGATGATCTGACGGCCGAGCAAGCGACCGTCCTCGTCGATGATGCGCCGCGCGAACCGCTCGTGCTCTTCGTGCGGCCGCGCGCCTCGCTCGGCGACATAGGCGAAGGTACCCGGCGCACCGTTCTCAACGGTGCCGCCCGCGAGCACCACGCCCAAGGCGCTGCGCATTTCCGGATCCACGATGATGGCGGCATGCGCCAAGGCGCTCTCACCACGGCGCAGGAGGATGTCGCCACGTCGCAGCGCCACACCGAGTCGATGGCGCGGCCGTGCGATGATCTCGAAGTGATCCAGCAGCCAGCGCAACGCGTGCGGATCGGCGCCGTAAGCGGCGGCATCGAAGAGCTCGGCGCGCGAATACGGCGCCTCGCTGAAGCCGCTCACTCCATATTCTAGAACGCTGGCCATCGGATGACTCCTTACAAGCGGCGCAACGCGCCCAGGCTGTGCAACAGCACGGCCTCCTTGAAATGCGGTGCATGCGGCGTGGGCATGTACTGGAAAAGGAAATAGATCCATGCCCAGGCGCGGTCGGGGTTGGACGCGACCCAGGCGAGAATCGCGCGCGTCAGCGGCGACATTGCCACTGGCAGCATGGACAGCAGGCGCGGCAGGAACGCCACCGGGTCGAAGCGCAGCTGCAGCGCGTAGCCGGCGCCGTGCGGCATCACTACCGCCCAGTCACCGCCACGCTGGCGCGTGGAATTGGCGCGATAGCGGATGCCTGCGTGTCCCGCGGGTAGTTCGATCTCGACCTTCTGATTGAGCGCGACCATGGGCGCTCCTGCCTCGGTGTAGGGACCGGATGGTCCCCAACCGAGATTGTGCTCGCGGATGTAGCCACGGCCCCAGCGCCAGTGCATGTGGAAACAATCGTGCGCGCACAGCGGCGCCATCGACACGCCGATCGGGCCGAGGCCCGAGAACAGCACCGGCACGCTGCCCAGCGACACTTCCATCTGCGGCGCGATGTGCACGTTATCGAACTCGCCCTGGCGCGGCAGCTTGGTCACGGTGCTCGAGCCGTAAGAGCCGGTCACGCGGTTAACTATCTCGCGGTCCGTTCCATTCGTGCGCGTGCCGGTAAGCGCGGGATCCACACCTACGGCACGCAGTGCTGCGCGCGAGGCATTGCGGTCGAAGTAGTCGAAGATGTTCTCCCAGCTCGGCAACAGCGTGCTGCCACCCACCACGCGCGAGGCTACGAAGGCCATGCGCCCGTCGCCTTCGTTGCGGTCCGTGTACACGCTCGGAATGTGATTGCCGCCGCCGAACCAGCCATGATCCATGGCGCTGCGATCCGCTCGCCGCAGATTTACGGCCATCTGGATGTCGGCCTGGCCGTCCGCAATGATCTCGGCGATAGGATAGATGCGCGCAGCGTCGAGAAGTCCCGTGGGCTCGAAGTCGGCGCGGGATTGGCAGAGCACCAGTTCGCACACCACGAGCGCGCGCGCACCGCGGCCCGCTGGAGCATCGCGGCTGAAGTCCTCGAAACGCCGCAGCGGCGTCGGCGCTGCGGGATTGCTGAGATCGAATCCAAAAACTGCCGCGGTGCCGGTGTCGTGATCGGACTCGAGCCGCCAGACAGGGTGGGCATGGTGGCCGATGCGTCCACCCGCGCTCTGGAAGCTACCCAGTAGATAGGCGGTGCGCAGCGGCAGCGTCGCCGTGGCGCCGCCCGTGAACCGCACGACCGGGTCTTCCCAGGTGACCTCCTCGAGCACGCCCATGGCCATGGTGTGCCCGCCCGCGTGCGTCACGCGGCAGGTGACGTCGCTGGCCTGCAACGCGCCGCTGGAATTGAAACCGAGCGCGTAGTGCCAGATTTTTCCCGTCGCCGGGAGTCCCGACGGCAACGCACCGGGCGTGAACGGCGCGCTGGGATTGCCGGTGAGCAACATGGACGCCGTGAGCAACGCACGCAGCCGCGTCTCGAGGCTGGCCGGCGTGACCGTGGGTACGGTGACGGGCGCCGGCGTCGCGAAACAGATCTCTACGCGGCGGTTCCGTGCCGGATCGCGACCCACGGGCTCGTATTCAGCGCGCGACTCGATCCCGAAGTTCACGCCAGCGCTGGCGCCGGAGCGACTCGATTCCATCAAGGCGCGCAGCGCGGCGGCCACGTTCTCGGCGCGTTGGCGCGCAATGCGGTCGTTGTAGGAGTCACTGCCGTCCTGGCTGGCATGCCCGACCACGCGCACGCGGGTCACGCGCCCCGCGAGGATGTCGTGCGCGGCCTGCGCCAGGGTCTGCTGATGTACGGGCAGAATCTCGGCGCGGTTCAGCAGGAATTGATCGATGACGCGGCACGCACCGGCCGGCGGCTCGTCCTCGGCCGCGGATTCTGATGCGCCCTGCTCCAGCCAGGCGATGCTCCCGGTGTGAGGCCGCAACACGAGCTGGTTTTGCGGCAGCAGGCCGCGCGCGTCGAGCGCCGGTTCGATTACTGGCCGCGATGGCATGGGCAAAGGCTCTGCGTATCCGCCGCCGCCTCCACCGAGCGAAGTGAGGTAGAGATATTCGGCCGGGATGGCTTCGATGAAGGAGCTGGCGAGCTCGCTGGCGCTGCTATCGTGGCTGGAGGAAGCCGTGGTTGCCGCGGCTTGCTCCGCGGTGACCGGCGTGCGATTGCGCGACAGTCGGTCGGTCATCGAATGCGTGTCGGCGGCCTCCGCATCGATGGGTTCCGGATCGCTGCTGAGCTCCACGACGCGCTTGCGTCTTTCGAAGAGCTCTGCCTCCGCATCGGTCGTCTCGGCTTCCGAGTCGTCGCCCACCTTCAGCCCCGGCGTGGGCCGCAGCGATTCAGCCTCGCGCGCCGGCTCGAGACCCGCATGACGGACGGGATGCTCGGGCCGCGTGGCGTGAACTGCCGCGGCCTCGTGCGCTGGCGGCGGCACTCTGACAATCGGCGCGACATGCAGCTCGCGTACGGGCGTGAAGGTGCGCTGGCCGCTGTCGTCCTTACCGGCCGCATCAACAAAGCCCGCGATGTCGAGGAACCCGATGCCGATGCGATCCTGATCGCGGTTATCGCCGCCCGCGCGCCGCGCGCTGCCCAACAGGAGATTGTGCGTCTCCTCAATGCGCAGCGGCCGCACCGCGGCCTGGAAGGCGAGCGCCACGGCGCCGGTGACGTGCGGCGCTGCCATGCTGGTGCCGGACATGCGCGTGCACAGCGGTGTATCCTGCCAGTGTTCGCGCTGCGCCGAGCGCGCCGCCAATACGCTCACGCCCGGCGCACTGAGGTCGGGCTTGAGCCGGCCATCGCGTGTCGGGCCGACGCTGGAGAAGGCGCCGATGCGACGCTCGGGATCGTGCGCGTCGTAGGCCCCGACTGCGATCGTGCGCCGTCCATTGCAGATGGTGCCTGTGGTCGAGGTCGGATCCGCGTCCTCCTCGCGAAAATGCGATTGGCACTTCGGGCAGCTCACCTCGCGCTCGATCCAGGCGTGATAGTTGCCTTGTATCACGTCGGTGCCGTTCAACGTCACGGTCCACTCGCCCGCGGGCGCCGTCTTGTACAGATAGACGGTGACGTGGTGATCCAGCGTGTTCGGCTCTTGCGCGCGGTGGTAGAGGTTGCCGATCTCCTTGCCGCCGGACAGGAGTTTGACCTTCTCGCCGAGGCGCGCCTGCGCCGCGATCGATCCATCCGGCGAGTGCACCGTCACTTCGAACTTGTCCTGCCAGGAGTACCAGACCTCGAGCTGGTTGTAGTCGCTGGGATTGGGCTCGTTGACGATCCACGCCAGCGTGCGGCTCTGCGTCGGCCGCAACTGCCCGGAGGCGTGGGTGCGCTTGTTGTAGTAGTTGCCGGCCGATAGGCAGACGGCGCGGCCGGCGCCGGCGCGCACCGCCGCATCCAGGCCTTGCTCGATCAAGGTGGTGCCGTCGTGCTGCTCGCCATGCCGGCCCATCGACAGGTTGATGACCCAGGGACGGCCCGCCGCGGTGCGTGCGATGAAGTCGATGGCTTCGAGCAGCGTCACCGAGTCGCCCAGCTTGCCGCTCTCGAGGCCGTCCCACGGTGCGTTGTGCACGAACACCAGGTCTGCCTCGGGCGCGATGCCGGCCGGCCGCTCTTCGCCACCCGTGCCCGCCGCGATGCTGGCCACGTGCGTGCCATGGCAGCCGATGCCTGTGTCCGCGTCCGCCGGGTGGTAGTGTAGCGCCGCGTACGGATCCTTCTCGCCGAGAGCCTTGTTGATGGCCTCGCGGGTCAACACCACGCCGTAGCCGAAGGGCTGCGGCGAGTTTGTTTGTTTGCCACCGCGCTGGTCCCAAAGGGCGAGGATGCGCGTGGAACCGTCGGGCCTGCGAAAATCGGGATGCCGGAAGTCGAAGCCCCAGTCGACCACGCCGATGACGATGCCCCGCCCCGTCATGGCGAGGTCCTCGGGCCGGCGATGATCGGTCGCCACCGCGACGCCGGCCGGCAGCGCCTCGGCATCGACGGCATCGAGCTCGAGCTCCGGGCCGAGGTAGTTGTCGCCGGAGCTCATGCCCCCGGTCTCTGGGGCACCGGATATCTTCGGAATATCGCCGCGCTGTAGCCGGACGGTGATGATCTCCTCGAACTGGGCGATCACCCGCACGCCCGCAGGCACGGCGCCGAAGTGCGCGAGGCGGATGATGGCCGCCACTTCGTCGTCGGCTTCGCCGTACTCGTAGAGCTCCCAAAGATCCGGGCCCATGCGCCGTGCTTCCGAGTTCGCCTCGCGCCGGACTGCACCTCACCACGCGGTCCCGACGCGGCGCGCCGCTCAATCTAGTTGGAGCTTCACTTCCCGTTTGTGCGGGGGCGGCCAGTCGGCTCCGACCGCTGGTTCCTGTCCGATCACCTTGTGTCCGTTGGGTCCATCGTGGAAATGCACATTGAGCCTCAACTCTTTCGCGAACTCCGCCGCCTGATGCCTGGTGTAACCCATGAAGCTCGGGAAGAAGCTGTGCAGATCCGTTTCAGGCGCTACCTGGTTGAGGACCGCCGCTCCCAAAGCTTTGGGGTCGTAGGGGTGGTGTTGGTGGCCAGCACCGCCTGCGTCGGGGGCTGCCCGTTTGGCCATGGCGACGGCAAGGAGCAGACCCAGTATCGGTGGCTTCATCACCATCGACACCAGCGCGATTCGCCCGGCATCCGCCGGCGAATCATTCGCCTGGCGGGCAGCCAGCAGTGCGAACAATGCGACTGGAAAGTTCATGTGTGCACCTGCTTCCGGTGAGTGCCAACGTTACTTCGCCAGTGCCAGCACCAGCGCCATCATCATCATGCCGCTACCACCGTCGCCGGAGCTGTCGCTGCTGCCACCAAATCCGCCGGTCCCGCCCAAGCCCGTCACCAGCAACAGGGGCAGTAGTTTGTTGAGAGAGCTGGTGTCAGGGATCAGCACGCTCGCCCCGCCCACGCCCACTGGCGCTGACGGGGGCGTGGTCAGCACCGGCAGCATCGCCATCAGCTGAAGCTTCTGGTTAATGTCCTTGTTCTGCGCGTCGAGCGTCTTCTTGCGCTCGTCGGCTTCCTTCTTGGCGGCCACCGCCAAGCCGTTGAGCCGCGTGCTGATCTGCGTCACGCCGTCGGCGACGGTCTTGATCTTGCCGTCCGAACGCGTCAGCGCCGCTTCCAGCTGCGTCTGGGTGACGTACTGAGGCGTGCTGGGCGCCGGCCGTGGTCTGAATGAGGGCTGACTGGAGGGGCGGCGCACATTGCCGCGTCCGCGCGCTTCGGCCGCCTCTGACTCCGACTCCCACTCTCCGGTACCTTCGAGTAACTCGCTCAGTTCCATTTTGATCACCCTTTCTAGCTGCTAAGAGGCTTGGGCGTGGCATCCGTCCTCGGCGCGCCGTAAGTCACGGGCGCGAGCGCGGCCACATTCCGGGATCGCTGCCGGCTCGCGCTTACCAGGCGCACGGCCGGCATGACGTATTCGATGAACAGGGCTTCATCGGGCAGGCTGCGGCCGGGCAGGCCGTGGCCGCGGCAGGCGCGGCAGGCGGGCTCGCGGCCCCAGCACAACGCACAGGCGCCAAGCGCGGCCGCGACCGTGTCGCAACGCTCGCGCAGCAGTTTGATCTCGGAGTGCGCCGCCTCGAGCTGCGCCGCGAGCGCAGCCAGTTCATCTGCGACCGTGTCCACCTCGTTGGCGGTGGAATCGATGATCACCGGATCGCGCGCCGCGGCGTTCGCCTTCTGCGCGGCCATCATCTGCAGGAGTGGCGCGAGCTGCGGATTGTCCTGGCCGAGCCGCTGCATCAGGGCCGCCGAATCGAGCGCGGCCGGATCGATGGAGCCGTCGGGCGTGGTGGGCAATGCCATGCCGCAGCGCGCGGCGAGCATGCTCATGAGCATCATCTGGTCCATGGCCCTACTCCGCTTCCGATTCGTTGAGCTCGTAGGCGAGCTCGAGCAGCTCGGCCGAGTCGGCCTCCGACTCGGATTCCGATTCGTACTCGGTCGATTCGGCTTCCGACTCCGATGCGGATTCCTGCTCGCTGAGCAGTTCGTACAGCGCGCGGGCGCGATCCTCCTCCACCGCCGGATCGCCGCGCGCCTCGCCGGATTCACCACGCATGTACTCGGGCACGCCCCTGTCAAAGCGCGCCATGGACTCGCCGTATTCCGAGCCTGCCAGGCCCGCGAGCACGCCGATGAGATTGCTGAACGCGCCGACCGGCACCGCGGTGCCGTTCACCGGGACTTCCGAGCGCCCCGATGAACCCATCGCCATGGAACCGATCGCCTGCAACACCTCGGGTCGCGTGATGGTCTGCAACAACTGGCCGGCGGCGGGCGAACCGCCGCCGGCGGGAATCGGTCCGGACCCTGCCGCCGGCGGCGCCACGACGGGCGCGGCACGAGGTCCGGCAGG
>Ga0318563_10001052_pt1 | contig 11602 bp, 8 predicted proteins | sample GRESIP066b5f19_FD_203689 | JGI IMG/M metagenome (GOLD analysis project Ga0318563, IMG submission 203689) | Tropical soil microbial communities from Luquillo Experimental Forest, Puerto Rico - GRE.SIPMG.066b5f19 | ecosystem: Environmental > Terrestrial > Soil > Tropical forest > Bulk soil... | reverse complement strand
TCCTCATCACGCCGCTCGGCTTCGGGGCGATCGCCTGGCTTACGCGCCGGTTGTTTCCGTCCGCGCAGGGGAGCGGTATCCCGCAGGTGATCGCGGCGCGCCAGCTCGTCGATGTGACGGCACGCCGGAGCTTGGTGTCGGTCCGCATCGCGATGGGCAAGATCCTCCTCCTGCTGCTCGGTCTGATGTGCGGGGCCTCGTCGGGGCGCGAAGGCCCGACCGTTCAGGTCGGGGCCGCCACCATGTTCGCGCTCGGGCGTTTGGCGCCGCATCGCCAGCCGGGGTTGTTGCTCGCGGGCTCGGCGGCCGGCGTCGCCGCGGCCTTCAACGCGCCGCTCGCCGGGATCATTTTCGGCATCGAGGAGATGAGCCGGTCCTTCGAGGCGCGGGCGAGTGGCCTGATCATCGGCACCGTGGTGGCGGCCGGCCTCACCTCGCTCGCCATCCTCGGCGACTACACCTATTTCGGCACGACGCCCGCGACCTTGCCGATCGGCCCGCAATGGATCGCCGTGGTCATCGCCGGTGTCGTGAGCGGGCTGGCAGGCGGCCTGTTCAGCCGCATCCTGATCGCCGTTTCGCGGGGACTTCCGGGCCGGATCGGTCGTTGGATCAAGGCCTATCCGGTGGCTTTCGCGGCCGCCTGTGGCCTGGCGCTCGCCTTCTGCGGGGCCGCTGCGCATGGCAGCGTGTTCGGCACGGGATATGAACAGACGCAGGATATCCTGCGCGGCCATTCGCAGCTCTCGGCGCTGTTTGGGCCGTTGAAGCTCATCGCCACGGCACTCTCCTCGGTGAGCGGCATTCCAGGCGGCATATTCTCGCCCTCGCTCGCCGTCGGGGCGGGGATTGGCCTCGATATCCACTGGCTTTTGCCCGATGTGCCGGTCGGCGTCCTCGCCATACTGTGCATGGCCGCCTATTTGGCCGGCGTCGTGCAGGCGCCGATCACCTCCTTCGTCATCGTGTCGGAAATGACGGAAAACCACGCCCTCGTCATTCCAATCATGCTCGCAGCCCTCATCGCCAATGCGACGTCGAAGCTGGTCTGCGGGCAGGGCGTCTATCACGCCTTGTCGCAGCGTTTCCTCGGCGCCGGCGACGAATCGTCGATCGAGCCCTCGGCCTTGCGGCGCCTCGGGTGAGGCCGCGGGTGGTTCTCATCGCTGCTGGCGCGTGATAACCGCTCACTCATGACCGCTCGCATCTCCGCCCGTTTCGCCCATTGCCGGGCGCAAGGCCGCGCCGCCCTCGTCACCTTCGTGACGGCGGGTGATCCCGACCACGAGACCTCGCTCGCGATCGCGCGAGCCCTGCCTGGCGCCCGCGCGGACATCATCGAGCTCGGCATGCCCTTCACCGACCCGATGGCGGATGGGCCGGCCGTGCAGGCGGCGGGTTTGCGGGCGCTGAAGGCCGGCGAGACGCTCGCCAAGACGCTCGATCTCGTGCGGCGCTTCCGCGAGGGCGACGCCGAGACCCCCATCATCCTGATGGGCTATTACAATCCAATCTATGCGCATGGTGTCGAGGCGTTCCTGGCTGAGGCCCGCGCGGTCGGCGTCGACGGCCTGATTATCGTCGACCTGCCGCCCGAGGAGGATGAGGAACTGTGCCTGCCGGCCCTGAAGGAGGGCCTCGCCTTCATCCGCCTCGCTACGCCCACCACAGACGACATGCGCCTACCGAAGGTGCTGCAGAACACGGCGGGCTTCGTCTATTACGTCTCGATCACCGGCATCACCGGCGCCGCCATCCCGGATTTCGGCGCGGTCGCAGCCTCGGTCCAGCGCATCAAGCGCCACACAGCACTCCCCGTCGCGGTTGGCTTCGGGGTGAAGACCCCCGATGATGCGGCGGCGATCGCGGCATGTGCCGATGCGGTCGTGGTCGGCAGCGCGATCGTCGAGAAGGTGCGGCTTTCCCTCGACAGTGAGGGCAAGGCGACAGGCGATACGGTTTCGGCAGTCGAAGGCCTGGTGCGCCAGCTTGCTCACGGCGTCGCAAAGGTGCGCAAGGCTGCGGCCTGAGTGCCGGGGGAGGGGCGCCCCGCGCTTGCATGACATTGCGCGCGAGGCCATCTAAGGTGCGCGGCCCGACGGCCCGGGAGGTGCGATTCTTGCCATGGATACGCCGATGAACTGGATCACCACCGTGGTGCGCCCGAAGATCCGCAGCCTGCTGCGGCGGGAAACCACGGAGAATCTGTGGATCAAATGTCCGGAAACGGGCCAGTTGGTGTTCCACAAGGATGTCGAGGCCAATCTTTGGGTCATTCCGGGCTCAAATCATCATATGCGGGTGACGGCGGCGCAGCGCCTGTCGATCACCCTCGATCCGGGCTCGCAAGAGGATGTGGCGCTGCCCGAAGTGCAGCTCGATCCGCTGCGCTTCCGCGATGAGAAGCGCTACACGGACCGTCTCAAGGAGGCCCGCGCGAAGGCCGGCATGCAGGACGCCGTGAAGGTGGCGCGCGGCCTCTTGGAAGGCTTGCCCGTCACGGTCGCGGTCCAGGATTTCCATTTCATGGGCGGCTCGCTCGGCATCGCGGCGGGCGAAGCGATCATCACCGCGGTCGAGGCGGCCTTGGCACGCCGCACGCCGCTGATCCTCTTCGCGAGCGGCGGCGGGATGCGCATGCAGGAAGGCATCTTGTCGCTGATGCAGATGCCGCGCACCACGGTCGCGGTGCGCAAGCTGCGTGAGGCGAGGCTGCCCTATGTCGTGGTGCTGACCGACCCGACGACCGGCGGCATCACGGCCTCATATGCGATGCTGGGCGATGTGCATATCGCCGAGCCTGGCGCGCTCATCGCTTTCGCCGGGCCGCGCGTCATCGAGCAGACCATCCGCGAGAAGCTCCCGGACGGCTTCCAGAAGGCCGAATATCTGAAAGAGCACGGCATGGTCGACATGGTCGTGCCGCGCGGCGAGATGCGCTCGACCTTGGCGCGCCTGTGCGGCCTTCTGATGCATGCGCCGCGTCAGGCCGATCTTCCCGTCATCGAAGAGCCGGTCGTTCTGGCGGCCGTCGCCGAATAAGCGCGGAGGCCTGCCGCGGGGGCGCCGGAGATCGAAAGCCATTTTGCGCGGCGCTCGCGAAGCGCTATGGCATTTCATCTGCCCCCGGGCTTTGCGATCCTGCTTTGCGATCCTCATGAAGCTGCCCTCGGATGCCTTGTTGCAACGCCTTATGGCGCTGCACGCCCGCAAGATGGACCTGTCGGTCGGCCGGCTGGAGCAGCTGCTCGCCGATCTCGGCGACCCGCATCTGCATCTGCCGCCGGTGATTCATGTGGCCGGCACCAACGGCAAAGGCTCGACCATCGCTTTCATGCGCGCGACGCTCGAGGCTGCGGGCCTCGCCGTGCATGTCTACACCTCGCCGCATCTCGTGCGCTTCCATGAGCGCATCCGGCTCGGCCGCAAGGGTGCTCCAGGCGAGCTCGTCGGCGACGAGGAGCTGGTGCAGGCGCTCGAGCGCTGCGAGCGCGTCAATGGCGGGCGACAGATCAGCTTCTTCGAGCTCGCGACGGCCGCAGCCTTCCTGCTCTTCGCAAGGCATCCGGCCGATGCGCTGCTGCTCGAGGTGATCCTCGGGGGGCGCGGCGATGCGACGAATGTCATTCGCCAGGCGGCGGCAACGGTGGTCACGCCGATTGGCCTCGACCATCAGGATTGGCTCGGGCCGACGCTTGTCGACATCGCACAGCAGAAGGCCGGCATCTTCAAGCGTGGCGCCCCGGCCGTGATCGCGCCGCAGGACTATCCCGAGGCCGAGGCCGTGCTGCGCCGCGAGGCCGGGCGCAGCGCCGCGAGGCTCGTGCTGGGACGCGAGGATTTCCATGTGCGCGAGGAGAATGGCCGCCTCGTCTTCGAGGACGAGGACGGCCTGCTCGACTTGCCGCTGCCACGCCTTCCGGGACGGCACCAGCATGTCAATGCGGCGACCGCGATCGCCGCGCTCAGGACCGCGAAGCTCGGTCCGCTCGGCGCCGATGACTTCGAGCGCGGCCTCGGCACCGCCGAATGGCCGGCGCGGCTGCAGCGCCTGAACAAGGGCAGGCTCGTGGCGCTCGCCCCGGCCGGCGCCGAGCTCTGGCTAGACGGCGGGCACAATCCCGATGGCGGGCGGGCGCTGGCCGCCGCGATGGGCGATCTCGAGCATCAATCGCCGCGCCCGCTGGTGCTGATCGCGGCCATGCTCACGACAAAGGATGGGGCAGGCTTCCTGCGGCCCTTCCATGGGCTCGCCTCCGAGCTCCTGGCGGTGCCGGTGCGCCACAGCGCCGCGGGGCGCAAAACGACGGAGCTCGCTGCTTTGGCGCGTGAGGCTGGGCTGAAAGCTGTCGAATCGTCGAGCCTCGAGGCTGCGCTCGAGAGGCTCTCCGAGCGAAGCTGGCCGACGCCGCCGCGCATCCTGCTTGCGGGCTCGCTCTATTTCGCCGGCGATGTGCTCGAGGCGAACGGCACTCCGCCACAATAGGCCGGCTGGACGGCTCTATTTTCCCGCAACTGCGTAAGTCGTGGGTGGCCGGACCAAGTTTGACCGAGACTGGCCATTCACCCTGGATCAGCCTCTCCACGTCATGGCCGGGCTTGGAAAGCGCGCGCATCGCACCGCACAAAAAAAACCGGCGGGCTTTGGGCCCGCCGGTTCCTTGGAAGTCGCTGAAGTCGCGGCTTACCAGAACTTGTAGTTCAGGCCGACGCGGACAATGCTGCCATCCGAATTGTGGCTCTTCGAGGTGCTGCCGGCGAAGAAGGGCGACACGAAATTGTTCTTCTGCGAACCGAGGTTGTAGTAGAGATACTCGGCCTTGACGGTCCAGTTCTGCCACACCGCGTATTCGACACCGCCACCCACGGTCCAACCGGCGCGGGTGCTGTTGTTGCTGGTGCCACCGAACGGCGTGGTCACGCCACCCGGGCCGGCGACGAGGCCGGTGAACGGAACGATCGCGCCAGGCGCCGTGATCGCGAAGCCGCCGGCGCGGGCGTTCTGGCCGACATCGCCATAAGCGAGACCGCCGGTGCCGTAGATCAGGAAATGATCGAAGGCATAGCCGACGCGGGCACGGACGGTGCCGAGGTAGTTGCTGCTGTTGTGGCCGCTACCATTGGCGAAGAAGGTCGTGCCCGGGGTGGTCGCGAAGGTCCACGCTGCGCCGCCCCGCTTGTTGTTGTTGACGCCGACATAGTCGATGTCAGCCTCGGCGCCGATCACGAAGCCCTGGCCGGGGGTGAACTGGTAGTTGTAGCCGGCCTGGGCGCCGCCGACGAAACCCGCGTTGTTGCTGCTGCCGCTCGAGGCGACGAAACCCGTGACCGGGATAGCGCCGATCGGGAGGCCGTTGTTGTTGCGGCTGTTGGTGGCCCAGCCCGCGCCGGCGTTCAAACCGACATAGAAGCCCGTCCAGGTGAATGCCGGCGGCACATAGACCGGAGCAATCGGGGGACCCTTGCGGGTCGGCAGGTCGGCGGCCGAAGCGGCACCAACCCCAAACATGGCGAGCGCCGTCGTCGCCATCAGAAACTTCTTCATCATGCTCTCCGTTCGTCAATCAGACTTGCCTCGGAGCCATGAACACGGCGCCCGAAGTTTGGTTCGGCCCGACGGCGGATATTCCGGCCGACCCGAATTCTGCAACCCATCTAGCGCAAAGCCTCACGAAAGGCTGTGATTGCGATGCAACAATTCCCTGGGCGTTTGTGACAACTTTGTGTCATGGCTTGGGCGTGTAGAGGTCATTGGCCATGCAAGTTCATCATGCCTTAACCATAAACTCCCCACCCGCTCCGACAGGGACCCCGCTGCTGTTCATCAACACGTTGATAAAAAACCGTTTTTCGTGAAATTATCGGGGCGGAGAGAGGAGCCACGTGGCGGCGACCGGGCAGGCATGCGGCGTTTACCTGGCACTAACCGTGGGTGCAGAAGCTTTGCCGATCGGACGGCGATTTGAGCCAAATTGCGCACGCTCGCGCCGATGCCCAAGCGTTGGGAGGCCATTTCGGGGGCAATCGCCACGAATCAGTGTCCTGAGGGTCACCTGAGAGCGGCCTTTGCGGTTCGCCCAAAACCGAGAGGGTGAAGATCAGGCGAGGCCAAGGGGCGCAAGGGGAGCAAGCGGCGCAAGCGGCAGATGAGGCGACGCCTGACGCACCGCACAATTATACGCCTGACGCGCTGCACAATTAAGTGCAACCTGGCAAGCGTGACTGGCCAAGTGTAACTGGCCAAGCGTAACCTGGCCAAGCGGACCTCGCCCGGTGCAGCTTGCCCGCACCGATGGAACATGCGAATTGCGCCGCGCCCCGGCGCAATCACGCTCCGCCACGGCACGAACACGGTGCGCATGCTTCCTCTTTCCGTCTTCATCATCGCCTTGAACGAGGCGGACCGACTGCCGCTCGTCCTCGAGGCGCTGGGGGATCTCTCGGACGACGTCGTCGTGGTCGATTCGGGTTCCGATGACGGAACGCAGGATGTGGCGCGCCGCTACGGGGCCCGCGTCATCGAGCATGCCTTTCCGGGCTACGGCCAGCAGAAGCGCTTCGCCGAGACGCAATGCCGCCATCCCTGGCTGTTCAACCTCGATGCGGACGAGGTGATCTCGCCCGCCTTGCGCACCGAGATCGCCAAGCTCTTCGCCAATGGCGGGCCTAAGGCCGATGCCTATGAGATCGCCATCCACGAAGTGTTCCCGGGGGAGGACGAGCCGCATCCCCTGGGCTATGCGCTGGCGCCGGTGCGGCTCTATCGCAGCGACAAGGGCAGCTATAATCCCTCGCCCGTGCATGACCGGGTCGATCTTCTGCCGGGCACCAAGGTTGCGCGCCTCAGGGGGCGCATCCGACACGTCTCGGTGCGCTCGCTCGGCCATCAGCTCGAGAAGCTCAACGTCTATACGGATGCCCAGGTGCGCGATCTCGAGGCGCGCGGCATCCGCGTGACCACGTTGCGCGTCTTCCTGGAATTCCCCGGAGCCTTCCTCAAGGCCTATTTCGGCCGCAGGCATTGCCTGCGCGGCATCTATGGCTTCATGACCGCCATGAATTTTGCTTTCTATCGCTATTTGCGGGTCGCCAAGGCGCTCGAGCGCCGTCGCCTGCGCGAGAAAGGCATCGAGCCGCAATGACGGGCGCGAAGGCAGCCCTGGTGACGGGTGGCGCGCGCCGCATCGGGCGCGCCATCGTCGAGGGGCTCGCCGGCGCCGGCTACGCGGTCGCGATCCACTGCCTCGGCTCGCGTAGCGAGGCGCAGGCACTGGCGGGAGAGATCGTCGCGGCCGGCGGAAGAGCGCAGGTGATCGGCGCCGATCTCGCGAGCTCGGCCGAGGTGGCGCGCATCGTGCCTGAGGCCGTAAGCGCGCTTGGGCCCTTGAGCCTCCTCGTCAACAATGCCTCGGTGTTCGAGCAGGACGATATCGCGGCGCTCGATCCCGTCCGCTTCGACCGCCACATGGCGATCAATCTGCGCGCCCCGCTCCTGCTCGCGCGCGATTTCGCCGGGCAGGCGGTGCCGTCGGCGCATCCGGCCATCGTCAACATCATCGATCAGCGCGTGCTCAAGCCCGATCCACGCTGCTTCTCCTATGGGCTCGCCAAATCGGGGCTGTGGTCGGCGACGCGCAGCATGGCGCAGCTATTGGCGCCAGCGATCCGCGTCAACGCGGTGGCGCCGGGCCCGACCTTCCCCAATCCGCGCGACGGCGAGGCCGGCCTCGAGCGCGAGGCGCAGGCGACGCTCATCGGCATCAAGGTGGCGCCCGAGGCGATCGCGGCCGCTGTCCTCTACCTTGCCGAGGCCGTCCACGTGACCGGCCAGATGATCGCCGTCGATTCCGGCCAGCATCTCAATTGGCGCACGCCCGACATCATCGCGACCACACGCTGAGGCAGCGAGGACGTCGCTCGGGCTCGATCCGCGGCATCACGCGCTCGCGATGACGCGATGACAGGCGAGCCATCACAATCCGGCATGGGCGCAGCGAAGCGGCCGAACTAGGATTTCGTGGCGCTGGCTTAAAGCCTTGCGTCGCTGAGCCGCGTCGCCGCGAAGGCGGTCGGGCTCATTCCTGCGGTGGAGATCACGATGACGGTACACAATGTTCAGGCGGGCGGTGCCTCGATACCGAGCCTCGGCTTCGGCACCTGGACGGCGCGCGGCGATCAATGCGCCGAGGCCGTGGCTTTCGCGCTCGCGAGCGGCTACCGGCATATCGACACCGCGGCAGTCTACGCCAATGAGGAGGCGGTAGGGGAGGGGATGCGCGCAGCCGGGCTGCCGCGCTCCGAGATCTTCCTCACCACCAAGGTCGGTCCCGATCACATCGACGAGGGCAAGCTCGAGCGCTCGCTCGCGGCGAGCCTCGAGCGGCTGCGCCTCGACCAGGTCGACCTTGTGCTGATCCACTGGCCCAATCCGCGCATCCCGCAGTCGCGCTCGATCAAGGCGTTGTGCGGCGCGAAACGCCGCGGCCTCGCCCGCCATATCGGCGTCTCGAATTTCACGATACCGCTCCTCGCCGAGGCCATCGCGCTCGCCGATGAGCCAATCGTCACCAATCAATGTGAGTATCATCCAAGGCTCGACCAGTCGCGGCTGATCGCGGCCTGCCGCGCGCATGATATTGCCTTCACCTCCTATTGCCCCTTGGGGCGCGCCGGCGACATTCTGACCGATACTCGGATCCGCGATATCGCCAGGCATCACGGCAAGACGCCGGCCCAGGTGCTGCTGCGCTGGCAGGTGCAGCAGGAAGGTGTCGTCGCCATCCCGAAATCGGCCAATCGCGAACGTATCGTCGAGAACATCGCAATCTTCGATTTCGCGCTCACCGAGGCGGAGATGCGGGCGCTCTTCAGCCTCGCCACCCCCAAGGGCCGCCTTGTCTCGCCGGCCTGGGCACCGCACTGGGATTGAGTGATTCTTGCGCTGCGAAGGTCAAAGCCCCTGATTCCAGTGTCGACTGATTCAGTGTCGACTCTTGGCCGATCGCCGATATAACGGCCCTTCGGCGGGCATCTTAGCCGGCATGGTTTGGGACGCGTATTGGGACGAGTGATGACCGGATTTGCCTATCGCGACGGCATTCTGCATGCCGAGGATGTCGATCTGCGCGCCGTCGCCGAGGCTGTGGGCACGCCTGCCTATTGCTATGCGAGCGCGGGCTTCGAGGCGCAGTATCTCGCCTTCTCGCGCGTCTTCGCCGAAGTGCCGTCGCTCGTCTGCTATGCGATGAAGGCGAATTCCAACCAGGCCGTGCTCGCCACCATGGCGAAGCTCGGCGCCGGGATGGATGTGGTGTCGCAAGGCGAGTTGCGCCGGGCGCGGGTGGCCGGCATGCCGGCCGAGAAGATCGTGTTCTCGGGCGTCGGCAAGACGGAGGCCGAGATGGCCTACGCACTCGATCAGGACATCTTGTGCTTCAACGTCGAATCCGAGCCCGAGCTCGAGCGCTTGTCGGCTGTCGCCGTTTCGCTCGGCCGCAAGGCCCGCATCTCGATCCGCGTCAATCCCGATGTCGACGCCAAGTCCCACGCCAAGATTTCGACCGGCACCTATGCGAACAAATTCGGCGTGCCGATCGACGACGCGCCGCGCGTCTATGCGCGTGCCGCCGCGCTACCGGGCCTGATCGTGTCGGGCGTCGACATGCATATCGGCAGCCAGATCACGGATCTCGCTCCATTCGATGCGGCGGCCTCGCGCCTCGCGGACCTCGCGCGCCGCCTGATGTCGGAAGGCCATCGGCTCGAGCATTTCGACGTGGGCGGCGGCCTCGGCGTCGTCTACGACCCGCGCAGCAACACGCGCCCGCCCGAGCCCCAGGCCTATGCGCAGACGATCCTGCGGCACACGCGCGATCTGGGCCTCAAGCTCGTTTTCGAGCATGGAAGGCTGATCGCTGCGAATGCCGGCGTGCTGCTCACCAAGGTGATCTATGTGAAGCGTGGCGCCGGCAAGACCTTCGTCATCGTCGATGCGGCGATGAACGACCTGATCCGCCCGACCCTCTATGAGGCCTATCACGACATCGTGCCGGTCGCCGAAGCGGGGGCGCAGGCGGAGCGCCATATCGTCGATGTGGTCGGGCCGGTCTGCGAGAGCGGCGACTATCTGGCGCAGGGGCGGCCAATGCCCGAGGTCGCGGCGGGCGATCTCCTCGCCGTGATGTCGGCCGGCGCCTATGGGGCCGTGCAGGCCTCGACCTACAACACCCGCCTTCTGGTGCCGGAGGTGCTGGTCAAGGGGGAGCGCTTCGCCGTGATCCGCCCGCGTCTCAGCTATGAGGAATTGATCGGGCTCGACCGAATGCCCGACTGGCTCGCGTAAGGACGCTCCCTTCCCTTAAAAGCCCACGCAAGCGCTCCTCACCACCGGTTGCGGACTAGCGTTGTTGTGACGCGGCGGGCGCACCTGCGCCTCGCCAAAGCCGCATTCCGTGCTACGTTATAAGGGGGAGTGCAGGAGCGCGCCGTTGCAGGAGCCGATTCGCACGCAAGACTCGAAGCTGCCCGAGCCGGAGAGCTGGTCCGTGGTCAGGCCTCTTACCGGGACGGATCTCGCGCTCGAGCGCAATCTGGCGCGGCTCTCGACATGGGCGGGCCTCGCTTTGTGGTGGGAGCTCCTCTGGCCGGCCCTCATCCCGCCGCTCGGAGTGGCGGCGCTCTTCGTCGCGCTGTCCTGGTTCGGCCTGTTCGAGAGCCTGCCCCAGGGGGTGCGGCTCACTTTGCTCGCGGCTTTCGGCGCGGCCTTCCTGGCTTCGCTCATTCCGCTCGCCCGTATCGTCCCGCCCGGCCGCGCCGACAGGCTGCGCCGCATCGATCGCGATTCCAATGCGCGTCATGGGCTCGCCAGCGCCTGGGCGGACAGGCTGGTCGCCGGGCGTGAGGATGGCGCCTCGCAGGCGTTGTGGCAGGCGCATCGCGCTCGCGTGAAGGCGGCGCTCGCTAGCGCGCGCGTGACCTGGCCGCGCCCGGGCGTGGTAAGGATCGACCCTCTCGGCTTGCGGGTGGTGCCCCTCCTGCTGCTCATTGCCGCATTCTTCGCGGCCGGTCCCGACCGGCTGCAGAAAGTCACCGCGGCGCTCGACCCGCAGCGGGCCGCGGCTCCCGCGGTCGAAGCCCGCATCGATGGCTGGATCGATCCGCCTGGCTATACGCGCATCCCGCCGCTCGTCATCGACTTCGCGAAATCCCAGGACAACAGTTTTGATCTGCGCGTGCCGATGGGCTCGATGCTGGTGCTGCGCTGGCCCGATGGGGCAGGCGTCACGGCGCATGTCTCCGAGGGGCTGAAGCCCCAGGGTCAGGCGAGCGTCCAGGCCGGCGTCAGCGAAAGCCGCTGGCACATCACCGGTGACGGCCAAGCCACGATCAGCGGCGGCTCGCGTGAGCGGCATCTTGCGATCTCGACCATCCCGGACGAGCCGCCCTCGATCCGCATCGTCGGCGATCCCAAGACCAACATCCGCGGCACCGTGACCTTGTCCTATGAGGGCAGCGACGAATACGGCATCGCCTCGGTGGAGACCCGCTTCGCCGAGCCGCGCCGGCACGGGAAGAACCTCCTCGGCCGGCATCCGCTGGTGCC
>Ga0318563_10001051_pt1 | contig 11602 bp, 11 predicted proteins | sample GRESIP066b5f19_FD_203689 | JGI IMG/M metagenome (GOLD analysis project Ga0318563, IMG submission 203689) | Tropical soil microbial communities from Luquillo Experimental Forest, Puerto Rico - GRE.SIPMG.066b5f19 | ecosystem: Environmental > Terrestrial > Soil > Tropical forest > Bulk soil... | reverse complement strand
TTTAACAGAGTACTCAGGGCAAGTTCAGGATCAGGTATCAAGTCATGGCCAGCCATTTTGCCCATTAATATCCCGGCTTTCTTCAGGTAAAAATCACTCTGCAGCAAGTCTACATCTTTTGTAAACTGGACAGGCAGCGCGTGTACCATACCGGCCAGCTTGAAGTAGGCCAGTTCCTGATTTTTACTTGTGAAACCCTCCAGGGATAATACTTCCTTTCCAGGCAATTTTTCTATGGATTTCTTTTTGGAAGCGGGATACCTGGAAAAAGACCCCCCTTCCTTTTTTTGAAGGCAGGCCATAAAAAACCCCTCCCCCTTTGTCAGGTATGGGTAGAACCGGTATCCGATCCCTCCGTTCAGGGGAGATTTTGTTTCCAGTATATTCCAACTGCCTTCAACACTCAAAGGAACAGTTTCCACCTTCCTGTTTTCCATCATCCAGTCAACGATCCCCTCGTTTTCCTCCGCCGAGTAGGAGCAGGTCGAGTATATAAGCATGCCGTCCCGTTTCAATGAAGGCCAGGCATCTGCCAGAATCCTTTGCTGACGGTACTTGCAGAGGGTCACCTGGTCGGGTCTCCAGGCTGCTGCTGACTCCGGTTCCCTGCGGAACAAACCGCTTCCGCTGCAGGGGGCATCGACAACCATCACATCAAAATAATCTTCGACCCGGGAAAAAACGGCTGGATCATTGCAGGTTACGATACAGTTGGCATTGCCCCATTTGACTACATTTTCATACAGAATATTTACCCTCGAGCGAATCACCTCATTGCTTACCAGTAGACTTTCCGGGGAAATTAGGGACAAAATATGAGTGGACTTGCCTCCCGGAGCGGCACATAAATCCAGTATTCTCAAAGGAACGGTCAGGTCGACAGTTTGCCTCAGGGCCTGCTCCAGGAAGGTACTGGAAGCCTCCTGGACGTAGTAAACGCCAGCATGAAACAGCGGATCAAAAGTGAAGGATGGTCTTCTGGAGAGATAGTATCCGTGGCTGGTCCACGGAATCTTCTCCTGGACGGGAAGCCCTGTGGTATGAAGATCTTCCTTCCATTTGAAGGGATTGATCCGGACCGAGGTGACCTGCTCCCCTGAAGTATGAATTTCTTTAAAAGCTTCCCGGTCGAAGCCTTTCACTCCTTTCAGTGTCTCGAGCAGTGATTCAGGCAAATGAGGATTCAAAGACAGGCCCTGTTTTATAGACCAGTCAAATTTATTGCAATACCATAATTCCTATAAATTTTTTATTACCATGATCAGCTGTTGCAATACCGTCTTCGCGTCGCCAAACAACATGGAGGTTTTGGGCTGAAAGAAAAGCTGGTTCTCAATCCCGGCATATCCCGGTTTCATACTCCGTTTGTTCACAATGACTGTCTTGGCTGATTCAACTTCCAGGATCGGCATGCCGTAAATAGGCGAACTGCGATCGATTTTGGCGGCAGGGTTTACCACGTCATTGGCCCCCAGGACAAGAACTATATCCGTAGTCGGGAATTCATCGTTTGCTGCATCCATTTCAAGAAGCTTGTCGTAGCTTACGTCCGCCTCTGCCAACAGTACATTCATGTGACCCGGCATGCGACCGGCAACGGGGTGGATGGCATACTGGACTTCTACTGATTTTTCTGTGAGGAGTTTTTCCAGTTCGTGACAGGCGTGTTGAGCCTGGGCAACAGCCAGGCCATACCCTGGTACAATGATTACCTTGTTTGAGTAGGTCATGATCAGCGCTGCTTCACTGACAGTAATTTCCTTATAGGTACCCTGATGCTGGTCCTGCGCTTCGCCGGTTGGCGCAACCGAAGAACCAAACGCTCCAATCAGCACATTTTTAAGGGAACGGTTCATGGCCTTGCACATGAGAATGGTCAGCAAAGTTCCTGCGGCACCTACCAGGATCCCTCCCGTAAGCATGGCTTTATTGTCATAAAGAAATCCTCCACAGGCAGCTGCTACTCCAGTGAATGAATTGAGCAGTGAAATAACCACGGGCATGTCCGCACCACCAATGGGCATCACAAACAGCACTCCATAGAACAACGACATCCCTACAACAACATAAAACAAAGCCTTTACCCAGGAGGAAGCGTTAAAATCCAGGTCGACATTGCCAGGGTGGAACCGGACTCCCGGAGTGATTCCCGCACCAATATGGCTAAACAGGTATAGTGCAGTGCTGGCAATCAGCAATAATATGAATAGATTGACCACATGCTGTCCCCTGAAAGTGAAATCCTTAATCCTCCCGTTGAGCTTCCCCCATGCAACAATACTTCCTGCAAAGGATACAGAGCCTATGACCAGCCCGGTGAGGATGATCATCAGGGGGCCTTTTGAAATATTCAAAACAACATGGGAACCGTGATCAGACAAAAAGGAAAGGGGTGAATAAATGCTTTGTCCAGCAGCAGCCGGGGGGGTATGAATAAAATGATTGAATTCAACTATGGAAACCAGGGCAGCGCAGGCCCCTCCCATACCATTGAAGAGACTCACCATCTCTGGCATGGCCGTCATCTTAACTTTTTTTGCCGCAAGTACGCCTGTTACCGTTCCAATGGCCAGTGCTGCCCCGATCAACAGAAAATTATGAAGATGTCTCCCGGATTCATCCGCATACAGGAAGATTGTCCCTGCGATGGCCAGGGCCATGCCCAGGCCTGCCGTCCTGTTTCCTCTTTTGGCTGTTGCAGGATGAGAAAGCATTTTAAGACCAATGATGAAGCTGACAGAGGCAAGAAGGTAGCAAATGGTGAGTATTTGGGATTCCATGGTCAATTTTGGTCTTTTCCTTTACTTCTTTTTTTTGAACATTTCCAGCATGCGGTCCGTAACGACGAAGCCCCCCACCACATTCAGTGTCCCCAGCACAACAGCAAAAAAGCCAAGGATCAGGGCCAGGTAATTATCCGATTCGGCCTTCCCCATGACAATAATGGCTCCGATGATGACCACTCCGTGTATGGCGTTGGCCCCGCTCATCAGGGGTGTATGCAATACACTCGGAACATGACCGATCACTTCAATTCCCAGGAATATCATCAGAATCACGATATAAATCATCTCCTGATGCCGGGTAATCCAGTTAAGTATATTTTCCATATTCCTATTTTTTCAGGTATTGGCAGTCAGGTTCATCGTACTAGTAAATTCCTGATCCGTTCATTGATAATTTTCTCCTGATGAGTGATGCATGCTCCTTTCACCAGCTCGTCTTCGAAATCAAGATTCATCGCACCATCCTTTGTTATAATGAGTTGCAGGAAATTGTACACATTCTTTCCGTAGAGTTTGCTCGCATCATAGGGCATCGTGGCAGCCAGGGCTGAATGGCCGACTATGGTAACGCCGTTGTGCAGGATCGTTTCGTTATTTCTGGTCAGCTCTGTATTTCCCCCGGTGGCTGCAGCCAGGTCAATGATCACGGAACCGTTTTTCATCTTACCGACCATGCTTCCGGTGACCAGGACAGGTGCCGGCTTACCCGGAATCTGAGCGGTCGTAATGACAATGTCTGCTTTGGCTATGCTCTCTCCTATTTTTTGCATCTGCCTTACCCGGAAGGCATCGGATTGCTCTACGGCATACCCGCCTGCGGCGGAGACATCGGCAGCACCCTCCACTTCGATGAATTTACCCCCAAGGCTCATGACCTCTTCCCTGACCGCGGGGCGGGTGTCAAAGACTTCCACGATGGCACCAAGCCTCCTGGCCGTTGCAATGGCCTGAAGCCCGGCGACCCCCGCTCCCAGCACCAGGACCTTGGCAGGCGGAATACTTCCGGCAGCGGTCATGAACATAGGAAAATAACGGGGAAAGATACCCGCAGCCATAAGGACTGCCTTGTATCCGGCTATATTGGCCTGCGAGCTCAGCACATCCATACTCTGTGCCCTCGTGGTCCTGGGCAGCATATCCAGGCTGAATGAAGTGAGGCCGCGCGTTGCCCATTCCTGCATGAGATCGTATTGATAAAGCGGTTGGTATATCCCGACCAGCACTTTGTTTCTTGCGAAAGGAGGGATGGTTTCGGGATGAATGGCAAGCAGGATATCAGCGCGTTCAACTATTTCCTGTTTTGATTTGATGACTGCTCCGCCTTCAGCATAATCTTCGTCATTGCAGAATGCCCGTTCTCCCGAAGAAGCCTCTGTCCAGACTTGCACGGCGTTTTTAAGGAGGGCCGCCGTCGTTTCCGCAAGCATGGAAACCCTCGATTCAAATTCAGGTTCTCTGAGTACTGCTACGATCATAGTGAAGCTGGGTAATTGTCATCAAATTAGCACAAAATTATTGACGACCGCGGGAATTACTTTGTCCCGGATTACCGAGCGTAAAAACGCTTTTGCAGGAAAGATATTACTGGTTGCTGTGATTTTAATCCACTTTCAGAAAGACCCCTATAATTATAAACCTGGATAAAATGACTCCGAAAAATACTTAATGACTGCCCTGGGATCCGGGCATGGTCATATGACGGGCCCTTCCCGGCCGGTCAGCATCAAGGGTCTGAATTCAGCCAACCGATCATCACGAAGATCTGCGAGTAAGGCAACTTCCTGTTTTCTGCCAGGGGTTTTGGTTTGTCAGTCGCAACGGTTTATCCTGGATAAAGCGGGGCACTATTGAGTAAAACGAATCTATTTTCAACAGAGCCGTTTTCAGGGTAGGACCCATTTAGAACCGGATGAGGAAATCCTGTTTTATTTTGAAATCGGGTCTTAAGAAGACCAGTCCCATAAAAAAGAGGTCAATGGTTAACATCACCCGGGAATCAGCTCTAATGACTGACCAGGCCTCTTCCATTTCTCTGCTCCAGTGAATGTCATCAAATACGATGACTCCCGATGGAGCCATGCCGTTCATTAACAGGGTAAAATATTCTAGCGTGGGATCCTTTCTGTGGTTGCCGTCTACGAAAACCATCCCCGGATATGGATCCTCCAGGAGAACCAAAGGCAGAACCTGGTCAAACCGACCCCGTTTTAACTCGATATTGCCCAGAGACAGGCCGTTGAAATACTTTTCCGCCCTGTCCGCAACAGCGCTGGAACCTTCAATGGTTATGACTTTTGTCGATTTATTGGCCGATGCCAGGTAGGCCGTAGAAATTCCCAATGATGTTCCCATCTCGATGATGGTGCCGGGCTGGTAATAATGGGCTATACGGAACAGCAGTTGTGCGTATTTGGGAGATTTAGCCCCGTATCGCGCAATGTCTGCGACACATCGACGGCCAGCACCACCTCTGGCAGACCCCGCTCCATAGTCCTCAACCTCCAGGAAGGTTCGATCCTTCAACAAGACCGAACGCAATAATTCAATATCCCGGTACGGGTAAAATTCTCTCTTATCATTCAGTACATTCCTGATGAAATCAAATACGAAAGGAGAATGGGTCCCATGCCCTTTACCGTTAGATGCCCTGATCCAGTAGGATATGTATTTTCCCGCCAATGCTGCAATTGAGTACAAGCCCTGGAATTTTTTTGCGCAATATACAAGGATAGCTGCATTTAAGGTCACCGGTGGCAGCCTTTCAAGGATTCATGCTATTTTATTCTTTCCCAAAGCTGAAAACTGTAGGGAAATGCATGTTTCTCGTCTGCCTGAAAATCGCTATCAGAAACCATTTTCCACTGATCAGCAGGGATCTCCGGGAAAAAAGCGTCCCCGTCAACAACGGCATGCACCCTCGTCAGATAGATCCTGTCAGCCAGCGAAATGGACGATGAGTAGATCTGGGCACCCCCTATGACAAATGCTTCCCGGCAGTCTGTTTTCTCAGCCAGGGTGATTGCCTCCTGGAGAGAAGCGGCCGACAAAATATTTGCCTTATCCCCTGCAAAAGGTCTTTGTCTTGATACCACTATATTGAAACGGCCGGGAAGAGGCCCGCCAACAAAAGATTCATAGGTTTTACGACCCATGATAACCGGCATGGCCCAGGTCGTATTCTTGAAGAACTTCATATCATTTGGCAAATGCCAGGGCAACTGGTTGTTTTTCCCAATGGCATTGTTGGTGCTCGCGGCAACGATGATGCTTAATATCATTTCCCTGCCCTGCCCGGGCGTTTTGGATCCAAAACTAATAATATAGAAACCATTGAACCAGCATTTACCGGAAGCCACCGCCTTTTAATGAACAAAAGCAGCGTGGATCCAGACCCTACACAGCTATGGGAGCCTTGATCGCCGGATGACTCTGGTAATTTTCGAGCTTGAAATCCTCGTACCGGAAACCAAAAATGTCTTTTACGTCCGGATTCAGCTTCATCAGGGGTAAATCATATGGCTTCCTGCCCAACTGAAGATTCGTCTGATCGAGATGATTGTTATATAAATGCACATCCCCGAAGGTATGGACAAATTCTCCCGGAACGAGTTGGCAAACCTGGGCGATCATCATGGTCAGTAAGGCATAGGAAGCAATATTGAAAGGCACTCCCAGGAACACGTCTGCACTCCGCTGGTAGAGCTGGCAACTCAGTTTTCCCTGGGCTACATAAAACTGGAACATCGTATGACAAGGCATGAGTGCCATTTTTGGAAGATCGGCTACATTCCAGGCACTGACAATCAGTCGCCTGCTGTCCGGCGTCGTTCTGATCTGTCCGATCACCTGGGAAATCTGGTCAACAGCCTCCCCGCCGGCTCCTTCCCAGCTCCGCCATTGTTTCCCGTAAACAGGCCCCAGTTCGCCCTCGCTATCCGCCCATTCGTTCCAGATACTCACCCCATGGTCATTGAGATACCTGATATTGGTGTCCCCGTGCAGGAACCAGAGCAGTTCATAGATAATACTCTTGACATGCAGTTTCTTTGTTGTTAGGAGCGGGAAACCCTTACCTAGATCAAAGCGCATCTGGTATCCAAAACAACTGATCGTACCTGTCCCGGTGCGGTCAGTCTTGGAAACTCCGGAGTCAAGAATATGTTTCAGTAAATCAAGGTATTGCTGCATGAGCGCAAATTAGCATAGAATTCTGAATACAGACCGGGGGGAAAGGGAAATGTGGGGAAGCTGTGTATTCAGTCAGATGCTTGAAGCCATCTTTTATGAGGAGAATTTCTACCTTCATGGCATGCTCCAAGCCAGTCAAGTCAGCAGTCCGGATGAATTGCGTGATATCCTGAGCCTGCAGCAGCTTTACCTGCGCGGTCACAATTCATTAGAAGAGGAAGCGGGGCAAGGTTTCCTGACGATTTCACACAGTATTGACCAATTGGAGCATATGCATCATCAAGAACCCAGTGTTATCGTCAAAGACGGCGGGGTAATTGCAGGGTACGGCCTGGTTATGACCCGGGCAAGTCAGGATATTATCCCGGTACTGGTTCCCATGTTTCAGCTATTTGACACACTGTCTTTTATGGGCACCCCTCTTACCGAATATCGCTTCTACGTGATGGGCCAGATCTGTGTGCGAAAATCCTACCGGGGTCAGGGGGTATTTGAACTGCTCTATCAAAAACATAAAGAATTGTACCAGGACTTTTATTCCTTTGTCATCACCGAAATATCTACCCGAAATCTCCGGTCACTTCGTGCACATTATCGCGTTGGATTCCGGACACTGGACGTTTTCCGCGATCAGACCGATGAGTGGAATGTTGCTTTGTGGGACTGGGATGCGAAAGCGCCGATAACTCCGGGTCATTGACATAAAAAAAATATGGATTAGCCGACAGGTAATCCGGGTTTTACCGCTCACATAAAACTCTTTTCATCTGATTTTTTTTGGCATCAATTTGGAATTTGTTCGGTGTAACAACGCCCTTTGCGGGACAACTATTCTTCAACAAAAAATGTCACAATGAAAAAGTTCATGACCTGTTTACTGTTCGTTCTGGCCATCGGCTCTGTCTCGGCAGTATATGCCCAACAGCAGGATCCGGCAGCCCGTTCGGCCGCCATGAAACAAAAAATGAAGGACGACCTTAAACTTACAGATGCACAGGCTGATTCCATTTCTGCCATCCACCAGGAGATGCGTCCAAAAATGCGGGAAATTTACCAGGACCAGTCCCTGAGCGACGATGACAAGAAGGCAAAATTCAAGGCACTCAATGACCAGGCAGATATAAGAATCAAGGCTGTTCTCGGTGACGATCTGTTTAAGAAGTATCAGGATTGGTGGCAGAAGAACCGTCCACAGAGAATGGGCGGCGGCGGCGGAAACCAGTAAAGGTTCAGTCACATATAATAAGGGGAGGCATGCTGCCTCCCTTTTAATATTTCCAAAAACAATCTACTGATTGGTTCAATTCTTTTTCTGTTCTTTGGCCCAGGTATCCTTCAGAGTGACCGTCCTGTTGAATACCATTTTTTGCTCTGTACTGTCCCTGTCCAGGCAAAAGTACCCCTTGCGCAGGAATTGGTACCGCTCGTCAAATTTTGCCGTTTTGATCGACGGTTCCGCGTACGCCATGCTGACAATATCCAAAGAGGCGGGATTGATAAATTCCTTGAAATCGGCCTCCTCCCCCGAAGGGTCTTCCACACGGAACAGACGATCATAAAGTCTTATTTCTGTCGTCACGGCATGTGCGGCACTTACCCAGTGAAGTGTGCCCTGTACCTTCAGGCCGGAAGTGTCCCCCCCACTTCTGCTCCCGGGGATGTAAGAACAGACGAGTTCCCTGATTTCCCCGTTTTCATTTTTCACAACTTCATCACACTGTATAATATAGGCACTTTTTAGCCGGACTTTCTGCCCCGGGGCAAGCCGGAAGAATTTTTTAGGCGGATTTTCCATAAAATCATCCCTTTCGATATATATCTCCCTGCTGAATGGGATGTCCCGGTAGGTCGGTTCTTCCTCTTCCGGGTTGTTTTCACTTTTTAGCCATTCCACGGCCTCGGGGAAATTCCGAATGACAACTTTCAACGGATCGAATACGACCATTCGCCGTTGTGCTGTCTTGTTCAGATTTTCCCGGATACAGAATTCAAGCAGCGAAACATCAATCAGGTTGTCCCTTTTCTGAACCCCGATTTTTTCTGCAAAAAGACGTATGCTTTCAGGTGTATATCCGCGCCGACGCAGACCACTGATGGTCGGCATCCGGGGATCATCCCAGGCAGTAACCAGTTTTTCATTGACGAGTTGCAGCAGTTTTCGTTTGCTCATTACCGTGTAAGTGAGATTGAGACGGGCAAATTCATACTGCCGGGACGGGAAGATTTCCAGCTTTTCAATAAACCAGTCATATAACGGCCGATGAGTAACGAACTCAAGAGTGCAAATGGAATGGGTGATTTTTTCGATTGAATCACTTTGCCCGTGGGCAAAGTCATACATCGGATAGATGCACCAGTTGTCAGCTGTCCGGTGATGATGGGCGTGCTTGATACGGTAGAGAATGGGATCCCGCATATGCATATTGGGAGAAGTCAGGTCTATCCTGGCACGCAATACCTTTTCCCCGTCCCGGTATTTGCCCGAACGCATGGCATCAAACAACTCCAGGTTTTCTTCCACGCTTCGCCCGCGATAGGGACTCTCCCGGCCAGACTCCGTGGGGGTTCCTTTTTGCCTGGCAATTTCCTCACTGCTGCTGTCATCGACATAAGCCAGACCTTTTCTGATCAGGGTCACGGCTAAACCGAATAGTTGTTCAAAATAATCAGAGGCATAAAATTCGTTTGCCCATTCAAATCCGAGCCACCGGATATCTTCTTTGATGCTGTCTACATATTCGGTTTCCTCTGTTACCGGGTTGGTGTCATCAAAACGGAGGTTGGTTTTGCCCCCATATTTTATGCCCAGCCCAAAATTGAGGCAGATGGATTTTGCATGTCCGATGTGGAGGTAACCATTGGGCTCAGGCGGGAAACGGGTCAGGATTGAGTGATGCTTGCCGGAACGAAGGTCCTCCTCCACAACTTCCTCAATAAAATTCAGTGATTTTTCCTCTTCCTTTTTAGTCTCTGACATGAATATCGTTTTATAGGCGTGCCACGGTCAGGGCCGTGGCACGTTATCCCTGCGAAAATACTTCAAGTTGATGAGCCTGCCAAAGGGCCACTCCTGCACAAGGTCCTTATTCAGGTTGTCCCTGCAGCTGAAATAAGATTCCCAATAAAAAAAAATTTGAAATTTGCGTATGATTTCCGATTATATAAAAAATATCAGAAAGAAAATTGGCACAGATCTCCTTTTGGCTCCGTCTGTAACTGTTCTGGTCTTTGATGAAAACCGGAGAGTATTACTTGTCCGTCATTCAAACAACAACGTTTGGGTGACGCCCGGCGGTATGGTAGAGCCTGATGAACCGCCCGAAACAGCCGCCGAGCGGGAAATGCTTGAAGAAACAGGATGTACCATTAAAATAGAAAGCCTGGCAGGGGTATTCGGTGGACGGGACTTTCGTGTCCTCTATCAGAATAGAGACGAAGTATCTTATGTTATGATAGCCTATACAGCAAAGATAACTGGCGGAACACTGCAACCAGACGGAATCGAAACTCGGGAAATCCGATACTTTCATTACCAGGAGACAAAGACGCTCTCATGCGGGAAATGGCTGCCTGCGGTGTTGGACCAGATATTTCAGGACGAACGCCTGTTTCTGCCCTGACCTAGGACTTTAGGGTTCTGGGGCCAAACAAAATGCTTCCTATCCTTACCATATTGCCGCCCTCCTCCAGGGCCACCTGGTAATCAGCACTCATCCCCATGGACAGTATGGTAAATCGGCAATTGGGCATGGAAACCTGTGAATACCTGTCAAAAATGGATTTCAAGAATCTGAATTCCTGCCTTACTTTTTCCATATCCTGGGAAAAAGAAGCCATTCCCATCAGTCCCGAAATAAGAATGTTATCCAGGCGGGGCAATTCCGGGTTTCCCAGGATTTCTTCAAGTTCTGCCTCATCAAAACCAAACTTGTTCTCCTCCTCCGCTATATGTACCTGTAACAGGCAATGAATGGTCCGTTCCATCCGGGCGCCCTGCCGATTGATCTCCTTTAGGAGCTTAAAGCTGTCCACTCCCTGGATAAGATGTACAAAAGAACCAATATACTTTACTTTATTTGATTGCAGGTGGCCTATAAAATGCCAGCGGATGTCCCCAGGAAGCCGGTTTTGTTTTTCGCAGAGTTCCTGAACGTAATTTTCACCAAAATCCCTCTGACCAAGGTCATACATTTCCTGGATCTCCACTGGCGACTTAAATTTTGAAACGGCCACCAGGCTCGCTCCGGCAGCGAAAAGTACCCTCGACAATTCCTGATAAGCAATTCTGTTGACTGGCATGAACAGGATGTTAGGTCTTTAATTTTTCCCATCCGATATCCTGGATTTCCTTCAACAGGAGCCAGCAGGCACCTGCCAGAAGCAGCATCACCAGGTACATGACAATGGGAAGATTTATCAGCAGGTAATGGATACCGATCAATATGCCGATAACCAGGAACTGCACCAGCATGAGCACTACTTTTCCCGTTTGGACCTGGGTAGAGGGCTGTCTTGAAAATGGAAGGTACCTGGGCGCAAAGCTGACAAAAACAAGGAAACAAAGCAGGTTGTTGAACAATCCAAACAGGAAATCACGGGTAATCTGCCAGCCCCATATGTATATCGAA
>Ga0318563_10001047_pt1 | contig 11629 bp, 8 predicted proteins | sample GRESIP066b5f19_FD_203689 | JGI IMG/M metagenome (GOLD analysis project Ga0318563, IMG submission 203689) | Tropical soil microbial communities from Luquillo Experimental Forest, Puerto Rico - GRE.SIPMG.066b5f19 | ecosystem: Environmental > Terrestrial > Soil > Tropical forest > Bulk soil... | reverse complement strand
CGCGAGCGATATCCTGCTGCTGCAACGCGAGATCCCGGAAGAACCGTGCCTGAACGCCGCGGCGGCCATGAAGCGGGCCGGAGGAAGGGTGATCCTGAACCTCGCCCCGGCCGAGGCTCCTGCGCTGGCCCTGATCGAGCTCCTCGACATCCTGATCGTCAACGAGCATGAGGCGCTGGTGCTGGCACAGGCACTCGGGTGGCCGGAACGAGACCCCGAAGCCGTGGCGCACCGGCTCGACGCCGAGCGGAAGATCACGACCGTCGCGACACTCGGCGAGGCCGGCGTCGTCGCTTGGCAGGGTGGCACACGCCACCGCCTCGCGGCCCCACGTGTCATGGTGGTCGACACCGTCGCGGCCGGAGACAGCTTCACCGGCGCCTTCGCCGCCGCACTCGCGAGCGGCAAGGCCTTCGCGGAAGCACTCAGGCACGGGCTCGCCGCGGGCTCGCTCGCCTGCACGCGGCCCGGCGCCCAGCCGAGCATTCCCCGTGCGGCCGAGATTGCAGCGCTGCTCGCCTGTTAGGAGCCATCAGGGATGCCTGTGTCAGGCGATCGAAGCGGTTTGCTCAGGCCGAGTAGGTGTGCGGAGAAGGCGGTGGTGCTCCTCCATCTTGAACCCGGATGCTGCTTCAAAGGCGAGACAATCAGGCGGCTTGACGAGTTCGCGTGTCGTGAAGCGTTTCTGGTTTGAGGTGGGTGTGGCGGCGAAGCATCTTCCAATCCTTGTGCCCCGTGACAAGGGCGACCTGTTCGATGGTGAATCCTGCTTCGAAGAGACGGCTGGTGCCTTCGTGACGCAGATCCGCACTGTCCTCGACGCCAAACAGCCCATCGTCGCCGAGGTCGTCTATCGCGGCTTCACACCCGCCGGCGAGCTCCGCCACCCGGCCCTCAAGAGCTGGCAGAGCGGATGATCCTCTATACGCGCCGGCCGGCACCAGGCGCATCAGCCTGCCGGCCAGGCTTGACGGCAGAGGGTTCTGGCCGCTGTCCGCACTTGGCGCAGCGCAGACGCTCAATGAACGACGAGAGTGGCTCACTCTCGCGCCAATACCTCGCGAAAGAGCTGAACCTCTTACGATCAATTGGACATCTATTGCGCGCACTGCCGAGGCATCGCCTCGACCGTCCGCCGAGAGCTCGGCGAAGGTGCTCTGACGGGTCCACACGTTCTTATTATGTTCCCACAAGCGTCGAGAGTCAAAACGTAGCTACAGCCCCATGACTTCGCCCGGAGAGGCGAGAGCGAGAGGCAGGCGGAGAGCTTCGCGAACGGGTTGAGGTCGGGAGAGAGGCTCCCGGCGCCCGTCGCGGAGAACCCCGATGTTCAGGCATCACCATGGCGAGCGTCCGGCCGTTGATCGGACGAGCCTCTACGACGCGATCACCTCAAAGATCATTGGCGAGCTCGAGGCCGGCCGCGTGCCCTGGGTGCAGCCCTGGGGAACCGCCGCGAAGGCGGGCCTCGCCATGCCGAGGAACGCGGCGACCGGCCGGTCCTATTCCGGGATCAACGTGCTGCTGCTCTGGGGCGCGATCATCGAGCACGGCTTTCCCTGCCAGAGCTGGCTCACCTTCCGCCAGGCGCTCGCGCTTGGTGGCAATGTTCGCAAGGGCGAGCGCGGCACGACCGTCGTCTATGCGGATCGCTTTGTTCCGGATGGCGAGAAGGAGAGGGCGCGCGAAACTGGCGAGGAAGCGCAGACGATCCCGTTTCTGAAGCGCTTCACGGTGTTCAATGTCGCGCAGTGCGAGAACCTGCCCGATGTCGCTTGGCAGTTAATTGTAAGAATGTGGCTGTTCCGATCGGATTAGGCACTTAATTGTGAGAATCCTTGCTGGTAGATTCTCAAATTAACTGCAGCAGCGAGGGTGCGAGCGGGCGGTTAGGTTTGGACAATCATTCGACCGACAAAAAGGGCGCTTTAGAAAGTCACGGATCGTACCGCGCGCCGGCACGCTTCGTCCAAAATGCCCTGCCAATCCCGTCGGGAATAGATCGCTCATGCCCGGCCCAGGAGAAGAAACGTCGAGGAGTCCGATTCTCATATTGAATGACAAATTCCGAGCTTGACTATCGAATTAACTGCTCATTCTCGAATTAAGTGGCGACATAACTCATTGAAATCATTGGAACGACATTCTCACAATTAAGTGCCAAGCGACATCACCAGTTCGAGCCCCTTTTGCGCGACTGTTGCAGCGACCGCTTCGTCGGTGACATTCGCCGAGCCCCCGGCGACCTGCACAGTCGGATGGGCGAATTTGATGCCGTTCGCGTCGAAGGCCTTCTTGATCATGGCAAGGGCCCGGCGCCGCGCCATATATTGAATGTCGCCCGGCCGCGTCATCATCTTCATGCGCAGCTGGATAGCGAAATCGCCGAAGGCCTGCACGCCCTGCATCTTCAGGGGCTGCATGATACCGGGGGCGAGCTCCGGATCGGCGGCGAGCTCCTGGCCGACCTTCTTGATGATCTTGCGGGCCTTGTCGAGATCGGTGTCGTAGGTGACGCCGACGGTCAGCTTCTCGACCGCCCAATCGCGACTCATGTTCTGCACCGCGCCGAGAGCCCCGAACGGGACGGTGAAGAGCGGCCCGTTCTGATGGCGCAGCTTCACCGAGCGCAGGCTGAAGCTCTCGACCACGCCGCGGTAATTGCCGCTCTGAATGTATTCGCCGACCCGGAAGGCATCGTCGAGCAGATAGAAGATGCCGCTGATCACATCCCTGACGATCGTTTGGGCGCCGAAGCCGATGGCGATGCCGACGACGCCGGCACTCGCGATGAGGGGGCCGATCTCGACCCCGAGCGCCGACAACCCCATCATGCCGGCGATGACCACGATCACCACGAACAGCATGTTGCGCAGGATGGGTAGCAATGTGCGCATCCGGGCCCGCCGGCGGTCCTCCTCGAGCGTGGTCTCAGGCGGCAACCCGACCTCATGGACCCGCGTATCGATCGCGGCCTTCACGACGTTCCACAGAAGATCGGCGAACAGCACCACGATGGCGGCGACGAGGGCGCCGCGCAGGAACCGGGGCGCCAGAGAGTTGCGATTCGCGAGATCGCCGATATCAACCTCCATGACATAGCCGAGCCAGGCGATGGCGCCGATGAACATCAAGCTGCGGATGCCGCGCTCGAGACAGACCACCGCGACGCTTGCCGGCCCCGCGCTCGCCTCCTCCTGGTCGGGCGACCGCAGAATATGGTTCACGGCTCGCTCCGTGGTCCGCGTTGCGGCCGGCACCCCGACCGCGAGCGCCAGGAGCCAGAAGACCGTCATGGCACCCAACACCCACAGGACCCAGAGCAGAGCAAAGAACAAGCTGAGCAAGCTTGCCCGCGCATGGCGGTGATGGCGCTGCTCGGCATCCTCAAACGTATCAGGCGGCAGCGAGAGCGGGCGCCGCCACACCGCTTCGATCACGAGGCCAACCAGGACGAGGCCGAGCGCATAAGCGAGAATGTCGCGCGTCTCCTCCGAGATGCCGAAGAGAGAGAACTCGTCGAGCGTGATCCAGCCGAACGCGATCCAGGCGACGAACAGTGTCAGGCGCCGATGCCAGAACCTCGCCGCATGGGTGGTCATCGGTATGATGCGAAAGCGCGAAAAATCCTTGTAGCGCCCCTTGTCCGGCGCCAGCAGGAAGCGGCCGACCGCACGTGCCAGCCTGACGCTGAGGAAGGCCATCAGATAGCCGAGCACGATCTCTCTGAGGAGAGGCGGCCAATCGAGCGCCAGAAACGCGCCGACGCTGCCGGCCGCGAAGCTCAGGACCACGCCGACCTTGAAGGCGAAGCGAATGCCGACAACCTGCAGCCTGTGGCCACCCGTGTCGAGCTTGAGCTCGTCGAAACGCGCCAGGATCCTGGCCGTCAGGCGCCAGAACAGCCATTCGAGGCCGTAACCGAGACCGACGAACAGAATGAGCAGGCGCAGCATGTGCAGCAATTCCTGCTTCTCGAGGGAACTGGTGACCATGTCCTTCGCGCGATCGAGATCGTCCGCGATGTAGGGGATCGCAGCGACCAGTGCGGCGAAGTGAGCCCGCACCTGCGCCGAGCGGCGCACAAAGAATCCAAGGCCCTCGTTGTCCCCGTGCAGCCGCGAACTATCGGGCGAAGCCGTATCGGCCTTGTCGGCCACACTGCCCTTGCGCTGGTCAAGCCAAGCCCGCACTTGCGGATCGCCCATCAGGTCGAGGAGCTCGCGCACCTTGGGAGGAGGCTCAGTAGTCCCTGCGGCGACAGGAGAAGCAGGGGCCGCGGCTTCTTTTGCCTGAGACGGCGCCGCCCAGGCCCCAATCATCGCCAGAATGATGAAGAGACGCCGCATCACCGGATTCTCTCATCTTTACGCCCGACAGCAGGCACCGCTTGTCGGACGAAAACGCCAAATCCGCAAGGCGCGCGCTAGAGCCGCACCACACGCTTCTCGACAAGGACTATTGGACCAAGGGGCAACCCCGGACCCAAGTCGCTTTCGGGTCTTGGCCGTGTCAAAGGCCTTTATGGCTAAGGCAACAATAATCACGCGACTCAGGGTCGGATGCCAACATGCGAGGCGGCGTTCGGAGCATTCGGCTTCTCGCCGACCCTTGCACAACTTTCGACCATAGCTTTTGACTATCGAGTCACTAGCCAGAAAGTAATTCACTTGATTTGGCGCGGTTGCAAAATGACGGTTGCTGGAACGCCCATGCGCGGTATTCGCGTGTAATCGATGAGATCAACTGGAATTGGCGACGTCCGATCCGAGTGGAGAGAAGTGTTCCGGCGATCGGCAAGCCGATCCGAATTCAAGGCTTCTCTCGGCGTCTTAGCGATGGGAGGCCATCTTGCTACGGCCGCGGTCCTTCCAAGGCTCCGATCCCTGAGGGGAGCACATCATGAAGACCTACGACCTCATCGTTGTCGGCTCCGGAACGGCGGCGCAGGCTGCGAGCTCACGCGTGCGTGGCGCGGGGTGGTCAGTGGCGCTGATCGACCACCGGCCGTTCGGCGGCACTTGCGCGCTTCGCGGCTGCGATCCGAAGAAAATGCTGATCAGCGGTGCCGAGGCGATCGATGCGCAAGCGCGCATGCGCGGGCATGGCGTTACCGGCGAGGCACGCATCGATTGGCGCAATCTGATGCTGTTCAAGCGCGGCTTCACCGATGCGGTGCCGCGCGATCGCGAAAACGGCTTCGCCGAAAGCGGCATTGACGCGTTTCATGGGCTCGCCCGTTTCGCAGGTCCGGACGTGGTAGCGGTCGACGGCCAGAGCTTGCGAGCGCGACATATTTTGATCGCTGCCGGCGCGCGCCCGGTGCCGCTGAATATTCCCGGGGAACAGCACGCCATGACGAGCGATCGCTTTCTCGAGCTCGACGCGCTGCCCCCGCGCATCGTCCTCATTGGTGGCGGCTACATCGCCGCCGAATTTTCCCACCTGGCTGCACGATCCGGCGCCCGCGTCACGGTTCTCCAGCGCGCCGAGCGGATGCTGCCCGCATTCGATCCCGATCTCGTCGGCTTCCTGATGCAGAAGTTCGGCGAACTCGGCATCGACGTCCGCCTGCGATCGACGGTGGTCAAGATCGACAAGACAGCGGACGGGTTCACCGTGCACGCGTCAGCCGATGGCAGGGAACAGGAGATCATCGCCGATCTCGTCGTGCATGCGGCTGGGCGCGAGCCCGACCTCGAGGCGCTCGATCTCGCCGCAGCGGGCGTCGCGACGGAAAACGGTCGAGTGAAGCTCAACGCGTTCCTGCAGAGCGTATCAAACCCCAAGGTTTACGCCGCAGGCGATGCGGCAGGGAGCGGCCCACCGCTGACGCCAGTCTCGAGTCATGAAGGTGCCGTCATTGCCCGCAACCTTCTCGACGGCAACCAGCAGAGGCCGAACTACCTCAGCGTTCCAAGCGTCGCATTCACGATTCCTCCAATTGCCGCGGTCGGCCTCAGCGAGGTGCAGGCGCGCCAGAAGGGCCTCAAATTCCGTAAGAACGCGAAGAAGATTCCGGACTGGTACACTGCGCGGCGCCTCAATGAATCCGTCTATGGTTTCAAGACTCTGGTCGAGGAGGACGGTGACCGAATCCTCGGCGCGCATGTCGTCGGGCCGCATGCCGAAGAGATCATCAACCTGTTTGCCCTCGCGATCCGTCACGGGCTGACGGCGAATGAGCTGAAGGCGACCATATTCGCGTATCCGACGGGCGCCTCCGACATCGGGGATATGCTCTGATGGCCGCGACAGCCGACCGCGCGCCCCCTGCCGCGGGCGCCGAGGCCGCGGTTGCGAAGCCGCTCGCTGGACAGAGGGCCCTGGTGACGGGCGCGAGTTCCGGCATCGGCAAGGCCGTGGCCGTGGCGCTTGGCGCGGCGGGAGCCGATGTCGCCGTCAACTATGTGACAGGTGAGCCCGAGGCGGAGGCCGTCGCGCAAGCGATACGCGCCTTCGGCCGCCGCGCCGTCGCGCTGCATGCCGACATCTCCCAGGAAGATCAGGTTCGGCAGATGTTCGGCGCCATGATCGGCACACTCGGCGGCATCGACATCCTGGTGAACAATGCCGGCCTGCAACGCGACGCCCCGTTCGACTCGATGACGCTGGCGCAATGGAACACCGTGATCGGCGTCAACCTGACCGGCCAGTTTCTCTGCGCGCGCGAGGCGATCCGGGAATTCAAGCGCTGCGGGCATCGCCGAAATGTCTCGCGCGCAGCCGGCAAGATCATCTGCATGAGTTCCGTGCACGAAGTCATTCCCTGGGCTGGGCATGTCAATTATGCGGCCTCGAAAGGTGGGGTCGCGATGCTGATGAAGAGCCTCGCACAAGAGGTCGCGCCGCTCGGCATCCGCGTGAACAGCGTCGCGCCGGGCGCCATCCGCACGTCGATCAACCAGCCGGCCTGGGAGACGCCCGAGGCACTTGCGTCCTTGCTCGAGCTCGTCCCCTACAAGCGAATCGGCGAACCGGACGATATTGCGCGCGCCGTCGTCTGGCTTGCTTCGGATGCCTCCGATTACGTCAACGGCGCGACCCTGTTCGTCGACGGGGGCATGACCCTTTATCCCAAATTCGCCTCGGGAGGTTGAGATGGGCGGGCCGAGCGGCGCGCTGCGCGCGCATTGGCCGGAATATCTGATGGAGGCGGCCGGCCTCGGAGCCTTCATGGTCTCCGCAGGTCTGTTTGCGACGCTGCTCGAGCACCCGGGATCGGCGCTCCATCAAGCCCTGCCGCATTCGCTGCTTCGACGCACGCTGATGGGGTTCGCCATGGGGCTGACCTTGATCGCTCTCGTCTATTCGCCGTGGGGGCGCCGGTCAGGCGCGCATCTGAACCCGGCGATGACGCTGACTTGGCTTCGCCTCGGCAAGGTGGCGCTCTGGGATGCCGTCTTCTACGTGGCGTCCCAGTTCGCGGGTGGAGCGATGGGCGCTTTGCTCGTCGCGGGCCTGCTCGGCTCCGTCTTCACCGATTCTCCGATCTCGGCGGTCGCAACTACTCCCGGCGCGCCCGGGCCGCTCGCGGCCCTCCTGGCCGAGGCGGCGATGGCCTTTGGCTTGATGTTTCTCGTGCTGACGGCTACGGGCGCCGCGCGCCTGGCGCGCCTGACGGGGCTGTTCGTCGGCGCCCTGATCGCCCTCTACATCACGGTCGAGGCGCCTCTCTCCGGGATGAGCCTCAATCCGGCGCGTACGACATCCTCGGCGCTCGCGAGCGGCGTTTGGGATCATCTGTGGATCTACTTCCTCGCCCCGCAGCTCGGCATGTTCCTGGCGGTCGAAGCGTATCGGGCGCTGTGGCGCGACCGGCCGGTCGCCTGCGCCAAGCTCGACCACTCGCCGCGGCACCGGTGCATCCATTGCGGCTATCAGCCGCCCGTTCGGGAGATCGTCCATGCCTGAATGCTACGATGTCATCATCGTGGGCTCCGGCGCCGGCGGCTCGGCTGCCGCCTACAAGCTGGTGCTCGCCGGCAAGCATGTCCTTCTTCTGGAGAAAGGCCATCGCCTGCCGCTCGACCGCAGCACGCTCGACGTCGCCGAGGTATTCGCCAAGGGCAAGTTCAAGAACCGCGAGCCCTGGCGCGATGGCCGCGGCGGCACCTTCGTGCCGGGCGAATACTATAATGTCGGTGGCAAGACCAAATGGTACGGCGCCGCCCTGCTGCGCTTCGATCCCCATGAATTCGCGGCCGACGCGGCGCATCAGTGCCTGCCCTGGCCGTTCGGCTATGACGTGCTGGCCCCGTATTACGACGAGGCCGAGACTCTCCTGCATGTCAGGCACTTCCCCAACGAGGAAGGCATCCAGGCGCTGCTCGACAAGGTTGTGAGCGGTGACAGACGGTGGCGGCCGGCGCCGCTGCCATTGGGCCTCAAGCCGGAGATTCTGCTCGATGAAGCCGAGGCGAAGCATTTCGACGGCTTCGCTTCGGTCGCCGGCTACAAATCAGATGCCGAGAACAACCTGCTCGGTCCGATTGCCGCCGCGCCGAACTTCACCCTTCTGACCAAGAAGAAGGTCATCGGCCTGCTGCATCGCGACCACAAGCCGGAGGAGGTCACCGGCGTCGTCTGCGCCGACGGCACGAGCTATGCGGCCGAAGCCGTCGTGCTCGCGGCCGGCGCCCTGACCTCGCCGCGCATCCTTCAAGATCATCTTGCGGCCACGCGCCTTGGAGACTCGCTGCCTTCGGCGCCCCTCGTCGGTGCCAATATCAAGATCCACGCGAACACGGCGCTGCTTGCGGTCTCGGTCTTCACGCATCGCGACGTCCTGCGCAAGACGGCGATCCTGTTCAATGAGGACTTCCCGCACTCGACCGTCCAATGCCTGGGCTGGATGGATGGCGAGATCCTCGCGACGCAGTTGCCCGGCGTCATACCACGCTTCGTCAACGACGCGATCGGTGCGCGCACGATCGGCTTCTTCGTGACGACCGAGGACGGGTCGAGCCCCGAGAACCGCGTCGTCTCGGGCGGGGGCGAGCGGATGCCGATGCTCGACTACGACCTCGAGAGGCTTGCTCCGGCCTATGAGCAGCACCATGCGGCGGTGCGAGCTCTTGCGCACCGTCTGCGTGCCGCGGGGATGGCCAGCGCCGACCGCTACCTCGGCATCGCTGGCACAGCGCATGCGCTGGGCAGCATGGTCACGGGCGTCGATCCACGCGGGAGCATCGTCGATCCGCACGGCAGGGTTCACGGCATGTGCGGATTGTACGTTGCCGACGGCAGCGTGCTGCCGCGCTCGAGCAAGGTCAATCCGGCCCTCACCATCTATGCCTGGGGCCTTCGCCTCGGCGACGATCTCGCAGGCCGGGCTGTCGAGACGACGGAAGCGGCGTCGTGACCCACTCCCGCCGCCTCCTCGCCGTCACGATCGTCGCCGGCCTCATGGCCTTCGCCCCGCAAGCTCGGGCGCAGCTCGTCAGGGCCGTGGACGCGATCGGCATCATTGTGAGCGACATGGATCGCGCGCTCGACTTCTATACCAAGGCGCTATCATTCTCGGTCGTCTCCGACCGCGAAGTCGCCGGTCCGCCTTGGGAGCGTCTCACCGGCGTGTTCGGCGCCCGTTTGCGGATTGCGCGGCTGACGCTCGGCGACGAAACGATCGAGCTGATCCAATATCTGACACCGGCCGGAAGGCCGATCCCTGTCGATTCGCGCAGCAACGACCGCTGGTTCCAGCACGTCGCGATCATCGTCTCCGATATGGACAAGGCCTACGCCACGCTGCGGCAGAACAAGGTCCGATACACGTCGAGCGAGCCGCAGGCTCTGCCTGATTGGAACGTAAAGGCGGGCGGGATACGCGCCTTCTACTTCAAGGATCCCGACGGCAATCCGCTCGAGATCCTGCAGTTTCCTCCTGGCAAGGGACAGGCGAGGTGGCAGGCGAAGGACCGCCTGTTCCTGGGCATCGACCACACGGCCATCGTGGTCAGCAATACGGAGGCGAGCCTCGCGCTATATCGCGACCGGTTGGGGCTCAAAGTCGTCGGCGAAAGCGAGAACTACGGTCCCGAGCAGGAGCATCTGAACGGCGTATTCGGAGCCCATCTGCGGATCACAACTCTGCGTGCGGCATCCGGGCCTGGAGTTGAGTTCCTCGAATATCTTGCGCCGGGAGACGGCCGACCGGCACCGGCGGATACTCATGCAAACGATCTGTGGCACGAACAGACCGAGCTTGATACCTCCGATATCACGGCCGCGACCAACGCCTTGCAAGCGGCCCGGAGCGCATTCGTTTCGTTGGGCGTGGCCACCATTCCAGATGAAGCGGCGGGCGATCGCCGAAAGACCATGATCCGTGACCCTGATGGCCATGCCTTGATGCTGACGGGGCCGTGAAAGAACTGCGGTTGCGTCTTCGATCCTCGGGAGGGACGAAGCATGGTGACTAGACTCGAATTTGAAGTTCCTGCCGCGCGCATGCAAATTCACCACACTAGCTTGCGCATATGAAAGAAGATCAGACATGGAGTCGACCGCCAACCGGCGCCATCGCGGCAAACCTCAGCGCCGCATCGACGATGCGATTGACGGTGCTCCATTGCGTCCAAGCTTCATCCGCTTCGGTCGGGCGATCTGTGGGGATCTGGGCGAGGCCGAGCGTCGCGAATGGTGGTTGAGCAATGGACGCGGCGCCTATGCGGGCGGCACCATCGCCTTGAGCCTCACGCGCCGCTACCACGGTCTCTTGATCGCACCGGTCGATCCGCCACTCGGCCGGATGCTGGTTTTTGCGAAGGCGGAAGCCTCGCTGTTGGCGAGGGGCCGGGAGACACCGCTCTTCGCGAATCGCTGGGCGAGCGGCGCCGTCGCGCCGACGGGCCTATTCGAGATCGAATCTTTCCATCTCGACGGGACGATTCCGACCTGGATCTTCGCGATCGGCCGCAACCGGATAGAGCAGCGCGTCTGGATGGAGCACGGCGCCGATACAACGTACATCGCCTGGCGTTTGCTGCCTAATCCCATCCCGGATCCGAACCTCCATCTGCGCGTCCGGCTTCTCGTCAATGGCCGCGATCATCACGCCCAGACCGAGGTCGGGCAGTTCGATCCGAGGCTGGAGCTGCACGGCGATGCCTTGAGGGTCGTTTCCCGCAATTTCGTCCTGAGCCTTTATGTGAGCGGCGGAGAGATCGCGATCGATCGTGGCTGGATCGAGAATTTCGCCCTTCCGGCGGAGCGAGAGCGCGGATTACCGGATCGTGACAACCACCTCGCCGTCGGCGCGGCCTCGTTTTCCCTCGTGCCGGGCCGCTGGGTCGGCGTGGTCGGCAGCCTGCATCCTGACGCGTCGGCCGATCTCGTCGCCGCCCTCGACCGAAGGCGGCGTCATGAGGGCGCGGTTCTTCTGCGCGCCACGGCAACGCTCGGCGAGGAGGGAATGCCGGATTGGGTCGCGCAACTGACGCTCGCCGCCGACGGCTTCCTCTTCTCCCGACCGCTGCCGGAAATACCGGACGGACAGTCGATCACTGCGGGTTATCCTTGGTTCGGCGATTGGGGCCGCGACACCATGATTGCGCTTCCAGGCCTCACTCTCGCCACTGGCCGGCCGGAAGTCTCGCAGCGCATCCTCAAGACCTTCGCGCGCTTC
>Ga0318563_10001045_pt1 | contig 11634 bp, 15 predicted proteins | sample GRESIP066b5f19_FD_203689 | JGI IMG/M metagenome (GOLD analysis project Ga0318563, IMG submission 203689) | Tropical soil microbial communities from Luquillo Experimental Forest, Puerto Rico - GRE.SIPMG.066b5f19 | ecosystem: Environmental > Terrestrial > Soil > Tropical forest > Bulk soil... | reverse complement strand
GGCCTCACCGGCCGGGTCCTGCCGCGGCCCGTACACGTTGGCCAGTCGCAGCACCGAGTGGCGCGTCCCGTGCAGCCGGTTGTACAGGCCGATGTAGCACTCGGCGCAGTACTTCGCGATCCCGTACGGCGACTCGGGCAGCGGCAGCACATCCTCCAGGGAGGGGATCGGCGCGTCGCGCCCGTACAGGGCGCCTCCGGTGGAGGCGAACAGTACCCGGGCGCCCGCCTTGCGGGCCGCCTCCAGCAGGTTGACCGTGCCCAGGATGTTGACGTCCGCGTCCGCCGCCGGCGCGTCGACGGAGGCGCGGACGTCGATCTGCGCGGCCAGGTGGCAGATCAGTTCCGGCCCGAACGAGGCCACCTCGTCGTCGAGCGCCGCGGCGTCGGTGATGCTCACTTTGTGCAGCGTGACCCCCGGATCCAGTCTCCCTGCCCGGCCTGACGACAGGTCGTCGAGCACGAGAACATCGTCTCCCCTGGCCAACAGGGCGTCAGCGATGTGTGAGCCGATGAAACCGGACCCGCCGGTCACAAGTACGCGCATAACTGAGGATCTTATGGCGATTGACTAGTGCACGGGCGGTGACCCCTGGTCAGCGACCGATCACATGACGCTGCCGGAAGCTGTCCTGCCTGGCAGGCGTGCCCAGCGCGCTGGCCTCAGCCCAGTGTCGCGCCGGACTCAGCCCAGTGTCGCGCTGGCCTCAGCCCAGTGTGATGACCTGCCCGGGCGCGGCGAGCGATAGCGGGGCATCGAAGGGCACGGTGCACGCTTCCGCCAGGGTCCGCTGCTGGTCGTTCCATGGCACGAGGTGAGTCAGGATGAGCCGCCCGACTCCCGCGCGGGCGGCGTGCTCGACGGCCTGCTGGCCGGTCAGGTGGATGTCCGGCATGGTATGCCCGTCCAGGAAAGACGCCTCACACAGCAGCACGTCAGCCTTGCTGGCCAGCTCGACCAGCGCCGGACAGGTGCCGGTGTCGGCGGAATAGGCCAGCGCCCGCCCGGCATGCTCCACCCGGAAACCGAACGTCTCCAGCGGGTGGTTCATGTGCGCGACGGTGACCCGGAACGGGCCGATCTGCCGGCTGCCCGGCGTCAGGGTCTCGAAGTCGAATGCCTCCGTCATGCCCGGGTGCTCGTCCATCCCGTAGGCCTGGGCCATCCGCAGTGCGGTGCCCGCCGGGCCGTACACCGGGATCCGCCGGAGCCGCCCGCCGGGATCGAACGTGCGCGCGACCCAGAACGGGCAAAGGTCAAGGCAATGGTCGGCGTGGTGGTGGCTCAGGCAGACCGCGTCGATGCTGTCGAGGCTGGCATGCCGCTGCAGCGCGCCGAGGGCGCCGTTGCCGAGGTCCAGCAGCAGCCGAAAGCCCTCCGCTTCGAGCAGGTAGCAAGACGACGCGCTGTCCGGGCCGGGGAACGACCCCGAGCATCCGATAACTGTAACTTGCACGGCGACAAGGCTATATGCCACCGCTGGCCCTAGGGGAGGACCTCCCGGAACCCTGTCGGCCTGCGGCCGCCGCGACTTTGTTCGCGGCAGGCCCGGCCCCGCCGACTGGGGGACCCTCAGACCCGGGTCAGGCGGCGGGGCCGCCGCACCCCCGGTCAGGCGGGGCCGTCGCGGCCGCGGCCGCGCCCCACCCGGGCGATCTGCCGGCTCTGCGCGACGAGGCGGTCCGCCGAATCCCAGACCTCGGATTCCTCGTCGAACCAGCCGCCGCTGACATGCCGGGACCGGGCCGCCAGCCGCAGCAGCCCGGGGGCCGGCAGCGCGCGCATGTGCCAGGTGAGTTCCACGGTCGGCGACCAGCCCGCGCGCGCGATGCCGAAGATCACCGGGGGCAGTGCGTCCACCGCCAGCGCGAGCAGGTAGGCGTCGGGCATGCGCTCCTCGTGCAGCTGGAAATAGCCGCGCATCTCCGGCACCCCGTGCGGCTGGCCGCGCAGCCAGCCCGAGGTCGCGGGGTCGAGGCGCAGGTCGACCTGACCGGCGTAACCATCCCGCCTCGTCGCCCCGGCGAAGTCGGCGAAACCGGTGCACTCCTGGACCGGCGGCAGCGCGGGCGGTTCACCCGTCCAGGACAGCCCGCCGTCGCCGGGATCGCCGAGCGCCCCGGTGGTGATGGTGGTGTCCAGCACGCAGGAGCCGTCCTGCATCAGCGCGGCGCGGGCCGTGGCCGCCGTCTTGCCCTGCTTGAGCCAGGTGACCTGGATCCGCGCGGGCTCCAGGCGGGGCACCCGGAGGAAGTGCGCGCTGGTCGCGACCGGGTCGGGATGGGGTGAGGTGTCCAGCACCGCCCGCAGCACGGTCGCGAGGAGGACGCCGCCGTTCACCGCGCCGACCGACCCGTCGCCGGAGACGATGGCGAACCGTTCGTCGGGCCGGGCGGCGTACCAGCCATCGCCTTCCGAGAGGACCGCCGTCGCCTCGTCGAACGCGGTCACGCCCACAGTTGGCCCTCCAGCCGCGCCTCGGCCTCCTCCAGGGTGCCCGTGTACGCCCCGGTGGACAGGTATTTCCAGCCGGCGTCGGCGACGATGAAGGCGATGTCGGCGCGCTGGCCGGCCTTCCTCGCCTTGTCCGCCATCGCGAGCGCCGCGTGCAGGGCGCCGCCGGTCGAGATCCCGGCGAAGATGCCCTCGGCGTCAAGCAGTTCCCTGGTGCGGCGCAGGGCGTCGCTGGCGGACACGGAGAACCGGGTGGTCAGCACCGACGGGTCGTAGAGTTCCGGGACGAACCCCTCATCCACGTTGCGGAGCCCGTAGACGAGTTCCCCGTACCGGGGCTCCGCGGCCACGACGGTCACCCCGGGCACCCGCTCACGCAGGTAGCGCCCCACGCCCATGAGCGTGCCCGTGGTGCCCAGGCCGGCCACGAAATGCGTAATGCCAGGAAGATCCGCGAGCAGCTCGGGACCGGTGGTGGCGTAGTGCGCCCGGGCGTTCGCCTCGTTCCCGTACTGGTAGAGCATCACCCACTCGGGGTGCTCGGCCGCGAGCCGGCGCGCCATCCGGACGGCCTCATTGGACCCGCCCGCCGCGGGCGAGGAGATAATCTGCGCCCCGTACATCTCCAGGATCTGCCGGCGCTCGGTCGAGGTGTTCTCGGGCATGACGCAGATCATCCGGTACCCGCGCAGGTGCGCGATCATGGCCAGGGAAATCCCGGTGTTCCCCGAGGTTGGCTCCAGGATGGTGGCGCCGCGGGCCAGCACCCCGTCCTTCTCCGCCTGCTCGACCATGAAGAAGGCCGCGCGGTCCTTGACCGACCCGGTCGGGTTCCGGTCCTCGAGCTTGGCCCACAGCCGCACGTCGGGCGCCGGTGACAGCCGCGGCAGCCCCACCAGCGGGGTCCCGCCCAGCGAGTCGAGCAGCGAGTCGTAACGCATCGGGGTCCTGTCGGCTGGCGTGGGGGTGTGGCGCGGAGCGCCTCCGGCGGCTCAGCGGCTCCCGCCGGCCACCGCGGGCAGCACGGTGACGGTGTCGCCGTCCGCGACCGGCGTCTCGAGTCCGCCCAGGAACCGCACGTCCTCATCGTTGAGGTACACGTTGACGAAACGCCGCAGGCCGGCGTCGTCGACCAGCCGCTCACGCAGCCCCTGGTGCCGGGAGTCCAGGTCGCCGAGCAGTTCGGCGAGCGTGCTGCCCGAGCCCTCAACCGACTTCTCACCGCCGGTGTAGGTACGAAGGATCGTCGGGATTCGGACCTCGATGGCCATCAACGTGCTCCAGTGTGCAGCCCCGCGGGGGCATGGGGATTGCGTCCTCAGGGACTAAGCCTTGTCCCCCGGGTAAACCGGCGGGCCGACGGGATCATTCCGCCGCCGCGGCGCCAGCCTCCCCGGGCCGCGCTCCCCCTGGCCACGCTCCCTCTGGCCGCGCTCCCCCTGGCTCGGCTCTCCCGGGCCGTCCTCCCCGGCGATCCGCACTTCCTCCTCGGTCACTTCACCGTCCACGATACGGAACGACCGGAACTCGGCGTGGTCCGGCTCCCGGGTGGACACCACGACGTAGTGCGCCGCTGGCTCGCTGGCGTAGGAGATGTCGGTCCGGGACGGATAGGCCTCGGTGGCGGTGTGGGAGTGGTAGATCACCACCGGTTCCTCGTCGCGGTCGTCCATCTCCCGCCACACCCGCAGCTGCTCGAGCGAGTCGAACCGGTAGAACGTCGGGGACCGCTCGGCGTTGAGCATGGGGATGAACCGCTCCGGGCGGTCGCTGCCGGCCGGGCCGGCGATGACCCCGCACGCCTCGTCCGGATGGTCGGCACGGGCGTGAGCCACGATCTTCTCGTAGAGCGCGGATGTGATCGTCAGCATGGGCCGAGCGTATCCGTCTGCGGGCGGCGGCCCGTGCACCGTGGCCGCGTCACCGCAGCGCGCGGACCAGGGTCTCCTGCAAGAACGTCAGCCAGTCGTAGACGTGCAGGTAGGCCTCCCGCGGGTCCTCGGGATCCAGCTCGCCGAGCTCATGCTCGTAGTCCTCGGTGATGCCGAGCACCACCCCGAGGGCAAGCCGCACGTCGTTGAGCGACCTCAGCCAGGCCTCCGCGTCCCCGGCCGACAGCCGCACCCGGCCGCCGTCGCTGGGCAGCGTGGCCAGCACCGTGCGGGCGGCGGCAACCTTGCCCGACCGCAGGTCCTGCTCGGTGTACCGGCGGAATTCCCCCGCCGCCTCCGGGTCGTCGCCGTAGGCATCGGGGAGCAGCCGGGCGAGCACCGGGTCGTCCGGCGGCGCGGCCGGGCCGTCCATGGCGAAGATCGCCCCGACGTCCAGGGGCAGGTCCGCGCCTCCGCCCGGCTCCGCGGGCTCGCCCGCGGGCGGCGCGTCCGCCGCGCCCGGGCCACCGACCAGGTCCGCCACCTGGCCGACCAGATTCCGGAGGATGCCGGCCTGGCCGGCGGTGAAGCGCGCGGTCACACCCCGCAGCGTGCGCCGGAAGCCCGCCATCATTGCCTCGATCTCCGGGGCGTCGCCGTGGTCGCCCGGGTCGCTCACCGGTCGTGGCTCACCGTGGCCCACAGGCCATAGCCGTGCAGGACCTCGGCATCCCGTTCCATCGACTCGCGCGTCCCCGACGAGACGACCGCCTTGCCCTTGTGGTGCACGTCCAGCATCAGCTTCTCGGCCCGCGGCTTGGCGTAGCCGAACACCTTCTGGAACACGTACGTGACGTACGACATGAGGTTGACCGGATCGTTCCAGACGATCGTCACCCAGGGCGTATCGGGCACCACGACCTCATCGGCCTCGGGCCGTTGTACCTCTGCAGGCGCCGCGCTCACTGGTTCGTCACCTCCTCCGGCCCCTTACCCAGTCTCCCCCATGCGGGCTGGCCGTGTCGCCGGGCTTCCCCGTTGCGCGGGGCTGGTCCGGCGGCCAGCAGCCCCAGTCCGTAGTCTTCCATTCGTGACTGATCCGGGCGCGGGCGGGCAGGGGGCAGGGGGGAGCACGGCCCTGCTCACCGATCATTACGAGCTGACCATGCTGGCCGGGGCGCTGCGCAGCGGCGCAGCGCGGCGGCGGGCGGTGTTCGAGGTGTTCGCGCGGTACCTGCCGTACGGCCGGCGGTACGGGGTCGTCGCCGGGACCGGGCGGCTGCTCGAAGCGCTGCAGCGGTTCCGGTTCGGGCCCGGCGAGCTGGAGTTCCTGCGAGGCACCGGGGTGATCGACGAGGCGACCCTCCGCTACCTGGAGTCGTACCGGTTCACCGGGGACATCTGGGGCTACGCCGAGGGCGACTGCTACTTCCCCGGTTCCCCGATCCTGGTGGTGGAGGCGCCGTTCGCGCAGGCGGTGGTGCTGGAGACGCTGGCGCTGTCCATCCTCAACCACGACTGCGCGATCGCCTCGGCCGCGTCCCGGATGGTGATCGCGGCGGACGGGCGCCCGCTGATCGAGATGGGCTCCCGGCGCACCCACGAGCGCGCCGCGGTGGCCAGCGCGCGGGCCGCCTACCTGGCCGGGTTCGCGACCACCTCGAACCTGCGGGCGGGCCTGGAGTACGGGGTGCCCACCCGCGGCACCAGCGCGCACGCGTTCACGCTGGTGCACGACAGCGAGCGGGAGGCGTTCGCGACCCAGCTCGCCGCGCAGGGCAGCGACACCACCTTGCTGGTGGACACCTACGACGTGGACCGCGCGGTGCGCGACGCGGTGGAACTGGCCGGGACGGGCCTGGGCGCGGTCCGTATCGACAGCGGCGACCTGCCGGTGGTGGCGCGCCGGGTGCGCGCGCTGCTGGACGAGCTGGGCGCGCACCAGACCAGGATCGTGCTCACCGGCGACCTGGACGAGCACTCGATCGCGGCGCTGGCCTCCTGCCCGGTGAACGGTTACGGGGTGGGCACCGCCCTGGTCACCGGGTCCGGGGCGCCGACCGCGGCCCTGGTGTACAAGCTGGTGGCCCGGGCACTGGACGCCACCGGCGAGCTGCTTCCGGTGGCCAAGCGCTCGGTGGGCAAGCCGAGCCGCGGCGGGCGCAAGTGGGCGGTGCGGCGCCGTGACCAGGCGGGGATCGCCGAGACCGAGGTGGTCAGCCTGGCCCCGCCCGTGCCGTCCCGGTCGGACCGGCCGCTGCTGCACCAGCTGGTGCGCGACGGGGAGGTGGTGGGCGCCGAGCCGCTGGCGAAGGCCCGCGAGCGGCACCAGTCCGTGCTGGCCGAACTGCCGCCGCACGCGCTGCAGCTGTCCCGCGGTTACCCGGCGATCCCTACCCTGTTCGAGCCGGACGGCGGCTAGGCGCGACGGGGCCCGCGGCCATTAGCCTGTGGGCATGCATCCCAGCGCGGTCAAGGTGGCCGGCGTGCTCCGCGAGCTTGGCGTGACCGGAGACATCAGGGAACTGCCCGAGCCCGCCCCGACCGCGGCGACCGCGGCGGCCCAGCTCGGCTGCGAGATCGGGGCGATCGCCAACAGCCTGATATTCAACGCGGACGGCGCGCCGCTGCTGGTGCTGACCAGCGGCGCGCACCGCGTGGACACCGGCCGGGTGGCGGCCCTGATCGGCGCGGACAAGGTCAAGCGGGCCGACCCGGAGTTCGTCCGCCGGTCCACCGGCCAGGTGATCGGCGGGGTGGCCCCGGTCGGCCACCCGGCCCCGGTGCGCACCCTCGTGGACACCGAACTCGGCTCCTACGCCGTGGTGTGGGCCGCGGCCGGCCACACGCACACGGTGTTCGCGACCTCCTATCGCGAGCTTCTCCGGATCACCGGCGGTACCCCCGCCACCGTCGCCGCCGACCCCTGACGGAACCCTGCGGTCGCGCCCTATGCTCGGGCCATGCGCGCGCTGATTGTCGTAGATGCGCAGAACGACTTCTGTGAGGGCGGGTCGCTGGCCGTGACCGGCGGATCGGCGGTCGTGGCGGCCGTCAGCGCCTACCTGGCGGCCCAGGAGGCCAGCTACGCCCACGTGGTGGCCTCCCGCGATTACCACATCGATCCCGGCGATCACTTTTCCGACCACCCCGACTTTGCCAGGTCCTGGCCGCCGCACTGCGTGGTCGGCACCGCGGGCGCCGAGTTCCATCCGGACCTGGATACCAGCCGGATCGAGGCGGTGTTCAGCAAGGGCGCCCACGCCGCGGCCTACAGCGGGTTCGAGGGTACCGATCACGCGGGCACGCCGCTGGCCGGCTGGCTCCGCGAGCGCGGCGTCGACGCGCTCGACGTGATCGGCATCGCCACCGACTACTGCGTCCGGGCGACGGCACTGGACGCGGCGCGGGAGGGCTTCGCCACCCGGGTGCTGCTCCCGCTGGTCGTCGGGGTGGACCCGGTGACCACCGGGGAGGCGCTCGCCGCCATGCGGGACGCCGGCGTCGCCCTGGACTCCTCCCGCGGCGCGCCCGCCGGGTAGCCGACCGAAAGCTGACCGGGACTAGGGTCGTGGTGGCGGCAGCTGCGATGCCGCCGCCAAGACGGACGCGGCAGCGGGCGCCGGCGGTGCCCGCGCCAGAGACAGGGATGGCAATGGCTGACTGGAACAGCAAGATCATCGAGGAATTCCGGGCCAATGCGGGCAAGGTGGGCGGCCCGTTCGAGGGCGCAACGCTGCTCCTGCTGCACACCGTGGGCGCCAGGACCGGGCAGCCCCGGGTGAACCCGATGATGTACCGGCCGGTGCCGGGCGGCTACGCGGTCTTCGCCTCCAAGAGCGGCGCGCCCACGAACCCGGACTGGTACCACAACCTGCTGGCCCATCCCGACGTGGAAGCCGAGATCGGCACCGAGACGGTGAAGCTCCGCGCCCGGGTGGCGCAGGGCGCCGAGCGCGACGAGATCTGGACGGCGCACAAGGCCGCCAACCCGGGGTTCGCCGAATACGAGACGAGGACTACCAGGCAGATCCCGGTCGTCATCCTCGAGCCCGCCGGCTAGCACCGGGCACGGGGGCGCACCGGTGACCGGATGGTCGGTGGACGAGCGGCGGGCCCGGCTGGCCCGGCGGCACCTCCTGGCGCCGCAGGCGCGGGCCGGGACGGCCGCCGAGGTGGCGGCGGCATTGGTCGCCCTGCACGGCACCGATCCCGCGTCGGTGTACCTGGCCGCCTGGGCGCGCAGCGCGGACGGGCACCGCGCGGTCGGCCACGCCGCCATGGAACGGGCGCTGTATGAGGACGGGGAACTGGTCCGGATGCTGGGGATGCGCCGGACCATGTTTGTCGTCCCGGCCGCCCTGGCACCGGTCATCCAGGCGTCCTGCACGGACCAGATCGCGGAGCGGATGCGCCGCGGGCTGATCCGTAACCTCGCCGCGGCGGGCGTCGGCCCCGATACCGGGCGCTGGCTCGACGAGGTCGGCGATGCCACCGTCAAGGCGCTCGCCGCCCGGGGCACCGCGACCGGCGCGGAGCTCGCGCGCGAGGAGCCGCGGCTGCGCACCCAGCTCGTGTACGCCGAGGGGAAGAACTACGGTGGCTCGTCCAGCATCACCACCCGGGTGCTGATGCTGCTCTCCGCGGAGCGGCGCATCACCCGCGGCCGCCCCCGCGGCGGCTGGACGTCCAGCCAGTACGAGTGGGCGCCGGCCGATCCCGGGCCGCCCCCCGGTTCCGCGGCGGATGCCCGGGCCGAGCTGGCCCGCCGCTGGCTGCTGGCGTTCGGCCCGGCCCCGGTTTCGGACCTGCAATGGTGGACCGGCTGGACGGCCGGCCAGGCACGGGCGGCGCTCGCCCAGCTCGCCACCGCCGGGGCGGACCTCGGCGGCACCCCGGGCGTCGTGCTGGCCGGTGACGAGGAGCCAGAGCCGGCGGTCGAGCCGTGGGCCGCGTTGCTGCCCGCGCTGGACCCGACCCCCATGGGCTGGCGCGACCGAGGCTGGTTCCTCGGCGAGCACGCTCCAGCGCTGTTCGACCGGTCCGGGAACATCGGGCCCACCGTCTGGTGGGATGGCCGCATCGTCGGCGGCTGGGCGCAGCACCCGGGCGGCGAGATCGTGTGGCGCCTGCTCGAAGACGCCGGTGCTCAGGCGGCCGCTGCGATCGCCGCGGAGGCGGAGAACCTCCGGGCCTGGCTGGGCCCGGCCCGGGTCACCCCGCGCTTTCGCACCCCCCTGGAACGCGAACTGTCCGCCTGAGCTCGACGCCTGTCCGCCCGGGAGCGACGCCTGTCCGGGCGCGACGCCCCCGCAGCTCCCTGGCGGCCCGCCCGAAAGCAGACCGCGCCGCTCTTGACTTTGTGGCACAAAGAAAGCTAGCTTTGTGTCACAAAGCTAAGAGAGGGAGCCCGTCATGAACGAGGAAACTGGCACCCGGAAAGGGCCCGAGCCCCGCGAGGCGGCCATGGACGCCCGCGGCGCGGCCGTCATCATGCAGCAGGCCCGCGAGCGGGCTGGGAGCGAACTGCGGGTCAGGCGGCCGCTGTTGTTCGTGACCTGGGGACTGGTCCTGCTCATCGGCTACGGCGCCATGTGGCTGTCGGTCCGCGGACAGCGGCCGTATGACGCGCCGGCCTGGCCCACGCTGCTCCTGGCGTTCCTCCTCCTGCTGGTCGCCCTGATCATCACCGCGCAGGTGGTGGACTGGGCGGCCAGTGGAGTCGGCGGCCGGTCGCAGATGCAGCGCGGCATCTTCGCGCTCGCCGTGGCCGCCGGGTTCGCTGCGCTGGAAGTCGAGAAGTCCGCGGTGGCGAGTCTGGGTGCCAGCCGGCCCGTGCAGGCCGTCCTGGGGATCGCCGCGCCACCGCTGGCCGCGGGCCTGGCCTTCGTCGCCACCTCCGCCTTGGCCGGCCGGCTGAACTGGGCCCGGCTCATCCTGGGCCTGTGGCTGCTGGCCGTGGCGGCCGCCGGCGCGTGGGGCGGCCCGGTGACCGCCCTGGCGGTCTGCGCGCTGGCCGGTGGCGGCGGCGTCCTGCTGATGGCCGTCATCGAGCCCCGGCTGCCCCGGTCATGAGAGAGGAAGAACTCGACCAGGCGATCCACGTGCCGGCCCGGCTGCGGATCATGGTGACACTAGCGAGCCTGCCCGACGGGGACGACCTGTCCTTCACCAGGCTCCTGGACGTGATCGGGCTCACCCCCGGCAACCTGATCACGCACCTGCGCAAGCTCGAAGACGCCGGGTACATCACGACGCACAAGAACGGCAGCGGCGTCACCGCCAGGACCGCGGTCGCGCTCACCAACGGCGGCCGGGCGGCGCTGGACCACTACACGTCGGTGCTGCGGGAACTGCTCGACTCGGCCAGCCCCCGGTGACCGGGCGGCCGCCAGGCACGCCAATTTGACAGCGGACGCCGGGCCTGCCCGGCGTCCGCGCGCCGTGCGGCTAACCGCCCTCGGGGATCGACTCGTAGATGCGCTTGCAGTCCGGGCATACCGGGAACCGCTTCGGGTCCCGGCTGGGCACCCACTTCTTCCCGCACAGCGCTATCACCGGAGTGCCGCTCACCGCGCTGTCCACGATCTTGTCCTTCAGGACGTAGTGGGCGAACCGCTCGTGATCGCCGTCACCGGTGGACAGGTCCGGCCGGACGTCGGTGTCCTCACGGGTTTCCTGCTGGGGAAGGACTTCGGTACTCACGGCACGTGAGTCTACCGCGCCTCAGTTCAGCGACGGGTCCTCCGGATAGGTCGCCACCAGTGCCAGGGCGCCACCGGAGCGGCGCAGCACGGCCTGCCACAGCTGCTCGGGGCGCGGGTGGAAGGCGTCGGCCGGCTCGGCCGGGAGGACGAACCAGGCCCCCTCGTCGATCTCCGCCTGGAGCTGCCCCGGTCCCCAGCCGGCGTACCCGGCGAAGACCCGGAACGAGACGATGCCGCCCGCCACCAGCTCCGGCGGGGTGTCCAGGTCGATCAGGCCCACCCGGGACGGGATGCCGGTGGAGTCGAGCGCCCGCCAGCCCACCGGCCCCTCGAGTCCCGGCACGCTGGCCAGGCCCAGCGCGCTGTTCGGCGCGACCGGCCCGCCCCTGAATACCACGGACGGGTCGCTGACCAGGTCGGTCCACGGCTCGAGGACCCGCCCGACGGGCACCTTGGTCGGCCGGTTCAGCACGACGCCAAGGGTGCCTTCTTCCGGCTCGTCCTCGACCACCAGCACCACGGCGCGCTTGAAGTTGGGGTCTCCTAGCATCGGGGTCGCGACCAGCAGCCGCCCCGCGCTGACCTCCGCCATGCCTCCATTC
>Ga0318563_10001044_pt1 | contig 11635 bp, 13 predicted proteins | sample GRESIP066b5f19_FD_203689 | JGI IMG/M metagenome (GOLD analysis project Ga0318563, IMG submission 203689) | Tropical soil microbial communities from Luquillo Experimental Forest, Puerto Rico - GRE.SIPMG.066b5f19 | ecosystem: Environmental > Terrestrial > Soil > Tropical forest > Bulk soil... | reverse complement strand
CATCGCTGGGACGGGCGCTGGAGGCCCGGCTCTTCGGTCCCCTGCTGGCACGTCTCGACGCCGAGGTGGAGAGCACCGAGCGCGCCGCCGCCGCGTTCGCCGACGGGGGACGGGCTCTGGGGAGGGACGAGGGATGAGGTGGTTCCGCAAGAAGCTGGGAGCGACGGAGCGGCCGGCATTGCCCGAGGCGGAGGTGCTCCGGGCGCTGCTCGACGAGGCGGTGGGCTTGCCGGCGCTCCACTCCAGCCGCGCGCTGCTGGGGCGGCTGGCCGAGGACTACGCTCGCACCCGGTCGCTGGCCTCGCGGCCGCTCCGCATCGCGCTGGTGGGGTCGACCGGAGCAGGCAAGAGCACGCTCCTCAATGCGCTGGCGGGCACCATGCTCGCCCGCGAAGGGGTGGACCGCCCGACGTCGTCCGAACCGGTGGCCTACGCCCCCACCGACGCCGAGCTGGGCACGCTGGCCGAGGTGGTGCCGCGGGTGGTGCGCTATCTCCCCGGCACCGGCCGCTGGGCCGGACAGGTCTTCGTCGACACGCCGGACCTGAACTCCATCGCCCAGGCCCATGCCGGCGCGGCGCTGGCAGTGCTCGACCAGGTCGACGCCGCGGTGCTGGTCTTCCACCGGGGCTCGGTGGCCGAGGCCCGTCCCAGCGAGGCCCTCCGTCCCTTCGCCCGGAGGCGGGCCCTGCTCTGCGTGGTGAATTTCGCCGATCAGCTGGGGGTCGAGGCGCAGCAGACGCTCCGGGGGCAGGTCGCCCGGGTGGTGCAGGAGGAGCTGGAGGTCACCGAGCCGCCTCCGGTGTTCGTGGTCAGCGCGCTCCGGGCGCGGATGGGTGAGGCGACGGAGGCGGACTGGCCCCGCCTCGAGGCCAGTCTTCAAGAATTGGCCGACGGCAGCGTGGCCACCGACCTGCGCCGCCGCAACGCGCTGGCGGTGCTGGAGCAGATCCGCCGGACGGTGGCCGAGGGCCTGGAGCAGACCGAGGAGGCGCGCGCCGACGTGCAGCGCGCACTGGAGGCTGGGCTCTCCGCGACGCGGCCGGAGCTGGATCGCGACTTCCGGCAACGGATGGAGGGCGCCACCGGCTACCTCCGCCAGACGGTGCGGCGCCAGGCCGCAGGACGGCTGACCGGTCCGGTGGGATGGGGCCTGCGGCTCTCGGGATGGGGCTCGGGCGGTCTCGCCGGTGCGGCGCTCGCGGCGCAGGCGAGCTTGCCCGCCGGGCTCCTGGTCGCCGCCACCGGCGCAGTGCTCGACGAGGTCCAGGCCCGGGGACGGACTGCCGCCGCCGAGCGCACGCTCCTCGCCGCCAGCGACGGCACCCTCGATGCCCTCGCCCGCCAGGCGCTGGGACCGGCGCGCACCGCCGCCTCGGCGCGGGGGCTGGCACCGGAGACGCTCGGACTCCCCACCCATCCGGCGTGGGTGGCGAGCCTCGCCGGAGCCCGGGCCCTGGCCTGGCAGCAAGTGGCCGGCGGCGCGCTCTCCGAGGCGGTCACGCGCTGGTGGCAGTGGGCCCGGTTCCTGTTGCTGCCTCTGGTGCAGCTCCCGCTCCTCGCCCTGGTGGCCCACGTCGGCTACCGGGTGGTGCGCGCCTACTGGGAGGGAGCGTGGTTGCCCGCCGGATACTTCCTCAATGCCGCGGTGCTGGCCGGGCTGTGGACGGTGGGCGGAACGGTGGTCGCCGGCCTCACGCTGTCCGGCGTGGCGGCGGCGCTGGTCCGCACCGGTCAGGCGGCCTTCACCCGCTCGCTGGACACGACGGTGGCGGACGTGCGGACGGGCGTGGCACAGGCGTTGCGGGGGCCGATCTCCGCGGCGCGGTCGGTGCTCGAGCTGCCGGCGGAGTGAGTGGATGGGGTTGGGATTCCGCCGCGAGGTCTCAGCGGCGGGGGCTCAGCTCGCGACGTGCCCGCTGGCCGCCGTTGGACCCGGCGTGGCGGGCGGAGCTGCAGAGGGTGTGGTGTGGACCGGCCCGGCCTCACGGCCTTGGACGGCGGGAGCGGGCACGATCGCCGGAACGACCCGGGAGCGTGCGGACGCCGGCGCCGCCGTGGATTCGGTGCTCCCGTTGGGGCCGCTCACCAGCACGTGGACCGGAGCGGGGGTCGCCGAGCTCGGCGCCGTCGAGAGCGCTGCGCGGAGAAGCGCGCCACCCTCGCGGGCGACCGGTGCCGCCGCCGGCGTGTGCCCGGCGATCACGCTCGGTGCAGCGCACGGCGGGCTGGAGACCAGCGTCCCCAGTGCCGGGTCTCCATATCCGGCGATGCGTGCCGCGACCGACGGGTTGTTCCACCCATCGCTCTCCGGGCGCGCCATCTTGAAGTGGAGGTGCGGGCCGCAGGCCCAGCCGGTGGCACCGGAGTAGCCGAGCAGCTCTCCCTGGCGCACGTGCTGTCCCGGCCGCACCACCACCCGGGAGAAGTGGAGGTACTGGCTCTCCAGCCCTCCGTCGTGCTCCAGCACCACGTAGTTCGCGGTGGGCGCCATCGAGGGATCGCATCCGCCCTCGGTGCTGTCACCGCGGGCGAGCCGCACCACCCCATCCAGCACCGCCGCCACCGGCGTTCCGGCGGGCATCCGGAAGTCCCAGGCCCACACGTCGTTGTCCACGTGCGTCCCCACCGCGTGCACCTGCGTCACCGGGAAGGCGAGGCCGCATCCAAAGGGGACGGCCACCACCGGAGGCACGGGGACCTCGGCGAGCGCGAGCGCCGGGAGCAGGCAGAAACCGAGGAGCAGGACGCGCGCGGAGCGAATCACCGAGGAGGCGTTCACTATCGCACGACTGCCCGATGTGGGTCCTTCTCGGACGTCCGATCGAACAGCTGACCGGAGGACACCGGATCGAGGCAGCGGGTTGCTTTCGCCGGTCCTGTGCGGACTCTTGGGGGGTCAGGCCCGACAGACATGTCCCCCAGGAGGTCCAGGTGGCTGACGGCACGGGAAGCCTTCGCCTTTCCCTACTCGATGGTCAGGCGCTCCGCGGCGACGCGGTAGCGCGCGCCCTGACCCAGGCCGGGCACTCGATCTCCGGGCGCCACCTCCGGGGCGACGAATTCCTCAGCGCCCTGGCCCAGGAGGAGCCGCGACTGGCGATCATCGACGTCGAGCTCCCCGGAGAGGACGGGGTCCAGGTGCTCTCCGAGGTCCGGCAGTTCCATTCGGGGATTCAGGTGCTCGCCCTCGGCGACGGACCCGGGCGCGTCGATCGCTGCATCGCCGCCGGGGCCGCGGCGTACCTCGACACCCGCACCGCGACCTGTGACGAGCTGCTGCGGGCGCTCGACCTGCTCGCCCGCGGGGAGCGGGCGGTCTCGGCGGACCTCCTGACCTCGGTCTTCTCTCCGGCGCGGCCCCAGGAGCACGAACGACTGCGGCCCCTCTCCACCCGCGAGCGACAGGTCCTGGCCTGGGTCTCCGCCGGAGCGGACAACGGGGTGATCGCCAAGTCGCTGCAGATCACCGAGCGCACGGTGAAGGCGCACGTCTCCAGCCTCTACCGCAAGCTCCACCAGGACAACCGGACCCAGCTCGCCCTGCTCGCCCGACAGCTGGGGGTGCGACCTCCGCCCGAGACCAGCAGCAGCCTGAGCGCGCCCTCGCCCTAGCGTCGCTTCGACGCTTCCTCAGTCGGCGCGACCCACGTCGAGCAGCGCTTCCAGCCGGGCGATGACCAGCTCCGCCCCGCTGAAGAGCTGGCCGCCGCTCCACAGCGCCGGGGTGACCGTCCCCCCGTGGGCCTCGAAGTCCGCCCGGGCCTCCGGGTAGACGACGTTCCGGAACCGCACCCGGTCCTTCATCCCGTGCTCGGTGACCCAGCGACGGACACGGGCCGAGCCGTCCTCGTCGAGGCGGTGGAACAGCTCGGTACCCTCCCCGGCCATGGCCTCAGGAGCGGCCGGCCTGTGCGGCCTGCACCCGCGCCCGCGCCCGACGGACGCGCTCGGTCTCGCTGGCCAGCGCCGGGTCGGCCGGGGACATCGCCGCCAGCTTCTGCTCTGCCTCGCGCAAGGTCTGGGTGGCCGCCTCGAGGTCGATGCTGGTCGCCGGCTCTGCCTGGTCGGCGAGGATCAGCACCGTGTCGTTCTGCACCTCGAAGAAGCCTCCGGCGACGAACCACGCCCGGGTGGTCGAGCCCTCGCGGACGGTCAGCGGGCCGGGGGCGAGGAGGGAGAGGAACGGGGTGTGGCCGGGGCGCACGCCATAGAGACCCTCGGCGGCGGGAGCCACCACCTCGTCGGCGGGGGTGGAGACCAGCCTCCGCTCGGGGGTGACGATGTCGACGTTCAGCTTGGCCATGGCGATCCCTTCACTCCTGGAAGTCGAGCTGGCGCGTCCGCGGCTCGACGGTATCGAACTCCACCTGGTTATGCTCGGTGACCCGCGGCTCGCGGCCGGGGACGCCGTTGAGCCCCTCCAGCCAGCCGAAGCGCCGGTCGTAGCGGCGCAGCTTCGAGTAGGCGCTCTTCGGGACCAGCTCCCCCAGCGTCCGCTCGCCGAGCACGTTGCCCAGCCTGTCGTAGAGCACCGCCACCTTCACCGGTCCGTAGCCATCGAAGGGAGGCGACTTCTTCGCCTTCTTCTTCTGCGAGTCGCTCACCGGCTTGGGCGGAGCGGGAATCGACTTGGGAAGGGTGAAGAGCACCCAGAACCGCTGGCCCGAATCGCTGATGAAGTACAGGTCGTCGACCCCACCCACGCAGCGGGGGAGTGTCCACGCCGGATCGGTGTCGCGGGTCGCCTCCACCCGGCATTTCCCCTGGCCCTCCTCGCGAAGGACGATCCCGTACTCGGCGTTGGAGGAGGCCGAGCCCTTGCTCCGGCGTGGCTCGTCGGCCGGCGCCGGCGTGGCGAGGAGGAGCACCAGCGGGAGCGCGTTCCGGACCACGTCAGGAGCTCCGGCCGCCCACCGGCTCAGGCAGCGGCCTTCTTGGCGGCCTCCACGACCTCCTCGATGCCGCCGGCGTAGAAGAAGAACTGCTCGGGAATGTCGTCGAGCTTGCCCTCGGCGATGTCCTTGAACCCCCGGATGGTGTCGGCGAGCCGCACGTACCGGCCCGGCTTCCCGGTGAACACCTCGGCGGTGAAGAAGGGCTGGCTGAGGAAGCGCTGGATCTTCCGGGCTCGGGCGACGACCAGCTTGTCGTCCTCGGACAGCTCGTCCATCCCCAGGATGGCGATGATGTCCTGCAGCTCCTTGTACCGCTGGAGGATACCCTGGACCCGGCGGGCCACCGCGTAGTGCTCGGCTCCCACGACGGCAGGGTCGAGGATCCGGCTGGTGGAGTCGAGCGGGTCCACCGCGGGGTAGATGCCCAGCTCGGAGATCGGCCGGCTGAGTACCGTGGTCGCGTCGAGGTGGGCGAAGGCGGTGGCCGGCGCGGGGTCGGTGAGGTCGTCGGCGGGGACGTAGATCGCCTGCACCGAGGTGACCGAGCCCTTGGGGGTCGAGGTGATGCGTTCTTGAAGCGCGCCCATCTCGGTGGAGAGCGTCGGCTGGTAACCGACCGCGCTGGGGATCCGGCCGAGGAGCGCCGAGACCTCGGAGCCGGCCTGGGTGAAGCGGAAGATGTTGTCCACGAAGAGGAGCACGTCGCGCCCCTCGACGTCGCGGAAGTACTCGGCCACGGTCAGCGCCGAGAGCCCCACCCGGGCCCGGGCGCCGGGCGGCTCGTTCATCTGCCCGTAGACCAGCACCGCCTGGGACTTCTCGAGCTGGTCGAGGTTGATCACCCCGCCCTCGCGGAACTCGCGGTAGAGGTCGTTGCCCTCGCGGGTGCGCTCCCCCACCCCGGCGAAGACGCTGAACCCGCCCTTCTCGATCGCCGCGTTGCGGATCAGCTCGGTGAGGAGCACCGTCTTGCCGACCCCGGCGCCACCGAAGAGCCCGGTCTTGCCGCCGCGGGTGTAGGGGCAGAGCAGATCGATGACCTTGATCCCGGTCTCGAAGAGCTGCACCCGCACGTCCTGCTCGGTGAACTTCGGTGCCGGCCGGTGGATCGGCCAGTGCTCGGTGGCCGCCACCGGCCCGCGCTCGTCGATCGGCTCGCCGACCACGTTGAGGATCCGGCCCAGGGTGGACTTGCCCACCGGCATCACGATCGGGCTGCCGGTGTTCTTCACCGGGAGCCCGCGGGACAGGCCGTCGGTGGTGTCCATGGCGATGGCGCGGACGGTGTTCTCTCCCAGGTGCTGGGCCACCTCGAGGACCAGGTTCCCCTCGGTCTTGGAGATGGAGGGATTGGTCACCCGGAGGGCGGTGTAGATCTCTGGGAGGTCTCCGGGCGGGAACTCCACGTCCACCACCGGTCCGAGGATCTGGGTCACCTTTCCCTGCGTCTGTACGGTCGCTGTCATGTCCTGTCCCGGATCGTCTACTTCAGCGCTTCGGCGCCGGAGACGATCTCCATCAGTTCCTTGGTGATCACCGCCTGCCGGGTGCGGTTGTAGTTGAGCGTCAGGTTGGAGATCGCCTCGGTGGCGTTGTTGGTCGCGCTCTCCATCGCGCTCATCCGCGCCCCGTGCTCCGAGGCCACCGACTCCAGCAGCGCCCGGTACACCCGGGTGGCCACTGCCTGTGGCACCAGCCGGTCGAGCACCGCCTGCTTCGACGGCTCATACTCGAAGTCGATCTGCGAGCGGAGCTGCCCCGGGGCTTCCTCGCTCGCCGTTCCCTCGAAGGGGAGGAGCGGAGCGAGCACCACCCGCTGGGTGATGGCGGAGACGAACTCGTTGTAGGCCACCAGCACATGGTCCACCCGGTCCTCCAGGAACTCCCCGGTCAGCTCCGCGGCGAGGGACCGGGCCGTCTCGTAGGACAGCTTGGCGTACAGGCCAGCATGGTCCTTGCGCAATTCGAGGTGGCGGCGGCGGAAGGCCTCCACCCCCTTGCGACCCACGGTGGTCAGCCGGACCGAGACGGTCTTCTCGTTCTCGTAGACGTAGCGGACCACCCGGCGGATGACGTTGGCATTGAAGCCGCCGGCCAGACCACGGTCGGAGGTCAGGGCGAGAATCTCCACCCGCCGGGCAGGCCGGGACTGGAGCAGCGGATGGGAGAGACCCTCGCTCCGGGAGACGAGATCCGCGATCATCTGGTCCAGCGCGCGGGCATAGGGCCGCGCGGAGACGATGGCGTCCTGGGCCCGGCGGAGCTTGGCCGCAGACACCATCTTCATCGCCTTGGTGATCTGCTGGGTGCTCTTCACGGACCGGATGCGCTTGCGGATGTCTCGAAGGCTGGCCATGGCGGGGGAACGGCTCGGCCCCTTACAGCCCGGGGGGCGGAGAATCAACCACCGCGAGGAGGACATCCACTGCGGTCGATGAGACGCCGGACCTGGGTGCTGGCCCTGCTCGGGGGGCTCGCGGTGGCAGTGCTGGCACCGAGCCTCTACATCGAGCTCGCCGCCCGGCCGCGGTTGGTCCCCCTCTCGGAGGCGCCCACCGCGCCCTGGGCCATCGTCTTCGGGGCGGGGCTCGCTCCCGGCGGGGAGCCCTCGCCCATCCTGGCCGAGCGGCTGGAGGCGGCGCACGAGCTGTGGCGGAGCGGTCGGGTCGGGCGGCTGCTCCTCACCGGGAACACCGACCCCTACCACGACGAGATCCGCGCCATGCGGCGCTACCTGGTCAAGTCGGGGCTCCCGGAGACGGCGGTGTCCAGCGATCTCGAGGGAACGTCGACCTTCGACAGCTGCTGGCGGGCCCGCAGCGTGTTCGGCGTCCAGCGCGCCATCCTGGTCACCCAGTCCTTCCATCTGCCGCGGGCGCTCTACCTGGCGCGCGCGGCGGGAATGGACGTGGTCGGGGTGCGCGCCGGAGGGCGCGGGCACTGGAGCAGCCCGTGGGCATGGCGCGAGCTCCTCGCCCGACCGCTGGCAGTGCTCGACGTGCTGGTGCACCGGAAGCCCGAGGCTCCGGCGGCGACCTCGGTCACCGGCTGAAACGGACGAAGGGCGCGCTGCTCCGGAGGACTTCCCGGGCAACACGCCCTTGCGTGGACTGCAGAAGACGCGAGCCGCTTACTTCGCGGGGGCCGCAGCGTCGGCCGGGGCGTCCGCCTTGGTCGACTTCTTGGCCTTCTTGCTCTTCTTGGCCGACTTGCTGGTGTCCGCCTTGGGGGCGTCGTCAGCGAAGGCAGCGAAGGAGGTGGCGAGAATCAGGGCGGCGAGCAGCTTCTTCATGTGTTCAAGCTCCGAGGGACAGCGGGTAGACCGCAGCGAGATGCTACGTCGGGTCCCTCACTGAGCACCGAACGTGCCAGCGGGGTGAGCCGGTGACCCAGCCCACCCCGCCGAATGCAACCTAGATGCAACTCGGAGACTACTTCTTCTCCGGAGCCTTCTCGGCCGCCTTGTCGGTGCTCTTCGCGGCGTCCTTCTTCGCCGGCTCCGCCTTCTTCTCCGCCTTCTTCGGCTCGGCGGTCTTGGCAGCGTCGTCGGCGAGGGCGGCGAAAGAGGTCGCGAGAACCAGGGCGGCGATCAGCTTCTTCATTTGGATGACTCCTAGGTGAGGTTGGAACGGCGCGGGGCACTCAGCACCAGGCGTGCCAGACCGCCATCGGCTGCAAGTTGCCATTTCAGCGCACCACCTTGCCGAGCAGCCTGGGGACGGCCTCCCCAGCCGTGCAGTTGCGTCTGGGGAGTTTTTCCCCAGCCCGTCCGTTACAGTGCTGCCGGATAGACCCGGGCTGCTGCGTGCCCGTGCCACCATGCCGGTCCCCGCCTTGAACGAAGCGCTCAGCTATCGCCGCTACCGCGCGGCCTTCTTCTTCGTCGTCGCCCTGCTCGCCGCGGTGACCGCCTTCACCCTCTGGAACGAGCTGCGGACCAACGAGCGGATCGACCAGCTCTTCGCCGCAGCGCTGGAGCGCGAGTCGCTCATCGCCCGCATTCGGGTCGACGCCGCGGTGCTGGAGAACCTGGTCGACGACCACATCCGCGCCACCACCGACGATGCACGGCAGCTGGCGGACGCGCGGATGGAGGAGACGCTGGCCGACGCCAAGGAGGCCCGCCTGGCATACACCCAGGGGCTGCCCGACGGAGAGAAGGAGCTCTGGAAGCGCTTCGACGAGACGGCCCGGGCGCTCGCCCAGTCGGCACGGGTGGCGTTGCGGTTCAGCAATCGCCGCGAGGCCGAGCGCGCCCGCCAGCACCTGGAGGCCGAGCTCCGCCCGATCACCGAGCAGCTCAACGCGCTGGCCGGTGAGCTGGCCCACAAGGATGCGCAGGAGACCCGGGCTCTGCTCCGCCGGCGGGAGAGCCTGCGGACCAAGACCACCTTCGTCGGAGCGCTGGTGGCGCTCTCCGGGGTGATCCTCGCCGTGGCGGTGGGCACCTCGATGGTGCGGGTGCTCCGCCGCCAGGAGCACACCATCCAGGAACAGATGGCCGAGCTCGACCGGAGGAACCACGAGCTCGATTCTTTCGCCAGCCGCGTGGCCCACGACCTGGTCTCCCCCCTCAACCCGCTGCGCGGCTACCTGACGCTGGTCCGCCGCTCTCCTGCGGCGAACGATCCCGACGTGCGGGAGATGCTCGCCGACGCCGAGGCCAGCGCCACCCGCATGGCCGAGCTGGTGGAGGCGCTCCTCCGCTTCTGCCGCGCCGGCAAGCGGAGCGAGGGACCGTCCTGTGACGTGGAGAACGCGGTCTCGGCCATCCTCCTCGAGCAGGACCAGGTGGCGGCACTCAACGGGGTGGTGATCGAGCGGCGCTTGGGACGCGACGTCCGGGTCGACGTTCCGGCGCAGCTGGTGCAGTCCATCGCCCAGAACCTGATCTCCAACGCGGTGAAGTACTCCGCCGGCCGGCCGGGGGCGAAGGTGACCGTCTATGCCGGACGCGAGGGAGACGAGGCGGTGCTGGAGGTCACCGACAACGGACCGGGGATGTCCGATGCGGTGCTGGCCCGGCTCTTCCAGCCGTTCTTCCGCGCGCCGGAGGCGAAGGGGCGACCCGGCCAGGGGCTGGGGCTGGCCACCACCAAGCGCCTGGTCGAGGCGCACGGCGGAACCCTGAAGATCCGCAGCGCCCCCGGCGCCGGCACGACTGCCACCGTCCGGTTCCCCCACGTGGAGGGGCGGCCCACCGCCGCGCCCGAGCGTCCAACCACCCAGCCGGCCTCCTCGGAGATGGTCGCCGAGGTCCGATGAGCGCCCCCAGCATCCTCGTCGTCGACGACGACCCGCACGCCCGCGGCCTGCTCCGCCGACTGCTCGGTCCGTTGGGCACCGTCTCCGAGGCCGACTCGGCGCCGGCGGCCGAGGCGGCGCTCCGTGGCAGCGGGGTGGACGTGGTCATCACCGACATGGCGATGCCCGACCCCGACGACGGGCTGCGGGTGCTCAAGGCGACGCACGCTCAGAACCCCGACACCCCGGTGATCGTCATCACCGCCTTCGGGAACATCGAGGGCGCGCTGGACACCATCCAGAAGGGGGCCTTCGACTACCTGGCCAAGCCCTTCGACGTCGACGGCGTGGTCCGGGTGGTGCGCCGGGCGGTGGAGCAGCGGCGGCTGGTGGAGGAGAACAAGAGCCTCCGGGCCCGGGTGAACAAGACCGAGCTGGTGGGGCGGAGCCCGGCCATCCTCGAGGTCTACAAGCAGGTGGCCCGGGCGGCGACCACCAATGTCCCGGTGCTGATCACCGGCGAGACCGGCACCGGCAAGGAGCAGGTGGCGCGGAGCCTTCACCAGCGCTCGCCGCGCGCCCGGGCCCGGTTCGTGGCGGTGGACTGCGGGGCGATCGCCGAGTCGCTGATGGAGAGCGAGCTCTTCGGGCACGCCAAGGGGGCCTTCACCGGCGCCACCGGTGGGCGCCGCGGCCTCTTCGAGGAGGCCACCGGGGGCACCCTCTTCCTCGACGAGATCGGTGACGTCGGCCCGAAGATCCAGTCGCAGCTCCTCCGGGTCCTCCAGGAGGGGGAGATTCGCCGGGTCGGGGAGAGCACGCCGGTCCCGGTCGACGTCCGGGTGGTGGCGGCGACCAACAAGGACCTCAAGGCCATGGTCGGAGAGGGGCGCTTCCGGGAGGACCTGCTCTACCGCCTCGACGTCGTCCACCTCCACCTGCCGCCCTTGCGCGAGCGCCGGGAGGACATCCCCGCGCTGGTGGAGCACTTCGCTGCCCTACACGGCCGCGGTGGCACCCGCCCGGTGGTCACCGAGGAGGCGATGGCCCGGCTAGCGGCCTACGACTGGCCGGGCAACGTCCGGCAGCTGGAGAACGTGGTGGCCCGGGCGCTGGCGCTGAACATGACCGGAGTGCTCACTCCGGCGGACTTCCCTGCCCCGATCGGCGATGCGCCGAAGAAGCTCACCACCCTGGTCGGCGACATGCCCACCCTGGCCGAGCTCAGCCGCCGCTATGCCGCCCACGTGCTGCAGACGGTGGGGGGAAACAAGTCCGAGGCGGCGCGCCTGCTCGAGGTGGACCGGAAGACGCTCTACAAGCTCCTCGAGCCACAGGAGCCAGGCGAGAGCTGATCGCTCGGAGGAGGTCTCTGGCACCCGCCGCGGGACCGGAACCGGGGACGACCGAACGGGGAAGGTCTTCGGCAGCTGCCGCCGGATGCCCGGCGGGTAGGAGGACCGGGGGTGGCTCGGCGGGCGTCAGCCAGCCTC
>Ga0318563_10001034_pt1 | contig 11666 bp, 9 predicted proteins | sample GRESIP066b5f19_FD_203689 | JGI IMG/M metagenome (GOLD analysis project Ga0318563, IMG submission 203689) | Tropical soil microbial communities from Luquillo Experimental Forest, Puerto Rico - GRE.SIPMG.066b5f19 | ecosystem: Environmental > Terrestrial > Soil > Tropical forest > Bulk soil... | reverse complement strand
AATAGAAAATTCAGAAAATGTCATTGCATGCTGATGAGTGTTACATGGGCGGTTACGGCGACCCATTTTCCCCGCCTTCTGACATACACGTCCTGGTAAGAATTTTTTCCCCTTGTTTCTTTTGATCCGTCCCTGATTACAAAACTGGTCCAGGCAGTCACAACGCCCACATCAGCAGACAATATCTGGACGTCCAGGCTGTCTATATGGATCGAGGTTACTGTCACATTTTTTGACAAAAGAGTCTCCAGATTATCTATCTTACTGTTTCTTGTACCGAAGGGAGTAATCATTACAAAATCATCAGCCAGAATTTTACCCAGCGTGGCTGTATCACGGTTTAAAATGGAATTAAGCCAGTCCTGGTTCATATTTTTTAAAACCTCCGCCTCGCTGTTTTGTGAATAACCCGGATGAAACAATAAAAGGAAGAGAATAAGGGTCATCAGTCTTGTTATGCACACTGGTATTTTCATGAATGGTTCCTCCTTTTGAATGCAATTGCGGAATGGAGCACCCGCTCCTTGAATCAATACCCTTCGGCAAAATAGGAATTGCCGCTCCGGTCTCTCCTGGCGATCTGGAACATACTATCCATTCTGGAAGAAATCGCCGGAGGCCCGGCCGGATAGTTTACCACTACCTGAGAGTCCTGAAGGGCCTTGCATATTATCCTCCGGGCTTTGAAAAATAAATACGGCTTTTCCTTGTCAAAATATATCCAGACATTCCAGCCGGTTTTTTTCTCTCTCATGGGACGGATATATGACTCCGGAATGGACCAGGCATCATAATGGCCGGTTGCAAAATAGCTGTGGTTCGGAGCATAATCGTAGGGATAATACTCAACCTGTGTGATACACTGTTTCCGATCCTTCGAGTAATAGTAGATAAACTTATATCGCGGCGAAAAAAAATGGATGAGCACAATCAAGAGTATTCCAATGTATACTAGCTTCATTATGAACAATTTATTTATGAAATTCAGGGCCAGGTTCCAGGTAGCGGACATTCCTTAAATATACAGCGGATTTTATAAAATCTAAAGATGCCGGGTTTGGTGACGATATCCAGGCAGGCATTTTCAGGTGTTTTCCTGTAACATCCGGACTTATCGCAGCGTCCTAGGGGAAAGCCAAGGCACTGCTATGCTTAAAAACTACTTCAAAACTGCTTTCAGAAACCTCTGGAAAAATAAATTCTATACCTCTCTCAACATCATCGGTCTGGCAACGGGGCTGGCAACCTGCCTGCTGATCATGCTATATGTCATGGATGAATCATCCTACGACCGGTACAACAATTATGCTGACAGGATTTACCGGGTTAACAACGATATCAGATTTGGGGGAAACCACGTAGATCTGGCTGTAGCGGCTGCCCCGTTGGGCCCTGCGATGGTAAAGGAATTTCCCGGGGTAGAACAGTTTTGCCGGATGGTTGGAAGAGGAAGCTTTTTGGTGAGAAAGGGCAAGGAAAATTTACGGGAAAGGAATACCACATATGTCGATTCCACCCTGTTTGATCTTTTCACTCTTTCCATAATTGCCGGAGACCCAAAGACTGCCCTGGTTGCTCCAAGGTCCCTGGTAATAACAGAAAGCATGGCCAGGAAATATTTCAACAGGACCGATGTTGTTGGACAGAACCTGATTATCGACGACTCCCTGAATTATAAGGTCACCGGTGTGATCAGGGATATCCCTGCCCGGTCGCATTTTCATTTTGATTTCTTCCTGCCTATGACAGAAGTCGCAGAAAGCCGTGATGGCAACTGGCTCAGTGAAAACTATAACACGTACGTTCTTATGCGCGCGGAGCGGCCCTCACCACCGACCAACAAGGAACTGGATGAGATGTCGGACCGGCATATTGGCCCTCAATTGCAGGAGATCATCCATCAGGGGATGGATGATTTCAAAAAAAGCGGAAATTTTATCCGCAATTCACTGACCCCTCTCAGGGACATTCATCTGTACTCAAACAAGGTGGGTGAACTTGATGCAAACGGCAGCGCGCAATTCGTGTATATCTTTTCAGCAATCGCCTTATTCATACTGGTCATTGCCTGTGTCAATTTCATGAACCTGTCCACCGCCCGATCGGCAAACCGTGCCAAAGAAGTGGGGGTGCGGAAAGTTTTGGGATCCCAAAGGAAGAACCTCATCAGCCAGTTCCTCACGGAATCGATGCTGATCACGATTTTTTCATTGATCCTGGCGCTTGGTATAGCCTGGCTGATGCTTCCCTATTTTAATCACCTGGCAGGAAAGGAAATGCTTCTGGGTGCTTTTTTCCAACCGTCAACCCTGATGGGCATCCTGGTGCTGATTCCGCTGGTCAGCCTGCTGGCTGGAACCTATCCTGCCTTTTTCCTCTCCGCCTTTCAACCGATTGACGTGCTTAAGGGCAAGCTTTCGAGAGGCTTCAAAGGATCTTTCCTAAGAAATCTGCTGGTGGTATTTCAGTTCGCCATTTCCATCGTCCTGATAGTGGGGACCCTTGTCATCTACAACCAGCTTCACTTTATCCGCAACAAAGACCTCGGATTTAACCGGGACCGTGTCTTGATCCTACAGGGTACAGATGCACTTAATACCCAGGCTGTCGCGTTTCAGAATGCTTTGAGGAGACTCCCCGGGGTGCAAAGCCTGACCATGACAGGATACATGCCAGTCCAGGGTTACAGAAGCCAGGATGCATTCTTCACCTCACCTGCCCTGGACCAGAAGTCGGCTATTTCCATGCAGCGCTGGACCGCAGATGATCAGTATGTGCCAACTCTCGGACTTCAGATAGTTCAGGGAAGGAATTTCTCACGGGAATTTCCGACAGATTCGGGTGCCATTCTCCTCAATGAGGCGGCAGCAAATTATCTTGGAGCAAGTTCCATCCTCCATCGAAAATTGTACGAGATCGTGACGCTGAAACCGACCCTCAGCGTTAAAGAAAAGGAAATTATCGGCGTCGTAAGGAATTTCAATTTTACATCGCTGCGGGAAGTGATCACCCCCTTGTCCATTCATCTGGGTAGGGAAACGGGCAATATGGCCATACGGACCAGGAGATCTGACTTTACCCAAATGATTAACCAGATCCGCAACATATGGCAGGGAATGGTTCCCGGACAGCCTTTTGACTATGTTTTCATGGACGACCAGTTCAATGACCAGTATAAGACCGAACAGAGAACGGGACAGCTTTTTGTCTCATTCGCTGTACTTGCTATTTTCATCGCCTGCCTGGGTTTGTTCGGGCTTGCAGCCTTTGCTGCCGAACAGCGAACCCGCGAAATAGGAATCCGCAAGGTGCTTGGGGCTTCAGTCGGCAGTATTGCCGGGATGCTTTCAAAGGATTTTTTCAGACTCGTATTGTTTGCTGCCCTAATAGCCTTCCCGCTGGCATGGTGGGCTATGAACAAATGGCTGCAGGATTTTGCTTACCGTGTGCAGATCGGCTGGTGGATTTTTGTTGCGGCTGGGATCAGCGTTCTGGTGGTGGCCCTGGCAACCGTAAGCTACCAGGCCATAAGGGCTGCGCTCGCCAACCCGGTGGAATCCCTCCGTACCGAATAGGAAGGCGCTGTATCGGAACATAACAAGACGCCTTGCTGAATCCGTCTTACAAAACGGGGATCGGTGAATGATTTAAATTATTATTCGTCCCTTCTGTTAACATTTACCTGTTATCATATCTGCTCCTTTTTCGGCAATCATAATCACCGGGGCGTTGGTATTACCGGAAGTAATGGTGGGCATTATGGACGCGTCGATTACCCGAAGGTTCGGAATGCCATGGACCTGCAGCTTTTCACCGACAACAGCCATTGAATCATTCCCCATCTTGCAGGTGCCAACGGGATGGTAAAGTGTTTCGAAAGATTTCCGGATATGAAGGAGGATATCTTCATCTGTTTCCCATTGAACAGGACAAAAAATCCCACCTTTCCTGAACTCATCAAAAGCTGGGGATGCTAACACGGAAATCGCTTTTCGCAGGCCTTTGACCAGCCGGATGCCATCAGCTGGCTCATGGAAGAAATTGGGTTCAATAACAGGGAAATCCACGGGATCTGCAGAGCGAAGAAGGACTTGCCCGCGGCTTTCGGGTCTTAGCAGAATGGCCATGATGCTATAGCCCGCAGATTTAGGATAGGTTTTCAAATCGTAGATGTCTGTTGAATAGTCATTGCCGATATGGGCGGGTACAAAATGAAACTGCAGGTCCGGCCTTTCTGATTCGGAGGAGGAACTGAAAAAGGCGTTGGCTTCTATTGGACTGTTTCCCAGGGCACCCTTTCTGAATAGAAGGTATGTGAGAACAACCTTCAGGCGGTTCATCGCCTTAAGATCATTGTTAGAGCTGGGAAACCTGCTGAGGCTGCTGGCCCCGCACCAGAGATGATCCTGCAGATTTTTGCCCACTCCTGGCAGTTCGAGTGCCGGTTTTATACTGAATTCTTTCAGATGGTCAGGATCACCAATACCAGAAAGCATCAGTATCTGGGGAGAGGAGATGGATCCCGCAGAAAGGATGATTTCCCTATTGCAAAAGGCCCTTTCGAGTGTTCCGTGCCGGGAAAGGAATTCGACACCCGTCGCCTTTCCCTTCTCCAGCAAAATCCGGTGTACCCTGGCATGTGTCAGAATTTTTAAATTCGGTCTTCTGTCAACGGGCTTCAGAAAGGCATCTGCAGCAGAATGCCTGCGGTTGTGCCTGATGGTAAACTGTAGAGGGGAAGCTCCCCATTGCCCGGACCCGTTATAATCATCATTGTAGGGAATGCCCGATTCGGCGCAGGCCTTCAGAAAGGGCAGAACAAACCGGGATGGCTGTCTTGAAAATTGTACATGGAGCAATCCGTCCTTTCCATGGAATTCGCCCGCAAGGTCAGCATTTTTTTCTGACTTTTTAAAATAGGGCAGCACCGATTCATAGCCCCAGCCTTTGTTTCCCAGAGACTCCCATTCATCGAAATCCGCCCTGTTTCCCCTGACGTAAGCCATCGCATTGATGGAACTGCTTCCACCCAGAGTTTTGCCGCGTGGAATGAAAATCCGGCGGCCCCCCGCGAACGGCTGGGGTTCCGTCCAGTAAGCCCAGTCAACTGATGTGCGGAACAACATGCTGTAGGCTCCGGGTATACTCAAATCCATCCTGGAATTTTTTCCGCCTGCCTCCAGCAACAACACCGTGGACGCGGCTTCCCCACTCAGCCGGTTAGCAAGTACTGATCCCGCAGAACCTGCACCAATGATTATGTAATCAAATCGCATCTTCATGTTGTTGCCGAGAAAACCTGCAGTATAAATATCAGAAATTAATTCCTTTTGAACCAAATCCAGGATGCTTGCCAATACCATAAAATTTCCAGAAATTCGTCTGGAGGTGAAGTTGAGGACAACGGAGTGCCCGTCTGCTTGCTCATTTCCTCCAGGTTTCCGGCCTGCACCAGTATCAGCAGCCGATATCCAACCTGACCAGCACGAGAAAATAAAACTGTTTTACATGAAGAAATTATTTTTTCTAGGATTCCTCTTGTCATCCGTCCTGATTTCCTGGTCCCAGAAGAAACCGCTCGATCATTCTGTTTACGACGCCTGGCAGTCCGTTGGAGAAAGAGTCGTCAGCAGCGATGGACGATTCGTGGCCTACACAGTGAATCCCCAGGAAGGGGACGGCCGGCTTTTTGTGGAAAGTACAGACGGCACCTATAAAAAGGAAATTTCCCGGGGTTACCATGTAACGATCACCCCGGACAGCCGGTTTGTCATCTGTATGATAAAACCTCCTTTTAAGGACACCAGGGAAGCCAGGGTCCGAAAAAAGAAGCCTGAGGACATGCCCAAAGACAGCCTGGCCATGGTTGAACTGGGGAAGGACAGTATTTATAAGGTGCCACGCGTAAAATCTTACAAAATTCCTGAAAAGGCCGGGGGATGGGTGGCCTACCTGTTGGAAAAACAATTGCCCGAACCAGGGAAACAACTCTCCGATTCAGTAGCGCAGCTCACCAGTATGGTGCGCCTTGCCGACAGCCTCGGACATGTGGCAGACAGCCTGCGAAACAAAGCCATCGAAGCAAGGACAAAGGGTCTCACCGTCCTCCAGGGTCCAAAAAAGGAAAATAAAAAGCCGGCGGAAGAACCACAGGATGAGGGCACAGAATTACGCCTGAAGAACCTTCAAACAGGAGACATGCGGAAATTCACTCTCGTGAGCGATTACCTGTTTGGCAGGAAGGGAAACCGGATGGTTATTGCCACGACCCGGAAAAATAATGACTCCTTGGTGAAACCCCTTGTTGTGTGGATGGACCTGTCAGCCAATAAGCAGGATACTGTCATGAAAGGATTCAATGCGGTCAGGAATTTTGCCTTTGATGATGACTCGCGGCAGCTCGCATTTGTTGCGGAAAGAGACAGCGCCCTGAAATCCCTGCAGAAGTTTTACAGACTATGGTATTTTACCGCTGCGATGGACAGTGCCCGCATGATAGTCGACAGGAATTTGGCCGAGGCAGGGAAGGGGCTGACGGTAAGCGAAAATTTTAATCTTTTCTTCAGCAGGAACGGAGCAAGACTTTTTCTGGGCCTGGCCCCCATAAGGCCGGTCAGGGATACTACGGTACCGGATTTTGAAAAAGCTGCCCTTGACGTCTGGAATTACCAGGATGACGATCTGCAGCCTGTTCAATTGAAAAACCTCGACAAGGATCTCAAGAAAAGCTTCCTGGCAGTCTGGGATATTGGCAAGAGCCGTCTGCAGACCCTGGGAGATGAGAAATTCCCTGAAATTCAAATTACGGAGGAAGGTAACGGAGAGATTTTCTATAGCGCGTCTGATTTTGGAAGGAGGGTAGCCAGGCAATGGCAGGGATATAGTATCAGTGATGTCTATGCGGTACAATCCCGGACCGGAGAAAAAAAACTGATTGTACGGGAATTTAAAGGCAACCTCTATCCGTCCTACACCGGAAAATACCTGCTTCTCTATGATGACCGCCAGAGGAGTTATTCCATTTACAACAGTGAAACCGGAGCCCTGAATAAAATTGCAGCAGATGTGAAAGTGCCCTTTTATGACGAGGAAAATGATGTTCCGGATGACCCTGCACCCTATGGAATTGCCGGATGGGAAAAGGATGACAGGCACGTTTATGTTTATGACAGATATGCGATCTGGAAAATTGACCCGTCCGGAAAGGAAAAATCAACCACTGTTTTTTCACCTACTGCCAGGATGAGCCGAATCGTTTGGCGTTATGTCAAATGGAACCGGGATGAGCAATTCATCGATCCGTCCAGGGAATCGATCTTCAGGCTGTATTACGAGAAGTCGAAAAATAGCTTGTTTGCAAGGGGAAAATTCAGTCAGTCACCAGGTGCCGATATGATTACACCGAAGGGGCTTTATGCATGCTATGGCCTGGAAAAGGCTGACAGCGCTGAAGTGTACCTTTATTCGAGAGAAACTTTTTCCTCTCCCCCCGACCTCTATGTGGCCGGAGGGACCGCATCCGCTCCTTACAATGTTGGTCAGGATTCAATGATGTCAGGTCCAGCACAGCAGCTTCCGGAAAAACAGCTGACCCATCTGAATCCGCAGCAGGCTGGATACCTGTGGGGAACTGCGGAACTCTTTACCTGGAAGTCCTATACGGGACGACAGACAGAAGGCATTGTTTATAAACCTGAAAATTTTGATTCATCCAAAAAATATCCCTTGATCGTTTATTATTATGAGCGCAATAATTCCACCCTCTATAACTACACGCCTCCTTCACCAACCCCTTCCCGCCTGAACATACCGTTCTTTGTGAGCCGGGGCTATGTGGTGTTTGTGCCCGATATCTGGTATAACAATGGACACCCTGGCAAAAGCGCCTATGATTATGTTATGAGCGGTACCAGGTCCTTGGTAAAAAAAGGATATATTGACAGTACCAGGATGGGTCTGCAAGGGCAGAGCTGGGGAGGCTACCAGACTGCCTACCTCATCACCCGGACGCATTTGTTCGCTGCAGCTTGGGCGGGTGCCCCCGTTGTTAATATGTTTAGTGCCTATGGTGGCATACGTTGGGAAAGCGGTCTGAACAGGCAATTCCAGTATGAGAAGACCCAAAGCAGAATTGGTGCCAGCCTTTGGGAGCGTCCCGATCTTTACACTGAAAACTCACCCCTATTTTACTTGCCAAAGGTCAAAACACCACTGGTGATCATGAGCAATGATGCAGACGGGGCGGTTCCCTGGTATCAGGGGATCGAATTCTTTACGGCCATGCGCCGCCTGAATAAGCCGGTGTGGTTATTGAGCTATAATGGGGAGGCGCACAACCTTGTTGAGAGAAGAAACCGGAAAGACATTCAAATACGGGAACAGCAATTTTTCGATTGGTTACTAAAGGGGGACCATCCGCCCAAATGGATAACAGACGGTGTTCCGGCTGTCCTTAAAGGAGTCGACTGGGGGCTTGGGACGGAGTAGGTTTGCCAGCACCTTATCCAGCAGGTCCGCGCCCGGACAAACACAGGTCTACAGACCATCACATGCAAGAAAAAAAATTCCTGATATGAATCTTGAGAATCTTAGTGGTATGCCGGAATGGGAAGACAAACCTCTCAGGGCGCAGGAAAACGAAGGGGAGGAGCTTTGGAAAGGCGATGGAAAGCATCAAAAAGCAGTGCAATTGTATAACCAGTGGAAATCCATCCTGGTGCTCTTACTGGGCCTTTATGACGGTCTCCGCAATTCTGACGACCTCCCCGGGAAGGACTACCTCGAAAATGAAAAATCGATGACACTCGAAGAGGCGTACCTGGTAGGTGCCAAAATAAGAGGCGCAGAAGCCGGAAATCACTATGTGCTGCGAATGGAAAATGCCTCCCTGATCCGAAAAGCTGCGCAGGCAGTCTGTATTCACATTTCCTCCCTTGGCATGCTGGGATTGGCAGACGATGCCTATATCGATGCGGTTAAAAGTGAACTGGAGAAATTCCGGGGGTATTTTAAGGAATGGGTGGCCTCTTTCCAGAAGGATGACTATGAGGATGAATGGGGTCTCTATGTCTGACCTCAGGCCTGTACAATATCCCGCCCCCGCATCATTCATCTATCAATGCCGGGAGAAAACAAATAGCCGGCAACTACTCATCGCCGGCTATTAAGGATACTGGAAGCTGACCAGAGACTTGGTTCATTCCAATAAGGGCAGGCAGGGAGTGATTAATAAAATCGTTTCTAGGGTACCTAAAATAGGGAACGGATCAGGTTTACTTAACCTTCGGATATTCGGATTTTACCAATTTCCCTGCCGCTTATTGGTTTTTAGTTGAACTATTTTTATCAGTTGGATACAACCGTTCTTATTTTACAGACAGTTGTCCACTCTCAACCTTCTCATCATCGCTGAATACTTCGAAGAAATAGGATCCCTTTGAAATCCTATTCAGAGCCCCGGTTTGTTTGTTGTGGATTTTGACCAGGGATACCAGTTTCCCATCCATGTCAAATACATATAACTGGTATTTTTTTCCTTCAGGACCGCTTACGGTGAAGTAAAGCTGGTCCTGCCGGTCACTGGAGTAGAGCCGGACATTGTGCTTCTTATTGTTTTGTGTTTTGGTGACCAGTACAAGATAACGCGTATCATTGTTGGATGGTCCGGAAGGGATGCTGGCATAAGTCCATGTTGTCACTGACAGGCATGCAACGATACACAGCGGAAAGCATAATGAAAAGAAAGCGGTGTTTTTCTTAGGTACAGTTTTCATCATAGTTATTTATTGATCAGGTTAAAATCAATAATAAAGGGTACGGATTAAAACAATATCTTAGAATCGCAACAGCGGGCAATGTGTCGAATTTCTCCATTCACGCCCCGAGTTCAGGCGAAACCCTACTTTGAAACCAAATGTGAAATAGGCATCCATGTTAGATGAGTTTCCCCTCTGGTCACCGGGGTTATAGCCGCTGCCAGGTACTCCCCGCAACGGGCTTTTGTTGTAAATAGATGCTGCAATGGCTGCCTCACCCGGAGAGAGATATTTTGCAAAGAGGGCTGGATCAATGTAGGTAGTGCTTACATCATCAATATAGTCGGTGAATGTTTTGCGATACAGTACTTCAAAGGATAGGTTCAGATCATCACTGAAATAATATTTGACACCCACAGCCATGGGAATGTTCAGCTGGGTCAGCGAATATTCCTTTCTGCCGGGATATTCTGCAAATCCTTCCCCTTCCGTATGCAGAGGCCTGAGAAATACCCAGGATGTGGTTCCGTTTGCAGTGTAGGTTCCCTGGGGGTTGAAGTGGAAAACGCCCAAACCGATCATGCCGTACGGTCTCAACCTTCCGAAAACGCTGGTTGGATCATCCTCAATGAAAACAGTCGGATACAATTCCACACCCAGAAATCCTTCCGTGATTTGGGTGCGGAAGTCAAGATTTCTGTTATAACGTGAATTCTCGTCTCCACCCTTTGGTTTGATCAGGTTATCATTCCCGTACAGTTCTCCCCAGTTGACTTGCAGTCTGAAACCAACCCATTCTGCAGGATGGGCCTCAACAAAAGCCCCCAATGATAAGCGGGTGGAAGGAATGTTGTAATCTTTGACGAAAGTCGTCCCAATTCCGTGGTTGCCTCCCAGATCGCCAAGGAAGACCATGGGTCCGGCAGTAAAACCAGCTTCAAAATAGTTACCCAGGGATAACTGGCTGTATGAATGGAAATGAAGTGTCAGAATAAGGACCAGTACATAGAAACACTTCCGAAACACGGAGCGTAAACATTGTTTCATGGAATATTGATTTAGTTTTCCGATGGTTTGGATTCCGGCCTGTATTAGGTACCCGCCGGCAACTACATAAGAACGGGCAAAGTGATTTTATTGGTGTGTGGAAGACTAAAATAATTTATTTGGATTCATTCCAAAAAATGGAATTATTCCCACGTTGATTATTTCACCAGCATTTCGATGTGTTCTATCCCGTCTTCCAGGTAGATTTCACTGCTTTGTATGAACGAAAATGACTCGTAAAATTTCCTGAGGTACAATTGGGCTCCGATTTTCACCGGCATTTTGCCGTATGTTTCGTATACTGCTTCGATACTTCTGGTCATCAGTAACCTGCCATAACCATTGTTCCTTTCATCCGGGGAAGTGGCAACACGGCCGATGGAGGGTTCAGGATAACTTACTCCCGGGGGGACAATCCGGGTATAGGCAACGAGCTTTCCGCTGATCGCACCCATCAGGTGTAGGCAGTATGGATCTTTGTCGTCTGCATCCAGGTAAATGCACTGCTGTTCCACAACGAACACCTGGCTGCGGAGTTTCATGATAGCATATAATTCCCGTGCTGAGAGATCATCAAATTTCTTAAGCGTCCAATGCAGCATGCCGGCCAATTTTCATATTTATTCAAATGAGACAACTGTTTTCCGACCGGAGTTCGGTGGATTTCTTTTCCACTTTTTTCGATACGTGTCACTAATCCATATCAGAATTCATATTTATCCTTCCACAGACCTTTGAGGAACTTTTTCAATTCCTCTTCCCGCACATTTTTGCCGGGTTTATAAAAACTGCTCCCGCTGATTTCAGGGGGCAGATATTCCTGATCCGAAAAATTGTCCTCATATTCATGACTGTACTCATAAC
>Ga0318563_10001027_pt1 | contig 11691 bp, 9 predicted proteins | sample GRESIP066b5f19_FD_203689 | JGI IMG/M metagenome (GOLD analysis project Ga0318563, IMG submission 203689) | Tropical soil microbial communities from Luquillo Experimental Forest, Puerto Rico - GRE.SIPMG.066b5f19 | ecosystem: Environmental > Terrestrial > Soil > Tropical forest > Bulk soil... | reverse complement strand
CAGCTCGTTCGCGGCCCTGTCGCGGTCGACATTCGTGACGACGTGGTCGAAGAGCTCCCGCAGCTCGAGCTGTCTGCGCGCCGTCGTGATTCGCTCGCCGATCTCGCCCGAGCTCTCGGTTGCGCGCTCCCGCAGGCGCCGTTCTAGCTCCTCGACCGGGGCGGTGACGAAGATCGTCACGGCTCGCGGGACACGCTCGGCAACCCGCAGCGCACCGTCGGTCTCGAGCTCGAGCATCGGAGCCCTACCCTCCTCGCGCAGCCGGTCGATCTCCGACTGCAGCGTCCCGTAGCGGTTTCCGACGTAGTCGACCCACTCCAGGAACTCCCCGGCGGCGATCCGGCGGTCGAACTCGGCTCGGTCGAGGAACCAGTAGTCGACCCCGTTCTTCTCGCCCGGGCGGCGGGCCCGCGTCGTCGCCGACACCGCCAGCGCCAGTGCCGGAAACCGCGGCAAAACCAGCTTGATCAGCGTTCCCTTGCCGGCCCCCGACGGGCCGGTCACGACGAAGACGGGCGGTCCCGCGCTAGCGGCCGTTGAAGAGGGCAATCAGCTCGTGGCGCTGCCGATCGGACAGCCCGCCGACCGTCTTCGACTGGCTGATGCGGCACTGGTTGAGCAGCCGCGCCGCTTTCACCCGACCGAACTTCGGCACCGCGACGAGCATGTCGAACACCTTCGCCGTCGACACGTACTCGGGCGGGTTGCTGAGGATCTGCTCGATGGACACCGCCCCCGACTTCAAATCCTTCTTCAACTGTGCGCGCTTCACACGAATATCGTTTGCGCGCTTGAGTGCCTCCATCCGCTGGTCGAGCGACCGGACGGGAGCCTGTACCTGTGCCTGGGGGGGCGCCATCGAAGGTCAGCATCCTACCAACCTGTCACGCGCGTGCAACATCTGTCTCACGCGCGTGAAACATCTATCGGTCGATCTCAGTTGACGCTACTGACAACGTCCGCGTGTGCGGCACAAAATGCGTCGTTGATCGACGCGTGTCCGGCAGCTCGCACGGCGTCGTCGAGCTCTCGTCGCACGCGCTGCGGAGCGTCGGGATCGGTGAACAACACCGTCCCGAGCGCGACATGCGTCGCCCCGCACGCGACCATCGCGAGCACGTCACGTCCATTCGCAACGCCCCCCATGCCGACGATCGGCAACGAGGTCGCGCGTCGCGCCGCGTGGACCGCAGCGAGCGCGACGGGGAGCAGCGCCGGGCCGGAATAGCCGCCGGCGCCGCGCGCAAGCGTCGGTGTGAGTTGCGCGTCGAGCGTCAGACCGCGCAACGTGTTGACGAGGCTGATTCCGTCCGCTCCGGCCGCCTCGACCGCGCGCACCATCTCGCCGACGTCCCAGGCGTGGGGAGACAGCTTCGCATAGAGCGGCAGCGTGGTCGCAGCGCGGGAGGCGGCCACGATCTCGGCGGCGGTCGCCGGCGCCTCGTCGACGTTCGGGCAGGACAGGTTGAGCTCGACGACGGCCACATCCGGTGGGAGGCTGGCGCAGACGAGTGCGTAGTCGTCGCTCGAGAAGCCGCCGACCGACACCCAGATCGGGGTCGTGAGGACCTCGCGCAGCCTTGGCAGGACCTGCTGAACGAAAGCCTCTCGCCCCGGGTTGGCGAGCCCGATCGAGTTCAGCATGCCTGCCTCCGTCTCGGCGATCCGCGGCGGAGCGTTGCCCTCGCGCGGCTCCGGTGTCACGGTCTTCGTCACGAAGGCGTCGAGTCGCACAGCGAGCTCCGGGGCGACCAGCGCGTCCAGGCAGCCGCTCGCGTTCAGGAGGAACACAGGACTGGACCCTCGACGCAGAGCCGCTTCAGCTCGCCGTCGATCTCGACCACACAGCCGTAACAGGCGCCGTAACCGCATGCCATCGGCGCCTCCCAGGCGAGCTGCGCCTGCGGGGTCAGCTCCCGGACCGCCTCGAGCATCGGCTCGGGCCCGCAGGCGAGCAGGTCGCGGTCGGTGTCGATCGCGTCGGTCACGAGCACCGGATCGATCACCACCTCCGCGCCCGGCAGCAGCTCCGCCGCTACGGCGTGGTGCGGGGTGCGGAACCCGAGCACGGCAGGCGGCCGGTCGAGCGCCTCGGAGAGGTACGGCAGTGGTGCGATGCCGATCCCGCCGCCCACGAGCAGCGGGCGCTTCACATCCAACCGGAAGCCGTTTCCCAACGGCCCGAAGACGTGCAGCTCCGTCCCGGCATCGAGCTCCGCGAGCGCCCGCGTCCCCGGCCCGACCGGGTCGAGCAGGAACCACAGCTCGCCTCTTGGCGCCAGGCACAGCGACATCGGGCGCGGCAGCAGCCGGCCGGGCGCCTCGAGCATGAAGAACTGCCCCGGCGTGCCCGGGTCGGTGCCGCCACGCTCGACACGCAGGAGCGCGTACGCGCCGACTCCCTCGACGGCGACGACCCTACGCGGCGCGCGCGCCGGTCTCGACATCGATTCGCTCCTGTAGAGACAGTGTCGCGTCCACCCGCGCGTCGGCGATCGCGCGCGTTGCCGCCGTGGCGGCCGCGATCGTCGTGATGCACGGGACGCGGGCGACGAGGGCGGCCTCGCGGATCAGGTATCCATCCGACCTCGGCTCGGCGCCGCCACCGGGCGTGTTGACGACCAGGTCGCAGCGTCCGCGGCGAATGAGGTCGACCACGGTCGGCGCTTCGCCGGGCTCGCTCACCTTGCGCACGTCGCCCACCTCGAGCCCTGCCGCGCGCAGGGCCGTGGCTGTGCCCGCCGTCGCGTGCAGACGGAAGCCCAGCGCCGCGAACGACCGTGCGACATCGGGCAGCAGAGACTTGTCGTCGTCACGGACGGAGAGGAAAACCGACCCGTTGGCGGGCAGCGGGCGACCGGCGGCCCGTTCCGCCTTGGAAAGCGCGGTCGCGAGGTCGGACGCGCTGACCATCACCTCCCCCGTCGAGCGCATCTCGGGCCCGAGCACGGGGTCGGCACCGGGGAAGCGTGCGAACGGCAACACCGCGGCCTTGACGCTCACCTGCCGGGGCGACTGCTCGGGCGGAAGCCCCAGCTCGCCGAGCCGCGCCCCCGCAGCCAGGCGGCAGGCGGCGGCGACGAGGTTGACGCCCGTCGCCTTCGACGCGAAGGGGACCGTGCGCGAGGCGCGCGGGTTGACCTCGAGGACGTAGAGATCGTCTCCCACGACCGCCATCTGGACGTTCAGCAGACCGACCACGCCGAGTGCGGGCCCGAGCCGCCGAACGACGTTACCGATCTCGCCGAGGGTCGCGCTGTCGATCGACTGCGGCGGGAGGACACACGCGGAGTCGCCGGAGTGGACGCCGGCCTCCTCCACGTGCTGCATGACGGCCGCGACATACGCCTCGGACCCGTCGCAGAGTGCGTCGACATCGAGCTCGATCGCGTGGTCGAGGAAGCGGTCGACGAGCGTCGGGCCATGGACCCCCCGAAAGGCCTCGGCTACGGCCTCGGGCCCGTTGCAGACGCGCATCGCGCGGCCGCCGAGCACATACGACGGCCGGACGAGCACCGGATAGCCGATCCGCTCCGCGGTCGCGACCGCCTCGACGGGCGAGCGTGCGATCCCCCACTGTGGACAGGCGATGCCCAGGGCGGCGAGCAGGCCCCCGAACCGCTCGCGGTCTTCGGCCAGGTCGACCGCGTCGAACGGGGTTCCGAGGATGCGATACCCGGCCGACTCGATGGCACGCGCCAGCTTGAGCGGTGTCTGTCCGCCGAACTGGATGACGACGCCTTCGGGCTGCTCGCGCTCGCAGACCGCGAGCACCGCCTCGACGTCGAGCGGCTCGAAGTAGAGACGGTCGGACGTGTCGTAGTCGGTCGAGACCGTCTCTGGGTTGCAGTTCACCATCACGGCCTCGTATCCGAGCTCGCGGAACGTCTGGACGGCGTGCACGCAGCAGTAGTCGAACTCGATCCCCTGTCCGATGCGGTTCGGGCCCGACCCGAGGATGACGACGCGTTTCGCCGCTCCGCGCGGCGGAGCCTCGTCACGTTCGCCCCACGTTGCGTAGTAGTAGTTCGAGGCGGCCTCGACCTCGCCGGCGCAGGAGTCGATGCGGCGGTACACCGGCCGCTCGGTGCGCTGCCGTGCCTCCTCCGCATCAGCGTTCGCCAGCTCGCGCCCGAACCAGGGATGCAGATTCGCCGGCGCCCAGTCGAGCGTTCCCTCGAGGCCGCGCCTCGCCTTCACGAAGGCCTCGAGGAACGTCCGGCCGATGCCCATCGTCTCGCCGACCGCCTTCATCTGGGTGCCGAGCGTCCGGTCGGCGCCCGGGAACTTCTCGAACGCGAACCGCGGGATCTTCACCACGACGTAGTCGAGCGCGGGCTCGAAGCTGGCCGGCGTCGTGCCGGTGAGGTCGTTCGGGATCTCGTCCAGCGTGTAGCCGACGGCGAGCTTGGCGGCGACCTTTGCGATCGGATACCCCGTCGCCTTCGACGCAAGCGCCGAAGAGCGCGAGACGCGCGGGTTCATCTCGATCACGCGCAGCTCGCCGGTCACGCGGTCGCGGGCGAACTGGATGTTCGAGCCGCCGGTGTCGACACCGACGGTACGGACGACGGCGATTGCCGCGTCGCGCAGCTCCTGGTACGCCTCGTCGGAGAGGGTCATCTGCGGGGCGACGGTGACCGAGTCGCCGGTGTGCACACCCATCGGGTCGAGGTTCTCGATCGAACAGACGATCACGACGTTGTCGGCGCGGTCGCGGACCACTTCGAGCTCGAACTCGTCCCAGCCGCGAACGGACTCCTCGACCAGCACCTGCGAGATCGGCGATTCGGAGAGCCCACGCTCGACCTGCGCATGAAGCTGCTCGGCTGTCTCCGCGAAACCACTGCCGTGGCCGCCGAGCGTGAATGCCGGACGCACCACGGCGGGAGTTCCGAGCCCGTCCAGCTGGTCCAGCGACGTGACAATGCGCGAACGCGGCACACGGAGCCCTGCGACCTCGACGCAGGTCTTGAACAGCTCCCGGTCTTCCGCGCGCGAGATCACCTCGACGTCCGCCCCGATCAGCTCGATGCCGAGCTCGCCGAGCACCCCCTCCTCGTGCAGCGCTCGTGCGAGGTTGAGTGCGATCTGCCCGCCCATCGTCGGCAGCAGCGCATCGGGCCGCTCGCGGCGGAGCACAGCGCTCACGCCTTCCACGTCGAGCGGCTCGAGGTATGTGCGGTCGGCGAATCCGGGGTCGGTCATGATCGTCGCCGGGTTCGAGTTGACGACGATCGTGCGGAAGCCCTCCTCGCGCAGCACCTTGAGGGCCTGGCACCCCGCGTAGTCGAACTCGGCCGCCTGCCCGATCACGATCGGGCCCGATCCGATCAGGCAGATCGACTCGAGATCTGTTCTACGGGGCAAGGCCGGCCACCCACCCCTCGAGCACGAGCTGGGCGTCGTGCGGCCCGGGCGACGCCTCGGGATGGAACTGCGTGGAACGGGCACGCAGGGCGGGCAGCGCGAGACCCTCGACGGTGCCGTCGTAGAGCGACGCGTGCGTGACCCCGTCGTCGTCGGCGGCGGCGACGGCAAAGCCGTGGTTCTGCGACGTCACCAGCACACGGCGCGAACGGTGCTCGAGCACCGGGTGGTTCGCACCGCGGTGACCGAAGGGAAGCTTGTACGTCGTCCATCCGATTGCGCGTGCAATCAGCTGGTGGCCGAGGCACACGCCGAGGACGTCGGTGCGACCGAGCAGCTCGCGGACCATCGCAACCTCGTCCTCGAGCGGCGCCGGATCGCCCGGGCCCGGTGAGAGCAGTACGCCGTCGTACCCGGCGACCGTCCCGGCGTCCACGTCGTGGGGGAAGACGTCGACGGCCGACCCGGCCGCGGCCAGCCGGCGCACGATCGAGCGCTTGCATCCGTAGTCGACGACGGCGACCCGCGCACGCCCGCGCGCCGTGTACGTGTACGGCTCGCGCGTCGAGACGTTGCGCGCGAGCGCCGTGCCCGACATCTCGGGATGTGCGCGGATCTCCTCCAACAACGCGTCCTCCGCGTACTCGCCGGCGACGATCGCCGCGCGCATCGCTCCCCGTTCACGCAAGTGCAGCACGAGCGATCGGGTGTCGACGCCGGTCAGCGCGAGAAGACCGTTCTCGCGCAACCATGCGAGCCACGCCGGCCCACGGGCTTCGCGCATCACGACTCCCCGCGCGTGGGCGCGCCGCGACTCACAGCGGTCGGGGTCGGTGCCGTAGTTGCCGATCATCGGTGCGGTGAAGCACACGATCTGCGCTTCGAAGCTCGGATCGGTAGCGACCTCCTGGTAGCCGCTCATCGAGGTCGTGAAAACGGCCTCGCCGAACGCGCGACCCGCCGCGCCGACCGACTCGCCGGCGAACGTCGTTCCGTCTTCGAGCAGGAGCATCCCGGTCATGACTCGTGCGCCACCCGTCCGGCCGCGATCGTCATGCGCACACGGCCGGTGAGGCGCTGGTCGAGGAGCCACGAGTTCGTCGAGCGCGAACGCAGCTTCGCCGCGTGCACCCGCCAACTGGCACGGAGATCGAGGAGCACGAGGTTGGCCCGAGTCCCGACGGCGATCCGCGGGCGCTCGAGACCGAAGACCGCCGCGGGCCCGGCCGACATCCGCTCGAGCACCGTCTCCAGGCGAAGCACTCCAGGCTCCACGAGGTAGGTGTTCAGCGCGCCGAAGGCGGTTTCGAGGCCGATCACCCCGAACGGCGCGGACTCGAAGGGCACCTCCTTTTCGGCGGTTGCGTGTGGCGCGTGATCGGTTGCCACGGCGGCGATCGTGCCGTCCCTCAGCGCATCGATCAGCGCCGTGCGGTGGTCGTCGCTCCGCAGGGGCGGGTTCATCTTGAAGTTCGGGTCGAGCGTCCTGATCGCGTCGTCGGTGAGGCACAGATGGTGCGGCGTCACCTCGGCGGTCACGGCCACCCCGGCTGCCCGGCCGCGTCTCAGATGCTCGACCGACTCGCGGGCGGAGAGGTGCATGAGATGAATCGGCTGGCCCGTCTCGTCCGCCAGCTCGACGTCACGTCCAACCATCACGCTCTCGCCGAGCGCCGGCCATCCGTCGATGCCGAGCTCGCCGGCAACGTCGCCGGCATGCGCATGCCCGCCGCGCGTCAGCGTCGGCTCCTCACAGTGCACGGCGATCGGCCGGCCGATGATCGCGTTGTACTGGAGCGCGCGTCGCATGACGCCGGCGGCCGTCACCGGCCGCCCGTCGTCGCTGAAAGCGGCGGCACCCGCGTCGGCCAGCGCGCCGAGCTCGGCGAGCTCCGACCCTGCCTGGGCCTTGGTCAGCGCCGCCATGAAGCCGACCGGGACGTGCGCCTCGGCTTCGGCCCGCGCCCGCAGGCCCCGCAGCAGCGCCGGGTCGTCGACAGGAGGCTCGGTGTTCGGGATCGCGAGGATCGCGCAGTACCCGCCTGCGGCGGCGGCGGCAGTCCCGCTCGCGATCGTCTCCTCGTCCTCGCGTCCAGGCGTTCGGAGGTGGACGTGCGGGTCGACGAAGGCAGGTGCCAGCACCAGCCCCTCGGCATCCACGACGTGGTGCTCGTTGGTGTCGAGGCTGGTGCCGAGCTGCGTGATCACACCCCGGTCGATCCGTACGTCGAGGCTCGCGTCGATTCCCTCCACAGGATCGAGCACACGCGCGCCACGCACGATGATGTCGTCGGCTCCGGTTGGACCGCTGAGGATCGTCATGCCGTCTCCACCGTCGCCTCGACCGCGACGGGCCCCGCGGTGAGGAGGTCGTAGAGGATCGCCATCCGCACGACGAGCCCGGCGCGAACCTGCTCCAGGACGAGCGATGCCTCCGAGTCGGCGACGTCGCCGTCCAGCTCGACGCCGCGGTTGATCGGGCCCGGGTGCATGACGAACTGGCCCGGCCTGACGCGGGCGGCGGTGATCCCGTAGCGGCGGCTGTACTCGCCGAGCGAGGGCACGAAGTTCGCGCCCTCGAGGATTCGCTCGCGCTGCATTCGCAGCACGTAGATCACGTCGACATCGGCAATCGCCTGGATGTCGTGCGACGTCGGGCCGATTCCGGGCGGCAGGAGAGCAGGCGGCCCGACGAGGATCGCCTGCGAGCCGACGAGGTTGAGCGCCTGCACCAGAGATCGCGCGACGCGCGAGTGGGCGACGTCGCCGACGATCGCAACCTGGAGGCCGTCGAGCCTCCCGAAGGTGTTGCGGAGCGTGTACAGATCGAGCAGCGCCTGCGTCGGATGCTGGTGCTTTCCGTCTCCGGCGTTGACGACACGCGCGTTCGTCAGCCGTGCGACGAGCTCGGCAGCGCCGGCCTCGGGATGGCGAAGGACGATTACATCCGGGTCGTACGCGGAGAGGGTGAGCGCCGTATCCTTCAGCGACTCTCCTTTCTCGACCGACGAGCCGGAGGCTCGCAGCGTGACGGTGTCGGCCGAGAGGCGCTTCGCTGCTAGCTCGAACGACGACGACGTGCGCGTAGACGATTCGTAGAAGACGTTCAGCACGACCCTGCCGCGCAGCGTCGGCAGCTTCTTCGTCTCACGCTCCTGGGAGTCCGCGAATGAACGGGCTGCCGCGAGGATGCGCTCGACGTCGTCGCGGGTGAGGTCGGACACCGAGAGCAGGTGCCGTCGCTCGCGGGTCGCCGGCGGCAGCAGCTGGCCGCCCACCAGGCGTAGATCGGTCATGACGTCGCCTCCTTGGCAGGGATCAGCAGCACGCGGTCGACCTCGTCGACCTCGACGAGCTCGACCTGGATCCGCTCGTTGAGCCCGGTCGGCAGGTTCTTCCCGACGTAGTCGGGCCTGATCGGAAGCTCGCGGTGACCGCGATCCGCGAGTACGGCGAGCTGCACTCGCTGCGGGCGGCCGAACTCGAACAACGCATCGATCGCCGCGCGGATGGTGCGACCTGTGTAGAGGACGTCATCGACGAGGACGACCGTCATCCCTTCGAGATCGAAGTCGAGCTTCGTGTCGCGGACGAGCGGCTGGGCACGACGCGGCGCGCGCCCGGCGCGCACGTGGACGTCGTCGCGGTGGAACGTGACGTCGAGCCGGCCAAGCGACAGCTCGACGCCCGCGCGCTCCGCGATGAGCTGGCGAAGGCGCTGAGCGAGCGGGACGCCTCGCGTCTGGATGCCGACGAGCGCGACGGCCTCGAGATCGTCGTTGCGTTCGATGATCTCGTGCGCGATCCGCGTCAGCGTCCGGCGGATCGCCTCGTCGTCGAGCAGGAGGTGCGGCGCCGGTCCGACGGCAGGGTGCGACATTCGACTCCTTTCCGGCCTCGCTGGACCGGGTTAAAGGGGCGGTGCGGAGCGCACGGTACCTGGTTCGCCGGACGGACGGAACCCGTACCCTCGTCAGCCGTGGAACACGCGCTCCTGGACCGTTACGCCCGCCTGATCGTCGAGGTCGGTGCAAACGTGCAGCCTGGCCAGATCGTCTGGGTCGTCGCCGAGCCGAGCGCTGCCCCGCTGGTGCGGGCAGTCGCGGCGGCAGCGTACGAGCGCGGCGCGCTCTTCGTCGACCCGTGGTACTTCGACCCGGGCGTCAAGCGGGCGCGGCTCGAGCACGCCGACCCGGCGACGCTCGGGACGGTCCCACCCTGGTACGGCAAGCGGTTGCTTGCGCTCGGCGACAGTCATGGCGTCCGCATCTCGATCACACCGCAGGTGCCGCCGGGCTTCCTCGACGGGATCGACCCGACGATCACCGGGCGCGATGCCCTCCCCGCGCTCCGGGAGAACTTCCAGGTGATCAACGCTCGGACGACCAGTTGGACGGTCGTGCCGTGGGCGTCACGGGAGTGGGCGCGACGGGTCTTCCCCGCTCACGCAGCCGTCGAAGCGGTCGAGCTGCTCTGGGAGAAGCTCCTCTACGTGTTGCGCCTCGACGAGCCCGACCCGTGCGAAGCGTGGCGCGCGCGATTGCAAGAGCTGCACGACGCCGGGACACGGATCGACGAGCGGCGCTTCGACGCCCTTCGGTTCGAGGGCCCCGGCACGGATCTCACGGTCGGTCTGCTCCCCACCTCGCGCTTCTCCTCGGAGACGCCCGGGATGCAGACCGTCGACGGCGTCGTGCACGCGCCGAACCTTCCCACCGAGGAGATCGCCTCGACGCCCGACCCTCACCGCGTCGACGGCATCGTCACCGCAACGAAGCCGCTCGACGTCGAGGGCACCGTTGTGACCGATCTCGTCGTCAGGTTCGAGCAGGGCCGCGCCGTGGCGATCGAGGGCGAGAACGCCGGGGCGCTCCGCTCGCGCACGGCAGTCGACGACAACGCGTCCCGGCTCGGCGAGGTCGCACTGGTCGACGGGTCGGGGCGGATCGCGAAGACCGAGACGATCTTCTTCAACACGCTGCTCGACGAGAACGCCGCCAGTCACCTCGCGTTCGGCAATGCGTACGCGATCTCGGTCGGCCCCGAGGACCGGGACCGCATCAACGCGAGCCAGGTCCACATCGACTTCATGATCGGCGGGGACGAGGTCGCGGTTACCGGCCTCGGCGCGGACGGCTCCGCCACGCCGGTCTTACGCGGCGGCATCTGGCAGCTCTGACGGCTGCTCACGCTCGCCGCGCGGCGGTCGCGCCCCTCGCCTGACAAGACGCGGCGGCCCGCGTTCGGGAAACGGGACCTCGATCACGTCGAAATCGCGTGGCACGACCGTGTCGGCGAAGACCGTCTGCGCCTCGCGCTCGAGCTCCGGGCCGAAGTACCGAGACGAGAGGTGCGTGAGCGCCAGGAGTCGAACGCCGGCGTCCCGGGCGATCTCCGCAGCTTGCACCGCCGTCGAGTGCGCCGTCTCCGCAGCGCGGGCGCGCTCCTCCTCGCCGAACGTCGCTTCGTGCACGAGCACGTCGGCTGCGTCGGCGAGCAGGCGGACAGCCTCGGCTGGCGCCGTGTCGCCGGGGAGCACGACCCGCCGGCCGCGCCGCGCCTTGCCGAGGACTGTGTCCGGTGTGAGCACGCGCCCGTCGTCGAGCGTGATCGACTCGCCGCGCTGGAGGGCCCCGCGCTCCGGGCCGTTCGGGATACCGAGCGCGTCGGCGGCTTCCGGATCGAACCGGCCGGGCCGCGGATCCTCGACGACTGCGTAGCCGACGGCAGAGACGCCGTGGTGCACCGGGAAGACGAGGATCTGGTACCCGTCGCGGTCGAGAGTCTCCCCTGCGCGCACTTCGATCGTCTCGACGGGGTAGGTGAGCCGACCGAAGACCCGGCCCAGAGACCGGTACAGGTCGCGCAGGCCGGGCGGTCCGTAGATGGTCAGCGGCACGTCGCGTTGCCGAAGCGCGAACGTCTTCAGCATTCCCGGCAGACCCAGGTAGTGGTCGGCGTGGAAGTGGGTGATGAAGATCTCCTCGAGGTCGGGGAGGCCGACGACCGACCGCATCAGCTGTCGCTGCGTCCCCTCGGCGCAGTCGAACAGGAGCCGGTCACCGCCGCGGCGCACGAGCACGGCCGTTGCGGCCCGCGTTGCCGTGGGCGCGCTCCCGGACGTGCCAAGAAAGACAATGTCGAGGTCCACGCGCGCCGATTCTCCCGAAGGAGACGCCACGGCGTCGCCGCGTGTCTCGAGTGACGCTGCTCGAGTGGCCTGTCGGAGCGGGGGCGCCCGCCCTACGGCAGGACGAGGCGCTGTCCGGCGTGTACCTCCGCACCAGGCAAGTGATTCGCCTGCTCGATGCGCCAGATAGC
>Ga0318563_10001025_pt1 | contig 11697 bp, 7 predicted proteins | sample GRESIP066b5f19_FD_203689 | JGI IMG/M metagenome (GOLD analysis project Ga0318563, IMG submission 203689) | Tropical soil microbial communities from Luquillo Experimental Forest, Puerto Rico - GRE.SIPMG.066b5f19 | ecosystem: Environmental > Terrestrial > Soil > Tropical forest > Bulk soil... | reverse complement strand
ATACGCTGGCGGCCTTTAATGGGCACCCGGTTCATTACAATACCGATTTGTATAATACAAACTATACTGATTCCATTGATAAGCTGAAAGACAAACCGCTTACGCTGGCATTTATCCGTAACGGAAAGGATACCGTACAGACACAGGTTATGCTGTCCAACAAGGGAGACCTGGGGGTTCGTTACCAGAGTACGGAGGAGATCCTGGGTAGCAAACAGATCAAATATTCACTCGTCGAGGCCATACCCGCCGGAATCAAAAAAAGCGTACAGACGCTGACTGACTATATCCGTAACCTGAAGCTCCTGTTTACCTCCAAGGAAGTAAAGGTGCAGGATTCTCTGGGGGGAGTTGTGACTATGGCCAATATTTTCCCAGGGGTTTGGGACTGGCAGTATTTCTGGCAGCTGACGGCGGTGTTCAGTATCCTGCTGGCTTTTATGAACATCCTGCCCATCCCGGCGCTGGATGGTGGTCACGCTCTTTTTACGCTGGTTGAGATGATCACCGGCAGAAAGCCCAGCGACAAATTCATTGAATACGCCCAGATGACGGGCATGATCCTGCTGCTGGGGTTGATGGCATACGCTTTGGGACTGGATATATTCAGGCTATTTAAGTAATTTTGCAGTTCCGGTTGACCAGAAAAGGAATAGTATCTGTCAATCAGGAACATACGAAATATAAAATCTACCGGGGGTGCCTGGTTTTGACAGCATCGTTCTTTGAAAGTGCAAGCATGCCGTGCGTTGGGTAATTAGCACGAAAATCTGAATACTCAACATTCAAATGGCAATACACAGTATGCCATGGCTGCCTAATCAGTGATTGGTCAGTCATTAGGGCCGCGATGAACAGGTTGTTCTGTTACCACGTTCCGCCGCCGACTCAAAATCAAATACAGAATGCGGCAACGGAAGGCTGTGACCGTTGCCTAAGACCATGCAGCTAAGAGGGTAATTGGTTCGTCCGTCTCCTGTTACTCTCCGACAATCAATGCCGGAATAAGCATGTAGAAAGCTTTCGACGAATATGTTTGGACAGGGGTTCGATTCCCCTCACCTCCACCAAAAGGCCTTTTTAAAAGTACCAAAAGCCTGCAAATTATAAATTTGCAGGCTTTTTATTTTTTAGCAATTCACTAAAATGTTCATGAAATGCCTCACAAGAGAGTGCACGAAATTCGAACTGGAGATCTGGTAGGCCACTACTACAATCTATTATGGTATGATTTCTTATTTTCCAAAAGATTCCAAAAAAAAACAGAAATAAACCAAACCACCCAATAAAAGAAGAAGTCCACAAAATCTTAAAAATGGTAAGTCCCGCTTCTCTTTCAAAGCCGTTTTTTTGTCTGCTGCGATATTATCGTACTTGTCAGACTTTTTCCTGTTCCAGTCCCTTACCTTATTTGTATTTATCGCGGATAACAATCCCAACCATAATAGAACAAATGAAACAAATAACAGAGAAAGCTTTAAAAACCAACTGATATTACTTTACCACTCTAGATTTGCATTGGCAGTAATCTAAGCTACCCAAGTTTTTCGGGTGCCAAAAAATGGGGTTTTCCAGTTTTTAAATCTGTTGGTATTTACCCGAATTTTCTAATTTAGATTGGATCAGTTTTATGGGGGACGTCATCACTTGCAATGAGTTGGCATATTTGACCCATAATGAAAATCATTTAGGATTCTGCAATCTTGTAAATCCATCATCGTTCCATTCTTCGCTGCCGACTCCATGATGTACAAAGAATAGGCCCTCAGGATCATATTTCTTCTTTATCTTGGCTAATCTTTCATAATTAGTTCCCCAAAAAGCATGCTGCCAGTCTTTTTGAAAGAAATCACTTTCCGATACATAGGATCCAGCCTGAGGTACAACCTTTAATAATTCCGCTGTAGACTGATCGATCCTGTCCCTGTAGTTTCGAGCTTCGTTCAAATTGGGCTCATGACCCTGCAAGCCAACAAATGCAGATTCTCCTTCGCCTGCTATGATGGCCAATGCAAACGCATTGAGGACTGCAGGATTGGTTGCAGTATTTCTTGCAGAATCAATTGCCGCTGACGGCGCACCTGCCAATCCCTTATTGAAATGGAATGACAATCCCCAGTGACGGGTAGCCGCAAAAATGGCATCGGTCAATTGTTGCTGATTATTTTTTTCCAGTAAGGAATGAGGCATCCATATAGAATGATATGCATACAGAAATTGTCCGACCTGATCACCATCCCCCTTCCAGTAGGTATTTCCCTCTGGTGCATTCGGGCGAGTATCACTGGAAATCACAAACGGAAAATTTTTTTTCAGAAAGCTGCTGTCCCAGAAATGCTGAGCAGAAATCGGCAATATGAAAAGCGGTGAAGTCCATTGATAATCCTGCGATGCATTGTTTATCGCCTCTTTGAATGGCTGCCATGTCTTCACCGCTTCCTCCTGTGTCAATCCCTGAAATACCATGCTGAGCTCAATGCTGTTATTTCCGAAAAATTTGATTTGTTCACCCCAGTGCGGATTAAGTAGATTATCTGCATAAAAACTGAGCATTTGGTCAATTAGACGCCGATACGCATCGTCTGATTTTGCCTTGATCGTACCCGACATTCCACCAAAAAAAGCAGGTAATTCATGGGTTTTTAACGTAAGCCTGGTTATTACGCCAAGGCTTCCCCCTCCTCCGCCTTTGATTGCCCATAAAAGGTCCGGATTTACACATGCATTCGCGATGCGTGCCTGGCCGTCCGCAGTTACTACTTCAGCTTCCAGCAGACTAGATGCTGCCGTCCCATAATTTTTGGAGAAACTGCCGAATCCGCCGCTTTGGACAAGTCCGGCTACCCCGACGGTCGTGCAACCTCCGCCCTGGACATAACGGCCGGCCTTTACACTAACGGCATTATAAACATGCATCCAAATGGATCCTGCCCCGACCGTTACGGCTTGCTGAGGGTCCTGCTTTCCTGCACAGCCCTGTCCGACAAAATCTTCATGAAGTTGAATCGAATCCATCGGGCGTGTCCAAATCATCAGAGAATCCGCTGCATTGGATGTGCCCTGGTAACTATGTCCGCCGCCTTTCACCACCAGACGCAGCTTGTTTTTCCTGGCGAAATGCACCGCAGCCACTACGTCAGCGGTATGATGTGCAACAACAGCAAACACGCTGGGTTGAGAGGCCCAGGCATCCAGCCAGCCAGAAGTCTGTGTTAATGCGGGGCTGTCCCCGATAAAATAGGGGTTTTTCAAGTCTCTGAAAAGTTCAGTACAGGCCTCCCCCTGGGGACTCAATTTGCAGGCGTTAATGGGTGAGTCTATTTTAACTAGCTGGCCATTTACTTCCTGGTTTAGTTTCTGCCAGGCTGCTTCGGAGGGCCAGCCGGGATCAGAAGGTCGAACACGTTTAAACGGAGGGGATGTGGTAACTGTGGGGGATGCCGGCATCGGAGCCAAAGCCTCCAACCAGGACGGAACGGAAACAGTACAGGCCGGTAAGATGAGTGCTCCTTTTAGTAATTTTCTTCTTTGCATGCTGGTATCATTTAGAAGAGATCCAATAAATACTCTACCATCGGCACGGAATGTTTGGCTTCCTTCTGTTAAGTTAAGATAAAAAAAAACACCACTGGCTTGAATACATGCGGCAGTATCTGGTTCTGCTCAAAGGCAGCATCCATAAAATTTGCCTTTTGGATTTGCCTATTCTCCTTTTTTCCTCTATATTTTACTTCGGTAATGCTTTAGAAAAATTAGTTCCTTTCTTCCCTGATTTTTCGTCGAATGGTATGGACCCGGCCTTAACGATACAGCAAACCTAATTCCTTGTATATGGACCCCATAAAAATTTTGAATCAGGAGCATTTCAAAACTGTCTTTGACCAGGAAAAAATTGATTTTGTGCCCGATCCGATGGTTCTGCGGACAGCAGACCTGTTTTTTAATGGTAAAAAAGGGCTTTCCTTTCCTGGTAATGAGGATCAAGTTTGGAGAGAAATACACAATAATCTTCCCTCACTCTATTCCTTTTTTGATATCCTTATGACCAGAACTACCATCCCTTTCTGTGATTATTGGCTCACTTTTCCAGAGACAAAAGATCCATTGGCAGACCAGATATCTCGTTTTGATAGTACCCTTTCAAGGCCAATTTCAGTCGACTCGGATTTATATAAACAAGTAGTAAAAGGGGTCATGGAACAGTACCTGGCAACAATTGACCAATATCTTTATACAAACGATTTGGTGGCCGGTCTTCAGAAGGAACTGGAGAGTTATTCCAATACTTGGTACCTGAGTATGCCTTTGCCTCCTGATACCAAGGGGAATGATGCCTTATACAGGATGAAACAATTCTTAATTGCCAGCCTGGTCTTTGGTCTTTACGCCCAGTTGACCGGGGCAGATCATATTATGCAAAGCAGGTACTCCTCCACTCTACTGCAGATCACGGCTCCAGGGGTAACGAGTGATAAACCAGATTCAGCCGAAAGGGAGAAGGAAATCTTTGAGAAATTCAAGGATTATTGTCGCGACCGTGGGGCAAAAGATGTTTGGGATCTAAGTTTTGCCCCAAATGTACTTCCATACCTTATTAAAAAGTCGAACAAAGATATCACGACAAAGACGCTACTCGAAAATGCCTTTACCCTAAGGGTCACCGGAGACGGTCCGTCCTACCGGACCTGGTTTCAGACCCTCAAGGGGCAATTGGCAGAAGGAGAAAATCCGACGATACAAATGAAGGAACTGGATTTCCTTCAAAGAAAGCTCGACAAGAAATTTAAAAAAGACAACAGCAAACTCAGCCTAAAGGCGGGGATCAGTGTATTGGGCCAAGCTTCCGGAGAGCTATCTGCCGAATCGGAAGGGATAAAGGATTTTTTCCGAACCTGGCGATTTAAATTATGGCCGGCGTATCGACATCAAAAACTGATCTACCGGATGTATGTCTCCGAAATGGGATATTTCGATCTGAGCGACAAGCTAAGAAAAATCTGGTATCGTTCGTAAGCAAAGAATTCCCGGATGACATCAGCCAGGAAATCTGCCTTCCGAAGAAATCTGGAAATTTTTCCTTTACAAATGGGTAGATCGAACCCTGCTTTTATCCGGTGGGAGCAAGTCGACTATGGATGAAGGAAGGCCAAAGTCCTCAAAACCCTGGACTATAAATTGATCAAGGTTGATGGTTCCGAACCGCAAGCATTCTTGGATAAAAGCACTTGGCAACAAAATGATAACCCGATACCCTGTTTTCACGGGATGACAATTGCCCTTCGGCTACCTACCCTATGGTTCCTTGGTTTTGATTTTTCTATTCTGTAGCCGAGCTCCCCTTGATTTCTCTTTTTAGTCTTACCCTACCACTTTGACTCTTTACAAAAAAAGCCTCTGGTTGTTTAATCGGTCAAATTAGTCTCTTCATATTAACAGAACAAATTGCCATCGTAGACCAAACAGGCACACTAAAGCCGGCCTCCATCACCGGTAGGGAATACATGGCTCTCGCCTGTATTGGTTCGGTTTCGACCTATCACGTGTAGATCCGCGAGCTCTATGCCTTTGACTAAGTCGATTACCTCCATCCGAAGGCGGATATGCTATTGTAATTCAACCGTAACGAGCCATGGCAGTTCTGTCCTGCTTTAGATCTTCTACGCGTTGTTTAATTAGTTCCTGAATTCCAAAAAATGTTTACTTTCATTGGCAAGTACCATCCGTATGTTGTTCCTGCACGCTCAGCCAAAGAAACTATCTTATATTCCCTTCGTACCCTCTCAGTTCAGTAATGGCTAGTTGATAAATAAAAGGTAGGAGTATGCCTATACAAAATACCCATCCGGGTGTTTACGTCGAAGAAGTGCAGGGTGCCCAGCGTGCAATAACGGGGGTCCTTACCGGAATGGGATGCTTCATCGGAAGGGCTTCCCAAGGACCCGACAATAAGCCCAAGCTTTGCAACAGTTATAGCGCGTTCGAGAAAATCTTTGGGTCGGATACAACTTTTGGAGATCTGCCAAGGGCCGTATGGTTGTTCTTCCAGAATGGAGGTACCCAGTGCTGGGTAACCAGAATCGTCAACCAGGGCCCAGACCCTGTTAACAGGGCCGTATCAGCGGCAGCCCACATCCTTACCGTCGATGGCAATACCATATTTGTGGCGACAGCAGTCTCCAAAGGCAGCATAGGCAATACGGTTTGCATATCCGTGGATTGTTCGGGCACCCATCCGGCGGAGAGCTTCAACTTGACAATATTCAACCAGATTACCGATGATTCTGGCCAGGCGCTGCAGGCGAATACAGAATACTTTCCTTCACTCAGTCTAAACCCGGCAGAGCCCATGTATGCCGTCGATGTTGTCAACCTGCGTTCTTTGCTGATAAAACTCGAAAGTATAAATGCTGAATCTGCACCCTTGGGAGGGAGGCTAATTCAAGCCGGTATGGTATTTACCAGGCTGGAAGGAGGTTCTGATGGCGCCCCGGCCGAGGCCTCAGATTACCAGCAAGCATTTGCCGCCATTGACCATGAGGAGGATATCTTCAATCTCCTGGTCCTGCCAAAAGACAATACCCCCGGCGCCCTGGCGCCCCAGACTTATTATGGGATAGCGAGCGACTTCTGCTGGAAAAGAAGGGCCTTCCTCCTCATGGATCCGCCTGACAACTGGACAACCGTGATGCAGGCTACTTATCCGGTAAATGGCATCGACGATCTGAGAAAGGCGCTGGTAACTGACCAGGCAGCCGTCTATTACCCAAACCTAATTGTAACTAACGATGACGGATCTACGACTCAGGTCGGTCCTGCGGGGGCTATAGCTGGTCTCATTGCCCGAACCGATGCCAATCAGGGTGTATGGAGGGCCCCAGCCGGACCAGGGGCGATATTGGTCGCCATGAGTGGTCTCCAGTTCCATCTTGGTGACGCAGACAGCAGCGAATTACAGGCTGCAGGCATCAATCCTCTCCGACTGTTTCCTGAAGGTATTCTTTGTTGGGGAGCGAGGACTACAGCTGGTGACGATCAAACCGGGAGCCAGTGGAAATATATTCCTGTCAGGCGAATGGCCCTTTATATTGAGGAAAGCCTCTACCGTGGGCTACAGTGGGTCGTCTTTGAACCCAACACAACATCACTCTGGACGACCATAAAACTACTTGTTGAGACATTTATGGATGCCCTGTTTCTTCAGGGTGCCTTCCAGGGTCAGACCCGGGACCGGGCTTATTTTGTGAAATGTGACAGTGACACAAACACACCCACTGACATCGAGAACGGGGTCATCAATATCGTGGTTGGCTTTGCCCCATTGAAACCTGCCGAATTCGTCATTCTCAATATCCGCCAGAAAGCTTGTGAGCGCTAGCACTAACTCCCTTACTTGGCTTTCTGCTACCAAATTTCGTCATGTTTTCTTGCCTTGGTTTGAACTACAATCCCCCTTCCAAAACGAATCCGTCTACAGGTTCAGGTTTTCCCGTCAACTTTACCCAATGAATCATTTTGCATTGGTGGCCATCATATTGAACATCATAGTACTTAACCCGGCAAAATAAGTCCCCCAAATCCTTGTCGAATTAAGATTTTATAAATAGGGAGAGGAAAGTGATACTTTCCCCGGTTGAGGCCTCATTTTGGAGAAACGGGCGCCATCGGCAGATATTCACAAACTGATTTCCTCCTGGCTACATAACAGGTTGACGTCCACTCAAGAAATTTTCCAGAAGTATTCATTTCTTTTCCGCACCAGATGGCCTGTAATAAGATCTAAAAAATTTCTGTTAGGTAGAATAATGAAAAGCACTTCTGAGAACAATGGGCCGACCATTGCGTGTTAACGGCTTACCTTTAGCATCATACACCAGTAAACAATCCTTTTATGAAATTTCTATCCCTTGAGCCCTTCGTTCCATCAGGTAATCAGTTTGAACAATCCAAACGACTCTTTCAGGAACTGGGATTCCGGATAAACTGGGATGGGGGTGATTACATCGGATTTGAAAAAGATGGATGCAAATTCATTTTACAGAAATATGATAATCTGGAATTTGCCCAGAATCTCATGATCAGTATCCTCGTTGACAACGTGGAAGATTTTTGGAAAGAAATGACAGAAAAAAAATTATCTGAGAAATTCGGTATCAAATTGGGAAAGCCAACCCAGCAGCCCTATGGCAAAGAGGTGAATATGATTGATATTGCCGGGGTCTGTTGGCATTTTGTGGAGTAAGAACGAATAAAATAATATCCGATCAGCAACCGGAACTTAGTAATTCGCTGACCAATTCAGTGTCAATTGGCTGTAGCTGGGTATTTACCCGGACAATTAAGGCAATCTGGTGAAATAATTGACCCTACTCTGCTTCCAACTTGCGCCAAACCTTTACAGTCTAATTAATTTTCTTCTAAAAATCTGAAATCTCCAATATTCTCAGCCGATTTACTTTTAATCATATTTTACTTTTAAAAGACAGAGAGCAGCAGAACCTGTGGCTCGCTGCTCTCTTGATTCATAAAAAACCTAGGCGGTAACCGGGCTACCAACATCGTTCAGATCTGCCAGGAGTTGATTTATGTTAAATCCTGGTGCAAATGTAGGCTGTTTTGCTTCCGGTGGAAGAATAGCATAAGCTTCATCCACACATTCGTCCCACCATCCCCAGGTTGCAGCTTGCGTGTTACCCCAGGTTAAGACAGTAACTCCGTTTGCATCATAGGCCACTGCATACACAGCATGGCCATCATTGGTCAGTGTTCCTGGGGTCCAGGGTTTTCTTGCATCAAAATCTGCTACAGCATTTTGCTGCACCTGAAATCCCAGATAGACACCCCCGAACAATTGAATCGCCTGTTGAACATGCGTGTGATTTTTTGGATCGATGGTTGCAAAAGCCAGGATCTTATCACCGCTAAAGCTGGTCTTCCTCCAGTAGTTCAACACGTCAAGTTCATTGAGCCCTGAATCAACCCCACCTGTCAGGTGCAAATAAAGTTTGGTTATCTGATTAACGGGAGGTATGATCAGTTTACTCACCTTACCGCGGTATACTGTAATCGCATGGGCAAGCGCTGCAATAGTACAGTCTCCCAAAGAATCATTGGCGTCCATTGGAAACAGTTTGGTAGGGTCTTTGTCGTTGAGATTCTTATAGACGGTGGCCAGCACATCAAATGACGCTGGCGGCGCAGGTAAGGCGCCCAAATAGTCTCTTAAGCGCAAAGTCCGGTAGTCCTGTTTAGGGGGATGTTTCCCAAATCGATAACCAGGCATAATGGTTCCTCCTTTTTTTTAAGAAATATTAATGAATAAAAAATCGTTCTTTGTTATGAAAGGCAACATTGATTTAATTTGAAATCCTTCACGTTCGCCGTTTAAAATATCCGCGAATTATGGTCAAGGCTCCTGTCAAGGGCAAATTGTCTTCCCAGACAGTCCTATCCAATGGGATGATGCTACCCACAAACTTTGGAAAATAATCAGAGATCAGGATTGAGCAATGCAAGCTGGAAACTGCATGCTAAGTCTTTCAAAGGCCTTCATTCTACATTAAACACCCGCATTCATAGAGAAAGAAATGGGTTTTATCCTACAATTGGTTGCCCGAGCCTGGATGGACGCTCAACTTTCCAGCTACTGTTCAAAAACGACGCTTAAACAATTTGTACACTATATCAGGCGATTCGTTTTCATGTTGGCTGGAATAAAGTCGACCTTGTTCCGTTCGTGTAAATCTGGCAAATTTTGAACCCGGAGTCGCCTTTGGTGATTCAATTCAAATATTGCTTCAGTCTGTCAACCATTTAACCTTTAGCCGGAATGATCTGATTGGTGGCCAGATCGACGACGATAGTTTTGTCATACTGTTGCTTGGTGCCATCCTTAGCTACCTGGGTAAAGATGATAGTGATCTTGCTTTGATCCGTAGTGACTGAAAGATACCCATACCCACTCAGTGAACTGTCAAAACTGTGATCACCACTCATGCTACCGTTAGCATGAGCAACCGGCTGAATGCCGTGCCCGCTACAGCCCACCACGAAATAGGGTATTTGCATCTTTATTCCACCAGACTGAAAATACCTGGTAAAGCGCTGATAATTGTGAGAATGCCCCGAAATGACCAGGTCGGGCATAATGACGGCTGTCTTACAGGAATCATCGATGTCAGCCAGCATTTCTGTGCTCGGACTATGTCCTCCGCCGCTAAAAGGCGGGTGGTGAACGGCGATGATCAGCGCCTTACGAGGCCCCTTCTTACGCTGGGCGGCAATGGCCGTCAGGGTTTTTGTAAACCAGTCCTTCTGGGAGGTACCAATCACGTTGTTGTCCGAGATATATCCGGGGCCATCCGCCACGTTGGAATAGAGTGCGACGATGTCAGCAAAAGGGGCATTTAGGTACCAGTACACAGCAGGCTGGCTGATCATTTCGCGATAGATCGTTTTGGCTGCCGGCGGCACACCGGGCTGATCCTGGCAGAAATTTTCCTGGAATGCGTCGAGGGAGTTGGTCTGTCCAACGCCTATCTGGGTGGGATCATCATATTTGAATAATTCCCCATCGTGGTTGCCAGGTATAGCAATAATCTTTCCGGGATATTGCTTATAGGGAGTATAGAACTGGGATAGATAGCCCGGGTCAGTGTTTTGATAATAGATCACATCTCCCAGATGAAATAAGAACGCTGGCGAGGAACCCGGGTTATTGATATCATAATCAGCCGTCATGGCGCCCGAAATGATTTCCGTCATTGTATCCGGGCTGCCGGTATCTCCGACGGCATGGAAAGTAATGGAGCCACTGGCTTTGACCTGCCTGGTCCCATCAGCCCCAATCACATCATCCAGGGTCATCGTTGGGTCCCGTTTTGGCGGAGGGATAGGTTCTAGCAACCAGGCTTTTGACGGATACTGGGAAAGGCCCTTCCCCACATTCTCGATCTCCCTTCTTCTATTTTTGGGCGTGGTTGTAAAGAAAGGATGCGCAAAGCGCATTGCTTTTGGACTGGAAGGGAAAATGGATTTGTGACGGGGTTGTCGTTTGGAAGTATTTTTTGCCATATGCTGTATTTTGAGAGGTTAATTCTCTTAGTGAGACGTTCGTTAAAAAGAGGTCGGAGGCAGCCTAACGATGAGCTTTCAACGGGTGAAAGGAGATGTTTGCAGCAGGGCCACTGGGTAAATAGACCAGGAATAGAAAGATATTGAATAATTCTAAATAAAGGTACCGTGAAAACACTGCATTTTAGACCGAAAGGATGGCTTCGGCGTCTAAGGTTTCCATTTTTCAAAAATGAAAAAGGCTTTGGAACGACCAGGAACCCTTAGCCAGCGCCTTTCTAAATACTGCGGGATTTCATGAATACCCGTTCCGAATAAGGGAGGCTTTATTTGTATCCTTGTAACACTAAAGGCGGGTTGAAAAACGGATCCCTGAAGCCACTTTTCCAACTTAAGGAAAATCAAAGCCCGTCCTGGCTATTTCTCCAGACTGGCATTCTGAATTGACCATTTATCAACAATTTTGAAACGCTCGCATCAGATAAGCTAAATACTTTACACTGGAACCTTCCGCCGATGATTTTATAGTAATCTGTGAGGTTCAGGTTTGTAACATGGTGGTAAATGGTTACCGTAACTATCATAAAACAGGAATCTGACGGTTGCCTGGAAAGGGAAGAATTCAAC
>Ga0318563_10001023_pt1 | contig 11715 bp, 6 predicted proteins | sample GRESIP066b5f19_FD_203689 | JGI IMG/M metagenome (GOLD analysis project Ga0318563, IMG submission 203689) | Tropical soil microbial communities from Luquillo Experimental Forest, Puerto Rico - GRE.SIPMG.066b5f19 | ecosystem: Environmental > Terrestrial > Soil > Tropical forest > Bulk soil... | reverse complement strand
GAGATGACGCTCGACGACGGCACGAAGATCGTGCTGCTCGTCACCGATCGCGCGAGCTACGGCAACCTCGCGCAATTGATCACCCGCGGGCGGCGTAACGCAGCGAAGGGGAGCTACGCGCTCCGCCGCAACGACGTCGCAGCGTTCGCCGAGGGTTTGCTCGCGCTGTGGGTGCCGCCGGACGCGTCGCTACGCAGACGCGAACCCGACGACGCCGAAACGCTTGCCACCGCGCGCTGGGTTGCAGCCACCTTCCCCGGCCGCGCGTGGCTCGCTGTGGAGCTCTTCGCCGGCACGGGCGATCGCGCTCGGCTCGCGCGCTCCGAAATGCTCGCTCGCGCCGCGGGGCTTCCGCGCGTTGCCGCAGGCGACGTCCACATGCATGTGCGCGCGCGGCGCGTTCTGCAGGACACGCTCACCGCGATCCGTGTGAAAAAGCCGCTCGCCGAATGCGGCTTCGCGCTGCATCCGAACGGCGAGCGGCATCTGCGCTCGTGCGCGCGCCTCTCCACGATCTATCCGAAGGCGCTCCTCGCGGAAACCGTCGCAATCGCGCAGCGCTGCACGTTTTCGCTCGACGAGCTCCGCTACGAATACCCCGAGGAGATCGTGCCGCCCGGCGAAACGCCGGCTTCGTACCTGCGCAAGCTGACCGAAGAAGGATTGGCGCGACGCTATCGGGGCGCGCCGATCCACGCGGAGGTCCGCGAGCTGGTCGAGCACGAGCTCGCGCTGATCGCGGAATTGAAATACGAGCCCTACTTCCTCACCGTCCACGACATCGTCGCGTTCGCGCGCTCGAAGGGGATCCTGTGCCAGGGACGCGGTTCGGCGGCCAATTCGGCGGTCTGCTACGCGCTCGGCATCACCGAAGTCGACCCGTCGCGGATGAGCATGTTGTTCGAGCGCTTCATCAGCCGCGAGCGCAACGAGCCGCCCGACATCGACGTCGATTTCGAGCACCAGCGCCGCGAAGAGGTGATGCAGTACGTGTACGCGAAGTACGGCCGCGACCGCGCGGCGATCGCCGCGACGCTGATCACCTACCGGCCGAAGAGCGCGGTGCGCGACGTCGGCAAGGCATTGGGGCTCGACCTCGCGCAGGTCAACCGGCTCGCCGGGGTCTTCGCGTGGTGGGACGGCCGCAACGTCATGGCGGAGCGCATTCGCGAAGCCGGATTCGAGCCCGACAATCCGGCGATCGTCCGCCTGACCGCGCTCGCGAACGAGTTGATGGGCTTTCCGCGTCACCTCTCGCAGCACGTCGGCGGCTTCGTCATCGCCCGTGGCTTGATCGAGAGGATGGTGCCCGTCGAGAACGCCGCGATGGCCGAGCGCACCGTGCTGCAATGGGACAAGGACGACCTCGACGCACTGGGGCTCCTCAAAGTCGATTGCCTCGCGCTCGGGATGCTCTCGGCGATCCGGCGCGCGCTCGCGATGGTGTCGCGCTTCCGCGACCGCGAGCTCACGATGCAGGACATCCCCGCCGAAGATCCCGAGGTCTACGCGATGTGCCAGCGAGCCGACACGATCGGCGTCTTTCAGATCGAGTCGCGCGCGCAGCAGTCGATGCTGCCACGGCTCAAACCCGCGTGCTTCTACGACATCGTGATCGAGGTTGCGATCGTTCGGCCGGGACCGATCCAGGGCGGGATGGTTCACCCCTACCTGCGGCGCAGGGAGGGGACGGAACCGATCACCTACCCGAGTGAGGCGGTAAAGAGTGTGCTCGAGCGCACGCTCGGCGTGCCGATCTTCCAGGAACAGGTGATGCAGCTCGCGGTCGTCGCCGCGGGATTCACACCGGGCGAAGCCGACCATCTGCGCCGCTCGATGGCCGCGTGGCGACGCAAGGGCGGGCTCGAGAAATTCGAACAACGGCTGATCGATGGAATGGCGGTACGCGGCTACGCTGAAGAGTTCGCCCGGCAGATCTACCAGCAGATCCTGGGCTTCGGCGAGTACGGTTTCCCGGAGTCGCACTCGGCGTCCTTTGCGTTGCTCGTTTACATATCGGCGTGGCTCAAGCGCTACGAGCCGGCGGCCTTTTGCGGTGCGATCCTCAACTCGCTGCCGATGGGCTTCTACGGACCCTCGCAGCTCGTCTCGGATGCGCGCCGGCACGGCGTCGAGGTGCGCCCCGTCGACGTGACGACGAGCGAGTGGGATTGCACGCTGGAGGAGGCCGAGGCACAGGATTCACGGCGCACGCCCGCGCTGCGCCTGGGCCTTCGCTGCATTGCGGGGCTTTCCGAAGCCGGTGCAAAGCGCCTCGTCGATGCGCGGCAGACACGGTCGCTCGCGAGCGTTGCCGACCTCGCCCATCGCGCGCGTCTCGACAAGCACGATCTGACGTGCCTCGCCGAAGCCGGCGCGCTCGAAGCGATCGCCGGCCATCGTCATGGCGCAGCGTGGGAAGTCGCCGGCGTCGAACGGCTGCCGCCGCTCCTCAAAGGCAGTGCGATCGACGACGCGGCCCCGCCGCTGCCGTCGCCTACCAAGGGGCAGGACATCGTCGCCGACTACCGAAAGCTCGCGCTCACGCTGCGCCGCCATCCGCTTGCACTCCTGCGCGAGCGATTGCGGCGCAGGCGTCTCGCGACGGCATCCGAGATCGCCTCGGCGCCACAGGGTCGCATCGTCCGCACCGCTGGCATCGTCATCGGCCGCCAGCGGCCCGACACCGCGAGCGGCGTGATCTTCGTGACACTCGAAGACGAAACCGGCGCGACCAACGTGATCGTCTGGCGCGACCTGAGCGATCGCCAGCGCCGCGAGCTTCTCGGCGCGAAGCTGCTCGCCGTTTTCGGCAAGGTCGAGCGCGTGGGCCAGGTTGTCCATGTGCTCGCCGGAAGGCTCGCCGACCTCTCTCCGCTGCTGGGCGCCCTGGAGAACCGATCGCGCGATTTTCATTGACGCCGCGTACGCCCTTCCCGCGAGACGCGTTGCGCGGCGGCTGCGGTGAAGCGGGGCGCGCCGCATGCTTATGATGAGGCATTCGCACGCCGCGCCCCCGCTTCACCGCCACGGCTGTGTAAGCTTCACCGATCCAGCGCGACAGTTCAGAATGGATACGGGTTCCGGGGCCGGTCCCAGACCCGCGGCCGAACAAACGCCGAGTCTGGCGGGTCTACCTCGGAGCGAGGAAGGCAAACAACCCCCTTCGTCCCATGGCTCAACCCGAATTCGACATCGTGGTCATCGGCGGCGGCTCGGGCGGCCTTGTCGTCGCCGCCGGCGGCGCCGCACTCGGCGCCAAGGTCGCGCTCGTCGAAAGGAACCGGCTGGGCGGCGACTGCCTTTGGACTGGCTGCGTACCGTCGAAGACCTTGATCAAGTCGGCGCGCGTCGCCTACCAGATGCGCCATGCAGACCGCTGGGCGCTCATGCCGGCGGCGCCATGCCCGGATCTCCAGCGCGTGATGGAGCGCGTTGCCGAGGTCATCAGGGGTATTGAGCCGCACGACAGCCCGGAGCGGTTCCGCAGTCTCGGCGTCGACGTCCTCTTCGGCGCTGGAAGGTTCGTCGCACGCGACGCCTTCGAGGTCAACGGCAGGAAGCTCACAGCGAAGACATTCGTAGTCGCCACCGGATCGCGACCTGCCGTCCCCCGGTTGCCGGGGATCGACTTCACACCGTATCTGACTAACGAGACGATATTCGACTTGCGCGAGCCGGTTCCCTCGCTGATCGTCGTCGGAGCCGGTCCGATCGGCTGCGAGATGGCGCAGGCATTTCGCCGGCTCGATAGCGAGGTCACCGTGATCGATGTCGCATCCCGCATCCTGCCCCGCGAAGACGCCGATGCCGCGGCCGTGGTATTCGCAGCACTGGCGGCCGAAGGGATACGCAATCATCTCGGCGCGGGGATCCTGAGCTGCGAAGGGCGCAAGGGCGACATTCGCGTGATGATCCGCACGGCTGATGGGAAACCGACGCAACTTGTCGGCACGCACCTGCTGCTCGCCGCGGGCCGGATGCCAAACATCGAAGGCCTCGGCCTCGATGCCGCCGGCGTCGAACTGCAGAACGGCAGGCTGGTTCTCGGCGACGGCGGGCTGCGCACGACGAATCCAGACGTCTACGTGATCGGTGATGCCGCCGGCGGCCTTCAGTTCACGCACCTCGCCGAACATCACGCGGGCATCCTGCTGCGGCACGCGATCTTCCGGATGCGCTGGGCGAAGCCCTCGCCAGTGGTTCCGTGGTGCACGTATACCGATCCCGAGCTCGCGCGCGTCGGGCTCTCCGAGGCCGACGCGAAGCATCAAGGCGTGGCCCATCGCGTCTACCGCTTCGCGTTCGACGACATCGACCGCGCCCGCGCCGAAGGCGAAACCGAGGGCTTCGCCAAGATCGTCACCGATCCACGCGGCAAGGTCCTCGGCGCGACGATCGTCGGCCCGCACGCCGGCGAGCTGATCGCCGAATACGTGCTGGCGCTCGCAAAGGGAATGAACGCGAAGGAGCTGACCGGGGTGATCCACGCGTATCCGACGCTCGCGCAGATCAACCGTCGCGTCGCCGACCAGCGATTGAAGGAAGGGCTGACCCCGGCGTCACGAATGTGGATCCAGCGAATCTTCGGCTTGCGGGGAGTCCGGCAATGACAGCCGACCTTCGCCTGAGCCAGCCGGTATCGTCGTGAGCGAAACGTCCGACGATACGCCGCGCGCGTCCCGCAGGCTGGGCGGCAAGGTCGCGCTGCTCGCCGCACTCGCGATCGTCGTCGTCGCGTTCTTCGTTTTCCACGGAGAGCGCTACCTGACGCTCGACGCCGTCAAAGCCAACCGCGACGCGCTGCTCGCGTTCACGAACGCGCATTACGCCGCCGCGCTCGCAATCGCGTTCGCGGTCTACGTGTTCGCCACGGCGTTCAGCCTGCCCGGTGGCCTCGTGCTTTCGCTGACGATGGGCTTCCTGTTCGGCCGCTGGGTGGGCACGCTTCTCGTCGTGGTTGCGGCGACGATCGGCGCCACGCTAGTCTTCATCGCCGCCCGCTATCTCTTCGCCGACGCTGCGCGCCGCCGGATGGGCGCGCTCGGCGAAAAGATCAATGCCGGCTTCACCGAGAATGCACTCTTCTACCTGCTGTTCCTGCGCCTCGTTCCGCTGTTTCCGTTCTTCCTCGTCAACCTCGCGCCGGCGTTCACGACGATCAGCGTCCGCACCTTCGTGATCGGCACGCTGATCGGAATCATTCCGGGCTCTTTCGTGTTCGTAAACTTGGGGCAGACACTCGGACGGATCGATTCGCTGTCGGGGCTTCTTTCGGCGGAGACGATCGCCGCATTCGTGCTGCTCGGCGCGCTCGCGCTCACGCCGGTGGTCGTCCGCAAGATGCGCTCGCCGCGGGCCGAGAAGGCTTGATGCGCTGTACGCGCCCTCAATCGCTTCGCCGTTTCGAACCCTGACACCCATGCATGCGACGCTTCCGCTACTGACGCCAACCGACTTTCCTGCGATCGCGCGGCGCGCGATCGACACGCTGCAGGTGAACGTCGGCTACCGATGCAACCAGGCGTGCCACCACTGCCACGTGAACGCCGGCCCCGATCGCAACGAGATGATGGCTCGCGATATCGTCGACGAGGTACTGCGCGTGCTGGCGGCGCGGCGCATACCGACGCTCGACGTGACCGGTGGCGCGCCCGAGCTTAACCCGCACTTCCGCCACCTCGTCCAGGAAGCGCGGCGCCTCGGCGTCCACGTCATCGATCGCTGCAACCTCACGGTGCTCAACGAACCGGGGTTCGAGGACCTCGCCGGATTCCTCGCCGACGAGAAGGTCGAGATCACCGCGTCGCTGCCGTGCTACACGAAGGACAACGTCGACAAGCAACGCGGCGACCACGTCTTCGAGTCGTCGATCCTCGCGCTGCGCAAGCTGAACGCGCTCGGCTATGGCATCGAGGGCTCGGAGCTTCAGCTCAATCTGGTCTACAACCCGCTCGGTCCGTACCTGCCGCCCGCGCAGGATAAGCTCGAGGCCGACTACAAGCGCGAGCTCGGCACGCATTTCGGCGTCGTGTTCAACGCGCTCTACACGCTCGCCAACATGCCGATCAAGCGCTTCGGCTCGACGTTGATCACGCAGGGCAAGTTCGCCGCCTACATGAAGTTGCTGCGCACCGCGCACAATCCCGCGAACCTCGACGGCGTCATGTGTCGCTCGCTCGTATCGGTCGATTACCGCGGCTACCTTTACGACTGCGACTTCAATCAGATGCTTGGCATCCCGCTGGTGGTCGCGGGCAGGCCGCGCCGGCACGTATCGGACCTCCTGGGCGGGGAGATCGACGCCGCGCCGATATCGGTCGCCGAGCACTGTTATGGGTGCACGGCGGGGCAGGGCTCGAGCTGCGGCGGCGCGCTCGCCTGAGGCGCGGGCAGGGGCTGCTCCGTACCGTGCGCATTTCGATCGTCGTCCCCACGCTCGATGAGGCGCGCGGCATCGTCGGCACGCTCGAGCCGCTGCAGCCAGCGAGGACGGACGGACATGAGGTCATCGTCGTCGACGGCGGCAGTCGAGATGCAACGGTCGCGCTCGCCACCCCGCTTGCCGACCGTGTGATCGTCGCGGAGCGCGGGCGTGCTCGCCAGATGAACGCCGGCGCCGCAATCGCGGCGGGCGACCTCCTTCTCTTCGTGCACGCCGATTCGCAGGTGGCCATGTCCGCGATCGCCGTGCTCGCGCTCGAGATCGAGCACACGCAACGCCGCTGGGGCCGATTCGACGTGACGATCGCCGCCCGCAGCCGCGTGCTGCCAATCGTGGCGGCAATGATGAACATGCGCTCGCGCGTAACGGGGATCGCGACCGGCGATCAGGCGATGTTCGTCGCGCGCGAACTCTTCGCTGCGGTGGGCGGCTTTCCCGATCAGCCGCTGATGGAGGACATCGAGCTGTCGAAGCTTCTCAAGCGTGCAGGTGGCCCACCGCTTTGCCTCTTCGAGCGCGTCCTGACGTCGGGGCGGCGCTGGCAAAGCCGTGGGACCTGGCGAACGATCGCTGCGATGTGGCGATGGCGTTACGCGTACTGGCGCGGTGCCGACCCGGCGCACCTCGCCGCTCAATATCGAGCGTCGCGATCGGAGATTCCCGTGGTCCTGCAGGTCTTTGCGAAAAGTCCGGTGCCCGGCACCGTGAAAACTCGCCTCGCTGCTGCAATCGGTAACGAAGCGGCCGCGGCACACCATACGCGCTTCGTCGAGCGGACACTGACGACCGCAGTTGTGGCGCGCCACTCGGGCGTCATCGATGAGATCGAGCTGTGGTGCGATACCGATACGCCTTTCTTCACTCCGTGGCGCGACCATCATCGAATTTCGTTGCATTTGCAGAACGGCGCGGACATCGGCGCAAGAATGCGCGCCGCACTCGATTCAGCGCTCGCGCGCGGAGCGCGGGCGATCCTCGTCGGCACCGACTGCCCGTTGCTCGACGTCGCCTATCTGGCGCGGGCGACCGCGGCGCTTTCGATCTGCGACGCGGTATTCGGTCCTGCCGAAGACGGCGGTTACGTGCTCGTCGGGCTCTCGCGCCGCGCCGATGCGTTCACTGGTATCCCGTGGAGCGCACCCGACACGATGGCTGCAACGCGCGAGAAGCTGGCATCGTCCGGCGTGACGTGGCGTGAGCTGCCAACGTTATGGGATATCGATCAATCGCGCGACCTCGCGCGGTGGCAGTCGCTCGAATCGCAGCAACTGGCGGCGGGTGTCGCGCTGAAATAGCTCGGAGCGAAGGCGCCCGCTCGCGCGAATGATCGCGTATCGCGATTCGACCGGCCCCCCGGTCAGGTGGTCTCGCAGGCGATCGACGGTCCCTGCTTTTCCTTCGCGATCGCGACATTGGCGATGTCGGCAAGCGCGACACCGTTCTTGACCGCGGTCACCTCGGCGAGAATCGACACCGCGATTTCCGGCGGCGTGCGGCTGCCGATATAGAGGCCGATCGGCCCGTGTAGCCTCGCGATCTCGGTGTCGCTCAAGTCGAACTCCTTGAGCCGCTCGCGCCGCTTCGTGTTGTTCGCGCGCGAGCCGAGCGCGCCGACGTAGAACGCCTTCGACTTGAGCGCCTCCATCAGAGCGAGGTCGTCGAGCTTCGGGTCGTGCGTCAGCGCGATCACCGCGCAGCGCTCGTCGAGTTGCATTGCGACGACGGTGTCGTCCGGCATCGTTCGGACGAGCTGCGCGCCTGTGATGTCCCACGTTTCGAGGTATTCCTCGCGCGGGTCGCAGACCGTCACCTGGTAGTCCAGGCCGAGCGCCATCTGCGCAAGATACTTGGAGAGCTGCGAGGCGCCGATGATCAGCATCCGATAGCGAGGCCCGTGCACCGACGTCAGGACGTTTCCGTCGAAGGCGAGCGCGTCGGCGGCGACGGCATCGGAGAGCGTTGCCTTGCCGGTGGCGAGGTCGAGCCGACGCTTGACGAGCCGGCCGGATTCGACGCGCGTCAACAGATCACGGATCCTGGAGTCGCGCGTGAGCGGTTCCATGACGAGCCGGATCGTTCCGCCGCAGGGCAGCCCGAAGCGACGCGCTTCGTCGGCGGATACACCATAGGTGGCGACCTCGCATTTGGCGGCGCCCAACCCGTCGGCACGCACGCGTCCGACGATGTCGTCCTCGATACAGCCGCCGGACACCGACCCTACGACCAGTCCGTCGTCTCGCACCGCGAGCATTGCTCCGGGCGGTCGCGGCGAACTGCCCCACGTCCGGACAACCGTCACCAGCAGCACGCGCCTTCCGGCGTCCAGCCACTCCGTGCACCGCTTCAAGACTTCGAGATCGACGCTGTCCATCGACTGCTCCGTTTGGCGTTCCTTCCCCGCAATCGGCATTATGACAAATTCACGAAAAGCGCCTCTATTTGCCTATCGTCCACTAATCTTAAGTTCAGTGGACGCAATCTCAATGCGAGCGCATGCTGGCCCGATCGGTCCTCCAGCCTCGCCAGTGCACTTTGCCCCGCAACGAATGTACACGCGCGCGCCGAGTCTGTCATAGGTGCGCGCAGCGGTGAGCGCGTCTGATCACGCAGATGGTTGCATACCATTGCTCGCAGCCCGGGATCTTGGCAGAATCGTCGGCTTTCGCGCGATACGCTCGACACAACGACAAGAGGGGAGATCGAAATGGGAGCACGTAAGTCGCTTTGCGTGACCTTCGCCGCGTTGGCGGTGTCGGGCTGCGCTTCGGGACCCCCCTTCATCGAGGCGGCGCAGCCGGAGGCCATACAGACGGCGCAGCGCCGCGCGCAATTCGAGTTCGATTGTCCGTCGGCGACAGGGCAAGTCCTCTCGAAGGAAATGATGACGCCGCCGCTGCAATACACCCGCTTCGCGCCTCCCGATCGCGCCGAATACACGGTCGGCGTGGCCGGTTGCGGGCAGCGTCACACCTATCTCGTCGTCTGTACTTACGGCGGCGGCTGCCTCGCCGTGGCAGGACGTCCGAACTGACCATTCACACGCGGTTCTCACCATGACGTCACGGTTTCGTCTCGGGGTCATCCTTATCGCCACCACAATCGGCGCGGTTCTGATCACGCCGCCTACTGCAGCACAGAACGCGCCCGCCCCGGCCACTCCGGCGCGAAACATCCCGGCGGACCCGTGGCCGCGCAAGATCGACCTCGCCAACGGCTCGGTCCTGCTATATCAACCGCAGGTCAACAAGTGGGAAGGCAACCAACTCGACTTTCGCGCCGCACTCGCGATTCAGCCGGTGGGAGCAAAGGAAGAGACGTTCGGCGTGATCTTCGCGACGACGCGGACCCAGGTCGACCGAGTCGCGCGCACCGTCGTTTTCGAGAATCTCAGGATCACGAAGACAGACTTCCCGACGCTACCCGATCGCGGCGCCGCCTACACGGCCGAGCTACAGAAGAATGTTGCGAACGACGTACGAACGATCTCGCTTGACCGTCTCGAGGCATCGCTCGCAGCCGCGGGCATCAAACCGCCGACGGTGGCCGTACAGAACAACCCGCCGCAGGTGCTCGTCAGCTACTCGCCCGCGATCCTGGTTCCGATCGACGGCCCACCGAATTTCAAGGAAGTGCCCGATGACTCGCGGTTTCAGCGCGTGATCAATACGCGCGCACTGATCCTCAAGGGCGGCTTCGGCGACAAACTCTACATGCACGTCTACGACGGGTGGCTCGAAGCCGACGCGATCCAGGGGCCGTGGACACGGGCGCCGCGGACACCGTTCGGAATGGAAGACGCGGCGAAGAAGATCGCGAAATCGGACACCGTCGACATGCTCGACGGCGGACCGAAGGCGAATCCGAAGCCAACGCTCGCCAACGGCGTGCCGGCGATCTACACGAGCCAGACGCCGACGGAGCTCATCGTGTTCAAGGGGCAGCCCGACTTCGTTCCGCTCGTCGGCACGCAGCTCCTGTGGGCGTCCAATACGACGAGCGACGTGCTGATCGACACGACCAACAGCAACTACTACGTGCTGCTCTCCGGCCGTTGGTTCCGTTCGACACAGATCACCGGGCCGTGGAGCTTCGTGCCAAGCAACACGCTTCCGGCCGATTTCGCGAAGATTCCACCGGCTTCGCTCGCAGGCGCTGTACTGCCGACCGTCGCCGGGACGGCCCAGGCGCAGGAAGCGGTCATCGAAAATTCGATTCCGCAAACTGCGACCGTTCCGCTGAAGAACGGGCCGAAGTTCACGCCGAACTTCGACGGGCCGCCGCAATACGAGCAGATCGCCGGCACGTCTCTCACATATGTCGTCAATTCGTCGGAGCCGGTCATTCAGGTCTCGCCAAGCTCCTACTACGCAGTCGTGGCCGGCGTCTGGTTCACAGCGACGCAGTTGACCGGACCCTGGATCATCGCAACGTCGGTGCCGCTGGTGATCTACACAATCCCGCCGTCGTCGCCGATCTACTACGTCACCTATGTGCGCATCTACGAGGCGACACCCCAATACGTGTACGTCGGCTACACGCCCGGCTATCTCGGCACGGTGGTGTCTCCGTATGGCACCGTCGTCTACGGCACCGGCTATTTGTACACGCCGTGGATAGGCAGCGTGTGGTACGCGGCGCCGTACACGTACGGAATCGCGGCCGCACCCGTTTACAACCCGTACGTCGGCTTCACTTACGGGTTCGCGCTCGGACTCGCGACCGCTGCGTGGATGGAGCCCTATTGGGGCGGCGCGTACTACTACCCCGGGTACTGGGGCGGCTACCCGTGTTGCGCGTCGGCGTCGGCAAACGTCTACGGCCATTGGGGCGCAACGACCTATTCGGGCACGCGCACGTGGTACGGCGGCGGCGGCGTCGCCGGGACCACGTTCAGCGGCTCGTATGCGAACGCGCGCACCGGTACTACAGGCACGATCAACGCGGGTCGCCAGTTCAACGCGTGGACCGGCAACGCGACGCGCGGTTACGATCGAACGATCAACGGCGCCGCCGGAGGTTCCGGCAATGTCGCACGTGCAAGCAACTACAACGTCTATACCGGTCAGCGGTCCACCGGCAACGCCGTTTCCGGCACCACCGCCGGCGGCAGCTCATATAACCGCGCAGGCGCGACGACCGCCGGGCCCGAAGGCGATGCACACATCGGCGGCGGCTCGTCGTATAACGCGAAGACGGGACAGACCAACACGTGGAAGACGGCGTCGCTCGGGAACAACAAGTACGCCGATGTCAACGGCAACGTCTATCAC
>Ga0318563_10001022_pt1 | contig 11731 bp, 10 predicted proteins | sample GRESIP066b5f19_FD_203689 | JGI IMG/M metagenome (GOLD analysis project Ga0318563, IMG submission 203689) | Tropical soil microbial communities from Luquillo Experimental Forest, Puerto Rico - GRE.SIPMG.066b5f19 | ecosystem: Environmental > Terrestrial > Soil > Tropical forest > Bulk soil... | reverse complement strand
AAACAGCGTGAGCGCCCGTTTCGGATCGTCGATGTCGATCGTGGCCGTTTGCCAAGCGAGATGGGCCGCGAACCCGGCGCAACCGAGATAGCCGAAGACGTTGCCGCCGACGAGCACGAGCGACAACGTCACGAGGATCACGGTCAGCGCCTGGAAAGACCCGACGGCGAGGCGCGTGCGACCGCCGAAGAGACGCGCCGTCGAGCGCACGCCGACGATGGAATCGTCGCGCAGATCCTGCAGCGCATAGATCGTGTCGTAGGCGATGGTCCAGGCGATTGCCCCGCCATAGAGAAGCAGCGGCGGCAGATCGAGGCTTCCGAACTCGGCCGCCCAACCCATCAGCGCGCCCCATGAAAAGGCAAGACCGAGAACGGCTTGTGGCCAGAAGGTGATGCGCTTCATCAACGGATAGATGGCGACGACGACGAGCGAGGCAAGGCCGAGCGCGATGGCGAAGCCGTTGAAGGTCGAGAGCACGGCAGCACCGATCAGCGTCTGCAGCACCATGAACAGGATGGCTTTCCGCACGCTCGTCTCGCCCGCCGGCAACGGGCGGGCGCGGGTGCGCTCGACCTTGGCGTCGATGTCGCGGTCCAGGACGTCGTTCCAGGTCGAGCCCGCGCCGCGCATGGCGACCGCCCCGATCAGGAAGAGCAGGACATGAAAGGGATTGGGCCAAGGCCGCTCGGCGGCGATTGCCGCGAGCGCCGCCGACCACCAGCATGGCAGAAGCAGCAATTTCCAGCCGATCGGACGGTCGAGCCGAGCCAGCCGCACATAGGGGCGCGCCCAATTGGGGGCGAAGCGCCCCGCGATCGTTCCGGGCGCCGTATCGAGAAGACGGGTCGCGCCCGTCGGGCTCACAAAGCGCTCGGCGGAACCTTGACGGGCGGGGCCAGAGGATCCGTGTGCATATCGACGCTGAACGCGTCATTCTGGTGGTTGCGCGCCGCCTGCTCGGCCTGATGCTTCATTTTGTTGTATTGCACCGCCACACTGCAGGCCTTGGCTCTGATCGCGCCGACCTGCTTCGCCTCGGCCTCCAGGCCGGTGATCTGGTTGTCTTCGATCGAGCACCAATCCTTGTTCGACTTCGCCCAGGCGAGGACGCGCGCATTGGCGCTGCTGAGATTACCGAACAAGCTGCAGGCGGTCTCGGGGTTGGCGTTCTTCTTCGGAAGCGCCTGGATCCTCTGGATCCAGGTAATGCGCGCCTTGAAGAGATCGATGCCGGCCTTGCATTCCGAGGACACCTGCTGCGCAGAGGCGATGGCGGGCGCCAAAGCGATCGCCGCAGCGAGCGTCACGCCGGCAAGAGCCAAGCGCTGCCGTGAAGATCGATGCCAAAGAAGTCGCTCAAATGCCAACATGGGTGTCCTTCCCCAAATCGGAGCGGTCCATAACAGGTGGTGGCGGTGAAGCGCAACCCGAAGCGCCCCCGAACCAGCGGGCAAGCCACGCGGTGAAGCAACCTTGATGGTGAGATTCGCACAGAAAAGCGGCACTTTATGGGCGTAGCTCCCACTCAAAGACGGGTCGCGGCGCGGCTGATGGGGCTTGAGCTGCGGATTCTCTGCGGCTACCGCATCGAACCTCGCGCGAAATCAGGTTCGCCGAGAAAGGCTTGCGATGAAGGGCTTGCGATGAAGGATCCGGATTTCGCCGCCTGCCGCCTCTTCGTCGAGGCCGATCTCGCCGAAGGCAGGCGCGTCGAGCTCACGCGCGAGCAGGCGCATTATCTGCGCCATGTGCTGCGCCTCGCCGAAGATGCGACTCTTCGCGCGTTCAACGGCCGGGACGGCGAATGGCTCGCGCGTCTCGTAGTCGAGGGGCGACGGGGGACGGCGCTGGAGCTCATGCGCCAGACGCGGCCGCAAACCCCGCCCGGTGATCTCGACCTCCTCTTTGCGCCACTCAAGCATGCGCGGCTCGACTATATGGTGCAGAAAGCGGTCGAGATGGGCGTTTCGCGCCTTGCGCCCGTGATCACGCGCCGCACCCAGGTTGCGAGGCTCAACGCCGAGCGCATGCGCGCCAATGCCATCGAGGCGGCCGAGCAATGCGGGATCCTCGGCCTGCCGCAAATCGCGCCAGTTTTGCGGCTCGACGAGGCGCTATCGGCGCTCGAAGCCGAAAAATGGCTGATCTTTTGCGACGAGACCGCCGAGGAGGCGAGCCCGCTCCCAGCCCTGGGCAGGCTCGATCGCGGGCCGCTCGCCGTCCTGATCGGCCCCGAGGGCGGCTTTGCCGAGGAGGAGCGGCGCCTGCTGCTTGCAAGGCCGAGGACGCTTCGCCTGTCGCTCGGTCCGCGCATCATGCGCGCCGATACGGCGGCGGTTGCGGCGCTCGCTCTGGTACAGGCTTCTCTCGGCGACTGGCGGGGATAGACTCGAGCCGTCGCGCGCGCCAGCTATCGTAGCAGAAACATTCCGCCACTTGGATATGCGGCGACATTGCGGCTGCGCCAGGCAGCACATATGTAGATTTTCTCCCGCCCGGTGGGGAATCGCTCGGCGAGCGCAGCGTCGACATCACTCAAAGTCGACATCGCTCAAGAATGCTTCACCGGCCCTGAAACGCATCACAGGCCCCATTTCGCCTTATTGGAAGAAGGAGCTGTCTGCATGGCGCGCGACGTCTCGGACACGACGCCGATCGAAAGCAGCGACCAGCTCGTCGCCTGGATCGAATCGGGCTGCAAGCCGCAATCGGCCTATCGCATCGGCACCGAGCACGAGAAATTCGCCTATTATCGCGCCGATCGAGCGCCCGTTCCTTATGAGGGCGAGCGCGGCATCCGGGCACTCCTCGCCGGCATGCAGCGCAGCCAGGGCTGGGAGCCGATCACCGACGCCGAGCACCTGATCGGCCTCGCCGATCCTGCGGGCGCAGGCGCGATCTCGCTCGAGCCCGGCGGCCAGTTCGAATTGTCGGGCGCCCCGCTCGCCACGATCCACGAGACCGAGCTCGAGCTCATCGATCATCTCGACCGGTTGCACGGCGTCGCCGAACCCTTGGGGATCGGCTTTCTCGGGCTCGGCCATTCGCCGGTCTGGACGCGCGCCGAGACCCCCATGATGCCGAAGCGCCGCTACGACATCATGCGCCGCTACATGCCGAAAGTGGGCTCGCGCGGCCTCGACATGATGCTGCGCACCTCGACCGTCCAGGTCAATCTCGACTTCTCGTCCGAAGCCGACATGGTCAAGAAGCTACGCGTCGGGCTCGCCTTGCAGCCGATCGCCGCGGCGTTATTCGCCAATTCACCCTTCTCGGATGGCAGGCCGAACGGCTTTCTCACGATGCGCTCCGAGATCTGGCGCGACACTGACAATCAGCGCGCCGGCATGCTCCCTTTCGCCTTCGAGGACGGGATGGGCTTTGCGCGTTATGTCGACTACGCGCTCGATGTCCCGCTGTATTTCGTGAAGCGTGGCGACACCTATCACGATGTCGCGGGCCAATCCTTCCGCGACCTCCTCGCCGGCAAGCTGCCCTCCCTGCCGGGAGAGCGCGCCACCATGTCGGATTGGGTGAACCATCTCGGCACCTTGTTTCCGGAAGCTCGGCTCAAGCGCTATATCGAGATGCGCGGCGCCGATTGCGGCTCGCGCGCGCATATCCTGGCGCTCTCCGCCTTCTGGGTCGGGATACTCTATGACCAGGCAAGCCTCGACGCGGCTTACGATCTGGTGAAAGGTTGGAGCGCCGAGGAGCGGCAATCCTTGCGCGACGGCGTGCCGAGGCAAGCTCTGGCCACTCCCTTCCGCGGCCGCAGCGTCAACGAGCTCGCCAGGGAGGCTCTCGCCATCTCGCGGGAGGGTTTGAGGCAGCGCGCCCGTCACGACCGCCACAACTTCGACGAAACGCGCTATCTCGCCCCGCTCGAGACCTATGTGGCGGAGAAGCGGACCTCGGCCGAGCGCTGGCTCGACGCCTATCGCAGCAATTGGAACGAGCGCGTCGAGCCGATCTACACCGCCGCGGCGATCTAATAGCTAGGCCCCGGCGGCCGAGAACCCTAACGCCCCAACCCCTTCGTATAGGCGTTGAAGATGTCCTGGAGCGCCGAGGCATGGGCGCTCTGCACCTGGGTTCCCGTGTTGAACATGCTGGTCAGCACATCGAGGCCGGCCTTCATCGCCGGGCTCATATCGGGCATGCCGGCTGGCTGCGCGCCAGACTGAGGCGCCGCGCCCATCGGCGCCTGCGGGGCGGCGGTCGGCGCGCCCTGCATCATGTTTCCCATGACGCTGCTCAGGATGCTGCCGAGCATGCCGCCGCCAGCCGCCTGCCCGGGCATTTGCCCTGCAGCTCCGCCCGTCCCGCCCGAGGCGAGCTGGCCGAGAATCCCGCCGAGCCCCTGGTTCGACATCGACTTGAACATGCCGCTCATCAGCATGCTGGCGATGACCGGCATCATGGCCATCAGGATCCCGGAATTGACGCCGCTCGCTTTGGCGGCCTGCTGGGCGATAGCCGAGGTCGCCTGGCCCTGGCCGAAGATCTGGCCGAGCACATTGCTGCCAGCCGTCATCGTTTGCTGGTTGAGATGGGCATTCGGATCATCGAATGTCCCAGCTGTCTGGCCGCCCATCATGGCGCCGATGATCTGCGACAACGCGCCCATATTCTGGGCATGGTTCTGCAGCCCGACGGAAAAGGCCGGCAGCAAAGCATTGATCGCGGCCTGCGCCTGGTCGGGCGGGAGACCGAATTGTGTGGCGATATTGGTGACGGCCTGACCGCCTTGGGCCGACTGCATGATTTCGGACAGGTTGAACATGGCAGAGGCTCCCTCCAGTGCCGGCTGAGCGTCGGCCAGCCGAGCTTAGCCGAGCGCGGCATGAGCGCAAGGCGTGACATCCCCATGACGTGGACACGTTCGCTACGTCGCGGAAAGATTTGGCACGTCGCAGGAAGCTTCAGTCGAGCGGGATGCGCGTCTCGTATTTGACGCGCGACAGGCTGAAGCTCGTGCGGAAGCGCTTGATGTTATGCTCGTTGGCGAGGACGCGCCGCGCGAAGGCGTTATAGGCTTCCATGTCGCGGCACAGCACGGTCAGGAGATAGTCGATCTCGCCGGACACGAAATAGCATTGCTGCACGGCCGCCTCCGCCGCGATCTTACGCTCGAAGGCGGCGAGCACGTCCTCGCGCTGCCGGTCAAGCTCGACGCCGACGAAGGCGACGATCGACTGCCCGACGGCCTCGGGATCGACGACCGCGACGTCCTTGACGATGATCTTCTCCGCCCGCAGGCGCCTGACCCGCTTGAGGCAGGCTGGAGGCGACAGGCCGACCGCGTCGGCGAGCGCGAGATTGGTGATCTGGTTGTCCCTCTGCAGAAGGTCGAGGAGACGCCGGTCGATGGCGTCGAGCGATGCTGCGGAGACGCGTGCCGAGCTGGAAGAACGAGCTGGAGTTTTCATTTATTTCCCCAAATGGCATCACTGACGCCATCTTACGAAACGAATGGACAGTCAATAAGAAATTTCAAAGTCGCCGAACTGCGCTAGCATGCATCGTCATCGCAACGCGCAAAGCAAGCTCAAGCTCGACCACAGGAGAGATCGATGAACCGCCCCGAAGGACGAGACCGCTTCGACGGACATAATCGCTACGAGCGGCATGATGCCGGTGTGCTCGCCGCGGCGCGCGCCGTCATCGACGCATGCGCCGACGCAAGCGAGATGGGCGAGAAGGTCAAGGAGGCGGTTGCCCGCAACGCCGCCTGGCGCGGCGAGGAGTGCATCAACCTCCTCGCACCCGAGGCCCCGACGAGCCCGTCGGTGCGGGCCCTGCTTGCCGCCGAGATCGGCACGCGAGCGGCCGAAGGCCATATCGGCGCCGTCAATCGCTGGTTCGCCGGAACCCGCCATATCGACGAGGTCGAAGCGTTGTGCGTCGAGCTTCTGAAGCGGCATTTCCGCTGCAACTATGCGGATCACCGCATGTGCGCCTCGATGATCGGCAACGCCGTCGTCTACACGGCGCTGAGCCGGCCGGGCGAGGTGATCATGTCGGCGGCCCAGCCCGTCGGGGGGCACTCGTCGAACCGGCTCGACGGGCCGGCCGGCGCGATGGGACGCAAGATCGTCGACATCCCCTTCGATCCGCGCGAGCTCGTCGTCGACATCGACCTCTTCCGCAAAGCGGCGCCGCTGGTGCAGCCGCGCCTCGTGGCGCTCGGCCTATCGATGACGCTATTTCCGCAGCCGGTCGCCGACATGAAATCCGTCATCGGCGAATGGGGCGGCAAGCTCTTCTTCGACGCTGCCCATCAGCTCGGCCTCATCGGCGGACGGCAATTCCAGGACCCGCTCGCCGAAGGCGCAGACATCATGACAGGCTCGGCCGGCAAGACCTTCTCGGGCCCGCAATCGGGCATCATCCTGTGGGACGATCCCGAGATCACCGAAGCCGTGACTGAGGCGGTGTTTCCGGTCTGGGCCGCAACCCATCAGGTCAACCGCGTGGCCGCGCTTGCGCTCGCAACGGCCGAAGCGCTCGCCTTCGGCGACAGGCTGCAGGCGCAGATCGTCGCCAATGCCAGGGCCTTGGCCAAAGCGCTGCAGGAGCGCGGCGTGCCGATGCTAGGCGCCCATAAGGGCTTCACCACGACGCATCAGGCGATCGCCGATATGCGCAGCTTCGGGCGCGGCCTCGTGGCGGCAAAGACGCTCGAACGCGCCAACATCATCGTCAACAAGAACCTCCTGCCCGAGGACCGCAAGGAGGATTGGGACTATCCGGGCGGAGCGCGCATCGGCACCATCGAAGTGACCCGCTTCGGCATGAAGGAAGCCGAGATGGAGAAGATCGCCGATTTCATCGCCCGAATCCTGGTGCAAGGCGAGGAGCCCGAAAGGCTGCGCCCGGAGGTCGTAGCGCTCAGACGCTCCTTCCCGACCCTGTATTACTGCTTCGAGCACGGCCTTCCGCCGGGTTAAGGCGAGACGGCCGGTTGAATCCGGGCGAGCGGAACTCCCTCTCCCCGCGCAAGGCGGGTAGAGGAGCTGGGTTGGCGATCGCGCACTTGCCTGTTGGCGTTCTTGATGGTCATTCCCATCTGAGCCGGGAATTGAGCGAGGCCCCCAAAGGCTTCGAGCATGCTCGAGAAGGACGACCATGACGCACGCCGATAGCTGGGAACCGGAGATCATCGCAGGCGACGTCGCCTCGGGCGTGCTGGTGCTCTGCGACCATGCGACCAATGCCATGCCGCCCGAATATGCGGCGCTCGGCTTGCCGGCCGCCGAGCTCGAGCGCCACATCGCTTATGATATCGGAGCGGCCGAGGCCTCGCGCAGCCTGGCGCAGGCACTAGGCGCGCCGGCCATCCTGTCGCGCTTCTCGCGGCTCCTTATCGATCCCAATCGAGGCGTCGACGATCCAACGCTCGTGATGCGTCTCGCCGATGGCTCAATCGTGCCGGGCAATGCCAGGATCGACGGGGCCGAGATCGCGGCGCGGCTCGAGCGCTTCTATCAGCCCTATGATCTCGCCATCGGAGCCGCAATCAAGAAGAGCATCGCGGCTGGCATCGTGCCCTGCATCATCTCGATCCATTCCTTCACGCCCTCGATGCGCGGCAAGGCGCGTCCCTTGCATGTCGGCCTGCTCTATGACGGCGATGAGCGCATCGCGCAGCCGCTGCGGGCGGCGCTCGCCAGGGACAGCTCGCTCGCGATCGGGATGAACGAGCCTTATGACGGGGCGCTCGAGGGTGACACGCTCGACCGCCATGCCGGCCGGCGCGGCATTGCCAATGTGCTGGTCGAGATCCGCCAGGACCTGATCTCGGCGCGGCACGAGGCGCGAGATTGGGGCGAGCGCCTCGCCGCGGCGCTGCGCGACATCGTCTCGGATCCGCGCAACCATGTGATGGTGCCCCATCCGAGTCGCGTCCAATCGCGCCATCTCGCCGCCGCCAAAGGCGATGCCGAGCCGACGCCTGAGCTCGAGGCTCAGGTGTTGCGCCGTCTCGTCGCGCATCTGCGCGAGCGCAGCGACGTGCAGAATATCGACCTCATGAATCTCGCGGGCTTTTGCCGCAACTGCCTGTCGAACTGGCTGAAGGAGGCGAGCGACGCTGCGGGCCGGCCGCTCAGCAAGGAAGAGAGCCGCACCCTCATCTATGGCATGCCCTATGAGGAATGGCGGGCGCGCTTCCAAAAGGAGGCGACACCGGAGCAGAAGGCCGCCTTCGCCTCAGGGCATCGGCACTAGACTCGGTCACAATCCCGGTCGGGTCATCCGGGACGCGATGCAAGACGCCAGTGTTGCTTCGCAGATCCCGCACCCATGCGCCTCCGGTGGGCGATCGTGTCAGGGGTCTCGTGTCTGCACCGCATCACTTCGTGCTGTGGTGCGCACGGGATGACTGAGCCGGGTGACTCTCAGCCCTTGAAGCGCGTCTCCTCGAAGGCCGGCACGGCCTTCGCGAAACGGTCGAGCCAGCCGACGAGCCTCGGATGCCCGGGCCGCCATTTGGCTTCGAAGCGCAAATCCTGATAGCCGAGCGCGCAGGCAAGCGCGATGCAACCGACATTGGGGAGTCCGTCGACGAGCGCCGGCGGATCATCCTCGAGCGCCGCGAGCGAGCGCGAGACCTTGTCGGCCTGGTGCTGGACCCAGCTCGGCTCGCGCCGCTCCTCGCTGCGATAACGCACCTCGTAGACCTGGAGGATCAGTGCATCGAGCATGCCATCGGCCAGCGCCTCGAGGGTCAAGGCCTTGAAGCGCATCTCTCCCGCAGGAATGATCTTGCCGCCGCCGGCGAGGCTATCGAGATAGGCCATGATGACCGGCGAATCGTAGAGCCGCATACCGTTCTCGAGCACCAGCGTCGGGATTTTTCCGAGCGGATTGTCCTGGCGCACCGGGTCCTGCTGATCGGCCGTGTTGCTCGTGACGAGCTCGATCCGATCGGCAAGACCGAGGATGGAGGCAGCGATCCTCACCTTGCGCACGAATGGCGAGGCCGGGGCGTAACGCAAGATCATCATGGCGGCGCTCCTTGTTGCGGCGCGTCCTTTGCGGATGAGACCGGCCCCCGGCAGATCACATCCACTCGGGGCTGCGGATCACACAGTCTCGGCGAGTGCTTACTGCAGCTGGCCCTTACTGCAGCTTGCTCACTGCAGCTTGGCGTATTTGCCGTCGTGCCAGACATTGACGTCGTAGGTCGTGCCCTTAAGGTCGCCCTTCTCGTCGAAGGTGACCGGCCCGACCACGGTGTCGACGGGGGGACCAGCTCTCAGCGCCGCCGCGACCTTGGCGGGATCTTCCGAGCCGCTGCGCCGCATGCCCTCGGCCATCGCCTGGATCACCGCATAGGCAAAGAGCGTGAAGCCCTCGGGCTGGAAGCCGGTCTTCTTGATCTCCTCGACCGCCTTGGCGGCTGAGGGCCTCGTCTGAGGATCGGACGGGAAGGTGAACAAGGTTCCCTCGCCTGCTGGTCCCGCGATCGCCCAGAATTCGGGCGTCGCGATCGCATCACCCATCATCATCGTGAATTTCAGCCCCTGGTCAGCGGCCTGGCGCAGGATCAGGCCCGCCTCGGGGTGATAGCCGCCGAAGTAGACGACCTCGGCGCCGAGCGCCTTCAGCTTGCTGACGACCGCGCCATAATCCTTCTCGCCGGGCGTGATGCTGTCGAATAGAACCTCCTTGCCGCCGGCACCGTTGAAGCCCGTCTTCACGGCGAGAGCGAGCCCCTGACCATAGGCGGATTTGTCATGCAGGATGACGATCTTCTTGCCTTTGAAATGCTCGGCGATCCACGGGCCGATATAGAGGCCCTGCGCGTCATCGCGCCCATAGAGGCGCATGATGGTCGGCCATTTGTTCTTGAAGGCATTCTCGGTCAACAGGGGATTGCTGGCCGAAGGCGTCATCATCAAGATCTTGTTCTCGCCATAGACCTCGGATGCCGGGATTGCTGATCCCGAGCAGGCATGTCCGTCCACGAATTTGACGTGGAGGCCGGCCAGGCGGTTGGCGATGGCGACCGCCTGCTTCGGGTCGCAGACATCGTCCTCGACATCGAGCTTGATCTTCTTGCCGTTGACGCCGCCCGCCGCGTTGACCGCCTCGACGCCGGCCTGGGCGCCGTGCTTGAACTGCTCGCCGACGGTCGCGACCGGCCCGGTGAAGGGTCCGGCAACCGCAATGGTGATGTCCTGAGCGCTCGCCGCCGACCCTGCAAGGCAGAGCCCTGCTCCGATCGCCGCGGCAAGCCCGGCTCCTATGACAGCCCTCATCCCGTCCTCCCGTCAAAAAGATGCTGGTGCAGGCTTGCCCCATTTTGGGCTTGGCCCGCTTGGCGCGCACAGTAGCCGATAGCCGCAAGCGTTCAAGCGGATGGCCCTTGCGGCACGCAATCGTGCGTGATCGCGAATGCATGGCTGGTGGCGCCTCGGGTGAGCGTTGCACGATGGCTCAGCAGAGCGCTGCGACGATCTCGGCGACCGCGTCCTGCCAGGGGCGGAGCGCGACGCTATAGGCCGAGGCGACCTTGCGGTTGTCGAGGCGCGAATTCGCCGGCCGGCGCGCCGGTGTCGGATAGTCGGCTGTGCTGATGGCATCGACCGTCGGCGCGCCCTCGCGCCCGGCGAAGGCAAGGCGCACGATCTCGCAGGCGAAACCGTGCCAGCTCGTCTCGCCCGCATTGGTCAGATGAAAGGTACCGACGGGCGCCACCGGATCGGTCGCGAGGCGAAGTGCGATCGTCGCGAGGCCCGAGGCGAGATCGCGCGCCGAGGTCGGCGAGCCAAGCTGGTCGGCGACAACGGTCAGCCTGCTGCGCTCGCGCGCGAGGCGCAGCATGGTCTTCACGAAATTCGAGCGATGCTCGCTGACCACCCAGGCGGTGCGAATGATGACCGAGCGCGGATTGGTGCAGCGCACCGCCTGCTCCCCGCCTTCCTTGCTCGCCCCATAGACGCCGAGCGGCCCCACCGGATCCTCCTCGACATAGGGCGTCGCCTTGGCGCCCGAGAAGACATAGTCGGTCGAGACCTGCACGATCGGGATCTTGGCCTTCGCGGTCTCGGCCGCGAGCACTGCGGGCGCGAGCGCGTTCAACGTCCAGGCAGCGGCAACATCGCTCTCTGCCTTGTCGACCGCCGTATAGGCGGCGGCATTGATCACCGCGGCCCAAGGACGAGCGGTGACGAGGCTGGCGATCGCGGCCGGATCCGTGAGATCGAGCGCATTGCGGTCCGGCGCATGCAGCCTGACCCCGTCCGGCCAGGCGAAACGCCGCAATTCGAGACCGACCTGGCCGGTGCCGCCCGTGATGAGGATATCCATGGCGTCAGGCTTCGAGGGGAGTGAGCGGCGTCCCGTCATAGGCGAACGGGCTGTCGATCTCGCGAAGCGAGGGCAGGATGCGGTCCTTGGGCGAGAGCAGCGCGCCGGAGGGCGGCAGCGGCCAGTCGATGCCGATCTCGGGATCGTCGAAGCGCACGCCGCCTTCGTGATCGGGCGCATAATAGCCCGTCACCTTGTAGAAGACCTCGGTGTCTGGCTCGAGCGTCACATAGCCATGCGCGAAGCCGACCGGCACGAAGAGCTGCTTGCCGTTCTCGGCCGTGAGCTCGGCGCCGACCCATTTGCCAAAGGTCGGCGAGCCTTTGCGGACATCGACGGCGACGTCATAGATGCGCCCGCGCACGCAGCTCAGGAGCTTCGCCTGGCCATAAGGTGGCACCTGGTAATG
>Ga0318563_10001020_pt1 | contig 11737 bp, 12 predicted proteins | sample GRESIP066b5f19_FD_203689 | JGI IMG/M metagenome (GOLD analysis project Ga0318563, IMG submission 203689) | Tropical soil microbial communities from Luquillo Experimental Forest, Puerto Rico - GRE.SIPMG.066b5f19 | ecosystem: Environmental > Terrestrial > Soil > Tropical forest > Bulk soil... | reverse complement strand
CTTCGAAAGATCCACTACTTTCGCCACAGCCGCGGAAGTCGATGCGCAGGCTTGCAATACCTTGTGCTGCCCAGGCGTTTGCCGCGCGAGCAAACATTCCTTCCTTGACTGCAGGGATTTGGAACCCGTCCCGATTGCCCATGAATCCGTGCAACAGGAGGATCACCGGTGGCTTTTCAGTTGCCTCGGGAATCTCCAGCGTGCCGACCACTTTCTGTCCGTCGACATCGAAGGAAACAACCTTCTGGCTCGGACCGGCGAGTGCCGATCCGAGTGCCATCACAACGATCATGGGCGTGGCCGCCAGGGTCCTCAACACGGAGAGAGCCTCCTTTTTGGTTGTCAGCCGAAAATCGCGCAGAGTGAGCGGGCAATATTCTCGATAGCTTGGATATTCCGCGCAGGCTCGGCCGGCATCACCCGCAAGGGTGATGCGGACTAATCAGGCTAGGGTCCCACCAATGCGCGCGATCAACGCAATGAGTTGCGCCTGACTGGCAGTGTTGGTCTTGCTAAACACAGCTTTCAACTGGCTCCGAGCCGTCTCTCGTGCAATGCCGAGCGTCATCGCCGCAGCATCGACACCGTCGCCGCCCGCAATCTCGGCCGCCAGGCGAGCTTCGGCGGGAGTAAGCCCAAACGCCAAGCGGAGGACTCTCTCCCGCGGAACAATCGGTCGGGAAAGGTCGGTAATGATCAATATCGTACCGAACGCTCCGAAGAGTTCAGTTCCGAAAGCGGAGATGGGCATGGCCTCAATCACGAGCCACGGCGCGCCATCGCGTTCGATCATGACCGGATCGAGCGTGTGACCATTGCCGGCCGTGCGGAAATCCAAGGCGCCGGCGATCAGATTTCGCAACCGCCTGTCGCTCGCAGGGTCGGCGACCGACAGGCGACGCCTGATGCATCGCAGATCGGTCCCGAGTAACGCCTCAGCCTGCCGGTTAAGGCGTTCGACCAACCCGCGCCAATCAAGCAGCATCGCAGCAGTGCCGAGCCGCTCCAGCGCGCTGACGCCTCCACCAACGTCGGCAGCTGCCAGCCTCTCTGCGAGACCGACGATTCGCCGCAAGTGCGGTGCCACCGCTGCAAGATTCGTTGCCTCCCTGACCGTAAACGGCCCGTGCCGCTCGGCGCGGAACATCGGAAGGCACCAATATTGGCTTTCGACCTCGAAGCAGAGCGACGCCCACCAAGTCAAACCGCACGGGCGGAGCACCTCTTGATAGTATGCGGATCTGCTCCGCTCCTCGGGCGTAGAAATGTCGTCTTCGATGATTACCGAGCGACCTCCGCAGACAAGACGCGGAGCTCGCTTCGAGTGGACCTCGATCTCATTGACCTCATCGCGGGACCACATCTCGCCCAATTCGGCGAGCCCGGCCGAGAGCGGAAAGCGGAGCGTCGTCGGGCTGTGAGGATGGAAGAGGCAACCCGCGGCCCCGAGGGCATGCGCCAAACCATCGAGGGCGGCACCCCACCGCTCCGGGGCGAGAATCGCGTCGTAGCACGCCTCCAGTGCGCGCTCAGTGCGCTCATTGATCTGCATGGCGTCGTCCTCCCCGGACCGGAACGATATCACATGTCACATGCAAGGCGACGCCGCCGAGAGCGAGCGTTGCACGACATTGGGGACACGATCAGGCGAGCAGGCGATCAGCTGGAACCGACGCGTTGCGAATGCCGTTGCCGTGCGGTCGGCTGGCGTTCTGCCGATGACGTCAGCAAGCGTCAGCATCTTCTCAAGCAGGTCCGGGCTTGCAGCAGGGCGCCTGTGGCCGCGCCGCTATGCGAAGAAGGGATGGGGCGGCCCGCGCGTCCCCCGCCGCTCAACATTGGTCAGGGCAGTTCGCAAATCGTCATCGGACAACGCGACCCCGAACCGGTGGCGTAGCACGGTCTGATACTCATCCACGCTTTCGAGCGTGCGACGCTCGACTTTTCCTGAAGCGTGTCGAACGTTGAAACGCGCATTGAACAGGGTGAGCCGCGTGCGGTCTGGACCTGGCAATGCTGCGATCATGTTGTTGAGATAGGGGCTCTCCGGATGCGTTCCAGTGAACCAATTGCAGATCTCGTACTCGGCATCAAATCGAGGAAGGGGCACGACACGGTAGATGTGCTCCCATCGATCTCCGAGGCGGGATTGCAGCGTCAACTCATCTCCCATTGCAATGAAGCGCATCACCTCGTGCGGTGTGTCCTGCTCCACGCCGGGTGAGAGCCGAAGCGGCGCAGTCGGTGCCAAATTGCCAAATCCGACGTCGGCCAGAAACGACCCCTGCGGAAGATCGACGCGAAGGATCATGTGAAGCATGGGACGCGGCGCGTCGATGTCGAGTCCACGCACGACGCGCGCCTGAAGACTGGTCACCTTGTAGCCCAGTGATCGCAGACCGCCCCGAAACAGCATGTTCTGCTCGAAGCAGTACCCGCCGCGCCCACCGGCGATCATCTTGTCCTGAAGCGAGCGAAGGTCCAGCTTTGGCGGCCGCCCCAGCAGGACATCGATGCTCTCATAGGCGATGGCGCACGAATGAGCGGACACAAGCGCCTGCAGAGTTTCGAGGCTCGGCGCACGGGAGCCGCGGTAGCCGATTCGCGCAAGCCACGCGTCTTGATCGAAATGCTCGTCCGACATTGGAGGGCCCAGTCGATCCGACAGGGGATGACACCGGATTGCTTGTCGCCGATCAAGAGGTTGGGGTCTGCGCTGGGTCAGAGAGCGCACTTCAGGGCTGCGACCGCCGGAACTGATGCAGCAGATTCTATCGATCGCGTGGCGCATGGGATGGCGCTGGCGCGAAGCGCTTGGCGCACTGAGGTGTCGATCAAGGCTGCCGCACCTCGCCTTCCTGATCACCCATCGTCTCCGAGCGGCCATTAAGTCCCCTCACGCGAACCTAAACGGACCTCGCTCTGGGCAGCCGGGTCCGCGAGGCTACGGCGACAGCACCAGATGGTCGCCGCTGATCGAGTAGCTCGACAGCGTGTCGAGGAAGGTCATGCCGAGGAGGCTCTGGTCGAGGACGCCTTCGGGAGCGACGAGTGCTTTGAGGTTGTGGCGCTCGATCGGACCGACGGTCAGACGATCGATGGTGACCGCGGCGGCGATCATTGTGCCGTTCGCCGTCCGGATGGGTACCCGATAGTCGAGCCCGTCGACGTCGATGCCCATGTCGCGGGCGTCGTCGTGGGTCAGGGTCACGAAGCTCGCGCCCGTATCGACGAGGAACAGAATCGACTTCTCATCGATCGCGCCGAGCACGGCGAAATGCCCGTCGGCGGCGCGGACGACGGTGACGCTGTCGGGATTGCCGTTGCCGGAAAGGCGACCGCTGATCGGCACGCCGGGAGCAATCGCGCCGAGGAGCCGTCCGGCAAACCCGGCGAGCTGGTCGCGGCTGGCATAGGCGCCGGCGAGGAAGAGGATGGCGAGCGACCAGGCGAGCACGCCGCGGATGATTTCGCCGGGCCGGAGCGCGCGTCCGAACAGGCCGGCGCCGACGAAGACGAAGAGGCCGACAAGCAAGATCAGGCGGGGAATGTCGTTGCCCTCGCCGAAATCCCTGGTGCGCGGCGCCCAGATCAGGAGCGCGGCGAAGCCGATCACGGCGATTGCGAGAAGCAGCAGGGCCGGCGGTCGCCGGCTCGGCGGGCTCACGCGCGATCCCCATTCCGGCTTGGTGCTCGCGGCGACACGGCGGCGAGCCGCGCCGGCAGCGCGTGCATGATCGCGTGGCGCTCGGCGTCGGAGTAGCTCAGCCAGCGGCCGATCTCAGGGAGCGACCGGCCGCAGCCGACGCACAGCCCGCTCGGCCCGTCGATGACGCAGATCTTGATGCAGGGCGAGACAATGCGAGGCATGCGCGGCAGATCAGTCAAAGGCGGCGAGCCCGATCAGGAAGGCGATAGCGGCAATTTGCTGGCAGGCGCCGAGCGTGTCACCGGTACGCCCACCGATCTCGTGGGCACAGATGCGAATGAACAGATAGGTCGCTGCCGCCGCAATTACACTCGCCATCACCGCCGCGGTGAAGCCGCTCGACGGGATGACGACAATCGCGACGATGGCCGCGGCGGCACCGAGGGCGATGAGCATGGCGCGTTCGTCGGGTGGCCCGGTGTCGGCGGCGAGGCCGCTCATGCGCGCGGCGGGGAGGTCGTGCCAGAGGCGGACCATGGCAGCGCGCGAGACGGCTTCGGCCGCGACCAATGCCAACGCGGCGCGAAACGGTCCGGCCGCGGCGATGCTCATCAGTGCGCCGACGCGGAAGAGAATGGAGAAGACGAGCGCCGCCGCACCAAACGTGCCGATCCGGCTGTCATCCATGATCTCGAGCTTGCGCTCGCTGGTGGCCCCTCCGGCGAAGCCGTCGACGGTGTCGGCGAGGCCATCCTCATGGAGGGCATTGGTGAGGGCCAGGGTCGCGAGGACGGCGAGCCCTGCGGCGATGAGGACGTTTTCACCGAGCAGCGCCGCGAGGACGAGAACAATGCCGCCGGCCAGCCCGACAAGAGCGCCCACCACGGGAAAGACGCGCGCGGCGCGCCGGAAGTCCGGCCGCGCCTCCAGGCCCGGCCCAAGCAGCCGCGCCGGCACCCGGGTCAGGAAGACGGTCGCCGTCCTGAGATCGTCGATGACCGCATTGAGCTCGGTACGAAACGGGTCTTCGGCCATCATGGCACGGTCCGGCAGCTGTTGCGGTCGGGCGGATGAGGGTTATAGAACCTCTCCGTCGTCCGGCCAAGGAAGCCGGAAGCCCGCCGTGAGGAGTTTCCTTGGACCTGCCGCAAAATAGAGCACCGCTCGACGACATCCGTGCGCTTCTCGCCAGGATGCCGGAGCCGGACAAGACCGCCGCCGCCGCTGTGCGGGCGCGCGACGCCGTCCTCACCAAGCCGGCCGGTTCGCTTGGCCGCCTCGAAGCGATCGCCGAGTGGCTCGCCACCTGGCAGTCGAAATCACCGCCGGCGGTGAATCGTCCGCTGGTCGCGGTCTTCGCCGGCAATCACGGCGTCGTCGCGCATGGCGTCTCGGCCTTCCCGGCTGCGGTAACCCGCCAGATGGTCGATAATTTCGCGAGAGGGGGGGCGGCGATCAACCAGATCTGCCTGACCTACGACCTCGGCCTGAAGGTGTACGACCTCGCGCTCGATCATCCCTCCGGCGACATCACCCGGGAGGCGGCGCTCGACGAGGTCGCCTGTGCGGCGACGATTGCCTTCGGCATGGAAGCGATCGCCGGCGGCATCGATCTTCTCTGTATCGGCGAGATGGGGATCGGCAACACGACCGCCGCCGCGGCGATCTTCCTCGCCCTGTTCGGCGGCACCGCCGAGGACTGGGTCGGTCCGGGAACCGGGCTCGACCCGGCCGGCATCGCGCGGAAATGCGCGGCCGTGACGAAGGCGGTCGAGTTCCATCGGGCCGATCTCGGCGATCCCTTAGAGGTGCTCCGCCGTCTCGGCGGCCGCGAGATTGCGGCGATGGCCGGTGCCATCCTCGCGGCCCGCATGAACCGCGTGCCGGTCATCGTCGACGGCTACGTAGCGACGGCGGCCGCGGCCGTGCTCTACAAGCTTGATCCCGGTGCGCTCGACCATTGCCTGTTCGGCCATGTCTCGGCTGAGCCGGCGCACATCCGCGCGCTCGCCGCGATGGGCAAGGTGCCGCTCCTCGACCTCGGCCTCCGCCTTGGCGAAGGTACCGGCGCGGCGCTTGCCGCCGGCATCGTCAAGGCGGCTGCGCGGCTGCACTCGGGCATGGCGACGTTCGCCGAAGCCGGGGTGTCGGAGAAATCGGATTGAAGCGGTCGTGCTGACGCGCACGGCACACCGCCTGATCCCTTCTTTCTTGCGACAAATCAATGCCGGCGAAAGCCGGCCATGCAAATAGCTGTCGCGATAGCAACGACCGCATCAGCCCGTTCGCAAGCGAGGCAGACTTCGTGGGCGGTAGAGATGCGATATTGAACGCGACAGAGAGTCTCCAAGATGAGCCGACTGTCAGACATCCGCGACCCATTGGGGCGGGCTACGGCGATCATGAAGCAGCTCGCGAGCGCCCCCTCCAAGTGGCGCGACCAGATTGGCCTGAAGCGGAACGGTTCGCCGAAGCCAGAGAAGAGAACGGTGGGAAAAGAACAGCTGGGCGCCGGCAAGGAGCGATCTACCTAGGTATTGCGATTAGCCGGCCTCGAGTTGAGAAGAAGGAAAGGATCAGCGACACGTTGATGACCACCTCCGCCGCCGTGGTGAGCGCCTCGCGGCCAGCAGCGAGATGGTCGTTGACGTATCGCCTGAAGCGGTCGCTGGTATGCTCCTCGAGTTGATGCAGCATGTAGATGGGGAGCTGGAGGAAGACCAGGAGGAGCGGAAGTGGCCAGGCGCCGGAGAGGAGCGGCGTCAGCGCGAGCAGAAAAAGCCCGGCAACGAAGCCGGCATACATCCAATTTCTGCCAAACCATACGCTGGTCATTGCAGTGGAACCTTCAACCTGAACGGCCCCGGCACGCCGCCTGTCGTAGCACCCAGAAGTCAGCGCGCCCCTACCTCCAGTCTGATGCTCACCTCGGTTCGAAGTTCATCGCTACACCGTTGATGCAATAACGCAGGCGGGTCGGTGGCGGACCGTCGTCAAAGACGTGCCCGAGATGGCTACCGCAATTCGCGCAATGCACCTCGGTTCGCACCATGCCATAACTGCGGTCGACGGAAGTCTCGACTGCACCTTCGAGCGGATCATCGAAGCTTGGCCAGCCGGTGCCGCTCTCGAATTTCGTCGTGGAGGCAAAGAGCGGCTGGCCGCATCCCGCACAGGAGAATGTGCCGGCACGCTTTTCGCGAAGGAGCGCGCAACTCCCCGGTGCCTCGGTGCCGTGGCCGCGCAAGACCGCATATTGCTCCGGCGTCAGCCGCCGGCGCCATTCCTCGTCGGTGTGGGTGACCTTGAATGACTTGGCGTCCATCGAGCACTCCTCAGTAGGGCGTGAAATCTTTTGAATGGTATCGGGGTGGCGGCTGACGGCCAGGGCACAATACAGCACCAATCGCGCTTGCTGTGGATTGAGATTTTCAGCGGAGAGAGAATGCCGACATCGCAAGGGCCACTCTGGGCCAGTCGTCTCATCTCTCCGCAGGGAATGGAATGCGCGGGCAGTGCGCGTAACCGCAGGGGTAAATAACGCCTATCGAGATTGCCCTCGTCGATCCCGATCATCGTCCATCGCGCGAACTGATCGTCACCTCGGCTTCGGCGAGGCGACGATAGAGGCGGAGACGACGCCAGATCGGCCACCAGTCGTACAGGAAGATCTCAAGCGGCCGCCAGTTCGCTACCCAGCCGAGGATCAGCGAGCTCTCCTCGACGAGGCGTGCGATCGTCTCGTTGGGCCTCATTCCGACGACAATCTGCGCCACGCCGATCGAAACGACGAGCACCAGCGCGCCGACCGCCAGAGACCGGCGGCCGACGCGAAAGAGCTCGTTGAGGTCCCGCCTGGTGATCCCAGCGCGATAGTCGAAATAGCGGCTGAATGCCTGTCGGACATCCTCGGCCACCATGTCGGTCGCCTTCTCCGACGGCAGATGAATGACGATGGCCATCGGCTGGTTGAGCGGAAGCTCCCGCGCCCAGCCGACGATGTATTCCTCGGCATCCCGATCGAGATCCTTTTCCCTGAATGGAAATGGATCGAGAGTGTCGAAGAGCTGTCCGACATCGTCGACGCGAATCTCGATGGCGGTCACCGGCCCGTATCCCTTTGCCGTGCATTATCGCCGATGGGCGCGGCCTCGAACATTGCGCTTGATCAATCCCCCCTCGAGCTACAACGAGCGCGCGCATGACCTGAGTCAATGCGGGCTCCTCGAGTCTTGCTAGGCTTTTGGCTGTGACCCGAAAGAGACGGTCTTCTGGAGGGTGTGCGATGCTGACACCAATCAGCCTCCCCCATGGCGCCTACGTTCTCGTGGCGGACGCGCGAAAGGCGCTCCTCCTCGTCAACCGAGGCGATGGAGACTATCCCGACCTGCGGGTGCAGGAGACACTTGAGGCTCCCGCCAATCCGCCGACCAGCGAGCAGGGCTCCGATCGGCCCGGTCGGAGCGGAAACATCTTCGCACGCCGGCGAAGCGCGGTCGGCCAGACCGATTGGCATCGATTGAACGAAGAGCAATTTGCGGCGAACCTGGTCGACAGGCTGTTTGCGCACAGCACACCGCCGGCTCTCGTGCTTGCGGCGCCACCGGCTTTCCTGGCGCAGCTCAGGAAGCGGTTGCCGCGGCGCATCAAGGACAACCTCCTTGCCGACTTCAATCGGGACCTCACCCATCTCGCGGTCCATGAAATCGAGCGGATGATCGTTGCAGCAAGGCCTCTGGCGCAGCCGCCGGTGATGTAAGCGTCCGCGTGGCCCTCATACTGCCGGTCGCGCCTTCACGAATTCTTTGCGCTCGACTGGCCCGGTCCAGCTGTTGCCGTGCCGCACCCGATCAGGAAAAAACCAGAATACTCGCAAAGAGATGGCCCGCATTGGAGCGATGCCTCAGGGACTGACGGTGAAGGGGACCGTCATGCCCGCCGCATAGTGGCCGGGCACGTTGCACAGCAGGAAATAGCTGCCGGGCAAGAGGGTCAGCTCGATCGATTTCGAAGCGTTCGGCTGGAGCTCCGCGGTCTCACCAAGCATCTTGACCTGACTCTCGATAACGGTCTGCTTGCTGTAGTCGTAAGGGAGCGGTGCGTCCGGACTATCGACGGCAACCACCAGCACTTCGTGGACGATGCTGCGTGACCAGTTGGTGACATCGAGGGTCACCGGCCCGGCTTTGACGCTGGTCTTGTCTACCCGGACAGACATCATGCCCATGCCCATCATGCCCAGACCGAAGGATCCGCGTCCCATCATTCCCGGCGCCATCATGCCGAAACCCATCATGCCCAGGCCCATCATTCCGGTGCCTGGGCCCGAGCCGGCGGGAATGACCGCGGACATGTCGATGAGGGCGACCTTCACGGTGTCGGCAAGCACGGGTGTCGCGAGTGTCACCACGGTCAGCGCGGCGAGCGCGGACGTGCGCAGGGAGCGGTACACGAGCCTCGAGCATCGATCCAATGCCAAAAAGAGCTTTTCCATAGGTCTTCCCCTGAATGAATAGAGCTTAGCCTGCGGCAGCATCCGGCGATCGTGCGCAGATCACATTGAGGCGGATCAAGAGACCAGCCAGACCCCGACAGCGCTTCTCCTTGTCGCAGGTCTGCTCGGCGCCGACAGAGCACTCGCCTCCACAGGCGGGCCGCGTCGCCCCAAGGCGACTTGCGCCGGATCAACACTTGTCGATCCCAGTGTCGTAGAGCTGCCCGTGACCGCCTGAGCGACTTCCTCCAGAGGTCGCTCGATCAGCCGTGCCGGGCCTCGATGCTCGACGCCGCAACTTGGCGGTCACGCAGCGATGGCTGGCCCTTCCTCCGGGACCTGTCCTATCGCGCTCATCGCCGCAAGAAGGACCGCGACACCGGCGCCGGCCTTCGCGGCGTCGACCGAGAGAATACGGCGCCATTGGCGGGCGCCGGGATAGCCGTGGAACAGCCCGAGCATGTGGCGGGTGATGTGCGCGAGGCGGGCACCGGAAGCCAGCGCGCGCTCGATATAGGGCAGCATCGCCTCAACCGCGTCGCGCGGCTCGACCGCCGGTCCGTCTTCGCCGTGGAAACGCCGGTCGACCTCGGCAAGGATAGCCGGGTTCTGGTAAGCCGCCCGGCCGAGCATGACGCCGTCGACCGCCTCTCGATGGCCGGCAGCCTCATCGAGCGAGCCGACGCCGCCATTGATGCCGATGAAAGTCGCCGGCAAGCGTCGCTTCAGCCGGTATACGCGATCATAGTCGAGCGGCGGGACATCGCGGTTTTCTTTCGGGCTCAGCCCAGCGAGCCAAGCCTTGCGCGCGTGCACCCAGATGCCATCGGCGCCGGCGGCGGCGACCGCATCGGCGAGAGCATCGAGCGCTTCCTCCGGGTCCTGCTCGTCGACGCCGAGCCGGCACTTGACGGTAACCGGCACCCGCACAGCCGCCTTCATCGCCGCGAGGCAATCGCCGACGAGATCAGGCGAACGCATCAGGCAGGCGCCAAACGTCCCCGATTGCACTCGGTCGGACGGGCAGCCGACATTGAGGTTGACCTCGTCATAGCCGAACTCGGCCGCGATCACCGCCGCGGCGGCGAGCTTCGCCGGCTCCGCCCCGCCGAGCTGCAGCGCGACCGGATGCTCTTCGGGCGAAAAGCCGATGAGCTTGGTGCGATCGCCGCGAAGCACCGCGTCGGCAACGACCATCTCGGTATAGAGGAGCGCGCACTTGGTCAGTCGCCGATGAAAGAATCGGCAATGCCGGTCGGTCCAATCCATCATCGGCGCGACGGCGATCTTGTGACTCTTATAATCCATATCTTTTGTTCAAGGCGGCGGATCGCGCGCCGGTCGAGCCGTTATACGGGATCTCAGACTGCTTGGCGACGTGGCGGTCCAGCAGCGATGCCATGAGACAGGGGCTAGAACCAGCCTTTAATCTTGAACCAGATTAGTGGAATGGCGGCACTGAGCGCGATCATGGCAAGGCCGTATGGATAGCCGTAGGCCCAGCTCAGCTCGGGCATGTCGTGGAAATTCATCCCATAGATCGACGCGACCAGCGTCGGCGGAATGCCAATCACCGAGACGATGGTGAGGACCTTGAACAGGTCGTTCTGCTGCATGTTAATCAGCCCCAAAGTCGCATCAAGAAGGAACTGCACCTTATCGGACAGATGCGTCTCGTATTCGTCCAGCGAGGCGACGTCGGCCTTGACGGTGCGCATCCGCGCCCGGATGCCGTCCTTGAACCATGCGGCGCCCTCGGCTTCGACATAATGGACGATGCGGCCGCCGATAAGCAGAGTGGCACGCAGCTTTCCAAGCATCTGTCCGGTCTTGCCGATCTCCCGAAGCAACTGCCGCAACGGAAGGTCATGCGCCCGGGTCGATCCCAGGTCGGTGCTATTCCCATCGCGCCCGAGCACCTGCCCGGCCATCACGTCCAGCCTGGTGCCGACTTCCTCGAGGCGGTCCGCCATCGCATCGACGATCGCCTCAAAGATGCCCGCCATGATCGAGGGAGCACTGGTGTCTGCCGGTCGGCCTTTCGCGAACCCCTCGACGAAATCGTCGAATATGGCGTCGGCCTCGAATCGAACCGTGAGCAGCAATCTTTTGGTCAAAATGAAGCCGACAGGCAGCAAGCGTGTGCCTTGAGCGCTCGGCCGCGCCAGAGGCAAAGACAGGATGATCGCCTCCCCCTCCCGCCGCATCCGGCTCGAATGCTCAATTTCGCTCAGCGAGACGAGCGAGGGCATGATCAGGCCGGTCGCCTTCTCAACTTCGGCCAGTTCGTCCGATGTGGCGTTCAGCGCGTCTATCCACACGACGTCGCCGGATTGCATGGCCTCGGCGAGGCCGGCCGAGGCCGGTAGCCGCGACGACGCCAGATAGGACTTGATCATTCAACTCCCCAGAACGAGGCGAGGCCCGCATCGCTTTCGCAATTAGTCCGTCGAGGCCTTTAACATCCCCGACGCCAGCTCGATCAAGCTCTCTTTCGGCCATCGGCTTCGGAGAAGAAATCATCGAACCTGCCGCCGTCATCATCGATCGGATGATCGACGAGGCGGCCCGGACGCTGCAGATCGGCTCGCGCT
>Ga0318563_10001015_pt1 | contig 11764 bp, 7 predicted proteins | sample GRESIP066b5f19_FD_203689 | JGI IMG/M metagenome (GOLD analysis project Ga0318563, IMG submission 203689) | Tropical soil microbial communities from Luquillo Experimental Forest, Puerto Rico - GRE.SIPMG.066b5f19 | ecosystem: Environmental > Terrestrial > Soil > Tropical forest > Bulk soil... | reverse complement strand
GGGCTCGATGCCGATCAGCTTCTGGCGGCAGGCGACCTGCCCCTTGATGACCCAATAGAGGGAGCCACCGGCGAGCAGCTCGTCCTCCCGCTTCGGCACCATGCGGGTCGTGTGGAAATGCTGGCCGTTCTCGCGCAGGCGACGCTCGACCCAGTCCTCGAGCTCGGAGATGGTGTCGACCCCGACACACAGCTTGATGAGATTGAGCGCCATCCACCTTTCTTGGAGACGGATCTCACGCAAGGCAAGTGCGGCGGGTGGCGCATCAACAGGATCAATATGCTGGCGACCATTGGGCCAGCTGACTGTCCTGGGGCGATCGGGAGGCGACCAGCCCCGCCGTTAAGCACAAATCCGGAAGCCCGAGGAACCCAATTGACTCTCGGGCGGAACATTGTTAGAACATAACGGGATCAATTGGGGAGAAGGGATCTGCCATGGCTCGCCTGCTTGTGGAAAACGTCGTCGAGGTCGCGGCGCTCTGCGGTTTCCTGGCGATGATCGGAGTGTGGTCGATCGCGGCCGCAGGTCTCTGAGCCGGACTCGGACACAGATAATCTGAGGGCGGCGCACAGCCGCTCTAACGCTGCGCCGGCCTCTTTCGCTGTGCACAGGATTTGAGGGGGCGGGCCGGGCCGGTATCATCCATATCGGCTATGGATTTGCCGGGGCGATTCCGTCGCCTGGATCGATCGCTCGCCTGTGATCCGCCCGGAGGCCGCGATGGCGCTTGACGATGTCGGCTTCGTGCATCTGCACGTGCACTCCTCCTATTCGCTTCTGGAGGGGGCGCTGCCGATCGCCAAGCTCGCCAAGCTCGCGCGCGCCGACAAGATGCCGGCGCTCGCCCTGACCGACACCAATAATCTCTATGGGGCGCTCGAATTCTCGGAGAAGCTTGCCGGCGAGGGGATCCAGCCGATCGTCGGACTGCAGCTCTCGATCGATTTCAACGATGTCGATCGCTCGCGGCAGGCGCGCAAGCGCATTGCCGCGATCGTGCTGCTCGCGGCGAGCGCCGAAGGCTATGCCAATCTGCTTCGCCTCTCGAGCCGTGCCCTCGTCGACACCACGAACACGACAGGGCGGCCGCATTTGCGCGTCGAAGAGATCGAGGCCTCCACGCAAGGGCTGATTGCGCTGACGGGCGGTCCCGACGGGCCGATCGACGAGGCCATTGCCGAGCGCCGTCTCGACCTCGCCGAGGCGAGGCTCGAGCGCCTCGCGGCGATCTTCGGCGACCGGCTCTATATCGAGATCCAACGGCATGGCTTGCCCCATGAGCGCGCCGTCGAGCCGACACTTCTCGACTTTGCCTATCGGCGCGACATTCCGATCGTTGCGACGAACGAACCGTATTTCGCCGGGCGCGAGGATCACGAGGCGCATGACGCGCTGCTCGCGATCGCCGAGGGGCGCCTCGTCTCCGACGATTCGCGCAGGCGGGTGACGGCCGAGCACGGCTTTAAGAGCCGGGCCGAGATGATGGAGACCTTCTCGGATCTGCCCGAGGCCTTGCGCAACACGGTCGAGATCGCGCTACGCTGCAGCTACCGGCCGCGCGCCACGAAGCCGATCCTGCCGCGTTTCAGTGGCCAGGGGACGAGCGCCGACGAGGATGCCGAGCTCGACCGTCAGGCCGCCGAAGGTTTGCAGGGGCGCCTCGCGGTGCACGGATTGGCGGCGGGTCTGACGCAGCAGGATTACGATAATCGCCTCGCCTTCGAGCTCGGCATCATCAAGCGGATGAACTATTCGGGCTACTTCCTGATCGTCTCCGACTTCATCAAGCACGCGAAGTCTCTCGGCATTCCGGTGGGGCCGGGGCGCGGCTCGGGCGCCGGATCTCTCGTCGCCTGGAGCCTTCTGATCACCGATCTCGATCCGATGCGCTTCAGCCTGCTGTTCGAGCGCTTCCTCAATCCGGACCGCGTCTCGATGCCGGACTTCGACGTCGATTTCTGCATGAACCGGCGCGAGGAGGTGATCGACTATGTGCGCGCCCGCTACGGCGAGGACCGGGTGGCGCAGATCATCACCTTCGGCACCTTGCAGGCGCGCGGCGTCATGCGCGATGTCGGGCGCGTGCTCGAGATGCCCTATGGGCAGGTCGACAAGCTGACGAAGCTCGTGCCGCAAAACCCGGCAAATCCCATTCCGCTGAAGGTCGCCATCGAGACCGAGCCGCGCCTCGCCGCCGAGGCAAAGGCGGATCCGCGCGTCTCGCGCATGCTCGACATCGCCCAGAAGCTCGAAGGGCTGCATCGCCACGCCTCGACCCACGCGGCCGGCATCGTGATCGGCGATCGACCCCTCGACGAGGTCGCCCCGCTGACCCGCGATCCGCGCTCGGGGATGCTGGTGACCCAGTACAATATGAAATGGGTCGAGCCCGCTGGCCTCGTGAAGTTCGACTTCCTTGGGCTTCGCACCTTGACCATCCTCCAGACCACGGTCGAGCTCGTCGCGCGGCGGGGCGTCAAGATCGAGCTCTCTGCAATCCCGCTCGATGACCGGCCGACTTTTGAGATGCTGCAACGGGGCGAGACGGTCGCGGTGTTTCAGGTCGAAGGCCAAGGCATGCGCCGCGCGCTCGTCGACATGCGCGCCGACCGCTTCGAGGATCTCATCGCGCTTGTCGCCCTCTACCGCCCGGGCCCGATGGCCAATATCCCCATCTACTGCGCCCGAAAGCGCGGCGAGGAAGATGTCGAGGTGCTGCATCCGAGGCTCGAGCCCTTGCTGCGCGAGACCTTCGGCGTCATCACCTATCAGGAGCAGGTGCAGCAGATCGCTCGCGAACTGGCGGGCTACAGCCTCGCTGAAGCGGATCTCCTGCGCCGCGCCATGGGCAAGAAGATCAAGGCCGAGATGGATGCCCAGCGCGGCCGCTTCCTCGAAGGCGCCAAGGCCCGCGATATTGCGCCGGCCACCGCCGAGGCCATTTTCGATGCCTGCGCCAAATTCGCCGAATACGGCTTCAACAAATCGCATTCGGCGCCCTATGCGCTGATCACCTACCAGACGGCCTATCTGAAGGCGAACCACCCAGTCGAGTTCCTGGCGTCGTCGATGACCAACGAAATGTCGAACACCGACAAGCTCGCCGAGATCCGCCAGGAATGCGCGAGGCTTGGCATCAAGCTCGAGCCGCCCTCGATCAATCGCTCGGGCGTGTTGTTCGAGCCGGCCGATGGAGCGATCCGCTATGCGCTCGCCGCCATCAAGGGCATGGGTGGCCAGGCGGCGGAGGCCATCGTCGCGGCACGCGGCGATCAGCCCTTCACCGACCTTGCGGATTTCGCGCGACGCATCGATCCGAAGCTCGTCAACCGGCGCGCCGTCGAGACGCTGATCTGCGCCGGCGCGCTCGACGAGCTCTGCCAAGACCGCGCGGCCGCCTTCGCGAGCGTCGAAGCCATGATCGCCATGGCGCAATCCTCCGAGAGCGACCGCCAATCGGGGCAGCAGAGCATGTTCGGGGCGGCGACCACCGCGCCTGGCGCCGCATTCCGCTTGACCAATGCGCCAGGCTGGACGCTCTCCGAAAAACTGAAGCGCGAATTCGCAGCGATCGGCTTCTTCATCTCTGGCCACCCGCTCGACGAATACAAGGACACGCTGAAGCGTCTCAACGTCCTGACCTATGCGGCCTTCGCCAAGGGCGCTCGCGCAGGGCGCACCTCCGGCCGGCTCGCGGGCGCGGTGCTCGACCGCACCGAGCGACGCACCAAGAGCGGCTCGAAGATGGGCATCGTGCTCCTGTCGGACGCGACGGCGCAGTTCGAATGCGTGCTGTTCTCTGAAGGGCTTGCCCGCTACCGGGCGCTCCTCGAGCCCGGTTCGCGTGTGCTCGTCGAGGTCCGGGCCGGCGTCGACGGCGAAGAGCTGCGCGTGCGCATCGAGACGGTCGAGCTGCTCGACGATGCGGCAGCGCGCATCGGCCATTCGTTGCGCCTTTATCTGCGCGATGCAGCCGCCATCGAGCCCGTGGCGCGCTGCCTCTCGGAGCCGGGAGATTCACAGGTGAGCCTGATCGCCGCGCTCGAGCCGCAAGGCCGCGAGGTCGAGATCAGGCTACCCGGCCGCTATCGGACCACCCCCGAAGTCGCCGGCGCCATCAAGACCGTGCCGGGTGTGATGGCGGTGGAAATGGTGTAGGAGCCAGCGTCACTGACGCCCGGGGTCGCTTCGCGTCCCGGAACCCCTTCCCTTCGAACCAAGTTGCAACTTCGGCGTTGAGCCTACTCCAAGGACGTCTTATGCCTTGGGGTGGTAGTGGCGAGATCGAGGAGAGCGGCATGGACGAGAAGGCGATGGCTCCCATCTGGCAGAATCTTCGCGCCAATCGCGACGAGCTCGCGGCGAAGAGCCAGATTTCGCTGTTCGAGGCGGATCCGCGACGCTTCGAGGCCTTAAGCTTCACCGATCAGGATCTCCTGATTGATTTCTCGAAAACCAAGGTCACTGGCGAGACGATACGGCTTCTTCTCGAGCTCGCCCAGGCAGCGGGTGTCGAGGCGAGGCGCGACGCCATGTTCAGGGGAGAGCGCATCAACTCGACCGAGAAGCGCTCCGTGCTGCATGTCGCGCTGCGCAACCGCTCGAACCGGCCGATCCTGGCCGACGGCAAGGATGTGATGCCCGAGGTCAACGACGTCCTGGGGCGGATGTCGCAGTTCAGCGACGGTGTGCGCTCGGGCGCCATCGCGCCGGCGCGGGGAGGGCGCTTCACCGATATCGTCAATATCGGCATCGGCGGCTCCGATCTCGGCCCCGCCATGGCGACGCTTGCGCTTGCTCCCTATCACGACGGGCCGCGTGCCCATTTCGTCTCCAATATCGACGGAGCTCATTGGCACGATACGGCCAAGAGTCTCGACCCGGCGACGACGCTCGTGATCGTCGCCTCGAAGACCTTCACCACGGTCGAGACCATGACCAATGCGCGCACCGCGCGCCGCTGGCTCGTCGACGCGCTCGGCGAAGCGGCGGTGTCGGCGCATTTCGTCGCCGTCTCGACCGCGCTCGACAAGGTCGCGGCCTTCGGCATCAAGCCCGACCGGATCTTCGGCTTCTGGGACTGGGTCGGCGGGCGCTATTCGGTATGGTCGGCGATCGGCCTGCCACTGATGATCGCCATCGGGCCGAAGCGCTTCGAGGAGTTCCTGGCAGGCGGACACGCGATTGACGAGCATTTCCGCGCGAAGCCCGCCGCCAGCAACATGCCGATGCTGCTCGGCCTTCTCGGCATCTGGCATCGCGACATCTGCGGCTATCCGGCACGCGCCGTGCTGCCCTATGATCAGCGCCTTGCCAGGCTGCCGGCCTATCTGCAGCAGCTCGACATGGAATCGAACGGCAAGCGCGTCACACTCGCAGGCGACAAGGTGGCCCGCCCGACGGGTCCCCTCGTATGGGGCGAGCCCGGCACCAATGGCCAGCACGCCTTCTATCAGCTCCTGCATCAAGGCACCGACACCATCCCTTGCGAGTTCTGGATCGGAGCCGAGGGGCATGAGCCCGATCTCGCCGAGCACCAGAAGCTATTGATGGCGAATTGCCTCGCCCAGTCGCGCGCCCTGATGCTCGGCCGCAGCACCGAGGAGGCGCAAGCGCAGCTCCTGGCCGGCGGCATGGCGCCGGAGGAGGTGCATCGCCTCGCTCCGCACAAGACCTTCCCGGGTGAGCGCCCCTCGATCACCACCGTCTATCGGACGCTCGATCCCTTCACGCTCGGCCGCCTGATCGCGCTCTATGAGCACCGGGTCTTCGTCGAGGCTGCGATCTTCGGCACCAATGCCTTCGACCAATGGGGGGTCGAACTCGGCAAGGAGCTCGCGACCACATTGCTGCCGATGGTGCGAGGCGACAAGCCGGCGGAAGGCGACGCCTCGACCGTCGGCCTGATGCGCCACTTGCAGTCGCTCGGCGGCCGGGCCTGACCTCGACCCGAGAACGCGCTTTCAGGCGATGATGCGCCACGACGCTGGACCCCCGATGCCACCTCGCTACTGGCCCGCGGCCGGCCGCAAGCCCCGCCGCGTGGCGGTCGCCATGCTCGTCGCGTTCAGCGCCGCTCTCTCGGCGCACGACGGCGCGGGATCTGGCGCGATGGCACAGGAGCTGGCGGGGCCGGCGCAGTCGGCTTCGGCATCGGCCGGGCTGCCGAACCAGTTCGACCCGCATTTGCGCCTGCCTCCCGCGCAGATCGCAGCCGCGACCCCGATCCGCTTCCTCACCGATGACGATTATCCGCCCTTCCAGATCGCGGGGGCGGATGGCAGCCTGACCGGCTTCAATGTCGATCTCGCGCGAGCGCTCTGCGAAGAGCTCGCCCATCAATGCACCATCCAGCCGCGCCGCTGGGACACGCTGCTCGATGCGCTCGCGAACCGGGCGGGGGACGCGGTGATTGCCGGCATGAAATCCTCGCCCGAGATCCTGGCGCGCGCCGACGTCACCTATCCTTATCTCAAGACGCCCGGCCATTTCGTGGCGCGGCGCGGCACCAAGATAGTGCCCGGCCCGGCATCGCTTGCGGGTCACACCGTCGCCGTGGTCGCGGGCACCGCGCATGAGGCCTTCGTCAAGGCATTCTTCCCCGCAGCGACGGTGAAGAGCCTGCCATCGGCCTCTGCGAGCTTCGAGGCGCTGGCGCGCGGCGATGTCGAACTCGTCTTTGCCGACGGCCCGAGTGCGGCTGTCTGGCTCAACGGCGTCATGGGCGCCTGCTGCGCCTTCCAAGGCGGCCCCTATTTCGAAAGCCGCTATTTCGGCGAGGGCATGATCATCGCGGTGCGCAAGGGCGACGACGCCATGCGCCATGTGCTCAATGCCGGGCTGCAGCGTCTCTCGGCAAATGGGCGGCTCGCCGATCTCTATCTCAAATATTTCCCGATCGGCTTCTATTGATCGGGCGAGCCTTTGCGAGGCCGCACTCGCCCGGATGACCGGCACTCCTTGGGGCGCCAGCTCATCTCCTTGAATTGATGCGCGATCTTGTGGGCGCGCTTGCCACGCTTCGGTAGACTGAGCTAGAGCATGCCGCGAAGTGGGGCCGGCTCTCGAGAAAGGCCATGCTTCGAACACCGGCTTGATGCCCGATCATGGCTCGCCGTCCGACTTGCGCAATCTCGATTGAAAAGCCAATGTCCGCCTCAACTGTCCCGTCTCTCGATCCTCTTCTCGCGCGGGCGGCCGCCGCCTCGCCGGCCTGGCCGTTTGAGGAGGCGCGAAAGCTCGTCGCCCGCATCGGCGGGGCCGGGCGCGAGGTGCGTTTCGAGACCGGATATGGCCCATCGGGCCTGCCGCATATCGGGACCTTCGCCGAGGTCGCCCGCACCAGCATGGTGCGCCACGCCTTCGGCGTCCTCACCGAAGGCCGCGTGAAGACGCGCCTCATCGCTTTCTCGGACGATATGGACGGGCTGCGCAAAGTGCCCGACAACGTGCCGAACAAGGAGATGATCCGCGTCAATCTCGGCAAGGCGCTGAGCGAGATTCCCGACCCCTTCGGCACGCATGAGAGCTTCGCTGCCCATAACAATGCGCGGCTGCGCGCCTTTCTCGATCGCTTCGGCTTCGACTACGAGTTCATGTCCTCGACCGAGACCTATCGCTCGGGCCGCTTCGACAAGACCTTGCTGCTGCTGCTCGAGCGCTATGACGAGGTGATGGAGATCATGCTCGCCTCGCTGCGCGCCGAGCGGGCCCAGAGCTATTCGCCCTTCCTGCCGATCCACCCGGTGACGCGCATCGTCATGCAGGTGCCGATCGAGGAGCGCGACGTCACGCGCGGCATGATCGCCTGGCGCGACCCCGCGACCGGCGAGCGCTTCGAGACCAAGGTGACGGGCGGAGGAGCAAAGCTCCAATGGAAGCCCGATTGGGCGATGCGCTGGGTCGCGCTCGGCATCGACTACGAGATGGCCGGCAAGGACCTGATCGACAGCGTGAAGCTCTCGGCCGAGATCTGTCGCGCGCTCGGAGGCACGCCGCCGGAGGGCTTCAACTACGAGCTCTTCCTCGACGAGAACGGTAAGAAGATCTCGAAGTCGGTCGGCAACGGGCTCACCATTGATCAGTGGCTGAGCTACGGCACGCCCGAAAGCCTGTCGCTCTTCATGTATCAGAATCCGCGCGCGGCGAAGCGGCTCTATTTCGATGTCATCCCGCGCCATGTCGACGACTACCTGACCTTCCGCACGAAATATGAAGGGCTGGGCCTCGATGAGCGGCTGAAGAATCCAGTGTGGCATATCCATACAGGTGAGCCGCCGCGTCTCTCGGCGCAGGGAACAAACAGCCTCGGCTCCGGCCTCGACTTCGCGATGCTGCTCAACCTCGTCTCGGCCTCGAATTCGAGCGACCGCGACAAGTTGTGGGGCTTCATCAAGCGCTATGCGCCGGGCGTCGATGCTGAGACGCTGCCGGAGCTCGACCGCCTCGTCGATTTCGCCATTCGCTACTATGAGGATTTCGTGCGGCCGGCGAAGCGCTTCAAAGCGCCGGATGAGGATGAGCGCGCGGCGCTCGCCGATCTCGATGCGACGCTGAAGCATCTGCCGCCGGACTCCGACGCGGCGGCGATCCAGGCCGCGGTCTACGAGGTCGGACGCGTGCATTTCCCTGACACCACCGGCAAGGTGAAGACCAGCGACGGGCGCCCCGGCGTGTCGCAGGCCTTCTTCAAGAGCCTCTATCTCATGCTGCTCGGGCAGGAGAAGGGGCCGCGCTTCGGCTCCTTCGTCGAGATCTATGGGATCGCGGAGACGCGCGCACTGATCGCGGCCGCGCTCGCAGGAGAGCTCGCGCCGCTCGCCGCGGTCTAGCCGGGCGCGACAACCCGCTTCTCGCGTCAGCGCGGGCCACCTCTCGAAAGCCCGAGGGCCGAAAGGTCGACGAGGCGGTCTGCGCAAGAATTCGTGCGCAGACCGGGCTGGGGCTTTGCCTTTCGCGGATCCAGCCAATAACCTAGCCATAGGCCGGCGATCACTCGGCCGACGAACAATAAGAGCTTCAGGGACGAAACCACGCGGGGGTCGCAATGGTGCGGACGACTGCGAAGAAGGGGCCGGCCGGGGCCAAGCTAGCGGCGGCGCCGAAAGCCAAATCAAAGAGCAATGGTAGAGGCAGCGCCAAGACGGCCGGCTCTTCAGCCGAGACAGCGAGGCCCCAGACTGGAGCTGAGTTCCTCGATTCATTGAGGGATGATCGCGCCGTCTTCATCTATGGCGAGCGTGTCAAGGATGTCACCGCCCATCCCGCCTTCCGCAACACCGCGCGCATGATCGCGCGTCTCTACGACGCGCTGCGGGATCCTGCCCATCAGGAGAAGCTGCTCGCTCCGACCGATACCGGCAATGGCGGCATGACGCATGCCTATTTCAAGGCGCCGCGCAACCTTGCGGAATCCGTCGCCGGGCGCGACGCCATCGCCGCCTGGGCGCGCCTCACCTATGGCTGGATGGGGAGGGCGCCGGACTACAAGGCGGCCTTCCTCGCGACGCTCGGCGCCAATGCCGATTTCTACGATCCATTCCAGGACAATGCCCGGCGCTGGTACAAGCTCAGCCAGGAGCAAGTGCCCTTCATCAACCACGCCATCATCCACCCGCCGATCGACCGGGACCGTCCGCCGAACGAGATCGGGGATGTCTGCCTGCATGTCGAGAAGGAGACGGATGCCGGGCTCGTTGTCTCGGGCGCGAAGGTCGTCGCCACGGGATCGGCCCTCACCAATCACACCTTCGTCGCCCATCACGGCCTTATCCCGGTGCAGGACAAGAAATTCGCCGTGGTGTTCATGATCCCGACGGGCGCGCGCGGTGTGAAGCTCATCTGCCGCACCTCCTACGAGATGACCTCGACCGCGATGGGAAGCCCCTTCGACTATCCGCTCTCGAGCCGGCTCGACGAGAACGATGCCGTCTTCATCATGGACAAGGTGCTGGTCCCCTGGGAGAACGTCTTCGTCTGGAACGACGTGGCGAAGGCGAACAACTTCTTCCCGCGGACCGGCTTCCTGCCGCGGGCGCTCCTGCATGGCTGCACGCGCCTCGCGGTCAAGCTCGACTTCATCTCCGGCCTGCTGTTGAAAGCGGTCGAGGCCGCAGGCACCAAGGATTATCGCGGCGTCCAGGCGAATGTCGGCGAGGTGATCGCCTGGCGCAATCTGTTCTGGGGATTGTCGGACGCCATGGTGCGCGACCCGAAGCCCTGGATCGGCCCTTATCTCCTGCCGAACCTCGAGCCGGCGAGCGCCTACCAGATCATCGCCACCATCGCCTACACCAAGGTCAAATACATCATCGAGCAGACGGTGGCGTCCGGGCTCATCTATCTCAACAGCCATGCGCGCGACTTCAAGAGCCCCGAGATCCGGCCCTATCTCGACAAATATCTGCGCGGCTCGCAGGGCTATAGCGCCGACGAGCGCGTCAAGCTCCTGAAGCTTCTGTGGGACTGCGTTGCCAGCGAATTCGGCGGCCGTCACGAGCTCTACGAGATCAATTATAGCGGCTCGACCGAGGAGATCCGCCGCTATTGCCTGTTCGGCGCGCTGGCATCGGGCGAGGCGGAGAAGTTCAAGGGCTTTGCCGAGCAATGCCTCGCCGAATATGATCTCGAAGGCTGGCGCGTGCCCGATCTTACCGATCCCGGCGAGCTCAGCTACCATGTGATGCGCGGCGCTAGATGAGGCGCGTTCCAGGCTGCGGCGCGATTGCCCGCGCCGCCTCGAGGGCCGAGGCGATAACGGTCCGATCTCTCGCTCGGTTCATCCGAGCGTCAGACGCACCGGCGAGACGCAAGGGAGATATCGCATGCAGGACCTGACCGAGACCAGTGTCACCGAGGCGGTGCTCGCCCAGATGGGCGAGACCCCGGATGCGCGGCTGCGAGAAGTGATGGCGAGCCTCGTGCGCCACATGCACGATTTCGCACGCGACGTGAATCTGACGCCCGAGGAATGGCTGAAGGCGATTGGCTTCCTGACCAAGGTCGGCCAGACCTGCACCCCGGCGCGCCAGGAGTTCATCCTGTTGTCGGACGTTTTGGGATTGAGCGCCCTCGTCAATCTCCTGCACGACAAATCGGCGATCGAGCAGGGAACCGAGAGCAGCCTGCTCGGTCCGTTCTATCAGCAGAATGCGCCAGCCTATGAGCTTGGCGCCTCGATCGCGACGAAGCTCGAGGGGCCCGAGCTCCTCCTCTATGGCCGCGTGACCGATCTCAACGGCAAGGCCCTGCCGCACGCCCTGGTGCAGGTGTGGCAGACGGATGAAAAGGGCGAGTACGATCTGCAGAAGCACCATGGCGCGCAGATGGATATGCGCGGCAATTTCCGCTGTGACGCCGAGGGCCGCTTCCATTTCCGCACCGTGAAGCCGCTCGGTTATTTCATCCCGATGGACGGGCCGGTCGGCGCGCTGGTGCGCGAGCAGAGCCGCCATGGCTGCAGGCCCGCTCATATCCATTTCCTGATCGGAGCCGAAGGCTATCGCGAATTGGTGACCGCGCTTTATCTCTCCGATGACCCGCACATCGACTCCGATGTGGTGTTCGGCGTGTCGAATGCGCTCGTCACCTCGCCGCGCGCCGATGATCCTGACGCGCCCATCAAGGGAATCCCCGCGATCCGCTACGATTTCCGCCTCGGCATCGCCGCAAGCGACAAGACGGGAAGGGTCGGCGCCGATCCGTCGCAGATCCTTTCAGCCGCGCAATAGAGGATGCCGCCCCGGGGGAGGCGGAACGGGGA